>Ga0126380_10000908_pt1 | contig 10584 bp, 10 predicted proteins | sample PanSoiMetPlot_26_FD_92544 | JGI IMG/M metagenome (GOLD analysis project Ga0126380, IMG submission 92544) | Tropical forest soil microbial communities from Panama - MetaG Plot_26 | ecosystem: Environmental > Terrestrial > Soil > Tropical forest > Bulk soil | place: Panama | collected 2016-02-17
CGCCGACGAGGTGATCGAATGAGGCGCCGCGCGTTCATCTCGCTGCTCGGCGGCGCGGCTGCGGCGTGGCCGCTTGCGGCGCGCGCACAACAGCACCCCCGATGGGAGTCCCGCCGCAATTATCTGGGGTACGCCACCCGGTGATCGGGGTCCTTTATACCGTATTGGCGGCTGAATACGGATTCCGCCGCGGCCTGAGCGAGACCGGATTTGTCGAGGGCCAAAACCTTGCCATCGATTATCGCTCGACAGCAGGTCAGTTTGATCGACTGCCGGAGATGGCGGCCGATCTTGCCGGTCGCAATGTCGCGGTCATCATCTCCATTGACAGTGACCCCGCCACCCGGGCGGCAATGGCGGCGACCCAGACTATCCCAATCGTCTTCACAACCGCCGGAAATCCCGTCCAACTTGGGTTCGTCGCCAGTTGGAACCGGCCCGGAGGAAACGTCACCGGGATCACAACGTTCGGCCAAGAGCTCTTGCCAAAGCGGCTGGAGCTGGTGCGAGAGATTCTTCCTACCGCGACCAAGGTCGCCTTGCTGTTGAGCCCGGGCAGCATGGCGGTTTCGCAAGTCGAAATCCAAGCTGCGCAGGCGGCAGCGTACCGCCTCGGGCTGGACATCGTTCTCGTCAGCGCTGGTACCGAGAGCGAAATTGAAAGTGCCTTGACGGCCGCCGTCCAAGAAGGGGCTGCGGCCCTCATGGTCGTCTCCGACACGTTCCTTTCCAGTCGGCACGAATACATTGCGCTGCTGGCTCTCCGACATGCGCTACCCACGATCTCCAGTGATCGCATCGCAGTCGTGGCTGGGCAGTTGCTGAGCTATGGTCCCAATTCGGATGAACTGTATCAACTTGCCGGAACGTATGTCGGCCGCATTCTGAAGGGGGAGAAGCCGGCCAATCTTCCAGTCATGCAGCCGACCAAGTTCGAATTGGCTATCAACCTGAAGACTGCCAGAGGCCTCGGTCTCGAAATCTCGCCGATGGTGCTCGCCCGCGTCGACGAGGTCATCGAATGACCCAACGGCGCGTGCGTTCACGACGGCAAAACCGGTAGGGAAGCCTTCGAGCGCCCGGGCGTGAAGGCCAGGTTCGCGGCATCGGGCTTGGGCTCGGCATCGCGCGCGACCTCCTCGGCTCTCACCGACATCATTTGTCGAATAGCCCGCTCGGAGGGCTGCGGGTGATGGTGCGCGTGCTGATCTAGCCGGAAACGGAATCAGTGGGCGGTAATCACCAAGGCGCGCTGCCGTCTGACTACTGACCACTGACTACTCAAGCGCACGCGCGCGTTCGCGCAAGACGAATTTCTGGATCTTGCCGGTTGCGGTCGTCGGCAGCGGACCGAACACGACCGACTTGGGCGCCTTGAAATGCGCGAGTTGGTCACGGCAAAAGGCAATAATTTCCTCTGCGCTCGCCTTGGCGCCCAGCTTGAGCTGCACGAAGGCGCAGGGAGTTTCGCCCCATTTCTGATCGGGCCGCGCTACGACGGCTGCAAGCTGGACTGCCGGATGTTTGTAGAGCGCGATTTCGACCTCGACGCTCGAAATATTCTCGCCGCCTGAGATGATGATGTCCTTGGCACGGTCCTTGATTTCGACATAGCCGTCGGGGTGCTCGACTGCGAGGTCGCCCGTGCGCATCCAGCCGCCGCGGAATATATCGGCAGTCGCCTTGGGTTCCTTGAGATAGCCGAGCATCACGGTATTGCCGCGCACCATGATCTCGCCGATGGTCTTGCCGTCTTGCGGCACCGGTCGCAGGCTCTTTGGATCGGCCACCATGTGGCCTTCCACCACCGGATAGCGAACGCCCTGGCGCGCAGTCAGGGCGGCCCGTTCTTCGAGTGGCAGTTTCCCCCATCCATCCTGCGGCACGCATAGCGTCGACGGACCTTGCAATTCGGTCATGCCGTAGATGTGAGTGACACGGAAGCCGAGCTCTTCCATGCCTTTGATCACCTTGGCCGGGGGAGGCGAGCCGCCGGTCTGGATATCGACGAGGTGGTCGAACCTGCGTCGCTGCTCCGCCGGCGCGGAGGTGAGCAAGTTGAGGACGGTTGGCGCGCCGCACATATGCGTCACGCGGTGTTCCGCGATCATCGAAAAGATGAGTGCCGGGTCAACCTTGCGCAGGCAGATATGGGTGCCGCCCATCGCGACCACCGACCACGGGAAGCACCAACCGTTGCAGTGGAACATCGGCAAGGTCCACAGGTAGACCGGCTTCGGGGGTAACGGCCAGGCGATGATATTTCCCACGCACTCCAAGAACGTGCCGCGATGGTGATAGACCACGCCTTTCGGATTGCCCGTGGTGCCGGAGGTGTAGTTGAGCGCGATCGCGCTGCTTTCATCGGCTGGCGACGTCCACGCGAAGCTCGGATCGCCCTTTGCGATGAATTCCTCATACTCGATCCTGCCGAGCCGCTCTCCCGACCCCGAGTAAAGCGCGTCGTCCACATCGATGACGAGCGGGCGCCGTTCGAGCTTCGCCAAAGCGGGACCGACCTGTGCTGCGAATTCCCGGTCGGTAATCAGCACCCTGGCCTCACCATGCTGCAAGATATAGGCGATGGTTGCAGGTTCCAGGCGGGTATTGATCGTGTTCAGCACGGCACCCAGCATCGGCACGCCGTAGTGCGCTTCGACCATGGCGGGCACGTTGGGAAGCATCGCCGAAACAGTGTCGCCGGGACGAATACCGGCGCGCGCAAGCGCCGAGGCCAGTCGCCGCGCTCGCTCGTAGACCTGCCGATAATTGTAACGATCCGCGCCGTGGATCACGGCGATGCGCTCGGGATGGATCTCGGCCGATCGCGGCAGGAACGATATCGGCGTGAGGGTTGCGAAATTTGCGGCGTTCGGTCGCAGGGCCCTGAAGATGTCACGCCCGCTGCCGGTGTTGCGCCGACTCCCGCTCAGCGACGCCTTGCGCGACCGGCGGAGACCACCGGTCTTTGCCTTGCGAAGCAGCCTTCCGGTTGGCTTTGGCTTGGCTGGTTGGGCCACATTCTTCCTCCCTTAGCGCGATTTGGCTAAGTCGCTCAACGTTGGCTTCGATATGTATCATAACTCCTGCATGCTGCAGTTCGTTGAATTTTCTTCCGCGCTTGTGGATCGAAGCTGCCGTTCGAATCGGTCTCGCGGCTCGACAATGCTTCGTGGCGCAACCGATCGAACATATGTTAGGCTTACCTACCAACAAGAAATGCGAAAAATCGCTCAACGCTTCAGGTGGAGGATCCCATGAGAGTTCTGACTGCCGCATTTGCGACGCTGCTTGCGGTCCCAGCGCTATTTGCAAGCGAGGGCGCGGTTGCCCAGGATCGCACTGTCAAGATCACCGGCTTCGGCGCCAAGTCCGGCGTCGTCCGCGTGTTCGGCATCAACAGCGAAGCGGCGATGAAAGCCGGCGCGGAGGAGATCAACAAGGCCGGTGGCGTCACGCTGGGCGACGGAAGCAAAGCCAAGCTGACCGTCGAATTCCTCGACGACCGTTGCAACGCCGAGGAAGGCATCTCGGTTGTGCGCCGCATTGCCTCGACCGACGCTTTCGTTGCGGTCGGGCCGACCTGCTCCAACGTGGCCGAATCGCTTTTCGGGATCCTGCAGAAGAAAGTGGGTGATGCGTCCGATAGCGGCCTGCAATTCCCCATCATCGCCGACGTGGCCGCCAAGGGCGGACTTGCCAAAATCTCCGAGTGGTCGTTCCGGAACGTGCCGAGCGAATTCGAGATGTACAAGTCGCTATTCGCGTGGATCAAGTCGCAGCATCCGGACCTGAAGACCATCTTTGGCGGCGTCGAGAAAGATTTCGCACATTCGAATGCAACCTACGGCGTCATGAAGGCACAAGCCGACGCCAACGGCTTCCAGCTGCTCGGTACATCCGAATGGCTGCTCAACGACACCACCTTCTCGACCCAGGTCCGCGACATGAAGCGCGCCAATGCCGATATCGTCGCGATATCGGCGCATCCCTTCACGACCTGCGGCGTGCTCAAGGAGATGGAACGTCAAGGCGTGAAGCCCAAGCTCCTGATCGGCCTCACCAGCTCGTCCAGCATCGAAACGCTGCAGGGCTGCGCCAAGCAAGCGGAAGGCATCATCATTCCGACGAGTTTCGCGCCGGTGACGCCGGAGGCCAAGAAAGCGGCCGAGAACGTCGCCAAGTTCGGTGGAAGCGCCGATCTGCACAGCGCCGCGGCGTACGAGATCATGTTCATCCTCAAGGATGTGATCGAGCAGCAGAAGATCATGGCGAAGCCCGACACCGTGCAGGCCGACCGCAACAAGATGCGCGAAGGCCTAGCGGCGTTGAAAGAGACGAACGGCCTCTTGGGCAAGGTCGGACGCACCGCTGATCGTGAAGCAATCAAGCCGTTCCTCTACGTCCATGCCAAGGACGGAAGCTGGCTGGTCCTGCACAAGCCATCGTCGTGAAGCGGCCCGAGCATTTCGGCGGGCTGCACCGGCGGTCCGCCGCCTTGTTGTCAATCAGTCGCCTTGCCATCAATCATTCATCGGTACTGACCAGTTGCGGCCATTGACGTGGACGTGCTCGACCTGATCGACGCTGTGCAGTCGGTTGCCGATGGCGTGCTGTTCGGCGCGACCTATGCATTGCTGGGAATTGGTTTCACGCTCGTTTTCGGCGTGATGCACAAGATCAACTTGTCCTATGCCGCAGCCTCGATCGGAGCCGCTTACGCGAGCCTTCTGATCGTCGCCGGCATCAAGGCGCCCGCGATCCTCGTATTCCTGGCGTCGGCGGCGGCAGGCGGAGTCATCGGCGGCCTCGTTTATCTCGTCGGCTTCAAGTTCATTCCGCTTGCCAACCCGCTGGCAACCCTGATGTCCACTGTCGGATTGCTGCTCCTGATCGATGAAATCATCGTGCACACGACGGCCGGCGTTCCGCTCAATTATCCGGCGCTGTTTTCCGACGTGATCGTTTCGGCAGGGCCGTTCAATCTGCGCGGCGATCTGATGTTCGTCTTCGCTCTGAGCTGTGCGTGCATGGTTGTCCTGCTGCTGTTGCTTTATCGAACCAGGCTCGGCCTCGCCACTCGCGCCGTGTCGCAGCAGCCCACGGCATCGCAGCTCTGCGGCATCAGCATCACGCGCGTGAACGTTGTCACATTCGTCATTACCGGCGTGGTCGGCGGCATTGCCGGAGCCATGACAGGGGCGGCCATCGGCATGCTGTCGCCGCTGCTTTCGCTGCCTTTGACCGTCAAGGGGCTGATCGTCACCGTGATCGGAGGGCTCGGGAGCATCCCGGGCGCCATCATCGCCGGTCTCGTCGTCGGCGGTCTTGAAAACGCTTTCCAGTTCTTCCGCGGTGTATCGGAGCGCGATCTCTACATCATGCTGTTGCTGTTCGCTTTCCTCATTTTCCGGCCGGGCGGCGTGTTTGCGATGCCGGTTGGGCGGGATTGAAGGCGGGGCACAACCCGATGGATTTTTACCTCGGACTTATGCAGATCATCGGCGTTCATACGCTGCTCGGACTGTCCGCCTATTGCGTGCTGCTCACCGGCCAGGTCAGTCTCGCACAGGCCGGCTTCTTCGCGATCGGCGCGTACGTCGCCGGCATGCTTACGGTGCTCGCGCAATGGCCGCTTGTCCCCGCCCTCGGCGCGTCTGCCGTGGTCGCGGGCGTGATGGCTTGCGCCGTCGGGTTCCCCGCCTTGCGGGTGAAGGGCCTGATGCTCGTGGTGGCGACCATCGCATTCGGAGAGGCCGTGCGTCTGTTCTTCTTCAATTTCACCTATCAAGTGCAGGCCGGAAATCTCAAACTCGGTCCCCACGGCGCCGAGGGCTTCCGCCAGATCCGCTACTTTCCCGAGCATGGCTGGACGACGCTTGACGTGATGCTCTTCATCTGGGCGGTGGTCGCCCTGGTGATGGCCGGCGTATGGTGGTTGGATCGATCGCGCGCCGGCGCCGTATTGCGTGCGGTCGGCGAGGATGAGCTCGCCGCACAAAGCGCCGGCATCAACATTACTGCCGTAAAGGTCTCCGCGATGACGATCGGCGGCGTCATCGCTGGCATCGGCGGCGGCATTTTCGCGCATTACACGACGCATATCGAGCATCTGCAGTTCGGCGTCGTGCTGGCGACCTTCGCCATCGCCTATCCGATTCTCGGCGGTCTTTCCAATGTGTTCGGAACCCTGCTCGCCGTCGTCTTCGTCCAGGGCTTCCTGATCGAAGGTCTTCGCTTCATGGGCGATTGGCGCAATCTGCTGTTCGGCGGGTTGATCGTGCTCGCGATGAATGTGCGCCCCCGCGGATTGCTCGACGCCGGGGCCGTGCTTGCCCTCAAACGGCTGATCGTCCCGAGGAAGGATGGCAACGGTGCTTGATCTGCAGGGGCTCACCAAGCATTTTGGAGGCGTCCGCGCGGTCGACGGCATCGATCTGGCCGTTGCGCGCGGGGAAATCGTTGGCCTGATCGGCCCGAACGGCTCGGGCAAGAGCACGATCGTCAATCTCATATGCGGTTTGCTTCCCCCCACCGCAGGCCGCGTCGTGTTCAACGGTGCCGACATCTCTCGGCTGCCGCCGCATGCGCGTGTGACGCTTGGAATTGCACGCACGTTCCAGAATATACGCCTGTTCGGACAATTGACGGTTTGGCAGAATCTTTGGGTCGCGCAGAATTCCGGCGAGCAGCGCAACCAGAATTTTCTCCGCCGCTGGTTTGGCGGCTCGAACGGCGCGTGGGAGGAGATCAACCGCACGCTCGAGTTTTTCGATCTTGCGCACAAGCGTGATGAATTGGCAGCCAATCTGGCATTCGGCGAGCAGCGGCGGCTCGAATTCGCCCGTGCTCTTGCTGCGAAGCCCGTCTTGCTGCTGCTCGACGAGCCGGCAGCGGGTATGAACGCCGAGGAAGTCGATCAACTCGACAGCCAAATCCGCAAGCTGCGCCAGGATGGCATCACCGTGCTCTTGATCGAGCACCATGTAGAATTGGTCATGTCGGTGGCAGACCGCGTCGCCGTGCTCAATTTCGGCCAGAAGATCGCGGAAGGAACGCCTGCTTTCGTTCAGGCGGACCCCGCGGTGGGCGAGGCCTATCTCGGCACCGCCGCGGTCGCATGAGGACTGAGATGCTCGACATATCCGACCTCGTCACCGCCTACGGTAAGATCGACGCGCTGAAAGGCGTGTCGCTGCAGGTCGAGACCGGAAAAATCACCTGCCTGCTCGGCCCCAACGGTGCGGGCAAGACCACGTTGATGATGACAATTGCCGGTCTCTTACATCCGCGCCGCGGCTCGATCCGGCTCGCCGGCACCGAACTGGTCGGACTCTCGCCGGCTAGAATCGTCGCGCATGGCATCGCGCTCGTGCCCGAGAACCGGCTCGTCTTCCCGCAGATGAGCGTGCGCGAAAATCTGCTCGCGGGCGCTTATCAGCGCAACGACAAGGTCAGCATCGATGCCGATCTCAAGCGGATGTATGCCCTCTTTCCACGTTTGAACGAGCGGACCGAGCAATTGGCCGGCACTCTCTCCGGCGGGGAGCAGCAGATGCTCGCGGTCGCCCGCGCGCTCATGTCGCGGCCGCGCGTGCTGCTCATGGATGAGCCGTCGCTGGGGCTCGCGCCCCTTGTCGTCACGGAGATATTCAATATCGTCCGCGACCTCAATCGCGACGGAACCACCATCTTCCTGGTCGAGCAGAACGCGCACATGGCACTGCAGGTGGCTCATCGTTTCTTGCTGATGGAGCAGGGGCGCATCACGTTCAGGGGAATGCCCGGTCAGCTGGCCGAAGATGAGGTCATCCAACGCGCTTATTTGGGAACGCGCCGCGCGGCCGGCTGACGCAACCGCGGTAGAGGCCGATGATCGACCTCGTCCAGAACACCATCGACGGCGTGATGATCGGCTCGTCCTACGGGCTGCTGGCGCTCGGCTTCACCCTGATTTTCGGCGTGATGCGCAGGCTCGACTTGGCCTATGGCCCGTCCATCATGATTGGTGGCTATTTCGGAACCGTCCTCTATTTGTACTACGGGGCCGGGCCGCTCGCGGTTGCGAGCGCCGTGGTTCTCGGGGCGGTGATCGCCGGAATCTATGTCGAGCGGCTCTGTTTCGCGCCGATGAAAGCCGGCGCCGCCATCGCATCAATGGTGTCCAGTTTCGCGATCTGGATGCAGCTCGAGCAGGCGGCGATCCTGGTCTTGCCCCGCCATACTTATCCCTTTCCACCGCTCGCAACCGTCGCGCCGCTCGAATTCGGGCCCTTCCTGGTACGAGTCGATCATCTCATCATGCTGGTCTGCGCGCTCGCACTGGCGGCGGCCGTGCATCTCGCGCTCTATCACACGCGTTTCGGCCTTGCCTTGCGCGCCATCATTGGCAGCCCGGTCGCGGCTCATCTGGTCGGGATCAATGTGCGGACGGCCGTGCTGCTGACATTCGCGGGCGCCTCGGCGGTCGGCGGCGCTGCCGGCTTCCTCGTGCTTGCGGTCGACCAGCAGGTCACGCCGATGTTCGGTATGTGGGCGACATTGAAGGGCCTGATCGCCATGATGATCGGGGGACTCGGATCCGTCCCCGGCGCGGTTGTCGGCGGATTGCTGCTGGGCATCGTGGAGGCCAACAGCCAATGGTACTTCGGGCCGCAGATTCGCGATCTCGTCGCTTATGTCGTGCTGTTTGCATTTCTGGTGGTGCGTCCGCGGGGATTGCTCGGCCGCGCGCCCGAACCCGCGATGCCGCCGAAGGCTTGATCCATGGACGACTATCTCATCGGGGTATTGTCCAATATCGGCGTCATCTCGTTCGTCGCGCTGTCCGCCTATCTGCTGCTGCTGACCGGAGAGATTTCTTTCGGCCAGCAAGCCTTCTTCGCGATCGGGGCATATGCCGCGGGAATAGCAACCGCCTTGTGGGGCTGGTCGCTGGCAGCGGCCCTCGTTTGGGGCGCAGCGGTCAGCGGCGGCGCAGCGCTGCTGGTCGGTGTGCCGACGCTGCGGCTGCACGGCCTCTACTTCGCGATCGCGACCTTGGCGTTCGCGGAGATGGTGCGGATTCTCTTCGAGCTGTTCCGTTATCAGATTTCGATCGACGGCGAGTTGATCGGGCCCAACGGGACCGACGGATTTCGCAACATTCGTTACATCTTCGACCACAACATCGACGCCTTTCAGTTCCTGCTGCTGATCTATTCATTGCTCGCGGCGGCGATGTTGGGATTGCTGCTGCTGGAACGCTCGCGGCTCGGTGTCATCTTCCGGATGATCGGCCAGGATGAAACACTCGCCGAATTGCAAGGAATTCCCGTCGCGCGCCGCAAGGTGCTCGCCGCTGGGATCGCTGGGACGCTCGCCGGAATTGGCGGCGGGCTCTATGCCCACCTGACGACCTATGTGGAGCCACGCATTTTCGATATCATGCTCGGCGTTCACAGCCTCGCCTACGGCTTGATCGGCGGGCTGGGGACCGCATTCGGTCCGCTGCTTGGCGTTCTGATCGACATCGGCCTGCTGGAATCCATAAGAGCATTGGCCGGGTATCGCATGATCATCTTCGGCGGGCTCGTTGCCTTGCTGTTGATCGTGCGCCCGCGCGGTTTGCTCGACGAGATGGTGGTGCACAAGATCGGCCGTGGCTGGCGGCGAGTTTCCCTATGGGCACGGCGGTCAAGCCTGAAACCGAGGGGAAACAGCGCCTGAGCGACTGGAGGATGGCCGTGAAGTCGGCAACTTACGTCATAGCCACGCTCGCGATGCTTGCGCCTTGCGGTCTCGAAAACGCGCATGCGCAGATCCGGGCCAAGGCCGACGTTAGCTGCCAGCCGGCCGAGAAGCTCCAATACGACTGCATTATCAAGCTCGCCAATGCCCGCACGAGCGAACCTTTGTCGGGCCTCACACTGACGGTGGGAGCGGACATGCCTTCGATGCCGGCGGCCCATAATATGCGGCCGGTGAAGGCGACCGAGGAGCAGGACAAGGGCACGTATCGGGCGCGCATTGCGCTCGAAATGTACGGCGACTGGGCGCTTCGGCTGGAACTGTCCGGCACGGTACGCGATCGCGTGGTCAAGCTGCTGCGATTCGAGAGCGATCGCGTGGGCGAGGCGACGCCGGCGCCCGGGCGTCATCGACACTAGCTATACTGACCGCGGGAATAGCAGGCGACTCGGTGGCGCCGTCGCTCGGGGGGTCGAGCTGCGCCCGATCCATACGCGCGACGCCAGCGAGATCGAGCGCGCCGTCGTTGCATTCGCCCGCGAGCCGAACGGCGGCCTGATCGTGACGGCAAGCGCGTCGGCGCTCATTCATCGCAATCAGATCAGTGCATTAGCCACGCGGCTCCGCCTGCCGAACGTCTATCCGTTCCGCTACTATCCTTCGCACGGTGGCCTCGCCTCCTACGGGCGTGATCACATCGACCAGTTCAAGCGCGCGGCCGGCTATGTGGATCGTATCCTCAAGGGCGAGAAGCCGGCCGACCTGCCGGTGCAGGCCCCGACCAAGTATGAGCTGGTGATCAATCTCAGGACCGCCAAGGCACTCGGCCTCGAATTACCGCCCACCGTGCTCGCG
>Ga0126380_10000910_pt1 | contig 10583 bp, 10 predicted proteins | sample PanSoiMetPlot_26_FD_92544 | JGI IMG/M metagenome (GOLD analysis project Ga0126380, IMG submission 92544) | Tropical forest soil microbial communities from Panama - MetaG Plot_26 | ecosystem: Environmental > Terrestrial > Soil > Tropical forest > Bulk soil | place: Panama | collected 2016-02-17
CGATGATCTTCAGGGCCAAGGCCAACAAGGCCCTGGACCGGATGGAGGATCCCCGCGAGACCCTGGATTACTCCTACCAGCGGCAGCTTGAGATGCTCACGCAGGTACGCCGGGGCGTCGCCGACGTGGCGACCTCGCGCAAGCGCGTCGAGCTTCAGATGAATTCGCTGCGGCAGAACCAGAACAAGCTGGAGGGGCAGGCGAAGCAGGCGCTCGGGGCCGGCCGGGAAGACCTGGCCAGGGAGGCGCTGGGCCGCAAGTCGGCGCTGCAGAGCCAGCTCACCGACCTGGAGAACCAGTACCAGTCGCTGCAAGCCGATGAGGAGAAGCTGACCGTCGCGTCGCAGCGCCTGCAGGCCAAGGTCGAATCGTTCCGCATGCAGAAGGAGACCATCAAGGCCACCTACACCGCGGCGGAGGCGCAGAGCAGGATCGGCGAGGCGGTGTCGGGCATCTCCGAGGAGATGGGCGACGTCGGCATGGCGGTGCAGCGCGCGCAGGACAAGACGGCGCAGATGCAGGCGCGGGCCGGCGCGATTGACGAGCTGATGGCCTCGGGCGCGCTCGAAGACGTGAGCGGCACGCCGCGCGACGACATCCAGGCCGAGCTTGACTCGATGCGCGGTGGGCAGGACATCGAACTCGAACTGCAGCGCCTCAGGGGCGAGATCGGCACCGGCGACAAGCAGGCGATCGAGGGCAGCACGCCCGCGCCGGACGGCGCTGCTCGGCCGGCTGCGGCCGAGCAGCCCCAAGCCGGTGATGGGGCATGATCGTCCGGATCCTGGGCGAGGGGCAGTTCATGGTCGACGATGCGGCCTCTGCCGAGCTCAACACCCTGGACGCGGCCTTGGAGAGGGCCGTGAACGAGGGCGACGAGCAGGCGTTCCGGCCTGCCCTGATCGCCCTTCACGACCGGGTGCGGGCGCTCGGGACCCCGCTCGCGGAGGACATTCTGGAGCCGTCGGACTCGATCTTGCCGCGCGCGGACGCCGACCTCGACGAGGTGCGGAGCATGCTGAGCGATGAGGGGTACATACCGGGCTGAGCGGCGCAGGCCGTGACCCGGGGGAAAGAGAGCTGGGGGTGGTTCCGGGGCCCGCCTGGCCCGTCAGGTGGAGGCGGCCTCGGGCGCCTCCTGCTGGCCTAGAGCCAGCGTTCAGCTGGTTCTCAGGATCGCCGCGAATAATCAGGGTGACCCGCCGGTCTTGGAATTTTTTGCCCGGCTCGTGCGTGATACTGGAGACAGGTAAGTGCCTGACCGGTGGACGGTTCAGGCAAGAACGGAGGCGCCGCAATGGTGCGAACCCGTTATGCGCCCGACAGGGGGCTGCAAGCGCGGATGGGTCTGACGATGTTCCTGCTGGGACTCGTCTTCGTGGCGTTCGTGATCGCATTGGTGTTCATTCTGGCGGCGTTCAAGGTGGGGGCCGGCGCCATCATTTTCTTCGCCGTACTCCTCGGCGGGGGACTGGCCTTCGGGTCGCTGTTCTGGTCGGACAAGATCGCGCTCCGGGCCTCCGGCGCGCAGGAGGTCAGCCCGGAGGAGGCGCCGAAGCTGCACGGGATCGTCGACCGGCTGTGCGCGCTGGCCGACATGCCCAAGCCGCGGGTCGCGATCGCACCGGCCGACATGCCGAACGCGTTCGCCACGGGCCGTAACAGCAAGAACGCGGTCCTCTGCGTAACCACGGGGCTGATGCGGCGGCTGGACGACAAGGAACTCGAGGGCGTCCTCGCGCACGAGATGTCCCACGTCGCGCACAAGGACGTCGTGGTGATGACGGTCGCCTCGTTCTTGGGCATCGTGGCCGGCCTGCTGGTCAGGTTCGCGTTCTACTCCGAGCTCTTCGGCGGCGGCCGTCGCGGCGGCGATAATAACAACGGCGGCGCCCTGCCGGTCTTGCTGGTCGTGCTGCTGGTCAGCGCGGTTGTCTACGCCATCAGCTTCCTGCTGATCCGCCTGCTCTCCCGGTACCGCGAGCTCGCGGCGGACCGGGCCGGTGCCCTGCTCACTGGCCAGCCCTCGGCGCTGGCCAGCGCGCTGACCAAGGTGAGCGGGGCGATGTCCGCGATCCCGACCAAGGACCTGCGGGAGGCGCAGGCGCTGAACGCCTTCTACTTCGCCCCGGCGCTGAAGGCCAACACGGTGACGCTGTCCACGATCTTCTCCACGCACCCGTCGCTGGATCGGCGGCTGCAGCAGCTGTCCGAGATCTCCGAACAGCTCGGCCGATAGCCGGTGGGCTTCCTGGACACCCTGCTGGGCCGGACCAAGCCGGTCCAGCCGAAGCTCGACGCGCTGTTCTCGCTGCCCACCGCGGCCGTCACCGTCCAGGCCGCGATGGGCTTCGTCCCCACCGGGACCGGCTCGGTGTGTTTCCGGCCGGCCGAGGGGCGCGCGTTCCACGACATCGAGGCCGAGGTACGTGAGCTGCTTTCCATGGGGGAGAACGCGGCCCAAATAGAGGTCACCAGCGACTCCTACGGGTTCACCTGGCTGGTGTGCCGGCACTCCTCCGACGACATGGAGGCGCTGGTCACCGACCTGCACGCGGTCAACCTTTCGCTCGCGGAGGGCGGGTTCGGCCCGCAGTTGCTGTGCACGCTGGTGGGGTTCACCGACCCCCGCGGCCGCAAGCTGGGCATCGTCTACCTCTACAAGCGCGGGACGTTCTACCCGTTCGCGCCGACGACTGGCGAGCGCCGCGACAACGCGCTGGAACTCGAGGCACGCGGCGCCATCGGGTCGGACCTGCCCATCGAGGCTGACCTCAGCCGGTGGTTCCCGGTCTGGGGCGCGCCCGGCCTGTAGCGGCCACGGCCCGGCCGGCCAGGCGGGCGGGGTACTAGGGCGGAATGACCGCGTACGGCATATGGTTGAGGGGACAGGAACTGACGACGCGCCGCTCAGGCGGCAGACCCGACGCAGGAGCAGATCACAGATGACGGTTCAGCATGAGACGGCCACGCACGGTGTGATCCTCACCCCCACCGCTGCGGCCAAGGTGAGCAGTCTCCTGGGGCAGGAGGGCCGCGAGGATCTCAAGCTCCGCATCGCCGTTCAGCCGGGTGGGTGCTCGGGACTGCGCTACCAGCTCTACTTCGATGAGCGCGAGATCGACGGTGACATCGAGGCCGAGTTCCAGGGCGTGCACGTGGTCACCGACAAGATGAGCGCCCCGTACCTGGCCGGCGCCACCATCGACTTCGTCGACACGATCGAGAAGCAGGGCTTCACGATCGACAACCCCAACGCGACCGGGTCCTGCGCCTGCGGCGACTCGTTCCACTGATGGGGGCCGGTTGACGGCCGCCTGCGGGAGCAGGCATGGCATGTACCGTATGCCCGGCGGACCGGGGCCGGCGTTGTAGGTTGTGGCCGTGCGGATAGCGGTCACCGGGTCGATAGCGACCGACCACCTGATGACGTTCCCCGGCCGGTTTGTCGACCAGTTCATCGCCGAGAAGCTCGACCGGGTGTCGCTCTCGTTTCTCGTCGACGACCTGGAGATCCGGCGCGGCGGGGTGGCCGCGAACATCGCGTTCGGCCTTGGGGTGCTGGGACTGTGCCCGCTGCTCATCGGCGCGGCCGGTGCCGACTTCGGCCCCTATCGCGACTGGCTGACCAGGCACGGCGTCGACTGCACCGGGGTGCGTGAGTCCACCAGGTATCACACCGCGCGCTTTGTCTGCACCACCGACGCCGACGGGAACCAGATCGCCTCGTTCTACCCCGGCGCGATGTCCGAGGACGCCGAGATCACCCTCACGGAGTTCGCTGACCGCGGCGGTGGCCTCGACCTGGTGCTCATCGGCGCGAGCGACCCGGACGCGATGCGCTCCCACACCGCAGAGTGCCTGAGCCTGGGCGTCCCGTTTGCCGCCGACCCCTCCCAGCAACTCCCGCGGCTGGAGGGGCCGGACGTGCGATCGCTGGTGGCCGGGGCACAGTACCTGTTCTGCAACGAGTACGAGGAAGCACTCATCGAGCGCAAGGCCGGCTGGACGAGTGCCGAGGTGCTGGCCCAGGTCGGCGTGCGGGTGACCACCCTCGGGCCCGCCGGGGCCCGGATCGAGCGGGTCGGCGAGCCAGCCCTGTTCGTGGGCCCGGTGGCCGAGGTGCACAAGTCGGACCCGACCGGCACCGGCGACGCGTTCCGGGCCGGCTTCCTGGCGGCGGCGGGCTGGGGCCTGTCGCTGGAGCGCGCGGCCCAGCTGGGCAACCTGGTGGCGGTGAGCGCGCTGGAGAGCGTCGGGCCGCAGGACTACGAGCTGAAGCCTGCCCAGGTCGCGGGGCGGATCGCGGAGACCTACGGCGACGAGGCCGCTGCCGACATTGCCGCGCACTACAGCTAGTCCCGGTGCCCCCGGCAGCGAGTAGCTAATACCCGCGCCGGATGAGCAGCGCCCAGCCCTGCGGCAGGTCGGTCGCGGCGACGAAATCGTGTGACTTCATGGCGCACCACGACGGCACGTCGGTCCGGGCGGCCGGGTCGTCGGCGAGCACCGCGATGACCTGCCCGATCGGCACTTCGTGAATCCGCGCGGCGAGCATGATGATGGGAATGGGGCACTTGCGGCCGAGCGCGTCGATCGTGACCAGCGGGGCCGGTGGGGCCGCGGAAGTCATGCCGGCCGCCGTTCCGGGGTCCCGCCGCGGGGCACCAGGCTCACCGTGCTGCGCCGTGCGGCGGCGGAGCAGGGCAGCGTGCGGCAGCGCTCGGTGGGTGTGATGCCATGCCGGTGCGATACCCGCCTACCGGCATCGGTAAGCGCCGCAGGGCCCAGGCGGCTGACCGCCGGTTCAACATGCAGCACCCCACGACACTAGCCGTGTGCCACCAGGACCGCGACACTGACGGGGGTCCTAGCCGTACCCGGCGGCGAGCGCGATACTGTTTCCACGACAGCCTGTAGGACGAGCCATGGCCAGCCCGTGCCGCCGCCAGTCCGCGCAGCCGGGAGTCATCCGCTGGGAAGGCAACCTGTGAGTTCCACCCCCAGCGCCCCACCTAGCCGGGGCGCGCATGATCCGGGCCCGGTACCGGGGCAGCCGCCGGTGGCGCCGCCGCCCCGGGCGCGGGCCCGCCTGAGCCGCCTGGCGCCCCGCGCAGCCCTGTTCGCTGTGCTGGCCGCCGGCACCTCGGGGTGCACGTCCAACGCCTTCACCCGGCTGGGCTGGCCCGAGCCGATCACCAAGCAGGGCGAGGTCGCGCTGACCCTCTGGCAGGGGTCCTGGATCGCCGCGTGGGCCGTCGGCGCCGTGGTCTGGGGCATGATCGTCTGGGCCATCATCTTCCACCGGAAGAAGCGCGCGTCGGGCCCGCCGCCCCAGCAGGTGCGCTACAACCTGCCGATCGAGATGCTGTACACCGTGGTGCCGTTCATCATGATCGGGGTCCTGTTCTTCTTCACGGCGCGGGATGAGAACTACATCGACAAGCTGTCGGCCCGCCCCGACGTGACCGTGGTCGTCACCGGCTTCCAGTGGAGCTGGCAGTTCAAGTACCCGGACTACCCCGTGCCGGGCTCGCCGGCCCGCTTCGTGACGATGAACGGCCAGCCGTGGACCCCGCAGACGGGCAGCAGCGAGCTTCCGCTGCTGGTCATACCGAAGGACAGGACGGTCAGGTTCGACCTCTTCTCCACCGACGTGGTCCACGCGTTCTGGATCGTCCCGTTCGAGTTCAAGCGTGACGTCATCCCCGGCCACCCGAACCACTTCGAGGTCACGCCGACCCGCACCGGAACCTACATCGGCCACTGCACCGAGCTGTGCGGGCTGTACCACAGCCGGATGCTGTTCCGGGTCAAGATCGTCACCCCGGCCCAGTTCAGCCAGTGGATCCACACGCAACAGATATTGCAGCAGAGATCAGGTGGTGCCCAGTGACCACGCTCGAAGATCCTGCCCAGGCAGCGGTCACCTCGTCGCGCCGCGCGCGCAAAGGCTCGATCATGGCCGACTGGCTCTCCTCAACCGACCACAAGGTCATCGGCCACCTGTACCTGATCACGTCCTTCGGGTTCTTCCTCGTGGCCGGGATCATGGCCATGATCATGCGGCTGCAGCTGTTCGAGCCGGAGAACAGCATCGTGTCCGACCAGCAGTACAACGAGCTGTTCACCATGCACGGCACGATCATGCTGCTGCTGTTCGCCACGCCGCTGTTCGTCGGGTTCGCGAACGAGATCATGCCGCTGCAGATCGGCGCCCCGGACGTGGCATTCCCCCGGCTCAACCTGTTCAGCTACTACCTGTTCACCTTCGGCGGGCTGATCCTGCTCGCCAGCTTCCTCACGCCGGGCGGGGCGGCCTCGTTCGGGTGGTACGCGTATTCGCCGCTGACCAGCCCGGTCTACTCGCCCGGGCTCGGCGGGGACATGTGGATCATGGGGCTGGTCTTGTCCGGGTTCGGCACGATCCTGGGCGGGGTCAACTTCATCACCACGATCATCTGCATGCGCGCCCCGGGCATGACGATGTTCCGGATGCCGATCTTCACCTGGAACATCCTGCTGACCTCCGTGCTCGTGCTGCTGGCCTTCCCGGTGCTGGCCGCGGCGCTGCTGGTGCTGGAGATCGACCGCAAGCTCGGCGCACAGGTGTTCACCTCGGCCAACGGCGGGGCGGTGCTCTGGCAGCACCTGTTCTGGTTCTTCGGGCATCCGGAGGTCTATATCGTGGCGATCCCGTTCTTCGGGATCGTCACCGAGGTCCTGCCGGTGTTCAGCCGCAAACCCTGTTTCGGCTACAAGGGCCTGGTGGCCGCGACCATCGCGATCGCCGGGCTGTCGATGACGGTGTGGGCGCACCACATGTTCACCACCGGTGCCGTGCTCTTGCCGTTCTTCTCGTTCATGACGTTCCTGATCGCGGTGCCGACTGGGGTGAAGTTCTTCAACTGGGTGGGCACCCTCTGGCGCGGCCAGCTCTCGTTCGAGCCGGCCATGTTGTTCGCCCTCGGGTTCCTGGTGACATTCCTGTTCGGCGGGCTCACCGGCGTCATCCTCGCCTCGCCGCCGCTGGATTTCGCCGTCAGCGACTCCTATTTCGTGGTCGCCCACTTCCACTACGTGCTGTTCGGCACGGTCGTATTCAGCATGTTCGCCGGCTTCTACTTCTGGTGGCCCAAGTTCACCGGGAAGATGCTGAACAACACGCTGGGGGTCTGGCACTTCTGGACGTTGTTCATCGGGTTCCACATGACGTTCCTGGTCCAGCACTGGCTCGGCGTCATCGGCATGCCACGGCGCATCGCCAACTACCCGGACCTGGAGCCCCTGGCGACCACGCTCAACCAGATCTCCACGATCGGGTCGCTGATCCTGGGCGCCTCCACGCTGTTCTTCCTTTACAACGTGTACCTGACGGCGCGTTACGGCCAGAAGGTCACCGAGGATGACCCGTGGGGCTGGGGCAACTCGCTGGAGTGGGCCACATCCTGCCCGCCGCCGCGGCACAACTTCACCTCGATACCGCGCATCCGATCCGAGCGCCCGGCGTTCGAGCTGCACCACCCGAACATCAAGACGGGCCGCCCCGCCCGCGAGTCCATCTCGTCGCCACAGTGACCCGGCGCGCCGTCGTGCCGCGCCACCCGGAAGGCCGGGCTGGCCAGCGGAGAGGTCTATAGATGAAGGTCGAAGGGTACCTGTTCATCGGCTGTGCCGCGTTCTTCGCCGGAGCCGACATCATCTACTGGCATTACTCGCACGACCCGACGGGGACGACCGCGCTTGCCCTGTCGGTCGGATTTGCGTTCCTGGCCGGCTTCTACACACTGTTCACGGGCCGTCGGCTGCCCCTGCGGCCCGAGGATAACCCGCACGGCGAGATCGCCGAGGGCACCGGCGAACTCGGGTTCTTCAGCCCGCACAGCTGGTGGCCGCTGTTCACCGGGCTGGCCTGCGCCACCGCCGCGCTCGGCGCAGCGGTGGGCTGGTGGCTGTTCCTGATCGGCATGCTTTTCGTGGTTCTGTCGTCGATCGGCTTTGTTTTCGAGTACTACCGGGGTGCCTACGCGCACTAGTCCGCGGCCGCTGGCCGGCCACCAGCCCGACGGCGGAACGGGCGGTCAGCGCGCGGCGGGGAGGGTGACCACGGCCGCGTAGATCTCCGTGTTCTTGTTGCCGCCGACCGCGCTGCCCCAGCTCAGGGCCAGGCGGGTGGCGGGCCCGCCCGGCAGCGCGGCGATGCCGAAGGTGTCACCCGGCCAGATCTTGCGGTCGCCGAACTTGCTGGAGACGTTGATGCGCGGGCCCAGCCAGCCCGTGCCCGGCGCGTAGGGCCGCAGGTAGGTGGCGTAACCGGCGGCAGGGGCGTCGGTCTGCCAGGCCACGTAGGCGACGCCCGCGGGCCCGCCGAGCACCTCCACGAGGTGCATGGCCTTGCCGGTGTCCGGGGTGACGCGCACCGGGGCCGACCACGACGCGCCGTCGTTGGCGGAGAAGGACAGCCAGCCGATGTCCCCGGCCGGGGTCTGGGTGTCCCACGTCGCGTACAGGGTGCCGCCCAGGTCCCGGCTCAGATCGCCATCGATCCACCAGGTTCGCAGTCCGATGGAGCCGGCCGGGGCGCCGATCTCGGTCAGGTGCCCGGGCCAGGCCGCGCCGTTGGCCGAGGAGGCGAAGAACTCATGCCCCGGGTGCAGGGCATAGGACGGGGGCGGGCTCACGAAGTGGCCCCAGGAGAGCAGGTCGACGCGGCCGTCCGGTTCGGCCAGCACCGGCGCGCTGTACCCGCCGCCCCGCGGGAAGTGCGGGCTCACCGGGATGATCGGCCCCCAGGTCTTGCCACCGTCGGAGGATCGCTGGATGACCGTGTTCATGTCGCCAGCCTTGAACGCACAACTGCCGTCCGGGGCGCACAGGAACTTGACCAGCGCAGCCGAGGGGCCGTAGTCCCAGGTCACATACACCGTGCCGGCCTTACTCGCGGCAATGAAGTCCCGGTCGCCCCAGTTGCCCTTCTTGGCGGGCAGCAGCGCGGAGACCTGCGGGAAGCTCGCTCCGTGGTTGGGCGAGGCATCTACCACGGGGTAGCTGTTGCCGTTGGCCCGGTGCATGTAGGCGAGGTACACGGTGCCGTCGGGCGCCACGGCGATGGCCGGGTCCCAGCTGGCGCCGCGGGATCCGGGGGCGGTCATCGGCGTGGCGAAGTGCCGGCCGCCGTCGGCGGACCGGGCGAAGCCGATGCCCTGGCAGCCGATCCACACGTCGTACACGTAGTGCGGGGCCGCGGCGGCGGTTTCCACCTCAGCGTTCTGGCCCGCGCAGCCCTTGCTGACCTCGGTCACCGGGCTGACGCTGCCGGTCAGGCTGGTCTGCGCGGCAACCGGGGGCGCCGGGGTTAACGCCGCCCGCATCCCTGGCGTGCCCCCCGGCGGCGAGCACGCGATAGCCAGGACGGCGCTCGCGGCGGTGAGCGGCCCCAGGAGCAGGCGCTTGCTGATCCGCCCGCGGGCAGCCACGGTCATCCGCCTCCCGCCGGGAGCAGGTCAGAACGTGATGAACTACCCGTCACGCTATGACCGCGGGCGAGATCAGTTCAAGGCAGGCTAAGCGCCCGTGCCGTCCTCGTCGGGCTGCTCCGGGCCGTCTGGGTGCGCGTCGCCGGCGGTCACCGCCGTCGGCTCGGCGGCGTGCCCGTTACCGTGCCCGTTGCCGTGCGGCAGCGGGATGGTCTCGGTGAGGACCCGGTTCAGCGACACCCGCAGCTTGCCCACGGCACCGCGGGCCTCGGGCGCGGGCACGTCGCCGCCATCCGGCGCCTCGATCTGCGGCAGCTCCCTGCGGGCCTCCAGCACCGCCCGCATATGCTCGGAGAGCGGCTTGGTCACCTCGGTGTACTCGCCGTTGGGCAGCTGCCGGATGATCCCGGTCTCCACGCCGTGCTCGAGCAGCTGGTTGTCCTTGCGTTGCAGCCCCAGGCAGATCCGCTTGGTGACCCAGTAGGCCACCACCGGCCCGATGAAGATCGCGTACCGGGCGATCTCCGTGGTCAGGTACAACGAGATGTTCAGCCACCGGGCGACGACGTCGTTGGCGCCCTCCAGCCACAAGATCCCGTAGAACGTCACGCCCGCCATGCCGATGGCGGTGCGGGTCGGCGCGTTGCGCGGCCGGTCGTTGACATGGTGCTCCCGGCGATCGCCGGTGATCCATTGCTCGGCGAACGGCCAGACGGCAAGCCCGGTGATGACCAGCCCGAGCGGCAAGAACGCGGGCAGGAACACGTTGAAGGCAAACGAGTACCCCCCGACGTTCCAGTGCCAGCTCGGCCACATGCGCAGGGCGCCCTCCAGGAAGCCCATGTAGAAGTCGGGCTGCGAGCCAGCCGAAATGCCCGAGGGGTTGTACGGCCCATAGATCCAGATCGGGTTGATCTGCGCGAAGGTGGACAGCAGCGCGCTCACGCCGAAAATGAAGAGGAACCACGCGCCGGTCTTCGCCATGAAGTACGGATAGAATGGCTGGCCCACCACGTTGGTGTCGGCCCGGGCCTTGCCCGGCATCTGGGTGTGCTTCTGGTGCCACATCAGCAGCAGGTGCGCGGTGATCAGCGCCAGCAGCAGCGC
>Ga0126380_10000911_pt1 | contig 10582 bp, 9 predicted proteins | sample PanSoiMetPlot_26_FD_92544 | JGI IMG/M metagenome (GOLD analysis project Ga0126380, IMG submission 92544) | Tropical forest soil microbial communities from Panama - MetaG Plot_26 | ecosystem: Environmental > Terrestrial > Soil > Tropical forest > Bulk soil | place: Panama | collected 2016-02-17
ACGCGTCATCGGACTTGCTCGAACGTTGGAGCAACGACGGGATCCTCGATCCCAAGAGGGAGCGAGACATAGTCATCCCAGGACGGAATGGGAGATTAGGCAGCGATGGCGAAAATCACAATCCGCTGAGGTGTCGCAAATATCGGCAGGCGACGTGATGATCCGGGTGACCGAGGCACGACACCGATCCCAGGCAAACAGGCTTGACCGTCGCCGCGGCGAACGCACCCGCGTCGACACCCTTTGCTGGTGGAAAAACCTGCACGCCGGGTCTGCTCAATGTGAAACCCTTCGATCCGACGCAGACGTTGTGTGACGTCCATCCCAGTCAGTCTGGTCAAAAACTCCTCGCCGACACCGTCGAGGCCGTGTACGAGGCCGCAACCCCTGGGAATTGAGGGTGCCCGATGAATTCGTGAGGGCGGCGGTGGTGACGCCGTCCTCACGTCGCGAGCGGCCGGCAGGAGATTGATCGCCATCTCCTTGAAAGAACCGGCGATGACTTTTCTTCGAATCGTCATCCGCTCTAAGTTATGCTTGAAGCATGATCTTTTCTGAAGACCGGTATCCACCCCGGATCAAGTCCGGGGCAGGCTTTTTCGGGATCATGCTCTAGCCGGAGCGCAACATGGCCAGCAGCGAACCAAGGGCCAGCACAATCACCACTGCGCCATAAACGCCGGCGGCCAGTGGCAAGCCGGCGATGGGTGCGACCAAGCCGGTCAGGATGGCCGGGAGGCTGAAGGACAGGTAGCCCTCGACATAGAAGGCCGAGAGAAGCCCGGCGCGCTCATGCGCTTCGGCTTGCGGCATCACGGTTCGCATCGCGCCGGAGAATGCCGCGCCGAAGCCGGTGCCGGCGACGATGGTGCCGACGAGCATCAGGCTCACATGCTGCATCTGGACGCCCGCGAGGGTGATCGCCACGCCCGTAACAAGCGCCGGGATGCCGCCGGACAGGATGCTACGTGCCGATGCGTTACGAAGCGACAGCACGGCGATCGCTCCGCTGAACGTCAAAGCGCTGACGACAAGCCCGCCGACGATCGGCAAGGTCACGCCGGTCGCGACGCGGACCAGCGAGGGCATCAGCGAGAAGTAGAAGCCGCCCAGTGCCCACGACGCGATGGTGACGGGTGTCACCTGCACGAGCGCGCGCCGCGCCCGGGCCGGAATACTGATATGAGGCTGAAGCGACGCGAGCGCGCCGGGCTTCGGCGTGACGGTCTCCGGCATGTACCAGACGAGCAGCGCTTCGGCCGCCGACAGGGCGAGCAAAACCGCAAAGACGAGCTGCTGCGGAGCGGGCGCGTAAGTGACCAGCGCAGCGCCGCCCAGGGTGCCCACGGTCAGGCCGACAAATGCCGTGATGCTGTTCAACACCGGCCCGCGGCTGCGGTCGGTGTCCATGATCGCGGCGCCGAGCGTTGCGGTGGCGAGGCCGGTGGCAAAGCCTTGCACGGCGCGGGCGGCAATCAGCGCCGCCGCGGAATCCGCCGAGATGAACATGACCATGGCGACGACATTGAGCGACAGCGCCGCGAGGATCGCCGGGCGGCGGCCGATATAGTCCGACAGCGAGCCAACGGTGAGCAAAGCGCCGAGCAGGCTGAGCACATAGGCGCCGAAGATGACCGTCAGGGTGAACGGCGTAAGGCCGAAGGTTTCCTGATATCGCTGATAAAGCGTGGTCGGCGCGGCGCCGCTGGCCGCGAAGGTCATGGCCGTGACGACGGCGATAAGGGTCGTCGCCTCGTAGGAGAGTGACGCTCGCGACTGTGGGGCGCGGCAGGCGATGCAGGCGGACATTGTTATCTCCACGCCTAGCGGAGGCGCAGTGGGTGAGTAGGCCGGACTATCTCGCGATGCAGGCCAACGACTGCCCTACAAGACACTAGTCACGAGTGATGAAGCCGTGGGGGGGAGCGAAGAAGCGACCGGCCAAAGCGGGCCGGTCACCTTCGCGAGCGCATCGCTCACTCCTTGCGGATGCGATCGAACAAGGCCTTTTCGTCAGCCGTAAAGGGCTTCACGGCGTGGACCGCGGATCCGCCCCCGACCGACATGTGCAGCTGGGCGCGCGCGGCGAGCGGACCGCGATACGCCTGCCCGAAGGCGTTGTTGCCAGTCACCGAGGTCGCAACCTGCGGGGCGATGTTGCCGCTGCCCACGCTAGGGTCATACGACTGGGCGAAAGCCGGCGAAGCAATCATTGTGGCGAGAACAATTGCAGCAAGGGTCTTCATGACACGTCTCCTTTGGTGGTTGGTCCGGTCAGATACTTTGGCCTCGATGGCCTTGCGGTACTGACCGGTAACACCCATGTAATTACTGACCGGTAACTCCCCTGTCAAGGGAGCAACGGTACCGATCGGTAACAGTCGCGTGAGGAGGACCTCATGACCATCGCCGGAGCGTGGGCAACATCAGGTAAAATCGAGACAATTTCGCCGCGCGCGCGAATCCTGGCGGCCGCCGCGGACCTGTTCCATCGCCAGGGCATCCGTGCCGTGGGCGTGGAAGCAATTGCCGAAGCGGCCAAGACCAACAAGATGACGCTCTACCGGCACTTCCTGTCGAAGGACGAGCTCGTCGCCGCATACCTTCGATCGATCGCCGACCAGGCCACAGCATCGTGGGACCGGCTTGCGGCCGACCGTCCGGGAGACCCCCTCGCGCAAATCAGGTCCTGGCTCAGGGACAAGGCCGAAGCCTTGACGAAATCCGGCGAACGCGGTTGCCCCTTCGCCAACGCGGCCGTGGAGTTTCCGGACAAGGGTCATCCGGCGCGCCGCGTGATCGAAGACTACAAGACCGCACAGCGCGCGCACCTCGCCCGGCTGGCGACCGCCGCCAAGCTCAGCGAGCCCGATGTGCTGGCCGACGAATTATCGCTGCTGCTCGAGGGCGTGCACGTGACGGCCCAGAGCCTGGGGACGCAGGGCCTGGGCGAGCGGCTGATCCGGATGGGCGACGCGATGATCAAGGTGCACGGCGGCGTGGGAAGCGAGGCTCGGAATTGAGACTGTTCACTCCGGGCATCGGGCTACCGGCCGTATCGGTGCGTCGCCACAAAGGTCGGCATTCCGCAACGCCAGGAACGTGGGACACCTGCAAAATGGCCTAACGCCGGCCACGACAGCGGCGTTGACATCATCGCGCGTGAACGCCTCGCGCGACGTTGTGCCTTCAGCTCGCGCATGGATGATCGAGCGACGGACATGACCACGCCGGCTTCCGCCGCCACCCGGCGAGCGCGATGAAACCGACGGCGACCACAACCGTCAGGTTGAACCGCGCCACCACATCGGCCATAGAAGGGTCCGGCGCGGTCTGCACTCTTGCTTGAGCCGCAGCTTGTCACCGGTTCGAGCGCGCCTGCGGCACGGCCATTTGGACTAGTTGCAGGGAGACGCAATGGCGATGAGACGCGCCGTTCTTTTGGCTGTCTGGCTGGCGGCGGTCGTTTCGATTGCGCCCGCCCGGGCCCAATCGGGGGACATTTTGCGACCGAGCGATGGCTCATCGGTCGATGAGCACATCGCCCGCGAGCTGCAAGAACATAGAGGTGTCGTGATCCTCGATGCGATCCTCAGCACACCCGCCATCGGCGGGGACACGACGCGCTGCGCGTTTCCGGTCCTAACCCTTGGCCAAGCTTCCAACAAGGACGCACCGCAGAAAACGGTGCGTGGCAGCGTGGTCGGGGGAGGAGGAAAGCTGGTTGCATTTGGCGCGATCACTTCGCTTCCTCCAGGCGAGCACCTCGTGCTGAGCATCGCATGCAATAACACCAGTGAGAGCTATAGCGGTCCTCACGCCAAATTCCAGGTTCGCGCCGGGGAGATCGTCAACGTCGGCGCGCTTCGCATCGACCACAAGAGCGACGCGCTTTTTTCGCAGACTGGAAAGATGCATCGGGCCGTGGAGGACCTGAACCCCGACATCGTGGCTTTTCTGAAGGCCCGCGCCCCTCGCGCCATGACCAACGTGGTCAGGCGTCCCATGACCATGTTAGGCGCGGCCGATAACGCCGCTCGTACGCGCACTCAGGTGTGTGGACCCTTGGGATGCTTGTGATGCGGCGGCGCTCGACGCGGCGAGCACGTGGGCAGCCTACGGCGCCGAGATCACTCCGCCGCCAGCGCGCGCCGCAGCGGCAGGCCGAGCCGCTCCCATACGTCGACCAGGGCTTCCGCCAGCGCGTCGATCAGGGCGTCGTCGTGGTAGGGCGAGGGCGTGATGCGCAGGCGCTCGCTGCCGCGCGGCACGGTCGGGTAGTTGATCGGCTGGATGTAGATGCCGTGCTGGTCGAGCAGGAGGTCGCTCGCGGCCTTGCATTTCTCCGGATCGCCCACCAGCACCGGCACGATGTGGGTGTCGCTCGGCATCACCGGCAGCCCTGACGCCACCAGCACGGCCTTCGTGCGCGCCGCCCGGTCCTGGTGGCGCTCGCGTTCCCAGTTGGACGTCTTCAGGTGGGCGATGGCCGCGGCGGCGGCGGCGCAGATGGCCGGCGGCAGCGCCGTGGTGAAGATGAATCCCGGCGAATAGGAGCGCACGGCGTCGACCAGCGCCGAGCTCGCCGCGATATAGCCGCCGAGGCAGCCGAACGCCTTGGCCAGCGTGCCCTCGATCACGTCGACGCGGTCCATGGCGCCCTCGCGCTCGCAGACGCCGGCGCCGCGCGCGCCATACATGCCGACCGCGTGCACCTCGTCGCAATATGTCATGGCGCCGTAGCGCTCGGCGAGGTCGCAGATGCCGGCGACCGGCGCCACGTCGCCATCCATCGAATAGAGGCTTTCGAATGCGATCAGCTTCGGGCGGTTGCCCGCCTCCCGCAGCAGCTCTTCGAGATGGGCGAGATCGTTGTGACGCCAGATGCGCTTATCGGCGCCCGAGCGGCGAACGCCCTCGATCATGGAATTGTGGTTGAGCGCGTCGGAAAGAATCAGGCAGTTCGGCAGCAGCGCGACGATGGTGGCGATGCCGGTCTCGTTCGACACATAGCCGGAGGTGAAGACCAGCGCCGCTTCCTTGCGGTGCAGGTCGGCGAGCTCGCGCTCGAGCTCGACCAGCGGATGATTGGTGCCGGAAATATTGCGGGTGCCGCCGGCGCCGGTGCCCATGCGGGTCGCCGTCTCGACCATGGCGCCGATCACCTTCGGGTGCTGGCCCATGCCGAGGTAGTCGTTGGAGCACCAGATCACCACCTCGCGGCGTCCCTGCGGGGCGTGCCAGATCGCATGCGGAAAGCGGCCGGCGATCCGCTCGAGGTCGGCGAAGACGCGGTAGCGCCGCTCCTCCCGCAATCGGGACAGCGCCTGGGTGAAAAACTCTTGGTAGTTCATGGCATTGCCCCTCTTCCCTCAGTGATCTTAGAACAATAATTAGACGTCTTCTACCCTCTTATCGACGGCGCATTTTTGGAAAATGCCCCGCGCCTTTAATATGGGAAACAGCGCGAAGGAGTTCGCGCCTTTTTTGAATAAAAATGAATTGAAGCAAAAAGACGCCGCGGCACATCGCGCCGCGGCGTCTCGTCTCAGCAACGCAGGATCAAACTTGCGCGATCACACCAGGGTCGGCAGCACCAGAAAAGCCACGATGACGAGAACAAGGCTCGCGGCAAGCACCACCAGGACGGGCCGATCCAGAAACCCCTGCCGCGATTCGGTGGGGTTGAGCTCGGGATTGTGGAGTTGCCCTCTGCGCATGATGAACCTCTTTTGCCTGAAGGCGTCAGGAGGCCAACGCCGCAAGCCCCGCAGCGGTTCCCCGAGGGATCTCGCTAAGGAACTGGACTTTCTTGGGAAAATGCTGTGCCTAGAAGCCGCCAACCCGCGACCGGGGGCCATGCGGGCGAGGAGGGGACGATGGCGGAGCGTCTCGGTGGCATCCAGGCCTGCGTGTTCGACGCCTACGGCACGCTGTTCGACTTCGCGTCTGCGGCAGCCGCCTGCCAGGACGTGCTCGGCCCCAAGGTCGACGCGCTGACTGCGCTCTGGCGCGACAAGCAGCTGCAGTACACTTGGCTGCGGGCGACGCAGGGCCGCCATGCAGACTTCTGGACGGTGACGGGCGACGCTCTCGATTTCGCCCTCGAGCGGCTTGGCATTGAGGCGCCCGGGCTGCGCCAACGGCTGATGGACCTCTACCTCACGCTGCGCCCGTTCCCCGAGGTGCCGGACGTGCTGCAGCGGGTGCGGCGGGCAGGCCTGCGCACCGCCATTCTGTCCAACGGATCGCCGCCGATGCTGGCGGCGGTCGTCGGCGCCGCCGGGCTCGCGGACCGCTTCGATGCCGTGCTCTCGGTGGAGGAGGCCGGCGTCTACAAGCCGCATCCGCGCGTCTACCAGCTGGCGGTGGATCGCCTCGCCATGCCGGCGGACAACATCGCCTTCCTGTCGTCGAATGCGTGGGACGCCTATGCGGCCTCCGCCTTCGGCATGAAGGTGGTGTGGTGCAATCGCTACCGTCAGCCGCGCGAGCGGCTGCCCGGCGCGCCCGACCGCGAAATCGCCTCGCTGGCCGAATTGCCTGCGCTGCTCGGCCTGTCGTAAAGCGTGCCGACGCGAAGCCGGAGATCAGTCGAGCATGCAGGACACGCAGGTGCTCGTGGTCGGCGCGGGCCCGACCGGACTCACCTTGGCGCTAGCGCTGGGACAGCAGGGCGTGCGCTGCACGCTGATCGAGCAGAAGGACGCGCCGCAGTTCCTGCCCAAGATGGAACGCTGCAACGCGCGCACGATGGAAATCTATAGGCGCATGGGGATCGTCGACCAGGTGCGCGCCGCCGGCCTCCCCGCCGCGTGCCCGATGGACGTGTTCATCGTGTTCTCGCTGATCGAGCCGCCGCTGGTGCATCACCCCTATCCGTCGGTGGCCGAGGCGAAGGCCGCGATCGCGGCGTGCCAGGACGGCAGCTTGCCGCTCGAGCCCTACCAGCTCATCTCGCAATACACGCTCGAGCCGCTGCTGAAATCCCTGGTCGAGAAATTGCCCAACGTGACGGTGCGCTTCGGCTGCGCGCTCGAATCGTTCGAGCAGGATTTTGCCGGCGTGACCGCGCACGTACGCACCAGCGCTGGGGCGACGGAAAGCATCCGTGCCGCCTACATGGTGGGCTGCGACGGCGGCTCCAGCACGGTGCGCCGCCAGCTCGGCATCAAGCTCACGGGCGAAGCCAACCTGCTGCAGCTGCGCCAGGCGCTGTACTATTGCGAGGATCTCTACGAGCGCATTCCGATCGGCAAGGGCCGGCACTATCACGTCGCCGATGCGCGCACGACCTTCCTCATCGTCCAGGACTCGACCAGGCATTTCACCCTGCACTCGGTGGTCGAGCAGGATGCCGACATGGCGACGATGTTCGAGAGGACGGTGGCCATGCCGGTCAAGTACGAGATGCTCTATGTCGGCCAGTGGAAGCAGAACCTGCTCCTGGCCGACAGATTTGCCGACGGCCGCGTGTTCCTTGCCGGCGACGCTGTGCATCTGGTGATACCGACCGGCGGGCTCGGCATGAATACCGGCGTGGGCGAGGCGACGGACCTGGCGTGGAAGCTGGCCGGCACCCTGCAGGGCTGGGGCGGCCCCAACCTGCTGCGCTCGTACGAGCTCGAGCGCCGCCCGGTGGGCGCGCGCAACGTTGCCGCCTCGACCTTTGCGTCGCGCGGGCGGCGCCAGTGGCGCGCCGCCTATTCGCCCGTCATGCGCGAGAACACGCCGCAAGGTGCCCGCGCCCGCGACGACTACATCCGCATCGCCGATCGCGAGCAGCGCAAGTCCAACGAGATGATCGGCGCCGAACTCGGCTACCGCTACACCGGCTCGCCGCTGATCTGGCCGGAGCCGGGCGAGGGGCCGCCGGACGATTTCATCCGCTACGTCCCGACCACTTTTCCGGGGGCGCGGCTGCCGCACGTCTGGCTCGACGACGGTCCCGCAATGCAGGATTGCATCGGCGCCGGCTACACGCTGTTGCGGCTCGGCGGCAGCGCCGCCGACGCGTCCGGGCTGACGCGCGCCTTTGCGGCAATCGGCGCGCCATTCGCCATTCTCGACGTGCCGGACGCGCGGGCGCGCGACGTCTATGGCTGCGATCTGCTGCTGCTGCGGCCCGACCTGCACGTTGCATGGCGCGGCAACGCGCCGCCGGCCGAGCCCGAGCGCCTCGCGCGCATCGCCACCGGGCATTGAACGAAGCGCGAGGGCTGGCCGGACCTCACGGATCCCGCGGCCACAGCGACGGGAACCGGTCAAGCTCGTCGGGTGCGTCCGCCGGTCGGCAGCGGCGTCCCTGATCTTGGTCAGATACCGGCGTGACGACGTGACGGCGGCCTGCGCTTCGGCGAGGGAATTTCTGCGCTTCCTTGATCATCCGGTCGGGCTCCGTGACGTCGCTGGCGGCGGCGAGGAGCAGGCCCGGCAGATCATTGAGTCGAACCGCACCGCGCGCGGGCCAGCGCTGCGTAACATGGCTGTAGGCGCCAGCGCAGGCGCTGGGTCACTTCAGGCCCGAATGGCAACGCTGATTTTAGGCCGCGCGTACCGTATCGAGAAATTTGGCCACCTCGGTCTTGACCCCTGCTGCCCTGGTCGACAGCGCCTGGGCTGAGGACAGGACCGGGGTCGAAGTCTCGCCGGTCCGCACCGAGCCGCGGTTGAGGTCGCCGATGTTGGAGGCGACGCTATTCAGCCGGCTTGCTTCCGCCGATTTGCCGAAAGCGGAGCAGCCATTTAATCTTGTGGCCATCGATGTCGCCGGCAGCCCGACCGAGGTCTGTGGCGGGAATTGCCGCTGGCGTCTTTTCGTTGCTGCCGCCGAGGTGCCCGTCGGGGCCGCCGTGGCGATCGCGAGGGGCCACATGAAGCTCGGCACTGCTCTTCTTATCCTCGGGCTCACTCTTGCATCGGCAGTCATGCCTGCCCGGGCGGCAACCTTCCGCTTCGCCTTCCAGGGCGACCTGAGGTCGCTCGATCCGTATTCGCTCAACGAGACCTTCACGCATGGCCTGCTTGCCAACGTCTACGAAGGCCTGATCAAGCGCGGCCGCAATCTCGAAATCATCCCCGGGCTGGCCGAGCGCTGGGAGGTTCTCGAGCCGACGCGTTGGCGATTTCATCTGCGCCAAGGCGTCAAGTTCCAGAGCGGCGAGGAATTTACGGCGGATGATGTCCTGTTTTCCGCCGAGCGTGCGCGCGCGCAGGGGTCCGATATCAAGACGCGGCTGTCGGCCGATGCCAAGGTGGTCAAGGTCGACGACCACACGGTCGACTTCGTGCTCTCCGGCCCGAATCCTATTCTCCATTACGAATGGGACACCTGGTTCATCATCTCAAAGAAGTGGGCCGAGGCGAACAATTCGGTCATGCCGCAGCCGACGGCCGGGCAGCAGATGAGCTACGCGGCGCTGCACGCCAACGGCACCGGTCCGTTCATCATCACGGAGCACCAGGCCGGCGTCCGCACCATATTCCGCCCGAATCCCGGCTGGTGGGGGAAACCGGAGCACAATTTCGACGAGGTTGTCTTCACCACGATTGGCAATGACGCCACTCGCGTGGCGGCACTGCTCTCCGGCGAGGTCGACTGGATCGATCCCGTCCCCCTTCAGGACATACAGCGCGTCAATTCCAGCCCGGCCGCACACGTGATGTCCGGGCCAGAGCTGCGCACCATCTTTCTCGGCTTCGATGAATCGCGTGATGAGCTTAAGCGTTCCGACGTCAAGGGGAAAAATCCGTTCAAGGACGCGAGGGTGCGCAAGGCCTTCTATCAGGCCATCGATGTCGAGGCCATCAAGAGGCGGGTCATGCGCAACCTGGCGACGCCGTCGGCATTGCTCATCTCTCCGCTCCTGTTCTCGCGCGCGCCCGAGTTCAAGCGCTGGCCTTACGATCCCGAGGCAGCCCGGAAGCTCCTGGCCGATGCCGGCTACCCGCGCGGCTTCGAGGTCGAGATGGACTGTCCCAACGATCGCTACGTCAATGACGAGGTGATCTGTCAGGCGATCGCCGCCATGCTCGCCCGCATCGGAGTGAGGATCAGCGCCAACTTCCAGCCCAAGGCCAAGTACTTCGCCAAGGTGACGGCCAGCGGCGGATACGACACGTCGTTCTTCCTGCTGGGCTGGACCCCCAATTCGCTCGACTCCTGGAACGTGCTCGCCAACCTCGTCGCCTGCCGCGATGGCAGGGGCGCCGGCCAGTACAATCTCGGGGGCTATTGCAATCCGCAGGTCGAAAAGCTCGCCCGCAGCATCCTCGTGGAGATCGACGCCCAAAAGCGCGATGCGATGATCGCCGAAGCCTTCAAACTTATTCACGAGGACGTCTCGCACATCCCGCTTCACCAGCAGGCGCTGGTGTGGGGCGTGTCCAACAAGGTCAAGGTCGTGCAGCGGGCCGATAACCAGATCATGTTCTACTGGTTCAGGAAGGAATGACCCGACCGCGGCCACTGTCGTGATGCGACCGGCCTTGCGACGCTCGCCTTCTGGAGGCCGATCTTCGACCCATGCTCGCGTTCATCCTCCACCGCCTCCTGCAGGGCCTGCTCGTCATGCTGGTCGTG
>Ga0126380_10000913_pt1 | contig 10573 bp, 10 predicted proteins | sample PanSoiMetPlot_26_FD_92544 | JGI IMG/M metagenome (GOLD analysis project Ga0126380, IMG submission 92544) | Tropical forest soil microbial communities from Panama - MetaG Plot_26 | ecosystem: Environmental > Terrestrial > Soil > Tropical forest > Bulk soil | place: Panama | collected 2016-02-17
CGACCAAATCGCGAAACGGAGCATGCGCCTCAGCCCACCCTACGCATCCCTCACAAAACAACGGAATCCATCATGACCACGATCGACGTCCACGCCCATATCCTCAGCGACGAGACCATGGGCCTGCTGCAGGCGGCAAGACCCGAGCTCGGCGTGAAGCACACGCCCCTCGACGGCGAGTTCGGCGTGCTCGAGGTGGCGGGTTCGTCGTACCGGCCGTTTCCGCGCGGCGGCTGGGACCTGTCGAAGCGCCTGCAGGACATGGACACGGCCGAGGTCGACATGCAGGTCGTGTCGAACACGCCGCAGACCTTCCTTTACAGTCTCGACCCGCAGGTCACCGCCGTCACGTCGCGCATCCAGAATGACCAGATCGCCAAGCTCGTGAGCGAGCGTGCGGACCGCTTCAAGGGGATGGCGACGCTGCCGATGCAGGCGCCCGACCTGGCGGCGGAAGAGCTGTCGCGATCCATGCGCACGCTCGGGCTGGTCGGCTGCCAGATCGGGTCCAACATCAACGGCAAGAACCTCGACGATGGCGGGCTGGCGCCGTTCTGGCAGGCGGCGGACGAACTCGGCGCCTTCGTCATGGTCCATCCCACCCAGGTCGCCGGTGCCGACCGGCTGAAGTCCTATTACCTCGCCAACCTGATCGGCAACCCGCTCGACACCACGATCGCGGCCGCCTGCCTGGTGTTCGGCGGCGTGGTCGAGCGCCATCCGAACATAAAATTCTTCATGGTTCATGGCGGCGGCTTCGCGCCGTACCAGGCGGGCCGCTGGTCGCATGGCTGGCAGGTGCGGGGAGAGCCCAAGGTGCATCTAAAACATCCGCCGGATGCCGCGATCAGGTCGCTCTACTTCGACACGATCCTGCACGGACAACCGGCGCTGGAATTTCTCGTGTCGACCTTTGGCGCCTCGCACGTGCTCCTGGGAAGCGACTATCCATACGATATGGGCACGCTGGAATGCGCGCGGCAGGTGCGCGCGCTGCCGATCCCGGACGCCGATCGCGTCATGATCCTCGGCGGCTTGGCGCAGAAGTTTTTCGGCGCCGGCAAGGCGCAGCCGCGCCAGCGCCAGGCGGGCGCGCGGTAATCCCTATGAACGCCAAGACAGCAACCGCGTCACGGGCCCAGGACGAACTTGCCGACGCGGTGCGCGTGCCGGCGGCGGCGATCCGCACCTTCATCACCGAAGCGCTCGCTGCCGTCGGCCTGCCTTCTGCCGATGCGGCACAGGTGGCCGAACTGATGGTCGAGACCGACCTCGCCGGCGCTGACGCGCACGGCGTGTTCCGGCTGCCGCATTACGTTCGCCGGCTGCGCGCCGGCGGCACCAATCCGCGGCCGGACATTCGGGTCATGCGCAGCGGGCCAGCCACCGCGGTGATCGATGGCGACAACGGTTTCGGCCACCTGGTGATGGCGCAAGCCGCGCGCGCCGCGGTCGACATGGCGCGCGAGGCGGGCGTCGCCTGGGTCGGCACGCGCCACTCCAACCATGCCGGCTGCGCCGGCATCTATGCCGAGATTCCCATGCGGGCCGGCATGATCGGCCTCATGGCGGCGGTCGCCAATGCCAACCACATGCCGATCTGGGGCGGCGCCGAGCTGCTGCTCGGCACCAATCCGGTCGCCTTCGCGATTCCGGCCGGCGACGAGGCACCGGTCGTGCTCGACATCGCCACCACGGTCGTGTCCTACGGCACGATCAAGGCCCATGCGCTGCAGGGCCGCGACCTGCCGGAAGGCTGGATGGTGGATCGCACCACCGGTGAGCCGCTCACCGATCCGCGTCGCAGCCACGAGGGCCTGCTGCTGCCGTTCGGCGGCTACAAGGGAAGCGGGCTTGCGCTCATGCTCGGGTTGCTCGCCGGCGTGCTCAACGGCGCCGCGTTCGGACGCGACGTGGTCGACTTCAATGCCGACCTCGCCAGCCAGACCAACACGGGCCAGTTCATGGTGGCGCTCGATATCGCGCGCTTCCTGCCGTTGGAGGCGTTCAAGGCCGAGATCGATCGGCATCTGCGCGATCTCAAGAACTCTCAGGTGTTGCCGGGGGTCGACGCCATCCGCCTGCCCGGCGAGCGCCGCCGGCAATGTCAAACCGAGCGGGCGCGCGACGGCGTGCCGATCCTGCCCGCGGTGCTGGCGCAGCTCGATGCGCTGGCGAAGGAGCTCGCCATCCCACCATTGGCGAGCCGTTCGGCGCGCTAGCCGATCGATTGACGAATAAGAGAATGGCCTCCGCGCTGGGAGGCCATTCTCCGAGTGGGCTGCCCACTCATCGCGCATCAGCACGAGCTGCGGGTACGTATGATCACTCTACCGTCGGGCAGGCGCTCGCGGACCCTCACAGTGCGGCAGTCGTTGTAAGCTGAACCGCCCCGCCAGCCCCGGTCGTAGGCGTAAGCGCCATGGCTTGGGCCGCCCCACCACCCGCGCGTGCCGAAGCCGATCGAAACGTCGTCCCCGGCAACCGCCGGAGCAGCCATCCCGAGCGTAGCGGCGGCTGCCAGCATGATGGAAAGCTTCCTCATGGCAGGCCTCCTGTTCCTCTCTGCTCAGCCCCTCTGTAAGAAAACGTCTGTCGCGAGGCTTTGTTTCGCCGATTCGAATGAGCCCCCAACGATGCGTGATGAACATCAAACCACCCGCCGGCGCGGCCCCGGCAGGTGCTTTGATGCCCTTCGCTAACTGATGCGAAGTGATCAGTGTCGGATATCCGACGCCGGGTAGCTAGTATCCACCACCCCACCAGGAACGCGCATAAAATCGCGGTCCCCAGTGATGGCGAAACGGCCGTCCATAGAAGCCATAGTGCCGATAGAAGGGCCTGCCATAGAAGCGAGGCCCGGGTCGCTAGAAGCAACGGAACGGCCCGCACACCCAGCGAACCTGCTGCACGTCGCTGGAAATTTCCAAACCGGCCGCTGCCAGCCCGCCCACAGGCATCGCCGAGGCGCCTCCGGCGGCCAGGCTCGCGGCGCAAAAGACGCCGGCCGCGAGCACTATCATCCTGGTCTTCATCATGGCGTTGCTCCTTGTACGCAATACCTCCCTCATATTTTCAAGATGCCTGGCCACGCTCGAAGGTTCCCGCGATCCTGGGATTTGACGCCGCAGATGCAAGCGTTGTGCGACCGCGAAGATTCTCGCGACGTACATGTGTGCAAATGACTTTTGCGCGCCGCCTGTTTCGCGACAGGGCGAGCCGTGGATCGAAAGTCTCAAGACGCGCGTTATCGGATGCAGTTTGGGAGGCCGTTGGTGTTGCGCATATTTACACATGCGTTGCTTGCCGCGTTGCTGGCGTCCCCCGCCGCTGCACAAGATCAATCTTCTCTGCTGTCATTGCCGAAGCTCGAGGCGTGTCAATTCCCGTCTCACCCGCAGCTGCCCGAAAAATGGCAGGCGACCTACTTGATGGCGCCTTTCACCAAATCGCAGCTTGTGCTCGCCGAGATCGTGTACGACGGCGGTCTTTCGGCCATGCGGGTGCGGCTTCATGGTGCGCGCCAAGGATTCCTGGATCTGTTGATCGTCGGCGATCGCACTTACGTTCTTGTCTCGGACGGCTCGACCGTTGCGTGCGAGGATCTCGGCGACACCGGCTGGCGGCCGCTGGAGCGGGATTGGCTCACGCCGCAATCGCAATGCGCGGGCTCAGCGCCGATCGGTGAGACCAATGTCGATTGGTGGAAAACGCCGCTCGCGCCCAAGCCTGCGAGTTCCTGGATCTGGTACAAGGCGGCTGACCGGACTCCGTTTCGTCTCGTGTTCCAGTCTCCCAGCGACAGGCTGGCGGTCTTGAGTCGATATGCGTTGAGCTACCAGGTCGAGTTCAAGCCGATGTCGCAGACCGACCTTGGCGCCGTCGCGAACGCGTGCCGCGGCGCCAAGGCCGCTCGCGCAGGGACCGGGCCGCGCGCGATCCGCAGCTTGATTGACAGCTTGTCGCGCTCGCGTGCTCGCTCCGACGAGATCAAGCGGTTCATGCCCGCGCTTGCAGCCTGCCCGGCGGATTCGCTGCCCCAATGGCCGAAAAAAGTCGCGTTGACGGGACTGATGACGCCCTTCGATTCCAACGAGAACCCATACCCGACCGAGGTGTTGTACGATTGGAACGCGCGGGGGCAGCGCAGCCGCGTTTTCTTTCCGGCCCGTTCGGGCATCGCCGTGCAAGACGCATTGCTGCTCGGCTCGCGCGGCTACAATGTGACCTACCGCCATAACGAGGGGCCAGTATGCGCAGCGGTTCTGCCGGGAACGATCCGCCCTGATTGGCCTTCCCGCGGCTCGTGCAGTTGCGAGGCTGCGATCGAGGGCGGCACGCCGCTGACGCCCTATGGCCCGACCAGGATCATGGCTTGTTCACTCGCGAGCCCGCGCGCCGCCTGGGCCTGGTATACGTCAACTGGCCGGCCGACGGTGTTCATGGTGACCTCGATGCCAGGCGACGAGGGCGCAGCCTTGTTCGCCGTCCTCGACTACTGGCAATGGCTGCCGGGACACAACGTCCCGGAGTCTGTGTTCAAAATGCCAGACCAATGCCAGATGATGACGCCGCTTCGGAAATCATCGAACCTGCGCCGATGCTCCACGTGCCATCTCGGCGCGGGCACGAGACAATGATGCAGAAATCGTTGGCGGTAGCGGGCTCATGCTGCGCCAGCAACGGGCGCGCGCGGACGCCCCGGCGCTGGTATCCGAAGAAGAGAATCGGGAGCCGACGATGCTGTTCAACCTTGCCGGTCATCGCCGCGCTGCAGCCGCGCCGACGCCGCGTGCCGCCATGCCGATATTCCGGCCATCGCGCTTGGCGCCGAGCGCAGCGCGCTCTGCGTGAAGCCAGGATGATCAGCGGACCAGCGCCGCGTGCTGGCTATGGCCCTCGGTCATGCCGTGCGCCTTCATCCAGTCGTAGGTGCGGTCGAACGCCGTCTCCTCGTAGTGGTCGACGTGCTTGTAGCGCACGAAGGTGCGCGACAGCTCATGCGGCGCGAGCGCGCCGTCGGTCGCCGCCGCGACGTGATGCGCATATTTGTAGAAGTCGGCATTGATCAGGTCGACGACCGCGTTCACCACATCGTAGTAGGCCTTGCGCTGCTCCGGCGTCAGGTCGGCCGCGACCACTTCGCCGCCGCGGTAGAACGAGGCCGCGACGATATGGGCGCCTTCCTTGAGGCCGAGGCTGATGAACGGCTCCATCACGGCCACGACACGGAATCGGCCCTCCTTGAGGCCTCGCCAGCGCATCGGCGGCAGGCCGCCCTCGGCGAATTTGACATGTTCGGCGCCGACCGCGCTCTCCAGCATCTGCACGCTCGCGTAGTGCGAGCCCGTGTGCTCCTGGATGACGACCGGAACGTCGGCGAGATCGCCCGGAACCTGCAGCGTTTCGTCGTAGGTGAGGATCGCCTGCGCTGCCACCGCGGCGCGCAGTGCTCCGATCGTGCCGCTGCGCGTCCCGCGCTCGAGCCGGTCAATGCTGGCCCATTCGCACACGTTGTAACTGTCGGCCGAGCCGCTGTCGAACAATTGCTCCTTGAGCCGGTCCATGGCGGGACGCCCGACGTCCTTCTCGCGGTCGGCATAGGTCGCGGTGAAATGCACATCGAGCCCGGCTTTGGCAAAAAGGCCTGTCTCGATACCGACGATCACCGGAAGGTCGAACACCGGATTGTTGGGAGCGATGCGGACGACGGCCTGCTGTGACATGAGGTGCCTCGTTCTCGGCTGCGGGGCGGAGCGCTGGGCCTTGGCACATCGGGTTCCGCCGGCTCGATGGCGCAACGCTAGTCCATTGCGCGCAGCCGTTCAACGGCTGCGGGTTGCACTGGCTGCAGGTGAGATAGAAGCCTTCGGCAGTTGGCTCAGGCCGCCTTGCGTTCTTCGTCGGGCTCCAGCGGCAGCTTCACCGGCGCCTTGCGCTTCGCGGACAGATCCAGCGCCTTGGTCAGCATCAGGTTGCGATGCGCTTCCGCCGCGGTTGCCGCCTGAGTCGGCAGGCCAAGTGCCACGCGGTTGAGCCAGGAATCGGTTTCCTCACGCATCGGGCCGCGCAGCTCGCCGAGCGCCATGTCGCCCGGCGGATAGCTGCCCATGAAGTCGACCAGGCGGCGCCTGTCTGGCGCGTAGCCTTCCTCCTGCGGCGCCGACACCGCCAGCACGATGTCGCGGTGGGTGTCGTCGATGGTGAGCACGCCCTCGGTGCCGTTGAGGCCGACTTCCAGGCTGTAGACCGCGCCCGGCCAGGTCACCGGCAGCGCCCAGGAAATGTTTAGGTGATAGACGCTGCCGTCGGAGAACATGATCATGCCGGCGGTGGCGTCGATGCCCTGGTAGGTCGGCCCCAAAACCTTGTCGATCGAGCGCGCGTAGCACTCGACCGGCGTCTTCGCCTCCATGCACCACATAACGATGTCGAGCGCGTGCGTGCCGGAGATCACCATGGGCGAGATCGTCGCCGGATCGTCGGTGCGCTTGTAGTTGTCGATCGCCACTAGACGGTTCATGAAGGCGCGCGACGTCACCAGCGTGACGTCGCCGAGCGCACCGGTGCGCACCTTCTCCTTGGCGGCGAGCCAGCGGCGGCGGAAGCGCTGGGTGTAGCCCACGACCGCGTCGAGCTTGGCGTTCTGGATCGCCTTGAGCACGCGCGCCGATTCGCCCAGGTCGGTCGCCAGCGGCTTCTCGATCAGCATCGGCACGCCGCGGTCCACCGTCGCCAGGATCGGGTCGACGTGCAGATGCTCGTCGGTCGAGATCAGGCAGGCGGTCACCTCCGGCCGATTGAGCAGCTCGTGGTAGTTGTTGGTGACGAAGTCGGCGCCGATTTTTTCCGCCACGTGCTGGGCGCGGTTGTGGTTCTTCTCGGCGATGCCGATCCACTCCACCGCGGGGTGGCGCGCCGCCACCTCGCCGCGAAACAGGCCGACGCGCCCGGTGCCGATGATGGCGAGGCCGATGCCCTTAGCCGACTTTTTCAAGGGTGGCTCCCTTCATGTCGGCGATCGCCGAGATGGCTTCGTTCGACAGCGGCAGGTCGACCGGCTCGTTGATCTCCGCCGACAGGTCGGCCGCCGTATAGGCGGCCATCACCATGCGGGCATGCTCCGGCGCCACCATCGGCGGCCGGTCGAGCAGGACCGATTCGAGGAAGTGGATCGTCTCCGGCCCCATCTGGCCGGCGAACACGTGATCGACCTGCTCGCCCGGCATGGTCGACATCGGATACTGCGTATGGGCCTGCACGGTGTTGAGCCAGTTGTCGCGGTGGGTGTCGTCGAGGATCAGCGCGCCCTCGGTGCCGGTGATCTCCATCCACGTGGAGCAGTAGTTGGGATAGCTCGGCGGCAGGTTCCAGCCGCCGCCGATCACCACCAGCGTACCGTCGTCCATGGTCACCGTCGACCACATGATGTCGAACGAGCCGTTGATCGGCTGCATGTAGCCGTAGGCGCCCTGCGAATAGACCCGCACCGGCTTGGCCGGCTCGAGCAGCCAGAACACGAAGTCGAGATCGTGGGTCGATTCCATCACGGCGGGCGAAAGCCGCCCGCGCGTGGCGATCTTCTTGCCGAGGCTGCGCGTGATGTGGCGGCTCACCATGACGCTGACGACCTTGCCCAAAGTGCCGTCGGCGATCTTCTTCTTGGCGTAGGCCACCTTGGGGTTGAACCGCTGCGAGTAGCCGATGGTGAACTTGACGTTGTTGCGCTTGGCCAGCGTGATCAGCTCGTCCGCCTCCCAGAACTCGAGCGCGATCGGCTTTTCCAGGAGCACGTGCTTGCCGGCGCGCAGGCAGTCGCGCGCGATCGGATAATGCGTCGTCTCCGGCGTGGTGCAGATGTAGATGACGCTGATGTTGTCGTTCTTGACGAGGTCCTGGTAGTCGAGCGTGGCGGTGGCCGGGCGGGTGAGGGCCTTCACCTCGGCCAGCCGCTCGGGGCGGATCTCACAGATGTGCAGCTTGTCGACCAGCGCCGAGCGCGAGAGCGTCTCCGCCCGGATGCCGCCGCACCATCCAGTCCCGATCACTGCCGCCTCGACCTGTCGCATCGGCGCCCCTGAATCCTTCATCCGCTCGCTGGTTGTCCGCAGGCGCTATACCGCTCCGCGCGGCAGGAGGCTAGGGGCCGTGTAGGGTGGGTTAGGCGCGTGGCACGGCTCTCATCGTTGGGCCGCAGCATTTGCGCGCCGTAACCCACCATGCTGAATCGCCGCCGGTGGGTTTCGGCGCGAGATGCCATCGTGCAACTCGCAAGCCGAGCATCGCGCCTCTACCCACCCTATGGCGCCTCACGTCCCGACCCGCAGCGGGGCATGGAGCTTGCGCAGCGTGGCGACCACCGACAGGGCGACGATGCGGCCGGTTTTCGGGTTGTCCGATGGCACGTTCTCGATCGCCAGCGTGAAGCGCGCCGAATCCGCGTCGACCTCGATGGAGTGGCAATTGCGCTCGACGGCGGGGTCGGCCCAGATGTCGATCATGGTGCGGTCGGGGCCGACGCCGGCCAGTGCCAGCGCGGCGACCACGTTGACGTTGGCGGGAAAACCAGCGGCGGCGGCGCGCGCCGTGCCGCTGAACACGCGCTTGGCCTCGTTCAGGCCGTCGACGCTGATGTTGTTGGCCACAAGATAAGGCGCGCCCGCCAAGCCCTGCGGTGGCTTGCGCGTGGTCATGCGCACGGAATGGACTTGTCCTTCCGCCGCCGCCGCGACGGCGTCGAGGCCGAGCAGGGCGCCGGTCGGCACGATGATGCGGCCGCCACACTGTTTGGCGAACTCCATCAGGTCGGTGCGCAGCAGGGCGCCGCAGCTGAGCACCAGCACCTGCTTGCCGGCCGCCAGCATCGGCCGGCAGATCGGCTCCAGCAGTGCCGCCGGCGCGCATTCGACCGCAAGGTCGGCATGGTCCGGAAAGGCCTCGAACGGCACGATCGGGCAGGCGATTCCGGTGCCGTCGAGGAAGTCTTGCGCCTTGGCGCGGTCGCGCGCCGCCACGCAGGCAAGCCCGACGCCGGGCATTCCCTGCAGCCGCCGTGCGACCTCGCGGCCGATCGCACCCAATCCGGCAATGGCCACGCGCGTTTCCGGCATCGCTCCCATCCGCCCTTGATAGGCGGAGTTGCGGGTCGCCGACAAGCGGCGCTTGACCGGACCGGCGCGGGCCGCGACTGTCTGCCCAACGGAAAGGGCTTCTGATGAAGGTGGTGGTCGGTATTGCGTTGATCATGCTGGCAGCGGGCGGCAGCGCCGGCGCCCAGGACTGGCCGGCACGGCCGGTCACCATGGTGGTCCCGTTCGCGGCCGGCGGGCCGGTGGACGTCGGTGGCCGCGTCCTGGCACAGCGACTCACCGAGATCCTCGGGCGACAGATCGTGGTCGAAAATGTCGGCGGCGCCGGCGGCACCACCGGCGCCAGCCGGGTCGCCAAGGCGGCGCCCGACGGCTACCAGTTCCTGCTCGGCAACATCGCCACCCAGGCGTTCAGCCAGTCGCTCTACCGTAAGCCGCCGTACGATGCGGTGGCGGATTTCGCCCCGGTCGGCCTGACCATCGAGCAGCCGCGCGTGCTCGCCGTGCGCAAGGATCTGCCGGTAAGCACGCTGCCCGAGTTCATCGCCTATGCCAAGGCGCATCCGGACGAACTGAAATACGGATCCGCCGGCGCCGGTTCGGCGGCGCACGTGGCGTGCATGCTGCTCAACTCGATCGTCGGCATCGATGCGACCCATGTTCCCTATCGCTCGACCGCGCTGGCGATGCAGGACATCGCCGCCGGCCGGGTCGACTACATCTGCGATGTCATCATCGGCGTGCTGCCGCTGATCCAGAGCAACTCCATCAAGCCGATTGCGTATCTATCGCCGCGGCGCGTGCAGATCCTGCCGCAGGTCGCGACCGCGCAGGAGCAGGGGCTCACCAATCTCGATACAAGCAGCTGGCACGCCCTGTTCTTTCCCACCGGCACGCCCGAGCCGATCGTACACCGCCTCAGCGCGGCTTTGAGCGGGACGCTGGACACGCCGTGGGTGCGCGAGCGGCTGGAAGGCCTGGGCGCCACGATCGTCGGGCCGGAGCGCCGCGGCCCGGATTATCTCGCCCGGCTGCTGCCCGGCGAGATCGCCAAATGGGCGGTTCCCATCAAGGCCAGCGGCGCGGCGGTCGATTGACCGGCCGGCCGTCCTGGACTGTGACACTGCGCCCGGTGTTCTCACCCTTGACCGTGCGGCATCAAGGCGCAAGGTTCGGCCATACACGGAGGTATCCATGATCAAAAAAGTCGTCGGGTCTGCGCTGGTGTGCTTGGTTGCATTGGCTGGATCTGCCAGCGCACAGGACTACCCGACCCGCCCGGTCACCATGATCATCCCGTTCGCGGCGGGTGGGCCGCAGGACACGATCGGCCGGGTGGTGGCGCAGCGCATGAGCGAAACGCTCGGCCAGCAGGTGGTGATCGAGAACGTCGGCGGTGCCGGCGGCATGACCGGGTCCAAGCGCGTCGCCGACGCCGCGCCCGACGGCTATACCTTCGTGCTCGGCAGCGTCGGCACGCACGC
>Ga0126380_10000914_pt1 | contig 10570 bp, 10 predicted proteins | sample PanSoiMetPlot_26_FD_92544 | JGI IMG/M metagenome (GOLD analysis project Ga0126380, IMG submission 92544) | Tropical forest soil microbial communities from Panama - MetaG Plot_26 | ecosystem: Environmental > Terrestrial > Soil > Tropical forest > Bulk soil | place: Panama | collected 2016-02-17
CGCGATTCGGGGATACGCCGCAGCTTCATCTAGTTGCGCAACCTGGGGGCGCGCGAAAGCAGCTCACCTTTTATGCTGACGCGGTGACGAACGGGCGATTTCATCCCAACGGAAGCGATTACATTGTTTTCTCGAAGGACATTGGCGGTGGTGAGTGGTACCAGCTGTATCGCTACAACGTGAAGACAGGCGACGTTACGCTGCTCACCGATGGAAAGGCACGCAATCTTCGCGGGCCGTGGTCTTCGAGCGGGGATCAGCTTGCGTACATGTCCACACGGCGGACGGGAAAAGACACAGACTTGTGGATGATAAATCCGGCTAACCCGAAAACGGATCACTTGCTTACAAAACTTGAAGGCGGTGGCTGGGAACCGCTCGATTGGTCGCCAGACGATTCCAAAATCTTGTTAGGAGAAGGCCTTTCCATCAACGAATCCTATTTATGGCTGGTGGATACCAAAACCGGAGAGAAAACGCCACTTATCGGACGCGGCTCTGGAGAGAAAGTTTCCTATGAAGGCGGCCGGTTTAGTAGAGACGGCAAAGGGATTTACGTCACAACGGACAAGGATTCTGAATTTCACCGGCTGGCGTACGTTGATCTTGCGACCAAGGAGCACACCTACTTGACGAGTGAGATTCCGTGGGACGTGGAGCAGTTCGAGCTTTCGCGCGACGGAAAACGGATTGCGTTCGTGACGAATGAGGCGGGGCTCAGTGTGCTGCATGTTCTTGACACAACGAAGAAGGCCTCGCCACGCAAACTTGACACCCCGACGGGCGTGATTGGCTCAGTTCGCTGGCATATGAATGAGCGAGAATTGGGATTTTCGCTGAACAACGCGCGCGGGCCGGGCGATGCGTACTCGATTGACGTTGCAACGGGAAAGCTGGAGCGGTGGACGACAAGCGAGACAGCAGTTAAGACGGATTCTTTCCCCGAAGCCGAGCTTGTGAAGTGGAAAAGCTTTGATGGAAAAATGATTTCAGGGTTTCTGTATAAGCCGCCGACGAAGTTCGCAGGCAAAAGGCCGGTGCTCGTGGTGATTCATGGCGGGCCGGAAGGACAATCGCAACCGACTTTTTTGGGCCGCAGCAACTACTACTTGAATGAGCTTGGCGTCGCTCTGATTTTTCCCAACGTGCGAGGCTCGACAGGCTACGGCAAAACATTTTCGCTGCTCGACAATGGATTCCAACGCGAGGACACCTATAAAGATATCAACGCGCTGTTTGACTGGGTTGCCGCGCAGCCCGAATTGGACGCGAGCCGCATCTGTGTGACCGGTGGAAGCTACGGCGGGCACATGACTCTGGCAATTTCGACGTTTTACAGCGACCGCATCCGCTGCTCGGTGGACATCGTCGGCATGTCCAATCTCGTGACTTTTCTCGAGCACACGGAAGCGTATCGCCGTGATTTGCGCCGCGTGGAATACGGCGACGAACGCGACGCCAAGATGCGCGAGTTCCTTGAAAAGATCGCGCCGATGAACAACCTCGAAAAGATCAAAAAGCCGATGATGGTCGTAGCGGGTAAAAACGATCCGCGCGTGCCGGTCAGCGAATCAGAGCAAATTGCCGGTGCACTGAAAAAGCAAGGAACGACGGTGTGGTATTTGATGGCGAAAGACGAGGGGCATGGTTACCGGAAAAAGCCGAATCAGGATTTTCAGTTCTACGCGACGGTGGAATTCTTGAAGGAATATTTACTTAAATAGGGACTTTCGAACGCCAGAGATAAGGGCCTTTAAGAATCAATCTCCGGCACTATTTTATAAAGGAAACGCCGCCATGTCGCATGCCTAGACGGCGGCTCCTTACATTGACCAGAGGAACTCCAACTGCGGTAATCACCAAGACGACAGCAAGAACCAAGGCGGCATGACGTCTCAAGAACCCTACCAGTCCATTACCCCAATCCCTAAGCACTAGACGTCTTTCGACCAGCAAACCAACTATCATCCATTGGATGCTGGCCATCACTAATTCCAGCGAGGCGGCAATGTACGAAGCAATGAATACTCCGACATGGAGAATTCTCAATATCGGACTCAAAAGAAGCGAAAGCGGAATGCAAGCGATCAAGGCAGGCAAATTCGAAAGAAATACAACCTTGACCAGCAATGATTCGTAATAGAAGTGAAAAGGCCTCCCAGCGTACATGGTTGCTGTGGAGCCTTGGACACTCTCCAGAAAAGAAGCGAACTGCGGCGACGGCGGGGACATGGTTGCAATTGCGAAAAGAAAACAAGAGGCATGAAGGACAACGAAAATCCAAGCAATTCGGCTTCGTAAACTCTCTTGAAGTAACCGCCAAAATCTTACTGCCGCGTTTATCACAATGTATGAGACACCGAGCGGCTTATTTGGGTTCCTGCACCAGCTTTTGCAGGTCTTTCCAGTGGATCAGGACGACATGATTGTCCTGAAGCACTTTTTTCATTTCGGGACTGGAAACAACATCGAAGTCGCGCTGACGCCAAGCGGAGCCATAGTCCGGATGATCCACCATTACGGCTTGCAGTTCGGCATCGTCATGCCCGAGGTGAACGATTATTTCTGATAGGCCCGGCTTCAAGTTCTTGATGGCGTTCAGATAAAACTCTCTCCATTGATCCGTGGGGACACTCGGATTCGCGATTACTACTGAATCCACCAGAATGTCTTTATCTGAGAGGAGCGAAAGAAGTTTTGCGCGGTCATCGCTCACGCGCACGGCAAGAAACGGCAAGTGGAACTCGTGCGCGACCTTTACGTAAGCCGCAAAGAGCTCAGGGGTCGAAAATGCGGAGCCCATGTGGCTGTCGAGATGAGTCGGATGAATTCCCAACGACATTGCTTGTTTGATTTGCGCCCGAAATTCCTGCTCTGCTTCCTGCGGCTCCGCATTTTTCGCGACAAGTTCCGTCAGTGGCCAGAGTGTGCCCGCAGGATCGAGGAGTGACGGCACTTTATCCTTCGATTCGACCGATCCCCAGCGAAACGTTTTCCATTCGCTCGTCAGTGCAAGGTGCAAGCCGAGGTCCGCGTCCGGATGCGCTTTGGCGTAATCCGCCACTTCGGTCAGCCACGGGCCGGGCACGATGATGCTCGCGGAAGTGACGGCGCCCTTGTCCAGCGCTTCAAAGCTGGCGGCGTCTTCCGAATGAGCAATCGCCAGGTCGTCGGCGTGAATGATCAGGAGTTTTGTGTCCACGGGATAGCCGAGGCGCTCGGCAACGGTTTTCGTTTGGGCGGAAGCTGTCTGGCAAAATACAAAACAGAACGAAAAGGCGCAGACATACGTGCGCAAAGTCATTTTCGGCTCCGGAACAACGAACGCCGAAGGGTAGCACGAGTGAGCAAGGCTTAGAGCGGAATATTTCCGTGCTTTTTGCGAGGATTCGTGTCCTTTTTGTTTGCGAGGGCACGAAGAGCAGTGATGATTCTTGAGCGCGTCTCCGCCGGTTCGATAATCGCGTCAATGTACCCGTGTTCCGCGGCGACAAGTGGATTCGCAAAGCGCTCACGGAATTCGGCAATCTTTTGCTGACGAAGCCTTTCGCGTTCCACTTCCGGAACTTTGTCGAGTTCCCTTTTGTAAACAATGTTCACAGCGCCTTCGGGACCCATCACGGCAATTTCTGCAGTTGGCCACGCAAAATTGGCGTCGGTGCGAATATGCTTCGAAGCCATAACGCAGTACGCGCCGCCGTACGCCTTGCGTGTAATCACAGTGATTTTTGGAACGGTCGCTTCCGCAAATGCAAAAAGAAGTTTTGCGCCGTGCCGGATGATGCCGCCGTATTCCTGTTGCGTGCCGGGCAGAAATCCTGGGACATCTTCGAACGTAATCAGTGGAATATTGAAAGCGTCACAGAAACGAACAAACCGAGCTCCCTTTACCGAAGCATTGATGTCGAGCGTTCCCGCGAGAAATGCCGGCTGATTGGCGACGATTCCCACCGGGCGGCCATCCATCCGCGCGAATCCGACGACGATGTTCCTCGCGTAGTGCTCGTGTACTTCGAAAAAGTAACCTTCGTCGGCGATGGCGTGAATCGCATCCTTGATATCGTAAGGCTTCAGCGCATCTTCCGGAACAAGCGCGTTTAGAGATTCCTCGCGGCGAGTCGGCGAATCATTGGTCGTACGATACGGCGGGTCATCCAAATTGTTTGAAGGCAAAAAGCTGAGCAGTTCGCGAATCATCGCGCAGCAGTCCGCATCGTCGCGGGAAATAAAATGGGCGACGCCGCTTTTTTCGTTGTGAGTCATTGCGCCGCCGAGCTCTTCCTTGGTCACTTCTTCGTGGGTGACGGTCTTGATCACGTCGGGCCCGGTTACGAACATGTACGAGTTTTCGCGGGTCATGAAAATAAAGTCGGTGATCGCGGGAGAATAGACCGCGCCGCCTGCGCAAGGCCCCATAATGGCGCTGATTTGAGGCACGACTCCGCTGGCCAATGTATTGCGCAGAAAAATGTCCGCGTAGCCGGCAAGCGACGCGACACCTTCTTGAATGCGCGCGCCACCGGAATCGTTTAGCCCAATGACGGGCGCTCCGGCGCGCATTGCCAGGTCCATGATTTTGCAAATTTTCAACGCGTTCGTTTCGGAAAGTGAGCCACCAAAAACCGTGAAATCCTGGGCGAAAGCGTATACGAGCCGCCCTTCGATTTTTCCGAACCCTGTGACGAAACCATCGCCCGGCGGACGTTGCTCTTCCATTCCAAAATCCGTGCAGCGGTGGCGCACGAATTTGTCCAGCTCTTCAAACGTGCCTTCGTCCAAAAGCAGATTGATGCGCTCGCGGGCCGCCAGCTTGCCTGCCTTGTGCTCGCGTTCGCGGCGTTCGGGACCTCCGCCCGCTTCCGCTTCTTCGCTTAGGCGTCGCAACTCTTCGAGCCGGTCCTTTCCGGGTTGGACAATGCGGGCGCGGGAAGCTTTCTCAGACAAGCGGACCTCCATCGGAAGGCGAATTCTTCGCTCCAAAAATGCGCACGGCAAAGTGCGTGGCGACCCAGACTGTGCCCAGCAACAAAACCACTCCGAGCAAGAGTTCGGCGCATACCGCCAACATTCGTTGCGGTGTTGAAATTATCGCGGTTACATACTGCGTCGTAATGACCAGAGCATACATCGCCGCAAGCGCCATCGCGACGGTCAGCAGCACAACCAGGATGGAAGCCACAACCATTTTCATCGGCAACTCCGGCCGCTCATTCATTGCCGGAATGAGAATAACGCAGATTGCGTAAGGTCAACAGGAGTTTGGGCGATTCTCAATTCAACGCAAGCCCGACCAATCATCGGCGACAAGGATGGAATCCACGGGATTTGAAGGATCGTACTTGATGCTCGCGGGTTGGCCCGCTACTAGCCGTTCAAGCCGCACCTGGCTTTCGAGACCAGTGATGTCCTGACCTGTTTGATAGGTTACACCGGAAATGGAGTAGCTGTAGGAAACGATGTGTCGCGAACGCCCGGCCATCGGGCGCGCTTTCGAACCGAAGAGCCCTTTCGGTGCTGGTTTTTCCTCGGCGGGATGTTGGACCAACTCGACGACCTGCCCTTCCGCAATGCGGCCGATTTGATTCAAATGCAGGCGCCGCTTGCGTTCGGCTTCTTCTGGATCGGCCGAAGGCCGAAAAAACGCATAAAAAAGAATGCCAATTCCGGCCAGTACAGCCACAACTACAACAAGTACGGCCTTTGGGTCGCCAAACAAAGTATTCAACGCACAAACTCCCAGGGATCTTTGGAGGTTCTTATTCTAGCGGAAGTTACCGGCAGACAGAGCATCAGCCTTTTGCGGCATGCACCGGATTGGACAATACGCCAATCCCTTCGACGGAAACCTCTGCCTTGTCTCCTACATTGAGAGGCCCGACGCCGGCTGGAGTTCCGGTCGCGATCAAATCGCCAGGCTCGAGCGTCATCATCCGCGAAATCCAACGAACGACGAAAGCCGCGGAAAAAATCATCAACGAAGTCCGGGCAGATTGCCGCACCGCGGCATTCACGCGGCACTCGACCAAAACGTCCGCAGGGTTCAGTTCCGTTTCAATGTGCGGCCCAACAGGGCAAAACGTATCAAACCCTTTGGCCCGAGTGAATTGAACGTCAGCCTTTTGCAGATCGCGGGCGGTGACGTCATTCACGCAGGTATACCCGCAAAGATAGGAGAGCGGGTCGTCGGAATCGGAAAGATGGGCGGCCCTGCGCCCCACGACCAGTCCGAGTTCGCCTTCGTGCTCCACTCTATTCGAATATCGTGTGAGGATAATTGGGTCACCCGGTCCGGCAATCGAGCTAGGCGGCTTCAGAAAGATTAGCGGCTCTTTTGGAACGTCGTTCCCAAGTTCGGCAGCGTGTGCAGCGTAATTTCGCCCAACACAAACAATTTTCGATGGCGCGACAGGGGCCAATATTCGCGCGCTCGCAGCTGGAATCGCGCGCCCAGTCTTCTTCCACCCTTCCGCGCCCCAGGGCGCTCCTGTAATCTCCGTAATTGAGTCACCTTCGAGGATTCCAAAACGCCGCGCTGGAGAATCCTCCGCGGCAAATCTGCAAATTTTCATGGAGAAAAGTGTATCAGGTAAGCTGATGATTCTCGCCCGGCGAGGAGTGCGAAGCTCGCACGCGCCAAATCACGCCGACGACCCACGAGAATGTCGCCGCGATCAAGTAGAGCACCGCGCCGGCCATGAAAACCTCCCAGGCACCATGCCAGGAAAGGAGCCCCGAAAAGAAAATGCCAATCACGCGATAAAGGAAGCTGAAAACTGCCCATGCTGTGATGCCCGCACCCAGCATGCTCCCCGGGCGCCGGATGAAGCGCAAAATCGGAATCGCCGCGAACAGCCCCATCGCCGCAATCGCCAGCATGTTTCGTTCAAGGGCGAGCCTATCGAAAATTGGAAAACGGTTCGCGACCACGAGCCATGCGGCAAAAATGGCGAATAAGCAGAGACCGATGTACACGCCCGTTCGGAACGCCGAATCTTTCAGCGCGTCGTAAAGCTTGTAGCCGGGCAAATGCGTGGCGAAGGTCATGGGTACTGGGCCCCCAAGCGTTCGAAACAAACCCGTGGCTATTGAGAAAGTTGCGTCAGGTCGGCTGCAACAGTCGTGGCGCTGCTTTCATTCCCCGTGCGATCCACGGCCGTCACACTGTACCAATAGTGCTCGCCAGACTGCACTGACATATCACGATATGCTGGCGCGGGCAACAACTCTGGAGTCAAAAGCTGGCCTCGCGCATCCTGTTTGTTACTGCGATAAACCCGGTACCCGGCCAAATCGCTTTCTACATTCATCGACCACGACAAGTCGACGGTCGGCGGGCTCCCCGGGGGAGCCGCAACCGCCGCAACCAGGTTTTGAGGCGCGGCAGGCGGGAAGGTATCCTTTGGCGCTACCACTGCCGGCGCCGAGTCGTCGGACTCGACAGGCCCCTCACCTGCAATCGCGACCGCCCGCACGACATAAATGTATGTTTTGCCGAATTCGAAGAGCGTGTCGCGATAGGAATTCTCCGGGGCAGGGGCAAGCAACGTCAGTGGCGCCTTCCATTTTGCCTGCGAAATATCACCCGCGGCCGCCTGCACGCTCTCCGGGTCAATTTCTCCACGAAAGACGCGATATCCCGTGAGCTGCTCCAGTTCCGCGCCACTCGAGGTTTTCTTCGGTGCACTCCAGGTCAACTCGATGGCCGGCTCGGTAACTTTGGCGTCCAGTGACGTGATTCGCTCCGGCACCGGAAAAATCTTGACCAGCACGGTGTTGGAGTCCGCCGAATCGCGCCTTTTGTCGGCGCGAGCCCGCACGCGATACGCGAACGTCGTCCCCGGATGCGCCCGGGTCTCTTCCGGCGCAATTGGGTCCTTGAATTGAATGCGTTTTTCGTTGGTGAACGTGTCGAGCAGTGCTCCCGGCAGCGTGTATACCAGGCGGAACGACTTCTCGTCGGGCTTGCCGTCAGGCTTCAAAGTTCCGCGAAAGATTTCCACGGCGGGAGGTTCCGTAAGCCGGTCGTTGGTCACTGTGCGCGTCGGCAAAGTCAGGGTCAACAGGGCACCATCGCCCGATTGACGGGCGCCAAGATCGGTGATCGCGGTTGGAACGGGCGGGGAAGGCGGCGTGGGCTCGCCGGGGGCACCACAGGAAGAAAACCAGAAAATAGAAATCAGAAAATAGAAAACGGTGAAAACTTTGAGCCGAACCGCCGCAAGCTCTTCCTCTTTTCTGTTTTCCATTTTCAAGATTTAGAGAATGTAGCGGCTCAAATCCTGGTTTTTGACGATGTCCGCGAGTTGTTTGTTCACGTACGCCGAATCCACCTTCACGGTCTTTTTCTTCATATCGGGCGCTTCGAAGGAAATATCATCGAGCACCTTTTCCAGAATCGTGTGCAAACGCCTGGCGCCGATATTTTCCGTCTGTTCGTTCACGCTCGTTGCGAATTTCGCCAGCGTTTCGACCGCGTCATCGGTGATGTTCAGCTTGATGCCTTCCGTTTCGAGCAGCGCTACGTATTGTTTGATCAAAGCATTCTTCGGCTCGGTTAAAATGCGGACGAAATCCTCTTCCTTCAGCGATTGCAACTCCACGCGGATCGGCAATCGCCCTTGGAGTTCCGGAATTAAATCCGACGGCTTCGTAACGTGGAACGCGCCCGCCGCAATGAACAAAATATGATCTGTGCGAATCATTCCGTACCGCGTATTGACGGTTGTGCCTTCGATAATCGGCAAAATATCCCGCTGAACGCCTTCGCGCGAAACATCCGGCCCGTGTCCGGATTCGCGCCCCGCTACTTTGTCGATCTCATCAATAAAAATAATTCCCATTTGCTCGGCGCGCTCGACGGCGATGCGAGTCACCTGATCCATGTCCAGCAGCTTGCTTTCCTCTTCCTGAATCAGGTATTCGAATGCGTCCGCGACGCTCATTTTCCGCTTTTTCTTTTGCTGGCCGAACATGCCGCTCAGCATATCCTTCAGGTTGACGTCCATCTCCTCGACGCCCTGATTGGAGATGATTTCGAAGGACGGCATCGTGCGCTCGCGCACTTCGATGTCCACCATGCGTTCGTCGAGCTTGCCTTCGCGCAGTTGCGTGCGGAATTTCTCGCGCGAACGCTGGCTCTGATCTCGTTGTGCTGCCGCTTCGCTTTCCGGCGTTCCAGGCGCAGGCGGCGGGGGCGGCGGCAACAGCAAATCGAGCACGCGTTCTTCGGCCGCCTGCTCCGCGCGATCCGCGACCTCGTCCAGCTTTTCTTCGCGAACCATGTCGATTGAGGTCTCGACCAGGTCGCGCACCATCGATTCCACGTCGCGGCCCACGTAGCCGACTTCCGTGTATTTCGAGGCTTCCACCTTCACGAACGGGCAGCCCGCCAGCCGCGCAAGCCGACGCGCAATTTCTGTTTTGCCCACGCCCGTCGGACCAATCATCAGAATATTTTTCGGCAGGATGTCTTCCGCAATTTCCGCCGGCAACTTCTGCCGCCGCACGCGGTTCCGCAATGCGACAGCGACGGCTCGCTTCGCCGCCCCTTGGCCCACGATATATTTGTCGAGCTCCGCCACTATTTCCCGCGGCGTCATCTCATCAAGTGCGGGCAAGAATTCTTCGCCTTCGCTCCCTGCGGGTGCTCCCCCGTTCGGCATGAAAATCAGTTCTTTATCGGACTTGCTTGCCATTGGTTTTTCTTGAAGTTTCCGTCTCTTGAGAATCAGGATACTGCTCTGCGCGTTGCTCCTACAACTCTTCCACTGTAAAGTTGGCGTTGGTAAAAATGCAAATCTCACTGGCTATGCGCATCGCCTCGAGGGCCAGATCCTTCGCGGCAAGTTTCGAATGTTTCAAGAGCGCCCGCGCCGCAGCTAGCGCGTATGTGCCTCCGGAACCAATCGCCACAATTCCGTCGTCCGGTTCGATCACATCACCGTTGCCGGACAAGATAAAAGTCCCCTTCGCATCAGCCACGATCAGTAGTGCTTCCAAATGTCGTAGCGCGCGGTCCTTGCGCCACTCTTTCGCCAACTCCACAGCGGCTTTTTGCAAGTTTCCCGAAAACTCTTGCAGCTTTCCCTCGAAGCGCTCGAACAGCGAAATTGCATCCGCGGTCGAACCCGCGAAACCCGCCACAACTTTGTCCTGAAACAACCTCCGCGTTTTCTTAGCGGAGTGTTTCATCACGTGATCGCCCATGGTTACTTGTCCGTCGGCGATGAGCACCACTTTATTGTCTTTGCGCACGCACAATACGGTCGTTCCGTGTAATGCAAGGTCACCTTGCGCGCTTTTCCGGCTTATTTGCATCTGCTTAGTATACAGCCAGGCAGGAAGGCGCACCAAAATCCGGAGCAACTCACGGGTACGGGATTTCGTGGAAGGCGAGTACCCGGTAACTCACGGGCCTCAGCGCCGCTGCAATCCAGCAAGAATCATAGTAGATGCCTTTGCCGCCGGGGCTCGAGACGGTATAGAAAGCAGGACCGAGCGAAGGTCCGCCACCCCCGCCGCCACCTCCTCCCCCCCCCCCCCCCCCCCCCCCACCCCCCCCCCCCCCGAC
>Ga0126380_10000916_pt1 | contig 10562 bp, 11 predicted proteins | sample PanSoiMetPlot_26_FD_92544 | JGI IMG/M metagenome (GOLD analysis project Ga0126380, IMG submission 92544) | Tropical forest soil microbial communities from Panama - MetaG Plot_26 | ecosystem: Environmental > Terrestrial > Soil > Tropical forest > Bulk soil | place: Panama | collected 2016-02-17
CCAAAGTTGGCACTCTAATCAACGCAATTCGCAACATACGGCCTCGCTTCATGCGAGTGCGGGGGCTCATCGACGGTTGCGCGGCCGGCGAAGGAGACCTCGACAATGCCGAGGCCATGCCATTCGATCACCAATCACAACTTTTGGCGTCGGCGATCGTCACGGAAGCAATCAAGTTGAGAGCGCCACTCATCGTGCTCAAGGAGTTTCCGGCCAAGTATCGCGATGCATTGCAATGTTTCCTGCTGTGTGGATTTGCGCGAATTCCGAGCCTCCCGATGACCAAGCTGAACATCAACTATGCGAATTTCGCCGAGTACATGAATAAGGCGCTCAACAGCGCCACGCGAACCAAGCTACGAAGAAAGTTCAGAGCCGCAGCTCGGGCAGCGCCCATCGAAATGACTGTCGTGAAGGACATCACGCCCGCTGTTAACGAGATATATCCGCTTTACTTGCAGGTCTACGAACGCTCGAAACTGCATTTCGAGAAACTATCGAAAGAGTATTTCTGCAGGCTCGGGCGCGCGATGCCCGACAAAGTGCGCTTCTTTGTCTGGCGGCAAAACGCAAGAATTGTGGCGTTTACCCTTTGCATGATCGAAGAGGACGCAATCTATGCAGAATATATAGGACTCGATTATTCGGTCGCGCTGGACCTTCATCTTTATCACTACGCCGTTCGAGACATGATTACCTGGTCCATTGCGCACGGCTATAAGTGGTTTCGCAGTAGCGCGCTCAATTATGATCCGAAACTACATCTACGACATCAGCTTGATCCGATAGACCTCTATGTCAGGCATACATCAAGACTGAAGAACCCGTTCTTGAAATTGATTCTGCCATTGATTGAGCCGACTCGATACGACAAGACACTAAAAAAATTTTCGAACTACGAAGACCTTTGGTGCAATTGAACGCCATTGTAGAGATCGATGATCGTACCGGAATAAAAAAATTATCTGTCTGTCACAAACTAACGCATTACTAATTTTAAAAATGCGCCTTGTTGGGGAACCTTAGCGAAGTTGTGGCGATTACGTTTGCCATTTTGTGCAGCAAACCGATGCTTGAAAGCGCTACTCAGACTCTGGTTTTTGTCGTCGGGCTCCCGTTTGAAGCGCGTCTCGCGGCGGGGATTTACGGACGAGTGATTTGCGGCAGCAAGGGCCGCAATCTTGCCGAGTCGGTGACCTACGCAATCACGAGCGAATGTCGAGGTCTTATCAGTCTGGGTGTCGCGGGGGGACTTCTGCCCAACTTGGCTGCCGGGACTTGCGTCGTCGGTTCGGAAGTCCTGTGGGGTAACACTCGACTCGGGACGGATGCAAGCTGGTCGCAGAGTCTGCTGCAGACGATACCCAATTCAATCTATGGAAAGATTGTAGGCGTGCCCAGGCCGATTGCGTATGCCGATGCGAAGCATATTTTGCACATAAAAACGGGGGCACTGGCTGTCGACATGGAATCCCACATTGTCGGAAGCGTCGCCGCGGCAAATGGTCTTCGCTTTGTGGCGATCCGCGTTATTGCCGATCCCGCCGAGCGATCACTGCCCGACGTTGCAATAGCTGCCATGCGTCCAAATGGGACAGTCAATGTTGCGAAAATGGTGTTTTCACTACTAAAGCAACCCCGTGACTTATTTTCCCTGACACAAACCGCACGAGACGCGTTTGCCGCGCGCGTTGCGTTAGGTCACATCTGCAAGGTGTTCGGACCCTCTATTGGGCAGTGCTAGAGCTTCTGCAGGCCTCACAGCATTCTGGTCCGCGGCCCCTGCATGCACCGATTTGGCGTTTGAACCTTGTTGCCCGCTGCGCCTGTACGGGATTGATGTCGCTGTTATTAACGACCCGCCTGGTCAAGACCGACGCCAGTTCCTTCAGGGCTTCCGACTGGATGCCACAAAAGGATTTGTTTCCAACGTGTCGTGTTTACTGAAGCACGTCTCAAGCCGCTCAAATGCCTTTGAGCTCCCATCCAGCGGCACACGCAGCGTAGCCCCCTCTCCACGCACTTCGAAAATTCTAGCCAACCGAAGGTTTGAATTGAGTCGTAAGTCTTCAAGCGCGATGGTCACACTTTTCGTCTCAGCCAAGGCCTGAGCATCCACCGAGCGCGACGCTGCAACGAGGCGGACAGGGTAAGCTTTGCCTCGATTGAGCTTCCATTTTGGTGAGTCGAGAAGCACCACCAGCCCGTCCTGAGCGCGCACGAACGATATTCCGAGCTCGCCCGCGGAACGACTCATGGTGCAGCTGTCAAATTTGTCTGTCTTGTAGTTGGTTGCGATGGCCCAGGGACCTACAGTCACGGTCTGGCTGTCTCGCGAGTGCGGCTCACCCACTGCCGACGCGGAGGTGAAAATCACGAACAATAGTGCAGCTGACGTTCGCATTGGTCGCTCCTTGGTGAGCCCGGTGCAACCGCTCGCGGCTTGCTTCCTAGGCTTGATCGCGATTCTTTTTTGACGGTGTCTTGCAGGCGAGATCGGCCGTACCGTCACGTTCGGCCTGCTTGGCTAGACGCAGGTAGGAACGCGCCAGGTTTTCAAATTCTAGCTTGTCGGCTTGATCAGTTCCGACCTGCGCCATTGCGCTGAGCTCCGCCGCCTTAAGCAGATACTCCTGTCGTGCATTCATATAGAACGTCCCCGCTACGCCGAACTCGTGCGATCCCAATCCGTACAATGTGTTTTTCAACATATCGTTCCAGTTGCATCGGCTGGAATCGTGGGTTCCATGCAGCATGATGCATCTGATTACCTATAAGCAGGGACAGCCTCAAAGCGTTCTCGCCGAGGTGCGGGAAAGTCAGGCCGACCGCTCGGTGGTGCTTATGTCGATGTTCGATTCAAGCGTCTGATGCACCGGACATTTGTCCGCAATCTCCATCAACCGCTTGCGCTGCTCGGCGTCGAGTGGGCCTTCCAAGGTGATGGAGCGATAGATGTGATCGACCTTGGTGACCTTGTTGTCGCAGTCCTCGCAATCTTTTGCGTGGGTCTTTTTCTCGTGGTTGAGCCGCACCGAGACGTTCTCCAGTGGAATTTTTTTAAAGTCGGCGTAAAGCCGGATCGTCATCGAGGTACAGGCACCAAGCCCGGCAAGCAGGAAATCATATGGCCCCGGACCAGAATCCAGCCCACCGAGCTTGACTGGTTCGTCAGCCAGCAAGTGATGCGGCCCCGTCAATATCTCCTGCTGAAATTTGCCTCCGTGCGTCTCTCGTACCAACACGAGGCCGGCTTCCACCTCTGCTTCGGTCATGATCTCGGGCTTGTCGAGATACCGCTCGACCCAGGCGGCGATCACTTTCGCCACATAAACGGAGTCACTCGCTTTGCTTAACAGGTGATCGGCGCCGGAAAGTGAGACGAAGCTTTTCGGGTGCTTGGCGGCGCCGAAAATCCGCGACGCGTTCTGGATTCCGACCGTATCGTCTGTCGGCGAGTGGAAAACGAGCAAGGCCCGATGCAATGCGGCAAGACATTCGCCCAACTTTTGCTCCGCAACGTCATCCAGAAATTCGCGTGTGATGCGGAACGGCCGCCCGGCCAGTGTCACCACCCCCTCGCCGTTGGCGCGAATTTTGTCGACGTGCTCCTTGAACAAGCCCACGACGTGCGACGGGTCGTAGGGCGCAGCGATTGTTACCACCGCGCGGGCATCGGGAATTCTGCGCGCGGCGGCCAGCACCGCGGCACCACCTAAACTATGGCCGATCAGGATCGCGGGCGCGCCATACGTTTTGCGCAAATGATCGGCCGCAGCGACCAGATCGTCAACGTTCGAAGAAAAATGCGTATTGGCGAATTCGCCTCCGCTGCCGCCGAGTCCGGTGAAATCGAAACGCAGCACACCGATGCCGTCCATCGCCAGCCGTTCCGCGATGCGCCTAGCGGCCGGTATTTCCTTGCCACAGGTAAAGCAATGAGCGAACAACGCAAAGGCCACCGGCTTGCCAAGCGGCAGATCGAGTACCGCCGCCAATCGCTCGCCCTTCGCACTGGGAAAATCAAACCGTTCACTGCGCATGACTAGTGTTTCCAGATCAGCTGGCACGGATGTTCGTGCAAAGATAGGGTATCCAACGGAAGGTTCGGAAGGCGAATGTCCGCTATCGGTCAGAAGCAAATTTGCAGGATCGCGCACGTTATGCCCGAAAACAATATACTTTGGTCCATAGATAATCCGGTCAAACCAATCAGATCAGTAAAGCAGCAGTGACAAAAAAGCCTTTGGGGAAGCTTCCGGACAGCGCGTTCGGGATGATCGAACTGCCTCCAATACCGGCAGAAATCCTCTACGGTTTTCGTACCCTTCCTGACCTCACCGGAATGGCGTCAGACGCGATGGACGAGCTGGGAATTGTCGGCGCCGTACCCGCCACGATGCTTCATCCGACTGATTCGAAGGCGCGCATCGTTGGCCGCGCACTGACTGTGCACAATGTTCTTGCAAAAATACCTGTGCGTGAAGCGGTTATGAATGGCGTGTCCTTGCTTAGTGAGATCGAGGCACACAATCTTGCGGAACCGGGAGACGTGCTCGTCCTGCAAGGCGTCGACCAAGTTTCCAATATGGGCAGCATCTCGGCGAGTATTGGACGGCGGCAAGGCGAGCTCGGCGCCATCGTCGATGGCGCGGTGCGCGACATCGATCACTCCCGCGAAATCGGTTATCCAATCTGGTCACGCAGCGTGAGCCCGATCACCGGCAAGTGGCGTATCGAGACCGTCGCGATCAATCGACCAGTGTCCATTTGTGGCGTGACGGTCAGTCCCGGTGACCTTGTCCTGGCAGATGAAGTCGGTATTTGTTTCATCCCGAACAGGCACGCGGACGAAGTATTGGAGCGCGCGGAACGCGTGGCCACGAACGAAAAAATGCGGCAAGCCAGAATTTCCTCGGGAGCACCGGTTTCTGCGTTACTGCCCAAAGCGCGGTAACGCACTCTTTCTTTGAAACTGATGGACCTATTCGGCCGTGATGCCAAGTTTCTTGATCATGTCTGGCCAGTAGGCAAATTCCTTTGTTAGTCGCGCCTCAAAGGCTTTGCTGCCGAGTGTGCCGTGCATTCCGTTAGCCAGGAAGCGTTCCTTGATCGATGGCATTTCGACGACGGAAAAGAGTGCCCTTTCGAGTTTTTCGCGCGTTACTGGCGGCGCACCGGCAGGCAGGAAGACACCGTACCAGTTTTCCATTACGACGCTCGGCTGGCCTAACTCTGCCGTTGTTGGCAAATCCGGCAGCAGGGATGAACGCTCGGTCGCGAATAGCGCGAGGGCTTTCACTGATCCGGCCTTCACCAGAGGCAGCAGCACCGGCAAATCAGCATTGAGAGCGTCGACATGACCGCCAAGCAAATCGTTGATTGCTGGCGCTGCACCACGATAGGGGACGTGCGCGATCTTGATCCCCGCTGCAAAGTTCAACATTTCTACAGCGATGTTCATTGTAGTCCCCGGCCCTGCTGAACCGTAGACCAACTTATCCCACTTCGCCCTGGCGATAAGATCATTCAGCGTCGAGACATCGAGCTTTGGGCTCGTCACGAGGAGAGATGGCACTGAACCAACAAGAATTACCGGCGCAAAGGCCTTGATGGGGTCGTATGTTGTCGGTGGCTTGAGAATAGGACTAAGAACCTGCGATCCCAGGCTCGCCAGCAAGATTGTACTGCCGTCAGGCGCCGCCCGCGCCACCATCTCGGAGCCGAGCGCGCCGCCCGCGCCGCCGCGATTTTCGACAATCACATTGTCTCCGAGTACCGGTCCCAATTCCGCGGCAAGGACACGCGCGAGTTGATCGACCGGACCGCCGGCAGCGAATGGAACAACGATCTTAACAGTATCCGCAATGCCCGGCGTCGCATTTGTCGATATCGCAAGCAACAACAATCCTGCTAGCAATACCCCGAGCCGGTTCATCGGACGAACTCCAAAATCAAATCTGCAAACTCACGGCGCGCGGCATTTCTAACATGAAATGCGGCCATGCCTGCAAAATCGATCACGCGCTCGAGCTGATCTGCGCTTAAGCCGGTCAAAAGCGGGCATGGGAAGTGTAATGAGCTCGTCCGCTGCCCCCGAAAGCAGAAACGGCCGCGGGTATTTGACGTCCGCAAAGAACCAATAGAGGACATTCTGCAAAGTGTCGATTGCGTCGCCGTACCGCCGGACGATACCCTTGGACAGTGTTGCATGCATCGGGGACACGATGTTTCGATTGCTGTCGTATCTGACGCTCGCCTGCTCACTCGGTGCAACAGTTGCCGAGGCGCAGCACTATCCCGATCATCCGGTTAAAGTCATGGTTGGCTATGCTGCCGGCAGCGGGCCGGACATTCAGGCCCGCACGGTGTCGGCACAACTGAGCCTCGATCTCGGTCAGCAGTTTTTTGTTGAAAATCGTACCGGTGCAAACGGAACTATCGGTACTCGCGCGGTGGTCCAGGCCAAGCCGGACGGCTATACGATTCTTTATTCCTCAAACGGAATAGCGCCGACACCGTATATCTATAAAAATCTGGGTTACGACATCTTCACGGACCTCACGCCAATCGCAAGCGTTGGCGTCCTCGACGGCCTGTTCATGCTGGTGGACGCCAAGTCACCTTACAAAACCCTGCAGGAATTCATTGCCCACGTGAAAAAAGACCGCGCGGTCTACGGCTCTCCCGGTGTGGGGAATGGCCTGCACCTAGCGGCCGAGATCTTCAGCAAAAAGGCCGGCATCAGCATGCAGCACATACCCTACAAGGGCGCTTCGGAGGTCATGACCGGCATGCTGAGCGGCAGTGTTGAAGTGATGTTTGTTACGCCTCCGTCGGTCATGGGGCTGCTCAAAGAAGGACGCGTTCGTGCCCTTGCCTTCACTGGCAGCAAGCCGTTCCCGGCATTCCCCGATGTGCCTCTTATGAAAAACATGGTGCCTGGCTTTGAACCAATCGGATCGTGGGGCATGTTCTTCGCCCCCGCCAAGACGCCTCCAGAGATTATTGAAAGGCTAAACTTGGCGATCCGAGCCGCATTGCAGGCGCCTGCCGTTGCATCAACCATGCAACGCGACGGCTATATTCCCGATAACCGTGGCGTTGCGGAAACGGCTGCCTACTTCCGCAAGGAGGTCGAACTGATGGGCGATGCCGTTAAAGCGGCGGGAATAGAGCCAAACTGACCCGGTTATCCGACGGCCTCAAGAGAGATGCTGCCCGCAATAGCCGGCCGGGCACTGATCAAGACAAAGGCGACGACACAATCTTCCGTACCACGATTGAGCCAGTTGTGGATGGTGCCGCGCTGAACAAGAACGTCACCGGCTTTAAGTTTCACGACGACACCATCGTCAAGCTCCATCTCGATCGCGCCCGCTATCACCACAGCATAGTCAATCGAGTCGGTCCGATGATTGCGCGCGGCGACACCAGGCTGGTATCGCACCACACGAAAAACAGTGCCGCCTTCGACAGTGGTCTTGAATGGAGCTTTTGTTGGATCTTCAAAGCCATCATTGTTGACCGGAAAGCCCTTCGTAGCCCATATCACAGACGATGACGCGCCTGCCCGATTTGAGATCACGTTGTCGACGTTTTCATCGATCTCGACCCTCGCACGACCTTCTGCGCTATGCCCCGTTACCACCCGACGGATTTTTAAAGTCATCCCTTTTTCCTTTCAGGCCCAGCCCTGTCTATTTCTGCCTTCCGCAAAAACGAGGCAAAGATCTCCGTCATGCGAGACTCTGCATCACGCCATTCCTTGCGGTTCCATTCATTCAACAAATCATCATCTGAACGCCGTTCGACAACATTATCGTGCAGCTCGCTGCCCGAAATCAGTGAAGCGACTTTTCTTGCAGTCGCGGGTGTGTGGATGACATCGTTTCCGGCAATCAGGCAAGTTGGAACATCGATTGATCGCAGGTCTGCTTCAGTCGCACCCACAATCGGCAAACTGGCGGACTGAAGGAAACATTCGCGCCAATAGGTCATCGTCTCAACGAATTGCTGAACATCCGTCTGCAAGAGCCGCTCACGATTTGTCGGCCGGGCCCTGATGCACTCCTTGAAATGTTCGCTACGTGCGACCGCCGCCATTCCCTCTTCTACTGCCATCTTGATGAACTGGCCGTAGTAGTTCTCTGCCAACCGGTCGACCGCCTCCTGACCGCCGGTCAATCGCCACAGGAGCAGACCGCGCAGACCATCGGAATGACGAATAGCATAGAGGATCGCCAACCGCGCACCTGCGGACGAGCCTCCGACGTACATGGGCAAGGCACCCAGTTCTTGGCCAAGCGCATAGAGGTCGTCGGACCATATCTCGTGCTCGGACGCGGAACCATCAAACGCAACTTCCGATGCACCACAATTGCGGCGGTCGTGCAGCAAAATGCGATAGCCCGACCGTGCGATCGCTTTGGATAAGCCGATCAGCTCCTCGTAAGGCCGGCGGCTGCCAGGCGTAAAAGCGATCCACGGACCGCTGCTTCCGATCGTTTCATAGTTGATCCGGACTCCGCGGACGAGAACCTCAGCCATGCATGACCATCCTTGTCCGATTTTGGGGCGGCCCTTTCGATATGTTAGTCTAAGTCGGTAACATAGGCTGTCCTGCTGGGGGACCGCTTTCATGCGTGCTGTGACACAGAACGGCACCCTCGACCAGACAGGCCATGCGCGAGCCTGGGCGCCTGCCGCACTTACTTGCATGGGCGTTGTCTTTGGCGACATCGGCACTAGCCCGCTCTATGCGCTCAGTGTGGCCGTGAAGGCGACAGCTACGGATGGTCAAATATCCCCGCAGGCCATTTTGGGAATCGTCTCCCTGATCTTTTGGTCCCTGATTGTCGTCATCTCCATCAAATACGCGATCTTGATCATGCGTGCGGACAACCATGGTGAGGGCGGCATTCTGGCGTTGCTCGCCCTGGTCAGCCCGAGGCGCGCCAAACAAAACAAGTGGCGCGCGATCATGGTGGTGATTGGCCTTGTCGGAGCGACCCTGCTCTACGGCGACGGCTGTATCACGCCGGCTATTTCAGTGCTCAGCGCGATTGAAGGCATTAAGGTCTACGCCCCGCACATGGACCACGCAGTGGTCCCGCTAACCGTTGTCATCCTCGCGCTTCTGTTTCTGATACAACGTAATGGCACGGCTTGGATCGGCGGCATATTTGGGCCGGTCATGCTGGTTTGGTTCGTAGTGGCTGCGCTTCTTGGAATCGGCGGGATCCTCAAAGCGCCCGCCGTGCTCGCTGCATTGAGTCCATTACCGGCGATCGACTATCTTTTGCATGCGGGGCCACTTGCATTTGTTGTCATCGGCGGCGCTTTCCTGGCCGTGACGGGCGGGGAGGCATTTTACGCCGATATGGGACACTTCGGCCCATTTCCTATTCGGGTCGCCTGGTTCGGGGTGGCGTTGCCTGCACTTACGCTAAACTACTTTGGCCAGGGCGCTCTACTGCTTGCGGATCCGAGCGCAATAGATAATCCATTTTATCAGTTGGCCCCGTCATGGTCGCATTACGCGCTTGTCGCGCTCGCAACCGCCGCCACCGTTATCGCATCTCAGGCAGTTATTTCGGGCGCTTTTTCTCTGACGCAGCAAGCCATTCAGCTTGGTTTTCTCCCGCGCATGAACATCGTCCACACCGCAGGCGAGGAGATTGGTCAGATCTATGTTCCGTTCGTCAACTGGGCACTTGCGGCTGCGACGCTCGCAGCCGTGATTGGCTTCGGCTCGTCGAATGCTTTAGCGGGCGCATATGGGATCGCGGTTTCGTTATTGATGGCGATCACGACGCTGATGGCAACGTTTGTTGCTCTGCATTGGAAACACAATCCGGTTCTTGTCTACACCGTGAACGGCAGCTTGCTCATCGTAGACATTCTCTTTTTTGCATCGACGTCGACAAAGCTGTTGGAAGGCGGGTGGTTCCCCCTGCTCATCGCCTTCGTGCTTGCATTCTTGATGCTCACTTGGCGTAAAGGTGAGGAGATAATGGACAAAGTGCGGCTCGAGGTCCGCGCGCCTTCAAAAGAGTTCGTCGAACAGCTCAACCGCGATCCGCCAGTTCGAATCCCAGGTACAGCGGTTGTCCTTGGCCGCATGGCCAAGGGCGTGCCACTCGCGTTGTCACACAACACCAAGTGCAATCGCGTTCTTCACGAGAATGTTCTGCTTGTCGCTGTAATCACCGCGGAAATGCCCCGCGTGAGGGATGAAGAACGGGTCGTTGTCACTCCGATCGCGGAAGGGATCACTCGTATCGAGTTGCGTTTCGGTTTTATGGAGCAGCCCAACGTTCCCAAAGGACTTGAAATCGCAATGGCGCGCGAACAGATCACAAAGTTTGATCTTGCCAAAGTGATCTATTACACCGGCCACGAGACCATTATCCCGTCGGGCCGACGCTTGGGTCTGGCGCGCTGGCGCGAGGAACTGTTCGCGTTCATGCACCATAACGCGCAACGGCCCGGTGCCTATTTTCAGATTCCGAGCAATCAAATTATGGAAATCGGGATCGAGTTCGAAATTTGAACCGGCG
>Ga0126380_10000917_pt1 | contig 10561 bp, 10 predicted proteins | sample PanSoiMetPlot_26_FD_92544 | JGI IMG/M metagenome (GOLD analysis project Ga0126380, IMG submission 92544) | Tropical forest soil microbial communities from Panama - MetaG Plot_26 | ecosystem: Environmental > Terrestrial > Soil > Tropical forest > Bulk soil | place: Panama | collected 2016-02-17
AGACGACGACGCCGGCATTGGGGCTCTGCGCCAGCGCGGGACCTGCAAGCGCCACGAGACCAGCCGCCAGTGCGCCCGCAAGCGGTCGTAGCGTCGTGGTGCGAATTCGCTGACCCATCCCCTGCCCCTTGCCCCCATGCACGCCTGTTGGTCGCCAGGCGCGCTGTTTCGTTCAAATGATACCGCCCAACGGAATGGCACCGGGGTCTTACGACGAGCCGTATCCGGGTGTCCCAAGGCGACTTGAGCTCGCAGGTTTCAAATGGCTTTGGCCAGGCGATCAAATTTAATAAGAACATTGAGTAGTTCTTCCAACTCCTTCAGCGGAATCATGTTGGGCCCGTCCGAGGGCGCGCTGTCGGGGTCCTGGTGGGTCTCGATGAACACGCCGGCCACTCCCACCGCCACGGCGGCGCGTGCCAGCACCGGCACGAATTCGCGCTCCCCTCCCGAGGACGTCCCCTTGCCGCCCGGCTGCTGCACCGAGTGAGTCGCATCGAAGATCACCGGCGCGCCCGTGCTGCGCGCCAGGATTGGCAACGCCCGCATGTCCGAGACCAGAGTGTTGTAGCCGAACGAGGCACCGCGCTCGGTGACCAGCACGTTGCCATTGCCGGCGCCGGTGAACTTGGCCACGACATTCGCCATGTCCCACGGGGCGAGGAACTGACCCTTCTTGACGTTCACGGCACGCCCGGTGCGCGCTGCGGCCACCAGAAGGTCGGTCTGGCGGCACAGGAAGGCCGGGATCTGCAGGATGTCCACCGCCTGGGCGACCGCATCACACTGGGCCGCTTCGTGCACATCGGTGAGCACCGGGATGCCAAAACTCTCACGGATCTCGGCAAAGATTGGAAGCGCCGCGGCAAGCCCCACGCCGCGGGCGCTGGTCGCGCTGGTACGGTTCGCCTTGTCGAACGACGTTTTGTAGACGAGGCCGAGACCGAGCCGACCGGCGATCTCCTTGAGGGCCGCCGCCATTTCCAGGGCATGGTGGCGGCTTTCGAGTGCGCAGGGACCAGCGATCAGGGCAAGCGGCAGCGCATTGCCAAAGCGCACATGGCCGATGGTGACCACCGGATTCGCCGGGACCGCGCCGGGCTTGAAGCTGACGTCGTTCATGGTGCCCGGACCATGGGACGCGCCCGCCCCGGGGTCAACCCGGCTCCAGCATCATCGTTGCCCCCATGGCGACGTCGGGGCCGACGACGATGCGTCCCATGCGGACTTGCGCGGTCACATCGGCGCGCTTGAGCGCGCCGATGGATGCCGCGATGTCGCGCACCGCAAAGCGCAAAGCGGCGAGGCGCGGCCCGCGCGCGGTGTCCGGTGGCGCAATTCCGAGTTGGCTGCGGAATGCGGCTGGGTCGATGACCTGAATGGTTCCCCGCGCCATCGTCACCGTAATACCGGCCGCTGCCGTCCTGATCTCCGCCCCGCCGGTCAGGGCCGACAAGAACGCTCGATGGCGCTCCGGCTCCTCGGCGACGACGATGAGGCCGGCCATCGCGGCCGCGCCATTGGGGTGAACCTGGGAGGCCGGGTTCCAGAAGCTCTCTGGATGGTATTCTTGACAGGTGAAAAATCCCGCCTCGGGCGCCTGCGGATCGGCGGCAAATACAAGCGAGAAGGCCAGCCGCACGACAGTGCCGTCGGGCCGCCGACCCTCGCGCGTGAAATCGAACACGTCGAAGTCGCCGATGCCGGCGGTGCGAAACGCCTCGGCGTCGGCGCGCGCGTCACGGCTTTCCAGGGCCACCATGGAGAGGCCCTCATGGTTCGCCAGGAAATCCCGATTGAAGGCGCCGAATGAGAACGACCGCACAGTCCCCAAAGGGATCTTATCGGGCTCCGCCACCCCCAGCACCTCAATATAGGAGCCGTCGAACTGAACGACGCGGTTACAGGTACCCCAGGGATGGCGGTTCGGCGCGCCGACCATGAAGCCGAGGCGCGCGTAGGTGTCGGCCGCGGCATCGAGGTCGCGGACCGCATGGACGATGTGGTGAAGGCCGGGCGTGGCCATGCCAAAAGGCTCGCCCTACTTCACCGCGGAAAAAGATGTCGGGCTGAGGATCTGGTTCGCGATGTTCTCTACGATCGGCCCGTCCCGCTCGCTCTCGGCGCGCTTTGCGATCCATTCGGGGTCCGCCATGAAGGCGTTCCACTTCTGCTCGCGTTCGGCGAGGGAAGCCCACACCAGCATGTAGGTGAGGTCGTGGTTCGATTCGCCGATCAGCGTGGTGAAGAATCCGGCCTGGCGGATGCCGTGCTTCTCCCACAGGTCCAGCGTAGTCGTCTCAAAACGCTTGAGCAAAGCCGGCAGCCGGCCGGGCACACAACGGTAGACGCGCATTTCGTAGATCATGGTTCCTCCCTATGGCGCGGCTACCATATCAGCTGGCTCTGCTCCCCGGCCAGTTCGACCGAGTCGGTCAACAGCAAACCGTGAGATTGGCCCTGGGATTGGGGAAATTCCGCATGAATTACGGGAACGCGACCTCGATGGCCCGATCTTGGACGACGACCCCGGAGCAGCTAAGGTTGCGGATAGTGATGCCTGGGAGCGCCGACGGCGAAGACCGGCGCGCTCGGCCCAGGCTTACGCAACCCACGTCAGGCTTACGCAAGCCACGTAGAGTCCTCGATAAGGAATCTCGCCAATGGCGGAAGCGCGCACCGAAAGACATGGACTATCAGCTTCGCTCCATGGTGCGCTCGCGGCCAGCGTGGTCGCTGCGCTGGCGGTCTTCGCGGCTCAATCGGGCAACGCCGCCGAGCAGGACCCCATCAGGATTGCCGTTTTCGATTTCGAACTCGACGACAGAAGCGCCGGTGGCGGCATCACCGGCCAGGATGCAACCGACACCGAGAACCTGAAGTCAGCGACCGAGGAGGCGCGCCGCATGCTTGCGGCTTCGGGCCGCTACAGCGTCGTCGATGCCGCTAGTGTCGCGCATGAAGTGCTCTCGGCAGGCGGGGTCCAGCAATTGGAAGGAAGCGAAGCCGGGTTGGCCAGGAAGCTCGGCGCTGATCAGTCGCTGGTCGGAGTGGTCACGCGCGTGAGTCGGACCGAGTATACGCTCCAGATCCTCGTCAGGGACGCTCGTTCCGGCGCGGCCGTGTCCAACGACTTCACCGGTCTCAGGATGGGCGCGAACTACGCCTGGCCGCGCGGCGTCAAGTGGCTGATGGACAACCGGATCCTGTCGGCGCAGCGCGCTCCGTGAGGTCTCCTCGCCCCCTAACCTCCGCGAGCAGCGGCTTGCAGCGCCCCACCGAAGCTCTTCGGACCCGGCGCTGGCCAAAGCCTGAAAAATTTGTGCCTCTGATCGTGCCCTGTGCGTCATCGCCCCAACCTCATCAGCGTGTGGGCACGCTGGGCAGTGCGTCAAACGACGAAACACGGCGATCAGGCGCCGTCAATAATCCAGGCCAATGATCGACATCGACATGTCGCTTCCTTCAAAGCTGTCCCGCGTCAAACGTGTTGCAGCTCGAAGGCGAGCCCGATTTGAGGCCGGTGGTGAACCAACGCATGCGCTGCTCCGACGAGCCGTGCGTAAACGCATCGGGAACGACGTAGCCCTGAGTTTGCTTCTGCAGCATGTCGTCGCCAATGGCCGATGCGGTCTGCAATGCGGCCTCGATATCGCCCGGCTCGAGGAACTTCCATTTTTGCTGCGAGCGGTTTGCCCATACGCCTGCAAAGCAGTCCGCCTGCAGTTCGACACGCACCTGGATCTGGTTGGCCTCGGCCCGACTCATGCCGCGTTGCATCTCCTGCACCTTTGGCAGGATGCCAATGATGTTCTGCACATGGTGACCGATCTCGTGGGCGATGACATAGGCTTGCGAAAACTGGCACGCCTTGCTGCCGACCGGGCAACCTCCGAAGCGCGTCTCGATCTGACGAAAGAACGCCGTGTCGAGGTAGACTTGCTGGTCGTTCGGGCAATAGAACGGTCCCATCGCCGACTGCGCCAGTCCGCATGCCGACCTGGTGGCGCCCGAAAACATGACCAGCGTCGGCGCCCGATACGTTCCCTGAAGAAGCTCAGACCAGCGGTCTTCGGTCTCTCCGAGAACCGCCGAAACGAATTGACCCGTCTGATCGGTGGGTCGGCCGGTCTCGTGCGGACTGGATGGTGGAGCCTGGGTCGATTGACCGCCGCCTGACAGGATCTCGGCACCGCCGATCAACAGGCGCGGATCGATTCCCAGGGCCCATCCGATCAGTCCGAGCACAACGATTGTGCCGATTCCCAGGCCGCCGCGTCCGCCCGGGATGTTGAATCCACCTCCCCCCTGCTCGCCTCGGCGGTCGTCGATGTTGTCGCTGCGGCGAAAATCATCCCATCGCATCGTTTCCTCCTTGCGCAGAAAGCCTCGCCGAGCCTGAGGCCGCAATGCCGGCCGACGTGCCAATGGCCTCCAATCAAATGGGAATCCGACCATTGGGCGTCAGCCCGTCCACCTCGCCGGGAAAGAATTTGCGAACGATTGTGCCAGCGTGTGGTGGCTGCCCACTCCGAACGAAACGTCACCCATGGGCTGCCGCGGTGGCGACAAAAATTCAGCTTCGCGAACAGGGCCGCGACTGCCTCAAGTGTCTATCATCGTCCCTCGGCGACCCCTGCGCCATCGGGGTTCACCTGAAAGTGATTGTGGATTTGCTTGACACTGTGGCCACCGCCTTTCGGCAATACGCCGGCGCAGCAAACGCCCGAACATCTCGATCAGCACGCACCACCCGGGAGAGGCCGCCCGGCCGGGACCCATATGCTGCGCGCGCCCGAGTCGAGTTTCGCGAATTGCCCTCCGGGCTCGTCGCGTCACCAGCAGCGGCGAACGCTGCGACAGCCGTGGCGATCGCACACGCGCCGCATCCGGCACGGCACTTTTGTGATCGGCGAGGCAGCCGTTGCAGCCTGCCCGATCACGCCGCCATTCGCTGCTCCGGCCCGCGCGCCTTGAGCGCCGATCAGGCCGATGCCCAAAGCGATAACGATCGCAAACGCCATTGCTCTCATCTTCGCCTCCCTCCATTGAAACCGCGACGATCGTGCCGAGTAAAGGCCGCCACAGTCTCGATTGCGGATACTTGAACGGGTCGCGCTTTTGATTTCCGCCGATCCGCCGGCCGTGCGGACGGACATTCGCTGCTGCCGTTATTGTTATCAGTCACGTGCGAAGAGAGCCATGGGCCTCATACTGAAATTCACTGAGGGCAACCCTGACCTGCCTTGCGGGGCATCACCCTGTGGCAGCGCAGATACGCGCAACGAAGATCCCGCCGGCGGAACCTAGCCCGCATTTCTCATACTTGGACTAAATGCCGGGCGACAATTCCAGCGTCAGAAGCTCGCGCACCGCCGGAATGACCTCGGTGCCATAGAGCTCGATGCAGCGCATCAGCTGGTCGTGGGTCAGGGTTCCCGCCGAATATTTGAGATCGAAGCGTGCCAGTCCGAGCGCCTTGGCGGTCCTGACGATCTTGCGCGCCACCGTCCCTGGCGCGCCCACGTGCAGAGCGCCGCGCTCGACCTCCCGATCGAAGGCCGCGCGCTCCATGCGCGGCCAGCCGCGCTCGGCGCCGATGCGGTCGTGCATCACCTTGTAGCCCTGCCAGTATTCGTCACGCGCCCGCTCGTCGGTTGCAGCGACATAGCCGGGTGAGTGCACGGCAATGGGCTGTGGCGGCCTGCCGAGTTCGGCAAAGACGCGGTGGTAGAGATCGACAAAGGGGCGAAAGCGCGCCGGATCGCCGCCGATGATGGCAAGCGCCAGCGGGAAGTCGTAGCGCGCGGCGCGCACGACCGAGTCCGGACTGCCGCCAACCCCGATCCAGGTGCGCAGAGGTCCGCCGTCGACCGGCGGGAACACGCGCTGGTTCTTCAATGGCGGTCGCGTCCGGCCCTGCCAGGTCACGGCGTCCTGGCGCACCAGCGCGGCGAACAGATCGAGCTTGTCCTCGAACAGCTCCTCATACCGGGACAGGTCGTAACCGAACAGCGGAAACGATTCGGTGAACGAGCCACGCCCGAGCGTCACCTCGGCGCGACCATTGGAGGCGGCGTTCAGCGTCGAGAACCGCTCGAACACGCGGATGGGGTCATCGGACGAAAGTACCGTCACGGCGGAACCAAGCCTGATACGCCGCGTGCGGGAGGCGATCGCTGCAAGGACCACTTCGGGCGCCGATACGGAGAAATCTGGCCGGTGGTGCTCGCCGACCCCGAAGGCGTCGACGCCGACCTCATCCGCGAGCACGCCCTCGTCGATGACATTGCGGATGACTTCCGCATGCGTCAGCGGATTGCCGTCCGCGTCAATGGTGACGTCGCCGAATGTATCCAGTCCGAATTCGAATGTCTGCGCCATGTTGCGTTATAGCCGGTCGCGGACAGCGGTCCAGGCGTGCAAAGCGGTGCGTTGGCGTGCGATTTTCCCGTGGCTTGCCGCGGCGCGGCGCGCGTGAAGCTCAGCAATGCGATGTCACGCGCATTGACGTTCCACCGCCCACCGGGCCACTACGGGATTGAGTCCTTCGTCCTTGACGGCCGAATTGTGCTTGAAAACCATTCCGCATCAGAAAAAGAACGGCACCTCATTGTAGGTGGCGGTCAGTCCAAAAAAGAGCAGCCCGCCACCGGTTACTTTCCATTTGTCGTCATTGTTCCGGTTCGGGGCTTCGGCGGTCAGGAAGCCACCGAGCTGCGTGGTCACCTGAAGCACGTCGTCGTTATCGCGGTTCTTGATGACCGACAGGTTCGCCTGCCCGACCACCGCCGCCTGTCCGGAAACCGATGCATTGGTTATGCTTTTGACCAAAGCGGCCTGCCCCCCGATCGACCATGTGAATCGGCGTCCCGATCCGGCCAGATTGTTCGCAACCAGGGCTGCGAGAAAACCCACGTCGGCCTTGCTGTTGTCGGGGTCCGTGCCGCCGCCACGGTTGAACGCGATTTGCGGGCCGAGCTGACCTTCGATGTGCGTCACGTCCTTGTCGTTCTTGTTGAGAAGAACGGCGGTGAGCTGGATCGTATGCGAGGCTGTTGCCGCGCCTTGCGTCGGCAGCGTGCCTTGTTCGCCGGCTTGGAGCTGCAAGTTCAGCTGCAGCTTGGGTACCGGAATCACAGGAGTGGGGATCGGTGAAAGCGGCGGGATGGAGCCGGGAATCGAGGGAAATGTGGGCGGCGTCAGCTTGAGCTGCGGAGTGGCGGCAATCGAAACGTTAATCTCCTGCTTCTCGAGCAGCACTTCCCATGTATGTGGGCCGACGATGCCGTCCTTGAACGACCGCGTGCCGAAATCGATCTTGTTGACTTGTTGAAACCGCTGGACCTTTGCCTTGGTGCGAGGTCCGAAGTTGCGGGCGCCGGCCCCGGCCACGGGCAGCTGATCATCGGGCGGACCGAGATGATAGTTCAACAAGGCATGGAGAAAGGTAATCTCGTCACTAGGCGGTGACTGCGTGGAGAGAATCATCTTCTTCAGAACCGCCTCGTCAATGGGCTTCATGAGCGCCTCCGACGTGCCCTGGGAGCATGAGGCGGATTACCCCGCATGCGATGGCTCGGGATCCCGACCTTTCTCACGACCCATAAGCTATCATCAGATGCGTGCCCGTCGCCAATCGAATTTGGCAATAGTTACAATGACGATCAGGCTTGCGTCAGCCGATATAGTTATTCGGTATCGCGCTGGCGCAACGCGCGGGTGGGAAATCACACCGGATTCTTGGCTCGGCGCCACCTTTCCCAGTGCTTCGCTATTCCCTTCACTCCAGCAATCAAAGTTGTCAAAAGCTGATGCCTGAACTGCCACATGCACGATACGATGCAAAACCGAATCGCACCGACAGAGCCGCGATCCAACGCGCCCTGCGGAACGACGATTGCGCTCACGATGGCGGCAGCCGACGCACGCTCGTGATCTCGCCGGCCTCGGCACGGATACGCTCGATCGCCGGCGCGATGGGCTCGAACACGACCGCCATGTAATGAGCACTGGCATGGACGAGTGTCGCCTCGTTCCGCACGATGCCCACATGGCCCTTCCAGAACAGGAGATCGCCGCGCCGCAATTCGCCAGACCCGTGCGGGCGCGCGAGCGCTTCGCCCAACGCCTGCTCCTGCATGTCGGTGTCGCGCGGACATGAGGCTCCGCAGGCGGTGAGCGCGATCTGCACCAAGCCTGAGCAGTCGGTACCGAGGCTGGTCTTCCCGCCCCACAAATAGGGAGTGCCGAGGAAGCGCTCTGCCACCGCGACGAAATCGCTTTCTTTTTCCCCCACGGGAGCGAGATGGAGAAGCGGCACATGACCGCCCGAGGACGTGACGGCGAAGGCCTCGTCCAGGCGCACAATGGCAAGCCGGCAGCCGAACGACAGCGTTTCTACCGGGCGCAGCTTGGCGGAAGGGCCGGGAAAGACAAACGTACGCAACGCCGACACCCTGTGGGTTGGCTGAGGTCCGGGGGCGCACAGCGTGCGGGCCGGCACATATCCGACGTAGCCGTCGGCGGCGAGCTGTCCCCACGCCCAGCCGTCCGGGCTGACGTCGTAGATCATCACCCCCTCGCCCTTCAGCGCCTCAGTCAGAAGCGCGGCATCATATGCAGGCGCCTCGCACAGAGGCGCTTGCGCGGCGCCGATCTCATACGGCTTTCCCGGAACGAAGCGCCTTGCTTCGACAGTGCCGGCGAGATGCTGTGCCGCGAGGTCTCCTCGCGCCGGCGTGATGCGCGGGTCGAACGCGCCACGCCGCCCTTCAGCCGCCGCTTCTCCCGGCTTGAGCACGGGCGCCGCCAGCGGCCAAGCGGCAGCGCCGCCCAAAAGCGTCACGAATTCGCGTCGTCTCATCCAATCGCGCCCATCCCCCAGCCGGGACGGCACTTCCTACACGGCCAGTTCCGCAAAACCAATCAATTCTCGGGCAGAATTGAGGGGCGTGGGGCGAGGGCGCGAGTGGCAGCCTCTACGAAATGGCTATGTTCCCGATCGCCGCCATGGAACCTGTCAGCCTTCGTTACGTTCGGAACAGGCCGCCATGCCGGGACCCCTTCCTCTTTCCCGCCATGACGGTGCATGATGCTTTCATCGACCAGTGATTGTGAAAGGGGTTGCGATGACCAGAAGCAGGCAGCTCCAGACCATCGCCGCCATGGCCCTGGCGGCGTTCCTCTGGACGTCCGCGAAAGCGGGCGCGGCACAATGCGGCAGCACGCCCGCCGGTTTCGAGGCGTGGAAGAAAGAGTTGGCCGACGAAGCGCGAAGGAAGGGCGTTGGCGCCGCCGGCATCTCGGCCCTCATGGGGACGAGCTATGCGTCGGCGACGATTGCCGCCGACCGCGGACAGAAAAGCTTCCGCCTGTCGCTCGATCAATTCCTCGCCAAACGTGGCGGCGCCGCCATCGTGTCGCGGGGGCGTGCGCTCAAGCACTCCCAGGCGGGGCTTTTTGCATCGATCGAACAGCGCTATGGGGTTCCGCCGGGGCCGCTGCTTGCCATTTGGGGCATGGAGACCGCCTTCGGCGCTCAGCGCGGGAATCAGAACGTGCTGTCGGCGGTGGCGACGCTCGCCTATGACTGCCGACGCCCGGACTATTTCACCGACCAGCTCTATGCCGCACTGACCCTCGTCGATCGCGGCACCCTCTCGGCCAATTCACGCGGCTCCATGCACGGTGAGATGGGACACACCCAGTTCCTGCCCAAGAACATCCTCGCCTACGGCACTGGAAACCTCGACAACGCCGCCAATGCGCTCTCGTCGACGGCGGCCTTCCTGAAAGCACACGGATGGCGCGCAGGTGCCGGATACGGGCCAGGCGAACCAAACTTCGCGGCGATCCAGGCCTGGAATGCAGCCTCCGTCTATCAGCAGGCCATCGCCCTCATCGGCAAGCAGATCGACGGAGAAGGCGCGTCGGCGCGGCGATGATATTGCTGTAGCCGTCTGCGAGGCGAACCGGAGGGTGGGCGTCGCCCACCCTTGCGGGCGGCAGGAGACCGCCCCTCCCCACGGGCCGCAAAAGGTGCACGACAGAACAGGTGCTCCGGACCTCGCACGGCGCGAAACGCGCCGTGCGAAGTCCGGGCTACAGACGATTATACCAGCCGGCTCTGCTCCACCGCCGCCTCGACGAACGAGGCGAACAACGGATGCGGCGCGAACGGCCGCGATTTCAGCTCGGGATGGAACTGGACACCGATGAACCAGGGATGGTCATCGTACTCGATGATCTCCGGCAGGAGCCCGTCGGGTGACATGCCGCAGAAACGCATGCCGCGCTGCTCGAGGCGCCCCTTGTAGGCGGTGTTGACCTCGTAGCGGTGGCGATGGCGCTCGGAGATCTCGGTTTCGCCATAGATCTCCGCCACCTGGCTGCCGGCGGCAAGAAGCGCCGGATAGGCGCCGAGCCGCATCGTGCCACCGAGGTCGCCGTTCGACTTGCGCTTCTCCAATTCGTTGCCGCGCAGCCACTCGGTCATCAGGCCCACCACCGGCTCGCGGGTGGGGCCAAACTCGGTGGAATTGGCGTCCTCGATGCCGCA
>Ga0126380_10000921_pt1 | contig 10542 bp, 12 predicted proteins | sample PanSoiMetPlot_26_FD_92544 | JGI IMG/M metagenome (GOLD analysis project Ga0126380, IMG submission 92544) | Tropical forest soil microbial communities from Panama - MetaG Plot_26 | ecosystem: Environmental > Terrestrial > Soil > Tropical forest > Bulk soil | place: Panama | collected 2016-02-17
GCCACCAGGCAGTCCTCGTCGCTGGCGTAGTATTCGTTGCGGCGGTCGGGGATGACGCTCGCCGGCGCCGCTACCGGCAGGAACGCCTCCTCCACCTTCACCCGAGCGAGCGCGGCCTTGAAGTTGGCGATGTCGCGCTCGAGCTCGGCCGGGTTGCCGTAGGTGATGGGCCCGACGCACACCGACTCGGCAGTGGTGGCCACGCCCTCGCGTGCGTCTAGCTCGGCATAGAATTCAGCAAACCGTTCGCGGTCGGCGCCGCGCTTGAACGGATTGGCATCGGGCTTGAACGGCCGGCGCTCGAACCCGCTCAGGCGCTCGAGCGCGTATTGCGACCAGCTGATCGACTTGCCGAACTCGCCGTCGCTGACCACGTCCACGCCGGCCTCCGCCTGCTGGCGGACGATCTGGGCCACCGACGCGGTCAGGCAGGCCGCATGGCCCGCCTCATCATACGGTTTGCCCGCCTGCCTGGCGCGCAGGAAGTCCTGCAGGGCCGGCGGACGGACGAGGCTGCCGACATGGGTGGTCAGAATGCGTTCGGTGCTGCGTTTCATGTCCTGGTCCTGGCCGCGAGGAGTGCGTGATGCGTGATCGGCCGGATCGTTAGCAGGAACCCGCGGGTTCCGCCAAAAGCATGACAGGCCCACTTCGGCCAGCCTGCCGGGCGGTGGACAGCGGCCGCACCCATCGGGTGAAGGTCTAACCCTTCCTTAAGGGCGGCCGGCTAACTTCGCTGGGTTCTGCAGGGCGCAAGAGGACGGCCCGTCGAGTCACTTATGATCCGCATCGATTTCAATCGGCTGCGTTTTCTCATCATCGATGACAATACGCACATGCGGCGCATCCTGCGCACGCTGCTGCACGGATTCGGCACGCGCGAAGTGTACGAGGCCGAGGACGGCGCCGCCGGGCTCGAGGCGTTCACCCACTACATGCCCGACATCGTGCTGACCGACTGGGCGATGCCGATCTTCGACGGCCTCGAGCTGACCCAGATGATCCGTCAGCCGGGCGCCAACGCCAATCCGTATGTGCCGATCATCATGCTGACCGGCCATTCGGAGAAGAAGCGCGTAATTGCCGCGCGGGACGCCGGCATCACCGAGTTCCTGGCCAAGCCAATCTCGGCCAAGTCGCTGTATCAGCGCATCCTCAATATCGTCGCCAACCCGCGTCCGTTCATCCGCACGCGCACCTATTTCGGGCCGGACCGGCGACGCAACGTCAACCCCAATTATGTCGGCCCGGAGCGTCGCAAGGGCGGCAAGGCCGACGTGATCCGGCAGCAGCCGCTGCTCAACAAGGCCAAGGCGCCGGTCTGAGCTCTCGAGGACAGTCATGGCGAAAGCAAAGAACGACACTCCGGCCGTCACGACCTACGCCGACTACGAGGTCATCCTCCCGCCCAACAAGCTGAAGAAGGCGGTGGTCAAGGCGTCGGCGGTCACGCCGGCGGACGATCCGGTGGCGCGCGCCGAGGCGGCGCTGGCCGAGCTGGCCAACGAGTTCTCCTCGTGGATGGAGACCGAGTGCGAGCGGCTGATCCAAGCGCGCCAGACCCTCAAGCGCGTCGGCGTCAACGCCACGACGCGCGACGAACTATTCCGCGCCGCCCATGACATCAAGGGCGAGGCCGAGACATTCGGCTTCCCGCTCGCCGGCCACGTGGCCGACAGCCTGTGCCGCCTGATCGAGCATACGCCCGATTTCGAGCACGTCCCCTCCTCGCTCATCGATCAGCACGTGGACGCGGTGCGCGCCATCATCCGCGAGGCGCACCTGGAGGATGCCGAGGCGACCGCCACACGGCTGACCGCGCGGCTGCGCCAGGTCACCGACGAGTTTCTGGCCCACGAGAACCGCCACCGCCCGGAGTATCTCGACGGCATTTTGGCCCCGCCGCTCAGCCCGGACGAGCAGGGTTAAGCTCCGTAGGGTGGGTTGAGGCGCGTGGCGCTGAGTTGCGTCATCGTCGCGGCGTCGCGCGCCGAAACCCACCGTCCCCGATGGCTGATGGTGGGTTTCGACGCGACACGCCGCGAACCCGGTCGCAACCGGAGCGCGGCGCCTCAACCCACCCTACGGCGCCTGCTCAAGCCGCTGCCAGTTCGTCGCAGAACAGCCGCGCTTCGTCGCGCGTGGCTTCGGTGGCGAAGCGGCGCAGCAGCATCATGAGCGGCGCCATTTCGCCCGTGTCGTCGCGTTCGCAGGACGTGAGCACGCGCTCGATCATGCGGCGCTTGAGCCGCGTCGCGCCGCCCGGCTCGGTGACGAAACCCGACTCGTGCATGGCATCGACGGCGGCGCGGAACGCCGGATAGGCCGACCCCGGCAGCCCGGCCTTGGTGTAGAGCGCCTGGAAGGCGGCTCCGCGGCGATCGTGGATCAGGCCGGTGACCCGCGCGATCGGCAGCCCCGACAATTCCGCCAGCGCTTCTTCGAACAGGCGCAGGTTGCCCGACAGCAACGCCCGCAGGATCAACCCGGAGCTCAGCTGGCCGCTCTGGCGCAGATGCGTGACCAGCGGCCGTACCTCGTTGCGGGACGAGTATGCCGCCAGCGCGATCGTCGCCTTTTCGCACGCCTCCTTGGCAACGCGATGGGCACGGCCGGCATCGAGCCACGTCCGCGCCGTCACGAAGTCGGCCAGCGTTTCCGACAATCGCACCACCAGCGCCTGACGCGTCGCCAGGGCGATATCGTCGCGCGCCAGCAGGACCTCGCGGATTGCCGCCAGATGGCCGTGCCGCTCGACGATGCGGTCGAGCGAGAACGGAGCAACCTCGGCGCTGTCGTTCTCGATCAGCGTGAGGCAGGCTTCGGGCGAGCCGACTTCGGCGATGGCCGCGGCGACCGCCCGCGGCAGGCCGCGGCGTCGGGCTACCGCCGCCTGGACGGCACTGTCGCCGGAGCCCACGCTGTCGACGAGATCGGCATCGAGCAGCAGCGGCGATTGTTCGAGGACGAGGCCGGCGATCTCGGCCTGGTCGGCGGCGAGCGCCAGGATCACTGGCGCCGGGGCGTCGGCGCTGGCGGCGAGTGCCTCGGCCATGGCGCGCCGCACCAGCGGTGACGGATCGTCGAGCAGCATGACTAGCGCGCCCTCGGCGGCGATGCGGTCATCGACGGATAGATCGGAATGGAGCAACGCGCGGGCGAGCGCGCTGGTCGCGTCGGCGCGCTCGGTCGCTGCGGCGGTGCGCACCCATTGGAGGAAATGTCGAACGATCATGCTGCTGCCGACACGACGCCACACCCGGAAAAACCCATGGCTGCAGTCTATGCTGGCACGCTTAACAAAGCGTTCACCATAACGCATTGTCGTTGTTGAGGATTTGTTAATCCCGGAGGCGCCGCAAGCGACCTAGCTCTGCGGCCGCTTCGTGCTGAACAGATCGAATCCGCCGCCCTGGCCGGGGCCCCGGTCGTTCGCCGTGGATATCGCGGCGCCCGGCGCGACGGCTTGGCTGCTGTGCGAACCACTCGCCTGCGAACCGTTCGCTTGCGATACGGCCGCTCCGCGGGTGCCCCAGAGTTGACTGACGGTCTGCGAAACGGCGCCGCGCCCTTCGGTGCGGAACAGATCGTAGAAACCGGAAGATCCGTCGGCCGCGAAGGCTAGCGGCGGGCTGTCCACCTGCCCCAGCGCAGCCATCGACCGATCGGCGCCGCCGGCCTGCGTCGCCGTGAACATCTGCGAGCGGGCGGAATCGGCTGGCGGCGACATGGTTGCGTTCGGCGCGACGGCGGCGGCGCGCGCGGCCGAGAGCAGCCCGGTTCGGGCCGGCACGGTGGCGCTGGCAGCGACGGTCTGCGCCGAACCAGGGTCCGGCATGGCGCGCGCGAGCCTGGTGACGAGTGTGCCATAAACGGCGGTTACGCTGCGCGCCGCGCCCTGCTTGTCGTAGAAGATCGACCGGTTGGCCGCGGCGGCGCGCGGAAACAACGCCGCCGCCTTGGCGTTGGGAGCGGTGCCGGCGGTGTTGATCAGCCTGGCGGCGCCGCTGGCGCCGAGAAAATGCGCGATATAGAGCTCGCCATCGGTGGGATCGCGGCCGATCTTGCCCTTCAAGCGGGCGGCATTGTGCCGGGTGAGCGCCCCCGCCATTGCGGCATTGGCGCCCGGATTCTTGCGCAGATTGAGGATCTCGGCGCGCATGGCAGGGTCGCGGACGATGTATTTGCCGGATGCGGTCCTTTCGATCGCGTCGGCATAGCGGCCATAGCCGAACTCGGCGCCCGACTCCTTCATGGTCATGAGCCAGGTCTGGTCGATGAACTGGAACAGCCCTGTCGCCGAGGAGGTCGACGCCTTGACCTCGGGATTGAGGCCGGACTCGATTCTGGCGGTCGCCAACAGATAGGAGAAGCCTGCGCCCGTGGCCTGCGCGGCCTGACGTATGGCGCCGGTGACGCTCGCGCCGATGGCGTTGATGGTCTCGACCAACATGGCCGCCCTCTGGGCGAAGTCGGTCGTTCAGCTTGGCCCGAATCCTCGCAGCGGCCAGCATGGGACGATATGGTAAAGAGGATCTTAACGAACGGGTTTCCCGGTTTCCGCCGGGTCAGGACTCGAGGAGGGACAGATGGAGCAGGCGACCGCGACCCGCCATCCGCGCGGCGGGCTCTATTTCGAGGATTTCGTCATCGGCGATGTTTACCGCCATCCGCTCACCCGCACGGTGACGCAGATGGACAACATGCTGTTCTCCAACATGACGCTCAATCCCCAGCCGCTGCACATCGATCGGCACTTCTGCGAGCAGGAGACCGAGTGGGGCAGGCCGCTGATGAACTCGTTGTTCACGCTGGGCCTGATGATCGGCATCCAGGTGAGCCACATGACGGTGGGCACCACCATCGCCAATCTCGGCATGACGGAAGTCAAGTTCCCGCACCCGCTGTTCGAGGGCGACACCGTCCACTGCGCCACCGAGGTGATCGGCAAGCGCGAGTCGAAATCGCGGCCGGGCGCTGGCATCGTCGAGTTCCATCATCGCGCCTACAATCAGGACGACAAGCTGGTGGCCGAGTGCCGCCGGCAGGTGTTCATGCGGATGCGGCCGCGCTGATGCGTTCGCTCCTGTTTGTTCCTGGCGACAGCGACAGCAAGCTGGCCAAGGCGCAGGCGAGCGGCGCCGATGCGCTGATCGTCGATCTCGAGGATTCCATCTCGGCCGAGCGCAAGGCGCACGCCCGCGCCACCACGCTGGCGTTTCTCAAGAGTTTGGGCCCAGCGACTCGCCGCCCTCGCCTTTTCGTGCGTGTCAACGGGCTCGCCACCGGCCTGACCGATGCCGACCTCGAGGTCGTGGCCGGCCGTCCCGACGGCATCGTCCTGCCCAAGGCGGAAGGCGGCGCCGCGCTGGTGCATCTCGATGCCAAGCTCGCGGTGCACGAGGCCCAGCACGGCCTCCCCGATGGCCATGTGCGCGTCGTGGCACTCACTACCGAGACAGCGAAAGCGCTGTTCCTCGCCGGCACCTATGCGGGCGCCAGCACGCGCCTGATCGGCCTCACCTGGGGCGCCGAGGACCTGTCGGCCGAGCTCGGCGCCGAGGCGAACCGCGACGCGCAGGGCAATTTCCTGGATGCCTATCGCCTCGCCCGCAGCCTCTGCCTGGCGGCCGCGGCCGCCGCCGAGGCGCAGGCGATTGACACGGTCTACGTCGACTTCCGCAACGCCGAAGGCCTGCGCCGCGAGGCCGAGGAGGCGCGCCGCGACGGCTTTACCGCCAAGCTGGCGATTCACCCCGGCCAGGTCGACGTCATCAATGAGGTGTTCACGCCGTCGCCGCAGGCGATCGCCCGCGCGCAGGCTGTGGTGGCGGCGTTTGCGGCGGACCCGGATGCCGGCGTGGTGGGCATCGACGGCGTCATGTACGACCGACCGCACCTGGTGCGCGCCCGGCAGGTTTTGGCGCGCACAAAAATGCGCGAATAGCGAATGGCGAAACAGGGTAAGGGGCAGCCCTTCCCGCCCTATTCGCGATTCGCCGCCCACCGTTCGCTCGACTTGAATCTATTTCTCCTGGTCGCCGTACACCGCTCCGGGATCGAAGCGCTTTTCGCCGTCGCGAAATTCCAGCACGGCGGCGGCAGCGCGCCCGCCGAGCGGCACCGCGCGATAGAAGCAGGAGCGCCGGCCGGTGTGGCAGGCGCCGGCGCCGGCCTGCTCGACCTTGATCCATACGGCGTCCTGGTCGCAATCGATGCGCATCTCGGTCACGCGCTGGACGTGGCCCGATGTCTCGCCCTTGCGCCACAGTGTCTGCCGCGAGCGGCTGAAGTACCAAGCCTCGCCAGTCTCGATGGTGCGGGCCAGCGCCTCGGCATTCATGTGCGCCACCATGAGCACGTCCCCCGAGGCGGCATCGGTGGCCACGCAGGTCACCAACCCGTCGGCATCGAATTTCGGCGCCAGCGTGCGGCCGTCCTCGACTTCGGCGGTCGAGCCGGGCAGCGCGAAAGACAGTTTGGACAAGGAAGCCTCCCGACCGGATGGCCCGGTCTGCACAGCGGAGGCCTTAGCGCTCGCCCCCGCGCACCAGCGTGATGAAGCGGACCTGCTCGGCGGCATCGTCGCGGAACGCGCCGAGGAACTGCGACGTGATGGTGAGCGCCCCTGGCTTCTGCACGCCACGCATTGACATGCAGGTGTGCTCCGCCTCCATCAGCACCGCGACCCCGCGGGGTTTGAGAATCTCGTCGATGGCGGTCGCCACCTGCGACGTGAGGTGCTCCTGGGTCTGCAGCCGGCGGGCATAGACGTCGATCAACCGCGCAATCTTCGACAGGCCGACCACCCGTTCGATCGGCATATAGGCGACATGCGCCTTGCCGGTGAACGGCATCACGTGGTGCTCGCAATGGGAATGGAACGGGATGTCACGCACCAGCACCAGGTTGTCGTAGGTGCCGATCTCCGAGAACGTGCGGTCGAGCACGTCGACCGGGCACTCGCTGTAGCCGCGGAACAGCTCCTCGTAGGCTGCCACGAAGCGCTGGGGGGTGTCCGCCAAGCCCTCGCGCGCGGGATCGTCGCCCACATAGGCAATCAGGGTGCGCACGGCAGCTTCCGCCTCGGCGCGCGACGGCCGCGGAGTGGCCGGGCTGGGGGCGGCACGCACGTGCTCGGACAATGCAGTCTTGGGAAACGACTTGACGATAGCGTCCATTCGACGGTCTCCGTTCGACCGGCGCCGCGATACCGGATCGGGCACCGGGGGTGTCACCGGGTGGCCGCGCCCCTTATAAGCCCCGATTCTGACGGCAGGGCAACGGACGCCGCAATCCCACGATACTCCTTACGCATGGCCTGAAGCCAAATTCAGGAATGTTCTCAGGCCCCATACATTCAATCGGCGGCGCCCTTCTCGCGCCGCCTGATCGCTCCCTATATATTCGTCCAGGACGCCCGCACAATCAACCGCTTGGCAGACCCCTGGGTCGCGCATGATTGACAACATTTGCCATGATTAACGAGGTCTACAATCAGCGTATCCTCGAGCTCGCGGCGAATATCCCGCGCCTCGGACGGCTCAAGAATGCCGACGCCACGGCAACCGCCCATTCCAAGCTGTGCGGCTCGACCGTCACGGTCGATCTCAAGATGGACGGCGACACCGTCTCGGATTTCGCCCACGAGGTGAAAGCCTGCGCGCTCGGCCAGGCCTCATCGTCCATCATGGCGCGTCAGGTCATCGGCGCAAAAGCTTCCGAATTGAGAGACTTGCGCGAGAGCGTGCGCAAAATGCTCAAAGAGAACGGCGCGCCGCCCGCGGGCCGCTGGACCGACATCGCGGTGCTGGAACCGGTGCGCGACTACAAGGCGCGCCACGCCTCGACCATGCTGACCTTCGACGCCGTCGTTTCCGCCATCGACCAGATCGAAAGCAAGCGCCGCGCGGCGCCGTGAAAACGCAATGCCCGGCCACAGGACCGGGCATTTTCGTACCAGCTGAGATGTTCCCGCTTGTTACTTCGCGCAAGCCGAGGCGAATTTGGGGAACAGCTGGGCCAAGCCGGTATTGCCCACCCGGATGGCCGTCTCCTGGTTGTTGGTGGTCGCGGTCTCGATCATGAGCGCACGGCTTCCCCACTCGGCCAGGTTCTTCATCAGGTTGGCCGACACGACGCCGCGGGCACTGGAGATCAGCTCCGGCGGCTTGGCGGTCGATTCCGACGCCACCACCCGCAGCACCGCCGAGTCGCGGCCGACCGCGATCGACACGTCCTTGAGGCTCACCGGCGTCCGCTTGCTGCCCGGCCGCCGGCGCGTCTCGGTATAGTTCGCCGTGTAGGAGCCATTGCCGCCACACGAGAAGATCAGATCGAAGCTGCCGATTTCCTCGCCTTCGATGGTCAGTGGATGCCGGCGGGCCAGCATCGGCCGGCCGGACTTTTCCAGGATCGACCAGCCGCGGTCGGTGATGATCGCCACCGCCGTGTTGGACGTGGTGGAGGCGGACGAGACCGGCGCCGCTTCCGGCGCGGGCTCGAACAGGCCGTCGCCGGTCTGCAGCTTGACCCGGATCAGTTCCTCCGGCGACAGCGGCCGCAGCCGCTCCCACGGCGGGATGCGCAGCGCCGTCTCGATCAGGTCGGCGCCGCCGCCCATCTCGGCCGTGAACTGCACCAGGCGGCCGATGTCGCGCTGGACGACCATGAGGTCTTCCGCCGAATAGGTCACGGCGGTGGCATCGTCGCGCTTGTCGCCGAGCCAGATTTGGTGGACCAGGACGCTGGCCTCCGGCGGCACGTAGCGGCGGGTGCCGCCCAGGAGCACGAAGGCGCACATCGATTCGCAGTCGGCCTTGGCAGAGAGCGTCGCCCGCGCGTCGCCGTTCTTGTCCTTCGGCAGCGTCGTGGTGCGGCCGACCGTCGTGGTCATGTCGAGGCGGCGAATCATGCGGCCGAGTTCGAGTGTGCCGAGCACCGAGCCGCCGCCCGAATCGAAAGCGATGACGGCCCCGCGAACGTCATTGGTGCGGGCGAAAGTCTCGAACTGGCGCGGCGTCTCCGCCGTGATCGATCCGACTGCCGAGACCCATGACCGGCACTTGGCGCCGCACACGTCGGCCGGCCCCTCGCGCCGCCATTCGAATGTCATGGGCAGACCGCGCAGATCGTCGGCCGCGCCGGCAGACGCGGCGAATGCCATGAGCGCGCAGCCCGCAAGCAGCAGCACCCTACCGACAACAGATCGGGTCATCAGTCTCCCCTGAGGTCCACTTCCAGTTCTGGCGCCGGCCGGCCCCGAATCAATGTCGAGGCATCATTTGTGCCAGACGCCCGGAAAGCGGACTTAGCATCCCTGGGTTAATGTACTGGTAACGATATGCACCAGTCCAGGCGATTTGTTTACTCAGGTTGACTACCTAAGATTTTTTGCGGTTCGGTGCGCTGGATTCGGCAAAACCGGGACCGAATTTCTGTCTGATTGTGGCAGACCGCCGCGAGTTCGCGAAAACCCTCGCCGAGTCCGGCCGGCCCCACGCGGATCGCGGTCCGCAGGAGGCCGGCCAAGGCCGGCGCTACGGCCGCGCGGGCAGACGAGACGAAACCGGAACACAGCCATTGCCGGCGGCGCCCGGCCGTGCCACTCCGCCAGCATGGTGGAGCGCAAGCAAGCAACCGCCGACACCTCGGCCGCGCCGCACGGGATCGGACAGGCGCCGCGTCTGGCCGGCCGCGCCCTGGTCATGGCATACCGCTATACGCTGTCGCCCCTGGTGGGTTTCCATTGCCGGCACCTGCCGACCTGCTCGGACTATGCCGATCAGGCGCTCGCCCGCTTCGGCCTGTGGGCGGGCTCATGGATGACGCTGGCGCGGCTGTGCCGCTGCCATCCGTTCGGGACGTCGGGGCTCGACTTCGTGCCCGAACATCTGCCGCCGGGATCGTGCTGGTACCTGCCGTGGCGCTACGCCCGATGGCGTGGCGTGAACAGCCAAATGCCTGGCGAGCAGCGCCCTGCTTCCCACCCGGCCACTGATTAGCGCGCCCCGACCACCGGTGCGGACCGTGCGCAGGCCGACTTTTCCAGCAACACCGTCCAGATCAGTCTGAGAATTTCGCCATTGTCGTTCTGGTTCTTGCCGTCCTCCGTCTGCTGGTGCAGGTGGCGCTGAACTGGCGCGGACAGCCACCAGCTCATCGACACCGCGCGCGAGCGCTTGGAGGTCTCCTGCTCCTGCGGCCAAACCCGCACGTGCGCGACATGCGCGTCGCACTTCGGCATTCTGGCGAACAGAGCGGTGCGAAGCTGGATCACGGCGGTCGTCCCGCGCGCCGTGCGCGTGTTGGCAAATGTCGTGATCGGCGTGGTCAGTTCGGTCAAGACCTCGCCATCGTCCACGTCCACCCGCCGTTTGTGCCGCTGACTTTTCTCCTGGTACCTCTGCGCTGGCCACTCGTGCCACGACTCCCTACCTGGCGCCGTTCCTCATCGTTATACCGAATGATCCCGGCGATCCGCTCCACACCGACCACGATATTGTGTCGCCCCACGCCACGCCAGCGCAGAAACACCAGGAC
>Ga0126380_10000922_pt1 | contig 10542 bp, 8 predicted proteins | sample PanSoiMetPlot_26_FD_92544 | JGI IMG/M metagenome (GOLD analysis project Ga0126380, IMG submission 92544) | Tropical forest soil microbial communities from Panama - MetaG Plot_26 | ecosystem: Environmental > Terrestrial > Soil > Tropical forest > Bulk soil | place: Panama | collected 2016-02-17
GCACCTGGTGGAGGCCGAGCCGGAGATTGGGGGGAGGCTGCGCTGGACCAGGCGCCTGCCCACCCTCGGCGACTGGGGGCGGATCATCGACTGGCGCGCGGTCCAGCTCGCCAAGCTGCCCGGAGTGAAGGTGATCACCGGGCGCAGCCTGGCCGCGGTGGATGTCCGGGACTACGGGGCGGACCTGGTGGTGCTCGCTACCGGCTCGTACTGGCGCGGCGACGGCGCTCAGCCTGGCTACCCCGATCCGATGCCAGGCGCGGACCCGGCGCTGCCGCACGTGCTCACCCCAGAGCAGGTGTGCGCTGGTAAACGGCCACCAGGACGGCGGGTCGTCGTTTACGACACCGACGGCTACTACGTTGCCTCCGGTGTCGCTGAGCTGCTCGCCGCCGACGGGTTCGAGGTGACGGTGGTCACTACGTTCGCGGTCTTGTCGCCGGTCAGCGACGAGACCCTGGAAGGTGACATGCTGCGTGCCCACCTGCATCGGGCGGGCGTCACAGTCCAGCACGCGACCACCATCACCGGGATCGGCGCCGGGTCAGTCACCGGCCAATGCCGCCACGGCGAGCCCTGGTCCGCCGCCTGTGATGGGGTGGTGCTCGTTACCCAGCAAGCGTCGAAGGACGCCCTGTACACCGAACTGGCCGGGGACGAGTCGGCGCTCGCGGCCGCCGGGATCAGCCGGCTGTGCCGGATCGGCGACGCGGTCGCGCCACGAATGATCTCCGAGGCGATCTTCGACGGGCACCGGCTCGCCCGCGAAATCGACCAGGACCACCCGGCCCAGTCGCCCCCCTACCGGCGGGAACGAACAGATCTCGGCTAGCCGGCAACCCTTCTCATCACGCCCGAACCAGGTGACCTCCCGGTCTGGAAACCGGCAGCCACACGCAGGTCGAAGGTGCGCCCGCGCCGCCTGGCAGGAGCCGATCTTCAGAGCACGCTGCGGGCTGGGCGCCAAGATGCCGTCCTTGGCCTGGAAATCCCGGACCAGTCAGGCCACGCGCTGGCGGGGGGTATCTGGGTACCGCTTGCGGGCACGGTGGTTGGCCACGTTCACCCGGTTGGCGCAGCGGACGCTGCAGAACCGGCGGCGCCCGTTGCGCGAGGTGTCGATGAAGGCAGTGCCGCAGCCGGCTCGGTGGCAGATCCCTAGCCGCGAACCGTGGCCGTCGTCGATGAGGTGCGCCAGCCCCGCTGCCGTGAAAGCTTTGGCCCGCCCGACCAGATCGGTGCGCAGCGGCGCGTAGTGGAGGTGAAACGGCAGGCCGTCGCCGTGTCGGACCAGCCGGGGACGGCAATCAGCGGCGATGAGCAGCGCCCCGGCGCGCTGCGCCCGCTCGGCTTCGCTGTCGGCCTCAAACACCGTCCTGAGGTGCTCGGCCCACGGCCGCAGAGCCCGTGCCTGGGCCGCGGTCGCCATCGGCTGGTGAACATCGTAACTGGCCAGCGCGGCGGTGAGGTCCCCTCGGCTGGTCAAGGGGTTGTTGACCAGCCAGCACGCGATGTGCGCCCCGGCGTAGGTGTAAGTGTTGAACTGCACAAGACCATTACACCACACTGGAGCGCATGCGAGCAAAGATGGCTGAAGCGAAGGCGAACACGGCGCCCCGCAAGCAGGCCCTGCGGGGTGGGATGACCGGGGGCCTGATGGCGGTGGGTCTGTGGGGACTTGCCCCGGTGGCCACCCGGGCCGTCGTGTCCCACATCAGCCCCCTGTCACTACTGACGCTCAGGCTCGGCCTGGCAGCCCTGGTGCTGCTGCCATGGGCGACGCCAGTGTTCCGGCGGCTGCGCCTGCGTCCGGCGGGGCGGCTCCTGGCTGCCGGCCTGCTCGGCCTGGTCGGCTACAACTTGCCGGTCACGGTCGGCCTGCAGTGGCTGCCCGCCTCCACCGCGGGGCTGCTGCTGGCCACCGAGCCCATCTGGGTGATGGTGCTCGGTTGCGTCTTTTCCGCAGAACGCTTCCGTGCCCGCGCCTGGCTCGGCAGTGCCATCGCCCTGGGTGGCGTCGGCTTGCTGGCCGGGCCGGGCGCGCTATCCGGAGCGGCTGGGGGGCGGGCGGCGGCCGGCGCGGGGCTGGTGCTGGCTGGGACATTGGCCTTCGGCGCCTACACGATCGTGCTGCGCCCCCTCAGCCAGGCCTACGGGGCAGTGCCGGCCACCGCCGCCTCCACAGTGGCCGGCACGCTCCCCTACCTGGCATTCGCCGGGACGTTGTCAGTGCCGCAGCTGGCCCAGCTGCCGCCAGCGGCCTGGGCCGAACTGGGCTTCCTCGCGCTCGGCAGCACAGTAGCCGGGATGCTGCTGTGGAACCGGGCCGTCCTCTCCGCTGGCACTACCCGCGTCAGCCTGCTGCTCTACCTCGAGCCGGCCGTCAGCGTCCTCGGCGCGGCGGCCTTCCTCGGCGAGAACGTGACCCCGGCAACGATCGCCGGTGGCTTGCTGATCCTGTCCGGCGTCGCCGCCGCTGGGCGCGCGCTGACCACGGCGCCGAAGTCGCCATCATCCGATCTTCATAGCTCAGCGCACGCCGCCGGCCGCCGCTCAGGAGGAGACATGGAGCAGCCGGTGAGCCCCCCGCCGCCGGGTGGCTCGTTCGGTGCACTACTGCGGGCGCGCCGGCACCAGGCCTTGCTGTCGCAGGAGCAGCTGGCGGCCCGCGCCGGGCTGAGCGTGCGCACCGTGCGCGAGCTGGAGGCCGACCGCGTGCTGTCGCCGCGCCCCGACACCGTGCGGCTGCTGGCCGACGCGCTGCAGCTGACCGGCCCGCAACGAACGGGCTGGGTTACGGCATATCACCAGCGGGCCGGGCCTTGGGCACCCCGGGCGGGCGGCCCCGGCGCACCCCTCGGCGATGCTCCCGCCCGGCTGTTAAGCGCGGGCGGCTGCGATACCGCGGACAAGTCCCGGCGCCGCCGTTCGCCCGCCGGGGAGTTCCCGGCCGAGATCGCTGCGCTGGTCAAAGGTGGGTGCCGATCTGGTGTTGCGCGTCGGCTAGGACGCGTCCTACCTCGCGGCCGAAGTGGACATCGCAGGGGTGAGTGGTCTGCTCCGATCGGGCATTGCCCGCTAGTTCGGTAAGGGCGGTCCGCAGCGCCGTTACCGGCTGGACGGTCTCGGCGGGGGCCGCTGACCGACCGGCTTCCCCCCAAAGAAACACCTCGTCGAGCCCCGCGCTCTGGGGTGCGTTCAGGGTCACCGTCACTGTGCTGGTCGCCCCTGGCTCGTGGCGCAGGATGAGATGCGTGACGTCGGCGGGGCTTGCTTGTGCGGTCACCGACCGCACCGGGCCGAGGCTGGCCCACAGCAGCGAGATCAGGTGCGGGGCGAGGTCCCACAGCCCGCCTTTGTCCCGGCGCCAGGGGGTGTTGAACGGGTTACCCGCGCGCAGGGCGGATCCCAGCCACACCGCACACCCCCCGGCCCATCCGCCGGTGGCCGTGACCTCGGCCAGCCAGGCCCGCACGTCGGCCTGGAACCGGGCGGTGAAGAACACGACGGACGCAACGCCGGCCCGCTCTACGGCCTCGACGAGGGCATCCGCATCCGCCGTGGAGATCGCAATGGGCTTTTCGAGCAGCAGGTGCTTGCCCGCACTGGCCGCGCGAGCGGCGATGGGGGCCTGCACGCCCGGCGGCACCGCGAAGGCGACCGCGTCGGCGTTGGCCATGAATTCGGAGATGTCGTCGTATGCCGTGGCGTGATAGCGATCGGCCAGCTCCGCCGCGGCGCCGGCGTTACGGCCCCAGACCGCTGCGAAATCGATGCCGTCTGTGGAGGCAAGCGCGGGCGCGTGCGTGATCCGCGCCCAGTGGCCGGCGCCAACCAGGCCGAATCTCAATGACCGGGTCATCCGGTGTCCCTCGGGCTGCGGGTGGGCTGGTTACTGTAGCAGCATCCTCGTGGGACTGAAGAATGCGGAGGTGGCCATGGCCGATGCGCTTCTCACCTCGCCGTTGCCTGCGGACGTTGGCCAGGCGATCCGTGCGGTCAAGGCTCAACTGCGCAGGCAGATCGGGGACGTCGCGGCCGTCTTCGCCGAGTCGGATGAGCTGATGCGGGCCGAAGCCACCGCGGTGGCCGCCGACCGGGAGGCCGGGCGGCAGGTCTGGCCGGTGGTCCAGTTCCGCGACGTCGCAGCCGGGACCGTGCCGGCCGGGGCGGTCGAGGCGATCCGCCGCCGTGGATGCGTCGTGGTACGGGACACCTTCCCCCGGCAGCGCGCCGAGGGCTGGGATGCGGAGCTTGCCAGTTACGCCGAACGAAACCGTTTTGCCGAAACGTACCGCCCCATCGACGACGGGGTCTTCGGTGGCCTGACAGCGGGCAAACCATCGATTTACCCCATCTACTGGTCCAAGCCGCAGATAGAGGCCCGGCAGGACGACAACATGGTCGCGGTCCGGAGGTTCCTGAACTCTTTCTGGAAGCACCGGTCCCGGGGGCGGATCTGGTTCGACCCGGACCGGGACACCGCCTACCCCGACCGAGTCCGCCGCCGGCCTCCCGGCGCGACCTCGGCCGGGCTGTCCCCGCACACCGACTCCGGCTCGGTCGAGCGCTGGCTGCTGCCGGCCTACCAGCAGGTCTTCCGGCATGTCTACGCAGGCGACTGGGCCGGGTACGACCCCTGGGATGGGGCGTTCCGCAGCGAAGTACACGAGTTCCCCTCAACCGTCATGTGCTCCGCGTTCCGCACCTTCCAAGGCTGGACCGCGCTCTCGGACATGCGGCCGGACCAGGGCGTCCTGCATGTTGTGCCGATCCCCGCCGCGATGGGTTACATCCTGCTGCGCGCCCTGCAAGACGACATCGCCGACGATGACCTGTGCGGCGCGGTCAACGGGCAATCCCTGCCCATCACCGGCCGGTATCACTCCGTGCTGCTCCCGGCGCTGACCCCCATCCCGGCGGTGCACCCCGGCGACACCGTGTGGTGGCATGCCGACGTCATCCACTCAGTCGGCGAAGTCAGCGGCCAGCAGGGATGGGCCAACGTCATGTACATCCCGGCCGCGCCGTACTGCGAAAAGAACGCCGCCTACGCCCGAGTCTGTGGCCGGGCCTTCCTCACCGGCGCCAGCCCCAGCGACTTCGCCGCCGAGGACTACGAAACCACCTGGGCAGGCCACGCGACCCCAGCCGACCTTAACGACACCGGGCGCACGCAACTCGTCCTGCAAGCCTGGTAACGGGCGCGACAACCCCGCGCCCCCCGCGGTGCCTGAACTGGCGTCGTTCCAGGTGTTCGGCGGCCCTGGGGGCGCGGCAGGGCTGCGATCTCTGGTCAGACGCCTACCGGTGTATCGCTGGCATTGGGGGGCAGGTCTGCTGCCAGCTCGGGTGCCGGCCGTCGTGTCTCCCGTTCGCCATGGATGGCCGGCAGCAGGCGGTTGAGCCAGGCCGGGGTCCACCAGTTGGCTTTGCCGATCAGCTTCATTACCGCCGGCACGAGCACCATGCGCACGAGTGTGGCGTCGATGAAGATGGCCGTGGCCAGGCCGAGTCCGAACATCTTGGTGGCGGCGTCCTCAGCCACGACGAAGCCGAGGAAGACCGAAACCATGATCAGTGCGGCTGATGTGATCACCCGGCCCGTGCTGGCGATGCCGCGGATGACCGAAGCGTGGTTGTCTCCGGTGGAGAAGTATTCCTCGCGGATCCGGGAGAGCAAGAAGACCTCGTAGTCCATCGAGAGGCCGAAGAGGATGGCGAACATGAACATGGGGATGAACGAGACGATCGGCACGGTTGACTGCAGGCCGATGATGCTGGCACCCCATCCCCACTGGAACACCATGACCATCACGCCGTAGGAGGCGCCGATGCTGAGGAGGTTCATCAGCGCTGCCTTGAGCGGCACCAGGACCGATCGGAAGACCAGGGTCAGGAGCAGGAACGACAGCAGGATCACAGCCGCGATGAACAGGGGTAGGCGCTGATTGACTCGCCCGCCCACATCGGCGAAGCTCGCCGTTTGGCCGCCGATGTGAGCCCGCGCCGGGCTGCGGCCGAGCACGCGTGGGAAGAGTTCGGTGCGAAGACGCTCAATTGTGTCGTGCGTTGCCACGTCCTGTGGTCCTGTGGTCGGAAACGCGACCAGGGTCGCGACACCAGAGCCGGCGTTCACCTCGGGGGGCATGACTGCGGCGATTCCCTTGTCGGCGCTGACGGCGTGGCGGAGGGGGCGGACGATGCTTGGATCCTGCGAGATGTCAACGGCAATGATCAGCGGGCCGTTGATGCCAGGGCCAAAGCCGGCCGCGGCGAGATCGTAGGCCTGACGCTCGGTCCGGGTCGGGGGTAGTGCACCGTCGTCGGGAATGCCCACCCGAAGGGCCAGCCCTGGTGCTGCCAGTGCCAGCAGCAACACGGTGACACCGATGACGTAGGCCCAGGCATGACGGGTCACATGCTCAACCCAATGCTGCCAGGCCGGGCCTGCTGTGTTGCCCGCGTAGGCGTCGTTGCCGTTGTGGGCGTCGCGCCGTCGTCCGAGGCGGTTGATCCTGTTCCCGGCAATGCTCAGGAACGCGGGCAGCAAGGTGACCGAGGCGGCCACCATGACCAGCACGACGACGGAGACGGCGATCCCGCCGGCCGTTATGAACGGAACGTCGGCGACAGCCAGGCCGAGGATCGCGATGACCACGATCCCGCCGGCGAAGACGACCGGCTGGCCAGCCGCGGCGATGGCACGGCCCACCGATTCCTGGACACTCATTCCGCGCGCGAGGTATTCGCGGTGCCGGGTGACGATGAAGAGGGCGTAGTCGATGCCCACCCCAAGTCCGACCATGCTGCCGAGCACGGGAGCCCAGCTGGGGATGTCGACCAGATAGGCGATCAGCGACATCGAACTGATGCCGAGGGCGAGGCCGAAGATCGCCATGCCGATCGGAAAGCCCATGGCGATGAGCGAGCCGAACGCCAGCAGAAGGATGACGACGGCAGCGACCAGGCCGAGGACCTCGCCGATGCCCGTCTGAGCCCCCTCGAAGGCGAAGAACAGGTCACCGCCCATTTCAATGCGCAGGACTGACCCGGCGGCCTGGGCGCCGATGTCCTTGAGATTCTGCAAGTCTTGCTGGGTGAGCTCGGCCTGCTGGGGATACTGCACTCGGATGAGGGCCACGCGCCCGTCGGGGGACACCACTCGCCGCGCCGCTCCCGGCTGGCGTCCCGCAGCCAGCGCACCCACCGGGTCACTGGTACCGAGCACATGGGGCAGCGCGGCGACCCCGGCCTGCACCCTGGCCAAGGCGGCCCGCGCGGCAGCCGAGTCGAAGAATGTCGCGGTGGGGTCGGCCGGTGTCACGACCACCTGCGCGGTGAGCCCGTCCTGGCCAGACTTGGCGGCCGCCAGCAGATCGGTGGCCTGCTGCGAGTCCAGTCCCGGCACCGCCGGGGAGTCCACGAGTTTGTGACCGAAGCCGATGGCGGCTCCGATCACGAGCACGGACAGGACCAGCCACCAGCCGATCATGACCCATGCGCGACGGGCGGCCAACCGGCCCAGACGGTACAACGCCTGCGACATCATGGTGGCTTCTCCTTCGAAGGTTCTGGGCTCATCAAGGCGACGGCCGGATGCGACTAATCGTGGCGAGGCTGCGGATCGGGCACATCGGCCGCGGTGGCTGGTCATCTCCTGGCCGATCGGGCGGCGGGCGCCTGGTACTTTCGGCCGATGCGCTTCCGCCCGCGTTCTTTAGGCTGGGATGGTGGTGGGAAGCGCTGTTCGGTCTTTGTGGGCCGAACCTCGGGCTCCGCAGCCCCCGGCGCGGGTGTGGCGGGACTGGCTACTGGTCGCCGTGCTGGTGCCGACTGCCATCGGCGAAGGCTTCCTGCGCGCGGATGTCGCGTGGCGGCCCATCGCACTCGTGCTTGCCGTGGCCCTGGTGTTCCCGCTGCTGTGGCGGCGCACCCACCCACTTGCCGTAGTAGCCGTCGTGTTCGGTGCCCTGATCGTGCTGGACATCGCGGCTCTCATCGGCGGTGCAGGCACATCGGTGGGGCTCTACACCGCGGTGTACGTCTTGTTTCTCCCCTACTCGTTGTTCCGCTGGGGTTCCGGCCGCGAGGCGGTCCTGGGGCTGGCGATCATCCTGGCCGCCTACGCCGTCGGGGTGGCCGGCGACTACACCGGTCCCCTCGATACGGCCGTCGCGTTCGTATTCTTGATGTTCCCCGCCGTTCTCGGGGTTTCGGTCCGTTTGTGGGCCACCTCCCGGCTGCGGGAGCGAGATCAGGTCAGGCTCCTCGAGCGGGAACAGCTGGCCCGCGAACTGCACGACACCGTCGCACACCACGTCTCGGCCATGGTGATTCGGGCGCAGGCCGGACGGGTGGTTGCCGCGTCTCATCCCGGCGCCGCGCTCGAGGCTCTTCAGGTCATCGAAGAAGAAGGTTCGCGTACGCTCGCCGAGATGCGGATCATGATCGGTGCCCTGCGCGATCGCGAGGATGCCGACCTTGCCCCGCAACGCGGCGTGGCCGACATCGAGCGGCTCGCTCACGTCCTGGAGGGCCAGCCGCGGGTCGAGGTGCACGTGTCGGGTGAACTCGATGACATCGGGCCATCGGTCGGGGCCGCGATCTACCGTATCGCCCAGGAGGCCGTCACCAACGCGGTGCGCCACGCCCGCCACGCCACTCGCATCGTCGTCCTCATCGCCGGTGATGACGACCACGTGCGCCTGACGGTCCGCGACGACGGCGACACCAGCTCGGCGGGTTGGAGCCCGGGAGGATGGATCCCGGCAGGGTTCGGCGTTGTCGGCATGACCGAACGAGCCACGCTCCTCGGTGGCACCCTCCAGGCCGGGCCATGCCCGGACCGCGGCTGGATGGTCAATGCGGTGCTGCCCCGGATGGCCCCGTCCGGATGAGCATCCGTGTGATCATCGCCGACGATCAGGACATCGTCCGGACCGGGCTCAGAATGATCATCGACGCCCAGCCCGGCATTGAGGTGATCGGGGAGGCGAAGGACGGTCGCGCAGCCGTGGCCCTCGCCCGACAGCTTCGGCCGGACGTGTGCCTGTTCGACATCCGGATGCCCCAGATGGACGGCCTCGAAGCCACCCGGCTACTCGCCGGACCAGACGTCGACGACCCGCTTGCCATCGTCGTGATCACCACGTTCGACCTCGATGAGTACGTTCATGGCGCGCTCAAGGCCGGAGCCCGGGGCTTTCTGCTCAAAGACGCCGGACCCGAGCTCCTCATCCAGGCGATCCACGCGGCCGCCAACGGTGACGCCCTCATCGCCCCGAATGTGACCGTCCGCCTCCTCGCGGCATTCTCGGACGTGCGTCTGGGGCAGTCACTGGCTCAGCCCATCGAGCCGCTCACCCGCCGCGAAGAGGAGCTTCTGATCACCGTGGCCCGAGGCCGGACCAACGCCGAGATCGCCAACGAGCTGCACATCAGTCTCAGCACCGTGAAGACCCATCTCGCCAGCCTGATGGCCAAGCTCGGCGCCCGGAACAGAGTCGAGATCGCCATCTGGGCCTACGAAACGGGCCGCATCAAGGGCTGATCCCCGGGTGACAGCTGCCGACGGGACCCGGCCCGCACACTACGGCGAAAGAGGCTCGCGGATCTGGCCGGCGGCCGGCTGCCTCGATGAGCCCGGCGCAGACGCGGGAGCGGCCGCCTGCCTACCCAAGGAGGTGGAACGTGATCTTGGTCGTCCCATCGGGCTGAGGATCGATGTGGGCTTCGCCCCGCACATTCTGAAACTCGCCGGTCCCGCCGGTGACCATTCCCACCGTTGGGTTGGGGAACACGGGCGAGGCGTCGACTGATAGCTTGCCCCGCCTGGACAGGTTGAAGATCCCCACGCACACTGCCACCTGGTCGAAGTTCTGCGTGCACGCGATGTGGAGGTCGCCGATCGAGGTCCCGGCTTGGTTGGCGAGCGTGCTGGCGAACACCAAGAGGTCACCGGGCGAGGGGCCGGGGTCTCCGAGGTCCACGTGCTGCTGCCGTGGCGGGCTCTGGATCACGACCAGGGTCTCGCCCAGGCGCTTGCCTGGCGAGGCCGACGTGCTCTCGACGCCGATCGTCGCAACGATCGCGGTAGCGCAGGCCACCGTGCCCACCGTCCTGATGAGCTTTCGTCGCATCACTCGTCCCCTTTCTCGTTCTCGACCTGCGGGGTGGCCAGCCTATGGACCACCGGTTGGTCGAGAGTTGGGGAAACGTTGGCTCGGCTCCAGTGCGGCGCCTGCGGAGCGACCTGGCCGCTGATGCTACTGGGCTCGTGGCCCAGGCGGGTTCCTTCGCGGTCGCATCACGTCGACCGAAGGATTTCCAGATATAGATCCTGGGTGACCGTCGAGGGGCTGGCCCCGAGCTGATCGGCGAGCAGGACGCGGCAGCGCTCGAACGCTCGCAGCGCCTCCGCGAGGTTGCCGGCCTGACAGTGGGCCCGCATCAGCAACCGATAGCCCGACTCCCGGAAGGGATCGAGCGACAAGACCTCCTCCATGTCCTGAACGGCGAGAGCGTGGTCGCCCTCGCCGA
>Ga0126380_10000923_pt1 | contig 10538 bp, 11 predicted proteins | sample PanSoiMetPlot_26_FD_92544 | JGI IMG/M metagenome (GOLD analysis project Ga0126380, IMG submission 92544) | Tropical forest soil microbial communities from Panama - MetaG Plot_26 | ecosystem: Environmental > Terrestrial > Soil > Tropical forest > Bulk soil | place: Panama | collected 2016-02-17
ACACGCCGGCCCACGCCGGCCGGTACGAGGAGCCGACGCAGGTGACCGCCGCCGAGCCGGGGCCGTTCGGGCTGGGTGAGTTCGCTGAGGAGGGGCCGCCGACCGGCCCGCGGCCCGACCGCACGACCGCCGCGATACTCGTCGCCGTCGGGCTGGTCGCAGTGCTGCTGGTGGCCGCCGTCATCGGGGCCCGCAGCATGCTCGGCGGTCCCTCCGGCTCCGCCACCCACACGGCCGGGTCCGACTCCCCGTCGGCGGCGCCGACCGCCAGAGAGTCGCTGCCCCAAGGCTTCCGCCCGTTCCGGCACCCTGGCGGGTTCTCGGTCGCGGTGCCGCAGGGCTGGACCCCGCAGCGGCTCAGACAAGGGATCATCGACTTGAACGACCCTGACTCGAGCAGGTTTCTCCGGCTGATACGAACGGACAGCGGCGCGAGCGCGCTCAGCCAGCTCGCCGCCGCCGAGCCGGGCTTCGCCGAACACCATGACGGCTACCAGCGGCTGCGGCTGGAGAAGGTGTCCTACCGCAGCTACGACACCGCCGACTGGGAGTTCACGTTCTCCCGCAACGGCGTTGCCCGGCACGTCCTCTACCGGACCATCGTCGCAGGCGACGCCAGCTACGCGGTCTACCTGTCCACGCGGGCCAGCGACTGGGCCGCCAGCCAGCGGGTCTTCGAGGTCGCGACCAGCACGCTCGAGCTGGACGGGTAGCCGGGCCGGCGCAGCCTGGGACCGCCGCGAGAGGCCCCGCCGCAAGGGCGGGCGGTGTCCTGAATCCTGTCCCGGGCCGGGGCAGGGTCCCGTACCCTGCGCCCCGTGACCAGCCTCGACCTCGACCCGGCCGTGCCCGGCCCGGCGACCCCGGCGGCCGCGGCCGCGCAGGCGCTCGCCACCGCCACCGGCGTGTCACACCATGACGTCGCCGTGGTGCTCGGCTCCGGCTGGGCGCCGGCCGCGGACGCACTCGGCGCCACCGAGGCCGAGCTGCCGGTCAGCGACCTGCCCGGCTTCCCGCCGTCGGCGGTCGTCGGCCATGCCGGGCTGGTCCGCTCGGTGACCGTCGCCGGACGGGCCGTTCTGACCTTCCTCGGTCGCACCCATCTGTACGAGGGCCACGGCGTCGAGTCGGTGGTCCACGCGGTGCGGGTGGCCGCCGCCGCCGGCTGCCGGACCATCCTGCTCACGAACGCGGCCGGAGGGCTGCGCGAGAGCATGCACGTCGGGCAGCCGGTGCTGATCGCGGACCACCTGAACCTCACCGCCCGCTCCCCGCTGGTAGGGCCGCGGTTCGTCGACCTCACCGACCTGTACGCCACCCGGCTGCGGGCGCTCGTCCGGGAGATCGACTCGACCATCACCGAGGGGGTGTACGCAGCGCTGCCCGGCCCGCACTTCGAGACCCCGGCCGAGATCCGGATGCTGCGCACGCTCGGGGCCGACCTGGTGGGCATGTCCACCGCCCTGGAGGCGATCGCCGCCAGGGCCGAGGGTGCCGAGGTGCTCGCCCTGTCGCTGGTGACCAACCTAGCCGCCGGACTCTCCGCGACACCCGTGGACCACGCCGAGGTGCTCGCGGCCGGGGAGGCCGCCGCGGCCCGGGTGGGCGCCCTGCTCGCCGACGTCATCGGCCGCCTGTGACTCGCCCGCCGCCCGCGATCAAGGAGCTATCGTCGCTAGTTGATCTCCATCAGCAACGATAACTCCTTGATCGCCGTAGAACGGGGAGGCTGACCGACGTGGACGCCGGACTGCGGGCCGCCGCCGAGGCGTGGCTGGCCGAGGACCCGGACCCGGACACCCGGGCAGAGCTGCGCGGGCTGTTGGACGACGGCGACGAGACCGCGGTCGCGGACCGGTTCGGCGGGCGGCTGGCGTTCGGCACCGCCGGGCTGCGCGGCCCGATGCGGTCCGGTCCCAACGGGATGAACCGCGCGGTGGTGCGCCGCACCACGGCCGGGCTCGCCGGCTACCTCGCCGGGGCCGGGCGAGCCGGACCGGCCGGACCGGTGCTGGTCGGCTACGACGCCCGGCACAACAGCGCCGACTTCGCCCGGGACGCGGCCGCCGTGCTGGCCGGCGCCGGCTTCGACGCGCTGCTGTTGCCGCACCCGCTGCCGACCCCGGTGCTGGCGTTCGCCGTCCGACGGTTTCACGCCGCGGCCGGCGTGATGGTCACAGCCAGCCACAACCCACCGCAGGACAACGGATACAAGGTCTACCTCGACGACGGCGGTCAGATCGTCCCGCCCGCCGATGCCGCCATCGAGGCGGCCACCGCGGCTGTCGGTCCACTGGCGACGGTGCCACTGTCCGGCTCGTACACCGTGCTGGACTCCACTGTGGAAGAGCAGTACCTGGACGCGGTCGCCGCGCTCGGCCGCACGCCGCACCGGGATCTGCGGGTCGTCTACACGGCGATGCACGGGGTCGGGGCGAGCGTGCTGCGGGCGGCGCTGGTCCGAGCCGGCTTCGCCGAGCCGGTGCCGGTCACTGAGCAGGTCGCGCCGGACCCGGACTTCCCGACGGTGAGCTTCCCCAACCCAGAGGAGCCGGGCGCGATGGACCTGGCACTGGCGCTGGCCGGCCGAGTCGGCGCCGACCTGGTCCTCGCCAATGACCCGGACGCCGACCGGTGCGCGGTCGGCTGCCCGGCCGCCGGCGAGCCGGGCGGCTGGCGGATGCTGCGCGGTGACGAGGTCGGGGTGCTGCTCGCCGACCACCTGATCCGCACCGGCCGCGGGACGGGCACGTTCGCCACGACGATCGTCTCCTCGTCCTGGCTCGGTGCGCTCTGCGCGGCCCGGGGGGTGCGGTACGCCGAGACGCTCACCGGGTTCAAGTGGATCGTCCGGGCGGCCCCCGACGTGACGTACGGCTACGAGGAGGCGCTCGGCTACGCGGTGGCGCCGTCGCTGGTGCGGGACAAGGACGGGATCTCGGCCGCGCTGCTGGTCGCCGACCTGGCCGCCGCGCTGCGCGCCGAAGGGCGCACTCTGCTGGACCGGCTGGACGAGCTTGCCGCCGAGACCGGACTCTATGCCACCGACCAGGTCTCGGTACGGGTGCAGGACCTGACGCAGATCACCGCCACGATGGCCCGGCTGCGGGCCACCCCGCCGGCTACCCTGCTCGGCCGGCCGGTGACCACGGTCGACGACCTGCTCCCCGGCGCCGACGTGGTCCGGCTGCGCGCCGACGGCTGCCGCGTCGTGGCCCGCCCCAGCGGCACCGAGCCCAAGCTCAAGGCGTATCTCGAGGTCAGCGTCCCGGTCCCGGACCAGCCCGGCGGACAGGCCACCGCCCGGGTCCCCGACGCCCGGACCCGAGCCGCCGCCGAACTCGCCGCCCTCCACACCGAAGTGGCCGCCGCCCTCCACCTCTGACACCGGACCGCTCACCGGGCCATATCACCGCCCACCACGCGCCGCCCACCGGGCCACTTTGCGCCGATCTTGATGTTATGCCGGTCGACACGCCGGTGAACGCCTGCGCAACCTCAAGATCGGCGGAGAGGGAAGCGGCGGGAAGGGGAGCAGCGGGAGGAGGGGTCAGGCGGGGCCGAACTGGCGGTCGCCGGCGTCGCCGAGGCCGGGCACGATGAACGCGCGGTCGTTCAGCCGCTCGTCGACGCTCGCGGTGACGATCCGCAGGGGCAGGCCGCTCTGCTCCAGGCGCAGCAGCCCCTCCGGGGCGGCGAGCGCGCAGACCACGGTGATGTCGGTGGCGCCACGGTCGGCCAATAGGCCGCAGCAGTGCAGCAGCGAGCCGCCGGTGGCCAGCATCGGGTCGAGCACGAGCACCGGGCGGTCGCGCAGCGACTCCGGCAGCGACTCCATGTATGCCCGGGGTTCGAAGGTCACCTCGTCCCGGGCCAGGCCGACGAACCCCATCGAGGACCCGGGCAGCAGCTCGAGCGCCGCCCCGGCCATGCCCAGGCCGGCGCGGAGCACCGGGACCAGCAACGGCGGGTTCACCAGGCGCGCACCGGTCGTCTGTCCGACCGGGGTGCGCACCGGCACCCGGTCGACCTCGACCGACCGGGTCGCCTCGTACACCAGCATCAGGGCCAACTCCCGCAACGCCGCCCGGAAGTTCGCGGCGCCGGTGCGCTCGTCGCGCAGCGTCGTGAGCCGGACAGCGGCCAGCGGATGGTCGACGACGAGGGTCTGCACGGTCGGACACGCTAGTGTCCCCGGTCTGGAACCGTGGCACCGGATGACCGTGCGTGCCGGATGGCCCGCGATGCCGGATGCCGCCATCTCGCCGCCGGCCGCGTGGCAGGCTGAGCCGGTGACCGAGCTGTACGACCTCGTCGTCGTCGGCGGCGGGCCGGCGGGGAGCGCGGCGGCGCTGCGCGCCCGGCAGCTGCGGCCGGACGCCCGGGTGCTGCTGCTGGACCGGGCCGACTTCCCGCGGGACAAATCATGCGGGGACGGCATCGCCGCGCACGGACGGGACGAGCTGGCGCTACTCGGCCTGCCCGACCTGATCGCCGACTACCGCCCGGTCGACCGGCTGCGCGTGGTGTCACCCGGCGGCATGACCGTGGCCGCGAAGGCCAGCCGGCCGAACCACGTGGTGCCGCGGAAGGTGTTCGACGCGCGCCTGGTGGCCGCGGCCGGGGCGCGGGGGGTCGAGGTGCGCCGGCACAAGGTCCGCACGCTGGCCCAGCGGGACGGGCACGTCGTCGTGGACGACACGGTCGCCGGCCGTGCCGTGGTCGGCGCGGACGGCGCCAACTCCGTGGTGCGCCGGGCGATCAGCGCACGCCCGACCGCGCACAAGCACACCGCGATCGCGGTACGCGGGTACGCCGACGTGCCGGACGACGACGACCACGCGCAGTTCATCGCGATGCAGTCGGCCGGCTGGCCCGCCTACGCCTGGTCGTTCCCGATCGGCGACGGAACGGCCAACGTCGGCTTCGGGATGCTGCTCCCGCGGCTGCACGCGACCGGGCGGCCCGGGCGGGAGGTCCTGCACGGCCGGCTCGCCGAGCTGCTGCCCGACCGGCCGGCCCGCGACCTGCTCGCCCACCACCTGCCGCTGTCCCCCGGCCGGCCGCGTCCGCCCGGCGCCGGCCGGGTGCTGCTCGCCGGCGACGCCGCCAGCTTGATCAACCCACTCACCGGGGAGGGCATCTACTACGCGCTCCTGTCCGGCCGGCTGGCCGCCGAGGCGGCGCTCGCCGCGCCGGACCAGCCGCTGCCCGAGTACCGCCGGCTGCTCCGCCGGCACCTCGGCCAGCACCTGCGCACGACGGACATCCTGGCCCGGGCGTCCCAGTCGCCACGGTTCATCGACGCCGCGATCACCACTGCCGCCCGCCGCACCGACGTGTTCGACCTGCTGATCGACGTCGGCCTCGGCGCCGGCGTCGTCCCGGCCCGGCTGGCCGCCGCCGTCGTACTGGCCTGGGCCCGCGGCGGCCGCCGCTGAACTACCTGGTTTCGGCGCTGAGCGCAACTGTCTGTCCACAGGCGGGGCCGTCGTCCACAATCTGCGGAACTCGCTTGGCCCGAGATCGCGACCTTTCTACCCTTGATGCATGACTGCATCAGCACAGCAGACCGAGTCGGAGCACCGGCGTGTCCGCGTTCACGCAACCAAGTCGTCCGACTACACCAACTTCACGCTTCATCCGAACTGGTCGCTCGATGACGCCGTCGAGGTTCCGTTCACGCTGCCGGCCGAGGCCGTGGAGGAGTCCGGCGGTCCCCGGCCGACCTTCAGCCTGCGGCCACCCGCCGGCCTCCGGCCGGCCGTCCTGCTCCACCGCCTCGCCGGCGACCTTGCCAAAAATGGCAAGCCGGCCCTAGGCCGCTGGCTCCAGGCCGCCGAGACCCGCTGCGGCCCGATGCCTGAGGAAGGCGCGGTCGAGATGGTTCAACTCTGGCACGTGCACTGGGAGTTGCTAGACCACGACGAGCGGATGGAGGCGATGGGCAAAGCTGTTCGAGCAGTGGGACCGCGAGGACGGGGTGGAGCCCGACGAGGAAGCGATTGCGGCCGCGACGGAGCGGATCACGGTCGAAGTCCCCGAGGACTGGGAAGACGAGAGCGAGGACGTCGAGTTCGAGGAAGGCGTCGATGACGAAGGCTAGCGGGAGGGCTGGCCGGAGCAGGCGGCGAGTCACCCATCTGATCCTGGACGCCGAGGGGCTCAGCCAAGGCGCTGTTCGTGGCACCGAGGCGCGTTCCACGATCAATGCCACACGCCGGGCGGGCAAGGAGATACGCGTATCTGCGGTGACGCTGACCGAGGTGCTGCGCGGCAGGCCGCGAGACGCGCGAGTACACGCCCTGCTCAAACTGTGCCTGGTGAAGCCCGTCACCGGGGAGGTGGGCCGGGCCGCGGGGAGCTACTCGGCCGCAGCCGGCGCGACGACACGGTGGACGCGCTCGTCGCGGTGACCGCGGCGGAGGCGCCGGTGCCCGTGGAGATCCTGACCAGCGACCCGAAGGACCTGACGGCGCTCACCGCGGAGATGCCCGGCGTCTCGGTACAGGCGGTGTAGGGCGGGCTGGCCACCCGAAGCATCGAGAAGCGTCAAAGATGTGGGCGGTGGAGCTGGCGATCCGGTGACGCTGCCATCACCACCGCCACCCGCCGCACCGACGTGTTCGACCTGCTCGTCGACGTCGGCCTCGGCGCCAGCGTCGTCCCGGCCCGCCCGGCCGCCGCCGTCGTCCTCGCCCGGGCCCGCGCCTGACCTACCCCATTCCAGCGCTGAGCGCAACCGTCTGTCCACAGCCCAGACCGTTGTCCACAATCTGCAGAACTCGCTCGCCTCGTGATCGCGGCCTTCCTACCCTTGATGCATGACTGCTTCAGCCCAGCAGACCGAGCCCGAGCCGGAGCCGGAGCCGGAGACCGAGCCCCGACTCGTTCGGGTTCGCGCCAGCAAGACGTCCGACTACTTCGACTTCGAGCTTCAGAAGGCCATGACGTTCGCCGAGCGCCCCGCACAGATCCGGCTGACGCTGCCTGCCGAGGCAGTGGTCGAGTCCGACGGCCCGAAGGCGACCTACGAGCACCACCCAGCGCTCGGCCTCCGGCCAGCCACCCTGCTCCGGCGCCTCGCCGGCGACCTTGCCGTCAACGGCAAGCCAGCGCTGCGCCGCTGGCTTGCGGCCGCCGAGGCCCGCTACGGCCCGATGCCCGAGGACGGAGCGGTCGAGATGCTCCAACTCTGGCACGTGCATTGGGACCTGCTGGCCGCCGACGACCGGAGGAAGGCCGCAAACGAATCGTTCGAGGAGTGGGCCCGCGAAGTCGGACGGGATGTCGCCGAGGCGCAGATCGAGGCCACACTCGACGAGATGGCCCGGGAGTTCCCAGAGGACTGGGAGGACGAGGACGAGGACGAGGACGAGGACGACATCGAGTTCGAGGAAGGCGTCGATGAGGAGAGCTAGGGCGAAGACCGGCCGGCGTCGCAGGCAACGGCTCACCCATCTGGTCCTGGACGCCGAAGGGCAAGGGCTCCGTCCCCGGTAGCTCGCTGCACGAGCGCATCATCGCCACACACAACGCGGGGAAGGAGGTGCGCGTCTCCGCGGTGACGCTGACCGAGGTCCTGCGCGGTGGGCCGCGGGACGCGCGGGTCCATGCGGTGCTGAGGCACTGCCGGGTGCTGTCGGTCACCGACGAGGTCGGCCAAGCCGCGGGGGAGCTGCTCGGGCGCATCGGGCGCGACGACACGGTGGACGCGCTTGTCGCGGTGACCGCAGCGGACGCGCCCAGGCCGGTGGAGCTGCTCACCAGCGACCCAAAGGACCTCACGGCGCTCACCGCGGAGATGGCCGAGGTCGCGGTCCACGTGGTGTAGGGAGGGTGGTCCTGTCCGCGCGTACGCTCGACAGCGTGACTGTGACGGCAGTGGCGCCGACGGGGTACGCCGACGTGGTGCGGGACGAGGCGACGCTGCGGCGGTTCCTGCACGGGCTGCCCGGCGTCGACCAGGTCGGCGCAGAGGCGCGGGCGGCCGGGCTGGCCACCCGCAGCATCAAGAAGGCATCCAAGGTGTGGGCGCTGGAGTTGGCGATCCGGTGCGTGGACCTCACCACGCTGGAGGGTGCGGACACGCCCGGCAAGGTGCGGGCGCTGTGCGCGAAGGCGCGCCGGCCCGACCCGGGCGACCCGTCCACGCCGCAGGTGGCGGCGGTCTGCATCTACCCCGACCTGGTCGGCACCGCGGTCGCCGAGCTGGCCGGCTCGCCGGTCGCGGTGGCCAGCGTGGCGACCGCGTTCCCGTCCGGGCGGGCCAGCCTGCGCACCAAGCTCGCCGACGTCGCCGACGCGGTGTCCGCCGGCGCGACCGAGATCGACATGGTGATCGACCGCGGTGCGTTCCTCTGTGGACAGTACGGCCAGGTGTACGACGAGATCGTCGCGGTCAAGGAGGCATGCGGCGCCGCCCACCTCAAGGTGATCCTGGAGACCGGCGAGCTGTCCACTCTGGACAACGTTCGGCGGGCGTCCTGGCTGGCGCTGCTGGCCGGCGGCGACTTCGTCAAGACCTCGACCGGGAAGGTCAGCCCGGCGGCCACGCCACCGGTCGCGCTGGTGATGCTGGAGGCGGCCCGGGACTTCGCACTGGCCACGGGGCACCAGCGGGGGGTGAAGCTGGCCGGTGGCATCCGGGCGGCCAAGGAGGCCGTGCGCTACCTGGTCATGGTGCACGAGGTGGCCGGCGAGGACTGGCTGGACCCGGCGCTGTTCCGGCTCGGCGCCTCGACCCTGCTCAACGACCTGCTGCTGCAGCGGCACAAGGAGCGCGACGGCGCCTACTCGGGCCCCGACTACGTCACCCTGGACTGAGGGGGACCGATGCCTACCTGGGAATACGCGCCGGCGCCGGAGGCGCGCGAGACCGCACGGCTGCGCGAGTCGTACGGGATGTTCGTCGACGGCGAGTTCACCGACGGCTCCGGCTCCGGCTCGCTGAAGACGGTGAACCCGGCCACCGAGGAAGTGCTGGCCGATGTCGCCGTCGCCGGCCAGGCCGATGTGGACACCGCCGTCGATGCCGCACGCCGGGCGTTCGACAGCGTCTGGGGGCCGATGCCGGGCCGGGAGCGCGCCAAATACCTGTTCCGGATCGCCCGCATCGTCCAGGAGCGGTCCCGTGAGCTGGCCGTGCTGGAGAGCCTGGACAACGGCAAGCCGATCAAGGAGTCCCGCGACGTCGACGTGCCGCTGGCCGCGGCCCACTTCTTCTACTACGCCGGCTGGGCGGACAAGCTCCGGTACGCGGGCCTCGGGCCCGACCCGCGGCCGCTGGGCGTCGCCGGCCAGGTGATCCCGTGGAACTTCCCGCTGCTGATGGCGGCCTGGAAGCTGGCCCCGGCGCTCGCCGCCGGAAACACCTGCGTGCTGAAGCCCGCCGAGACCACCCCGCTGTCCGCGCTCGTGCTGGCGGAGATATGCCGGCAGGCCGACCTGCCGCCCGGTGTGGTCAACGTGCTGCCGGGCGCCGGCGAGACGGGCGCGGCGGTGGTGTCGCACCCGGGCGTGGACAAGGTCGCGTTCACCGGCTCCACCGAGGTCGGCAAGCAGATCCAGCGGATGGCGGCCGGCACCAGTAAGCGGCTCACCCTCGAGCTCGGCGGCAAGGCGGCCAACGTGATCTTCGACGACGCCCCGCTGGACCAGGCGGTCGAGGGGATCGTCAACGGCATCTTCTTCAACCAGGGGCATGTCTGCTGCGCCGGGTCCCGGCTGCTGGTGCAGGAGTCGGTCTACGGCGAGCTGCTGGACAAGCTCAAGCGCCGGCTCGGCACGCTGCGGCTGGGCGACCCGCTGGACAAGAACACCGACATCGGCGCGATCAACTCGGCCGCCCAGCTCGCCCGGATCCGGGAGCTGTCCGAGGCCGGCGACGCCGAGGGCGCGCACCGGTGGTCGCCGGACTGCCCGCTGCCCGACCGCGGCTTCTGGTTCCCGCCGACGGTGTTCACCGGCGTGTCGCAGGCGCACCGGATCGCCCGGGAGGAGATCTTCGGGCCGGTGCTGTCGGTGCTCACCTTCCGGACCCCGGCCGAGGCGGTCGAGAAGGCGAACAACACCCCGTACGGGCTGTCTGCCGGCATCTGGACCGAGAAGGGCTCGCGCATCCTGTGGATGGCACAGCGGCTGCGGGCCGGGGTGATCTGGGCGAACACGTTCAACCGGTTCGACCCGTCCTCGCCGTTCGGCGGCTACAAGGAGTCCGGCTTCGGGCGCGAGGGCGGCCGGCACGGCCTGGCGCCCTACCTCGCAGACGACGGCGGCGCGACCCGATCGGAGAACGGGTGATGAGTCAGGCGCAGTCCCGGCTGGCCGTGCGCAAGACGTACAAACTGTACGTCGACGGTGCGTTCCCCCGCTCGGAGTCCGGCCGGTCCTACGAGGTGACCACCCCGGAGGGGGGGTTCCTGGCGAACGCCGCGCAGGCATCCCGCAAGGACGGGCGGGATGCGGTGCGCGCCGCCCGCCGAGCCTTCGCCGGCTGGTCGGCCGCGACCGCGTACAACCGGGGCCAGGTGCTGTAC
>Ga0126380_10000924_pt1 | contig 10537 bp, 10 predicted proteins | sample PanSoiMetPlot_26_FD_92544 | JGI IMG/M metagenome (GOLD analysis project Ga0126380, IMG submission 92544) | Tropical forest soil microbial communities from Panama - MetaG Plot_26 | ecosystem: Environmental > Terrestrial > Soil > Tropical forest > Bulk soil | place: Panama | collected 2016-02-17
CGGGTCAGGCAGCCACCACTTTCACCAGCTCGCTGCGGTCAGGACCGGCCGGGGGCGCCTCCCGCCATCCCCCGCCTACGGCCAGCAACCGGTCGGCGCCAACCTGCTCAATGATCTCGTCCAGCGTCGACAGCAACAGCGCGTTGCGCACCGACAGGCGCTGCAACTCGGGGTCGACAGCGGCGCCGAAGCCCAGCGCCTTGAGCAACTCGTACCGGTGGTCGAGCGGCTCGTAGGGCTGGCCTGCCAGGACGGCGTCGATCTCCCCCAGCCGGTGACGGTCGGCCCAGAGGGTCTCCTGGTACCAGGGGGCGGCCACCGACTCGGTTGCCTCGTCCCAGGCAAGGGCGAAGGCCAGGGGGTCATCCAGCGGGCCGCCACGCACGAGGTCGCGCAGTGCCACCGCATGCAGCAGGCCGATCGATGCGCCCCGGCCAACGGAGGGGTTGGAGCAGGCCCACGAGTCGGCGAGGGGCACCACGCCGGTCGCCACCGGCACCCCATCTAGCACGTAGCGGCGGGAGCGGTCCTCGATCCCGGCCATGGCCAAGACGTCGGACTCGAGCGGCTCGCCGCTGGCCCAGTGGGCGACGAGCGGGAAACTCGCCGCGGCCCTCGCCCAGACATCTGGCTGGCGCAGGCTCCGCAGGGTGGTGTCCCTGGCTCGGGTGATGAACGCGAACGCCCACGTGCCGTTGTCGGCGGGCAGCGTCAGAGTTGACACCGAGCCATAGTGCTGCAGCGGCGGGCCGAAGGCAGGCGGCAGGGATCCGTCCTGGGACCGGAACGTCCGGCCGTAATACACGAAACCGCAATCGTCCAGCTCCTCGGCCGGGGGCCGGGCGCCGATCGCCTCGAGCAGCCGGGGCATCGTTGAGCGCCTGCCGGTGGCGTCGACGACCAGGTCGGCGCGGAACTCCTGGCCGCCGCCGGTCTGCACGCCCGACACGTGCGGGACGCCGGATCTGGCCGGGCCGCCGGTAACCAGGCCGGTCACGGTCACGCCGCGGCGCACGGTAAGCCCCGGGGTGCTGGCCGCGACTGCGGCGATGGTCGCCTCCATGACCGGGCGCCGTCCCGTCACCGACCAGAATTCCTCATCGCCTGGCCGCGGGCCGCCGGTAACGAACTCAGGTGCCTCGGCGATGGGGTTGGTGCGCAGGGCGCCGGCCGCGTCCAGCGCCGGCAGCACCCCGGGCAGCTCCGCCTCCAGGACAATCCGGAAGCGGGCGAGGAAGAAGTGGGGCAGCCGGAACTGGTTGACGCCCTTCCGCTCCCAGCCAGCCCAGGCCTCCTCCGCCGTCCGCGGCGGCGGCTCAGGGTCCCGCTCCAGGACCGTCACGGCATGGCCCTCCCCGGCCAGCAGCATCGCGGCGTTCAGCCCGCAGATCCCGCCCCCGGCCACGACGATCTCAGCCATGCAAACCCTCCCCGCTGTTCGGCCGCCGCATCCTGCAGCAGCCTGTCAGCTATCGCCTATATCGTGCCCTAGGCTGGCCGCCCACTCGAGTGGGCGCCAAAGGTGGCCCTTGCGGCAGCCCACCTGAGATGCGCAGCAGTGACCTATCCGGGTGCAGACGCTCCCCGGGTCGGCCCAGCTCTTACGCGTGCCGATTCGGCATGCCCGGCGTGCCGGCGCGCAAGGCGGTTCGCTGCGCCGGGCCAGGACCCACACGAGCGCTACCGCATCGGCCAGCGTATCCACCGGCCATGCCCGCACGCCTTCACGCGTGGTCGGACGCCTTTTCGAAGATCACTATCGTTTCGGGACGGACACCATCGAACTTCATCGCGTCGGCCCCGTCTTGGGACTGCAGGAGCTTTGGAAGGCTTCCGTGTCGGGTATTTCCAAGATCAGTCCCACACGGTTGGACTTCGCGGTATCGGTGAAGAGCTGGCCCGTGATGCCCATGGGCCCGAAGAGCTCTTGCCGCTTGGGCGAGTGAAGCCAGTGTTCGACGTCGTCGACTTCGTGGAAGCCGATGTACGTTGCCATGTGACGAACCTCCAGGTCTCGAAAGCAGCTGACTGCCTGCGGTCGATTGTGGCGGCGGCCAGCGGCGAAGACATCACTTGATCGAGCGATGCACCACGGCGGCGAGAGTGACCCGGTTCGATACGCCCAGCATGGCGAACACCCGCCGCAGGTGGGTGTTCAGGGTGTGCGGGGAGATGTACAGGCGCCTGGCCACAACACCGTTCGTCAGTCCCTTGGCCACCAGGTGGCGTGGATATTACGACGGTGATCACATCACAGTTACTCGCCGAGGACGCTCAAGGGCAAAGGTGACAGCTAAACCCGGCACCCCCGGCCTGACCACGCTGACCGGGAGAAGCCGTATGTGGGCACCGACAGAATTGCTTAATATGCGTGCCGTCTGTTGGTCGATTGCCCCGGCTATCGACCGCGCGGAATCGGCAGGGAGGATGCATGGCCGCCAGGCCCAGCGTTACTTTCTGTGACAGTCCTGCTCTTTAGCACATAGCCATGCGGATCTGGCGCGATGCGAGCCCTTCGCGGGCGCCGCTGGCTTGAGGCGGCCCCGCGCGGCGGTCCACGCGTGCCGCAGCGCCAGCACCGGCGGGCCGCGCTTGCCGACAGTGGGTAGACCTAGGCCCACTGCGGATGTGGGTGCTACCCGATAGCTTGCCAGCCTGCCGCAGGCCGACAATTGCCTACATGGGATTCGTTGACGACTGGCCCGCCGCCCGAGTCTGCGTCGGTGCGAATCCGAGCCGGCCGGGGCCCAACTGTGCCCGTTGGCTGGCAGGGGCAGACCGCACTGGTTCGTCTCCCGGTGGTGGACCCGGCCGGGAGGGGACTCTCGTCCCTGACTTCGGGCTGAGCGCCGTGCCACGCTTACCGGCACACATTGACCCCGATAGCGGCGACCAGAAGGCGACGGCACAGGGGGCACGGTCATGACCGAGGGCGCAACCCAGAGGGCGGCTGGTCCCCGCACCGGGATCGAGGTTTTGCGCGCACCGGAGGAACTGGACCTGGTCACCGCCGACGGCCTGGCCGCGCAGGGCTGCGCCAGCGCCGCCCATGCCGGGTTGCTGCTGCTCGATCTGACCAGCCTGTCCTTCTGCGACGCTCGTGGGCTCAGCGCCTTGGTCCGGATCGCCAACCAGGCCGACCGGGCAGGGTGCCGGTTGGCGCTCATCGCGCCACAGCCGCCGGTGGCGAAAGTGCTGCGCATCTGCCGGCTAGACCAACGGCTACCAGTGTTCGCCACGACAGGTCAGGCCTTGGCGGGCCTAACGGCCGTGCCAGTACCGGCGTGACGTCTGTGATCGCATCGCCACGCTCGCAGACTCGCGCGACCGGGGCCATCAGCGAACCCGGCTTCCAGCGGGGCAAGGAGAAGATCCTCAGCCACGCAACCTGATCGGCGCCCAAGGCCAGACCGCAACGCCGCCCTCAAGATCACGCGCAACGGCGAGGACAACGAATAACGCGCGCACTCCCGGCCGATATGGATGGCAGTTCTAGTCAGGTGGCTGGCATCGGGTGGAACGGGTCGTGGAACGGGGGCGGGTGAAATTCCGGGCACACCGTCGCGCTCACAGTGCGTAGCAAGGGCGCCTGCCCGCGGGCCTAGCCCGCCGCGCGATGCAGCGAACGTACTCCGGGCAGGACCTCAGCGGCATGGAGTGTAGGGGACGTCGTAGAGGTTGACGTCCTTGAGGATGGAATTGAAGTTATAGCTGGATGAGTTCGCCTGGGGGCAGAATTTCGACGTCGCCAGCTTGTATTCGACATTGAAGACGGCCTTGCCTGCCGGTGGCCAGGCCTGCAGCCCAGGCGCGGGGAAGTTGCACTCCCGGTACTGCCAGCACTGCTCGTTTATAGCGAAGTCGAAGTACGGCTGGAGGTCACCGGCCTGGCCGAGGTCGTTTTTGAGCCCGGCCGCGAACCCGGCGGTGTGCGCCAGGTTGGCGAGGGCGGCGTCGAACTGCTCCTGCGTGACCGCGCTGATGGTCAGCCCGGTCTTGTTCTGGTAGGCATCGACGTTGTCGAACTCGATCGCATCCACGCCGGCCGACCGAGCCTTGGCCAGCCGCGCGGCGAGCTCATCGAGGATGAACTGCTGCGCGGTCTGTGTTTGCCCGGTATTGGGGTTGGTTCCCGACACGTTGGTGTTGATGTTCAGCCAGAACTCGTCCCGGAACCCGCCGACCGGCTTGCCGAACAGGCAGCCGCCGCAGCTTGTGTTGAAGCTCTGGTATTGCGGGTAGTCCGGGCGCCAGGTCTCGGCCGTCCCCGCGTCGAGGTAGCCGATGACCTTGTCGCCCTGCGCGTGCAGAGCGCTGGCCGCCGCGGTATTCAAGACACCGTAGTTGTTCGGCGTGTAGCACTTGCCGTCCTGGTAGATGTCGATGTCGAAGACCGAGGGGGCCACCTGCTGCCCGGTCGTGAATGATGCGCCGGTAATGGCCGTGTTAATGAACCCGGTGGACGGATACAGGCACTGGCCCGCCGAGTTCACCGAGCCCTGCAGCTGATACTGCCAGCGGGAGACGACCATCGGCCGCCAGCACGAGCCCGCGGAAGTGTTGCACGGCACCGGTGCGGGCAACGCGGCCGCCGCCGGCGTCGTCGGCCGGGTCATGGACTGCGTGGACCCGGCCCAGGCAGGCGCGGCGGTTATGGCCACCGTGATAACCATGGCCCCGGCGAGCGATCCGATCACGCGGGCACCTCGCATGTGAGACCTCCCTCGGCCAGCGCCCACCTCGCGGGCAGCCCGGGTGGCCGTCCGTTTGGCCGCGGAGGGCGGCCAAGGATCGCGCTCGCCATCAACCTGCCCGGATCATAACGATCACGGGCCTATAGCACCAGGAGCGTGCAGGTACCAATCTGAAGGCCGAGGCCGCACCGAGGCGGCAGTCGCCCGCGCACCGTCAGGGGTCGACCGGAAGACTACTCCAGGTCATGCCAGTCCATCACGCCTCGTAACTGGGGTCTCGACGTTGGGAACCGCACACTGCCGATCTGCGCCCCTGATTACGATCTCGTGACGTCAGCGAATGGCGCACCCGAATGATCGTTGTGTCACGAGACCGCGCAGGCGTCGCGTCGGCGATCAATCAGTCTCGGGTGTCCCTGCGGTGGACGCCCTGCGGGCGGGAAAATCGGGGGTGGTTGCCCGCCGACGCCGGGTCTCCTTGGCGCCGTGAGCCCGTCAATTGGTCTGGCGCCGGGGAGCCGCCGCCAGAGCAAGCCCGGCACGACCGGCAAGGGCAACCCGTGGCTTGCCAGCACCCTGGGCGAGGCCGCGCTGGGCGCTTCCCGGACCAAGACCTTCCTGGGATCGCGCTCCCACCGGCTGGCCCGCCGCGGCAAACAACGCGCCCCGGTCGCGGCCGGCAACTCGCTGCTGGTCATCGCCTGGCACCTGCTATCCGACCCCGAAGCCCGGTCCACCGACCTTGGCCCCGGCTGGCACGACCGGCTCGCCCCGATCCGGCGCAAACGCCAGCTCATCGCCGAACTCGAACGGCTCTCCGGCAAGAAGGTCCGGCTTCAACAGGAGGCCGCCTGACTCACCCTCCATCTCACCCGGCTCCGCTGCGCTCGGCCGGGTGCTGCCGCGCGCCCACCTAGGCTCCGATTTTCGGGTCAGGACGGGGCGTGTCGTGCCTGCGTTTTTGGCCGGCGGGTCGCCTGCTATGCGCCGGACGGGTCGGGGAAGCGTGCCATGGTGGTCCCGGCCGGCATGGGTCCGACGATGAATGCGTGGACGGACGGTCCGATGGCGACGGTGGCGAAGGACGCCTGGGCGGGGACCCGGTCCGGGATCGCGATGGTGTGCGCGCCGGCGGGGAGTTCCTCGTCCAGGATTACCCGTGAGGTGCTTTTCGGCTCCGGGGGAACGAACGAGGTGGCCCACCAGGCGGTGACGGTGACGACTTGTGGCCGGTCGAGGGAGATGCCGATCGACCGGGACGGGGCGTCGTAGGTGACTGCGGCGGCGGGCCCGGTGGTCCCGTCGCTGAGGGCGGCCTCGGCCTGCGCTGCGATCAGTCCGGGGATGCCTGCGTAGCCTTGGACGAAGGTGACGGCCGGGTTGCGGGCCGAGATCTGCTCTCGGAGGTGTTCCTTGGTGTCCGGCGGCACCATTCCTCCGAAGACGACGAGGTCGAGCTGCCCGGCATCGAACAGGTCGAGGGTGCGGTCGAACTCGTTGGTGGCCCCTGCGGCGTAGCCCTTGTCTCGCAGGATCGTCACCGCCTCGGACAATACGGTCTCGCTTCGCCCGATCACCAGGATCCGGGCGGGAGGGTTCGCGGCGGCGCGGCCGGCTTCGATGGGCAGGGTGAGCATGATGGCTCCTTCTCGGTGGTCTCAACCGCTGGGGAGCTCGGCGATCACGGTGGCATTTGGCTACCATGACGAACTCCGGATGTTGGGACGACCAATGTAGGTATTGCCAACATAATGTATGTTGGTAGCACCCGCAAGTGCTACCCTTGGCCCCGTGCCCGAGCAGCGGTCCCGACACATGTCCGCCCCGTCGCGGATCCGGGACCGGCCGACCTGGCTGATCAGCCGCGCCTACGGCCGCTCGCACGGGCTGCTGAACGACGGTTTCGCGGCCAGCGGCGCCGGGCTTCGTAGCTACCACTACCGGCTGCTCGCTGCGCTGGAGGAATGGGGCCCAGTTGGCCAGGCGGACCTCGGGCGTGGCACGAGCGTCGACCGCAGCGACGTGGTTACCGTGTTGGGCGAGCTAGAGCGGCTCGGGCTGATCGAACGCGTGGTCAACCCCAGCAACCGGCGTCGCAACATCGTCTCGATCACCCCCGCCGGGAGCAAGCAACTGCGAGCGCTCGACCACGTGGTCGACGAGATCCAAGAGCGGGTACTCGCGCCGCTCTCGCAAAATGAGCGCCGTCAGCTGACGAAGCTGTTGCGCAAGCTCGCAGACGCCGGCTGACCGCTTAGTCAGCTGTAGGTAAGGATCGTGAGAACCGACGAGCCGGACCACGCGCAGCCGGTCACCACGTTCGACCAGGTAATCGCAGCGGCCGAACTCACCTAACGGGTTCTGGGCGTTGGCTTGAGGGTGGGCCGAGTTGGAGCCGGCTGGTGGGTGGTGAGGACCCGGGCAAGTCAGTGTTCCCCGTTACCCTGCGCAACAGCGAGGGATGCACCGGCTCGAGGAGGCCCGCGATGGATGCCACCGGCGACACGGGAAAGGGCACAGCGCCCGAGCGGGCGGCCGCACCCGAGGCCGAAGGGGCGACACCAGCGCCCCACCCGGCCAGCGACCACCCGTTCGGGCCAGATGGAGCCGCGATCCTTGCCACCGAGCATTGGAGCCTGCTCGCATCACGGTCGCTGATCTGGAACGAGGCGCTGAGCCGCGCGACGGTCTTCCTGAGCGTGCTGTCGGCCGCGACCATCGCGCTGGCGTTGTTGGCCAACGCGACCCGGTTCGGACCCCAGACCACCACGCTGGCGCTGGTGCTGCTGCCGGTCGTGCTGTTCCTCGGCATCGCGGCCCACAGCCGCCTGGTGGAGATCAACAGGGAGGAGGTCGAGCTGGTACTGGCCATGAACCGGCTGCGGCACGCCTACCTGACGATCGCGCCCGCCCTGAAGCCCTACCTCTCCACCGGCCACCACGACGATGAGCAGGGCCTGGCGGCCAGCTATCTGAGCGACGATCGTCATCTGCGGCGGTCGGGCCAGTTCTTGGTCAACATGCCAACGATCGTCGCGACGGTGGATGCCGCGCTGGCGGCGGCGATCGTCGTGCTCGTGGTGCGAGTGGCCGAGGCCGCCACGGCGGTCGCCGTGGCGGCGGGGGCGGTGGCGTTCTTGGTCGTTTGGGCGGCGCTGTTCTTGCTGCAACGCCGTGCCCTGGACCCGCTACGCCGTACGACGCCGAGGTTCCCCACACCGTCCGACAAAGCCTGAACGACTTGCGGGTTCGTCTGTCTCGCTCCAGCCAATGGAGCGCGAGCGCCCACCCGTGGCCTCCGCAGACTATGCCAGCCGCGTCAAGCCAACACCCAGGACCCGCTAGATAGCCAGCGGGAGATCGCCGGAACCCGTCCCCACCAGACGCGTTCGCCTTGGCCTCGCCACTCTCTGCCCGCCGGGAGGTCATCGATGCCACGCCGAGCAGGGGATCTGCGCGCCCTCTGCCTCGCTGACACGGATCTTCGGGCCGAACGAGACGAGCGCCACCATCTGCATGGCCGGTGTGGTCTGGATCAGGCAGCCGCTAGCTACCCGTGCAAGAAGCGGGGATCAGCATGAGCGCAACCGGCCAGAGCCCCCATACCGGGACCGCCAAACGTCTACAGGGGGTTCATCGAGGCCGTGAACCGCCAGCACCTAGAGGGGGCGGGACGGTTCGTAGACGCCGCCCGCTACCGCGAGAACTGCGTCGGGTTCACCCACGGGTTCGTGGACTGGGGCAGGCGAAGGAGTCGGTCCGCCAGGTCTGGAAAGGTCTTCCCGATCTGCGGGTGGAGCTGGCCAGATCCTTGCCGACGGCGATGTCGCGCTGGCTCACGGCACGGTCCGCGGCACGGCGACCGGGCGGCTGTATGGGGCGCCGGCCACCAAGCGCTCGTTCGAAGCCAGCTTCTTCGACTACGTCCGGGTCGAGGACGGGCGGATCGTCGAGCGGGTCCAGCAAGCCGACGTGCTCGGCCAGATGCACCAGCTCTACGGCAAAGCGCTGGGCCTGGTCGGGCTCGATGCCATGTTCCTGCGGCTCTGACACCCCGTCCAGAGCGGCGGTAGTGCGAATCACCAGCGCGCAACCGCAGTCACGGAGTGTGAAGCTACTCGTGACAAGCTAGGGGGCCTGGGATCTGTGGCCGCTGGTGGGCTGGGATGGCGGGTCGTATCCGAGGGTGGCTGCGGCGGCGTGGGCGGAGCGAAGGAGTTGCTGCCGGTAGAGGCGGAAGCGGTTTCGGCGGATCCGGAAACTGGGGCCGGTGACGCTGATGATGGCGGCCGGTCGCCCGGCCCAGTCGATGACGGCGGCGCTGAACCCGACGCAGCCGTGCTCGAATTCCTGGTCGCTGGCGGCAACCCCTGATGCCCCGACACGGGCAAGTTCCTGCCGCAGCTTGGCGGGGTCGGTGATGGTCCGTTCGGTCAGGGCCTGGAGGGGCTGGGCCAGGAAGCGGTCGAGGTCGCCGGGGTCGAGGGAGGCAAGCACCAGCTTGCCCGGGGACGAGGTGTGCAGCGGGAACTCCCGCCCGATCCAGGACACACTCATTACCGAGGGCGGGTTCACCTGGTCCACCACGATCACCCTGGTGCCGCGAACCAGGCTGACGGCGGCTGTTTCGCCCGTGGCTGCGCAGAGGCGGCGCAGCTCGGGCTGAACCCGGCTGGCCAGGGCCGTGCCGTCGCTGAGCGCGGCGGCGGCCACGGCCACCGCGCCAAAGCCCACACGGAACCCCTCGCTGGAGCTTTCCCGGTCGACCAGGCCGCACGCCTCGAGCGTGGTGAGCAATCGCCAGGCGGTGGACCGCTCAAGCCCGGACAAAGACGACAGCTCGGCCAGGCTGGCGGGCCTGCCCAGGAACGCCAGTTGCTGGAGCAGGCCTGCGGCCCGGGCCACGGACTGTATCGGCGGCCGGGCCCGCCCTCCGCTGGCAGCCCGGGGCATGGGTCAGCTCACCCCCACCAGGAAGCCTTCATCGTTGCTATCGAACTCGGCGAGCGCGGCGGTGGCTTCTGCCAGGCATCCAGCCAGCCGCTCACGGGCTGCTTGCGGTCCGGCCGCGAAGTCCGGTCCTGAGGCCAGGAACGCTTCCAGCCGCCCGATGGTGCGGTAGGCGGCGTACTGCGCCCACTCCACCAGGGCCACGTCCCGGCCGTCGGCCTTGCGCAGCGGCGGCAAGATGGTGGGTTCCCGGAAGCGCGGATCGGCGCAGTAGTACGAGGCCACCAGGGATATCCGGGGATAGGGTTCCTCCAGCCGCGCCGCCCGGTGCAGCACCTGGTGCCCCTGCTGCAAGAACGCCCACCCGGCCGCTGGATAGCCCACGGCGCCGATGCGCTCGGGCGGGATGGCACCCTGCTCATCCAGGATGGCCATGCCCTCGGCCAGGGTGCCCCGGAAGAACTCGGTGTTGCCGCCCTTCATGCCAGCCGGATCGGTCAAGAGCATGACGAAGTCGTAGGCCACCACGTCGTGATGCCAGATGTCGACATCGCGGGTGAGTTCCTCAGGGGCGAAGTTGAGCTGCACCCGGTGATGCCCGACCGGGTGCTCCCGCAAGTCGGCCTGCGCAAGCGTAGCGAGGAACGAGACCAGCTCGGGGTCGCGGTACATGCCGTCGAAAAAGCGCGACCGGTACGTGCACCCGCGCATCCGCTTGGACCGGGCGTCACCGACCGCGAGCTTTTCCAGTTCCCGCGCAATCGTCAGCCCTACCGCCACACCCTCGTCGCTCAGGATGCGGAAGGGCTCGGTCACGGCCACCGGCGACAGCAGCGCGCCCTCATCAGCCTGCCCGAACTCGGCGAACGTGTGGACTCCGGCGGGCGGCTCCA
>Ga0126380_10000926_pt1 | contig 10517 bp, 8 predicted proteins | sample PanSoiMetPlot_26_FD_92544 | JGI IMG/M metagenome (GOLD analysis project Ga0126380, IMG submission 92544) | Tropical forest soil microbial communities from Panama - MetaG Plot_26 | ecosystem: Environmental > Terrestrial > Soil > Tropical forest > Bulk soil | place: Panama | collected 2016-02-17
GCTGATCGTGATCCGGTAGTTCCCGGTGCGGTGCAGCCCGCTGAAGTCCAGCCGGTAGACCGCGCGGTAGGCGTCGTTCCAGCTGCCCGCGTCGTGGCTGGACCGGCCGCGGAACACCACGCCATGGCTGCCCGACACGGTGAAGCTGACCTGGCCCACCCGCGTGGGCAGCATGGCGTAGGCCACCTTGGCGCTGTCCGGCGGGTAGCCCACCTGGTTGACCCGGACCTCGGCGGGCGTGCTGCTGCCGCTCCCGGCGGCCCGCACGCCGGAGGTGGCGGCGCCCGCCGCGGTGGCTGCACACATCAGGCTCACGGTCGCGGCCGCCGTCCCGGCCACCAGCGTCTTCCGATGTTTCATGACCCGGCCCTTCCGTCATAGGCGGCGCGCAGCCGCCGCTCGGCTTCGGTCCCCGCTCCGCTGTGGTCAAGGCCTAGCAAGGCCGCGCCCGCTACCGGCGGCACGGCCACGACGACCACGGTCGCCTGGGGGGCTGCGGCCGCGATCCGCTCAGTGATCTCCTGGAGCAGCAGCGGGTCCCGCGCGGTCATCAGCCCGCCGCCGAGCACGACCGGGGTGGCCCGGGCGGTGAGGCCCAGGCGGCGCATCACGACCACTGCCATGACGCAGATCTCCTCGGCCTGGTGGCGCACCAGGTCGCGGGCGACCTGGTCCCCCTCGCGCGCCACGGCGAGCAGCACCGGGGCCAGCCCCCGCAGTTCCTTCTCACTGATCTTGCCCAGGTGGATGCCGAGCGTGACGTCGCGCACCGTGGCCACCCCGAAGTGCGCCGCCACCGCCTCGCGCAGCGCGGTCTGCGGCCCGCGGCCGTCCTCGGCGCGGACCGCCCACCACAGGGCCTCCTTGCCCAGGCCGGCGCCGCCGCCCCAGTCGCCGCTGATGTCACCGAGCGCGAGGTAGCCCGTGGTCTGCCCGGCCGGGTCGACGCCGACGCAGTTGATGCCCGCGCCGCAGGTGACGCCGACGCCCCAGTGCCGCCCCCGCGGCACCGGGCCGGGCTCCGCATCGGCCGTGGCGGTGCCGTCCAGCCCGGCGCGCAGCACGGCAAAGGTGTCGTTGACCGCCTCGATCGTGGTGCTCCACCCCTGCGCGAGCAGCGCCGCCGCTGTCCGTTCCTCCTCCTCGGGCAGGTCGACGTTGGCCACGCAGGCGGAGATGTGCCTGGCTACGGGGTTCCCGTGCATCCCGGCCTGCCGCCGGACCTCATCGACCAGCTCGGACACCACAGCCACCCACTCGGGCAGGACGTCCGCGCCGGGCATCCCCGGCCCGCGCGCCGTGGCCAGCAGCGAGCCGTCCGCCGCGACCAGCGCCACGTCCGTCTTGCTGTTCCCGCCGTCGATGGCGAGGACCTCCGGGAGGGCCAGGCTCACGGCTGGCCGGCCCAGGACAGGTAGCCGGCGTTCTCCGCGATCAGCCGGTCGGCAAGCTGGCCGGCCAGGTCGTACTGGCCGACCAGCGGGTGGGCGAGCAGCGCCGCGGCGACCCGGTGCCGGCCGCCGCGCAGCGCCGCGTCCACGGCCAGTTCCTCGTACGCGGACACGTGCGCCACCAGGCCGCGCATCGTCGGGTGCAGCGGGGCGACCGGCACCGCCTGCGCGCCGGCCGTGCCGATCACCGCGGGCACCTCGATGACCGCGTCGTCGTCGAGGAACGGCAGCGTGCCCCGGTTCCGCAGGTTCACCACCTGGACGTCCCCGGCGCCGGTGGTCAGCGACGCGAGCAGCGCGACCGCCGCCTCGGAGTAGAAGGCCCCGCCGCGCTGGCTGAGCATCTCCGGCTTGTGCGTCAGCGCCGGGTCGGCGTACGCCGCCAGCAGCTCGGTTTCCAGCCGCGCGACCTGCTCGGCCCGGGTCGGCTGGTGGCGTAGTTGCTCCACGGTGGCGTCGTGTGCCCAGAAATAGTGCAGGTAGTACGACGGCACCGCCCCGGTTTCATGCAATACGGACACGGGCAGGCCGGTGTGGCTCGCCACCTCATCGCCGTGCTTGGCGATCAGGTCGGGCAGCACGTCGGTGCCGTCCATCACGGCAGCGCGTTCCCAGGTCAGGTGGTTCAGCCCGACGTGATCGAGCATGACCCGGGCGGGATCGACGCCGAGCAGGGCGGCGAAGTTCCGCTGGAACCCGATCGCCACGTTGCACAGCCCGATCGCCGGGTGGCCCGCGTCGAGCAGTGCCCGGGTGACGATGCCGACCGGGTTGGTGAAATCGATGATCCACGCGGAGTCCAGGGCACGCTGGCGGGCCCGTTCGGCAATATCCAACACGACCGGGACGGTGCGCAGCGCCTTGGCCAGCCCGCCCGCGCCCGTGGTCTCCTGCCCCACGCAGCCGTACTCCAGCGGCCAGGTCTCGTCGCGCTGCCGGGCTGCCTGGCCGCCTATGCGCAGTTGCAGCAGCACCGCGCCGGCGCCGTCCAGGCCCTCGTCGAGGCTGGTGGTCCAGGTCAGCCGGCCGGGGTGACCGTGCGCCCGCATGAGCCGGGCGGAGAACGGGCCGACGACCGACAGCCGGGACTCGTCCGGGTCGACCAGGACCAGTTCCTCGACGGCCACGTCGCCGGACAGCCGGGCGATGCCGTCGACCAGCTCGGGCGTGTAGGTGGACCCGCCGCCGACGACCGCGAGCTTCATGCCGCTGCCCCGCTGCCCCGGGCGGGCCGGCGAGCTCCGCCCCGGGTCCCCCGATTGCTAGTGCAGGTAGGCAAGGCTGGGGCCGTGCTGTTCGCGGTACTCACTCATCATCTCCCTCGCGACGGTGACGCCGGGCACCAGCGGGTGCAGCGCCAGGGCCAGGGCGGCCCGCTCCGCATCGCCGGTCACAGCGGCGCTGACAACTTCGCGTTCGTATTCCTTGACCTGGGTGACCAGGCCCCGGGCGGACCGGGGCAGCTCGCAGCCGGCCAGCGGGGCGATGCCGCCGCCGTCGATGTGGGCCGGCACCTCTACGACGTCGTCGGGGTCGAGGAAGGGCAGGCACGCGCCGTTGCGGGTGTTGACGATCACCGCGCCGGGCTTGCGGTCGGTCAGCGCCGCGATCACCTGCAGCGCGACCCCTTCGTAGCCGCCGGGGCGGATGTCCGCGCTGCCTGCCGGGCCCAGGTCACCCGCGTCGTGGCCGGTGCCCGGGGCCGCGCCGCCTGCCGGGCCCAGGTCACCCGCGTCGTGGCCAGTGCCCGGGGCCGCGCTGCCTGCCGGGCCCAGGTCACCCGCGTCGTGGCCGGTGCCCGGGGCCGCGCCGCCTGCCGCCGGGGCTGCGGCACCCGCCGCCGGGGCCGCGAGCGGCATGCCCTCGCCCGCCATATCCGTCCGCATGTAGCTGGCCCGGCGGATGCCCATCTGGGTGACGTAGGCGCGCCAGGCGTCGTGCACGTCGCCCGCGTCGAACGCCTTGGCGATGTCGGCCAGCAGCCCGGAGTTCAGCCGCAACACGTCGGCGCCGCGGCTGGCGCCCGCCTGGGCGACGGCTTCCACGTACCGCCGGGGCTCGTAGTAGTAATAGTCGTACTCGGTCGGTATCGCGCCGAGCCGGCGCACGAAGCCGGCGTCGAAGGCGGCGAAGCTGTGGTCGAACCGCTGCAGCTCCTCGTAGCGCTCCAGCAGTGTGCCGACGTGCTCGCGGCCCGCCACGGTGAACGAGGAGATCCAGCCGAGGTGGTTCAGGCCGCCGTAGCAGAACGCGACCGAGTGCCGGTCGGCGGCGAGGAACTCGCCCAGCCTGGCCAGCACGCTGCTGGGCGTGTCGCAGACCCCGACCGCGCGGGCCGTGGCGTGCAGCGAGATCGCCTGGGTGATCAGCCCGGCGGGGTTGGTGAAGTTGATCAGCACCGCGCCGGGGGCGCACCGGGCCAGCGTCTCGCAGTAGGACAGGATGACGGGGATGGTCCGCAATGCCATCGCGCACCCGCCCGGGCCGATGGTCTCCTGACCGACCAGGCCGCGCCGCAGGGCCACCTCTTCGTCGATGACCCGGCCCCGGTCCCCGCCGACCCGGATCGCGGAGAACACGAAGTCCGCGCCGGTGAACGCCTCCTCGACGTCGGCGGTCACCCTGACTACGTCGCGGTGCCCCGGGGCGGCGGCCACCTCCACGGACAGGCGGCCGATCGTCTCCCGCCGCGCCTGGTCCGGCTCGAACAGGCAGATCTCGCTGAACGACGCGCCGGGGCGGGACAGCACGCCGCGGACGAACATGGGTATCCGCACCCCGCCGCCGCCGAGTATCGCCAGCTTCATCGCGGCGGGTCCTGCCCGTGCAGCCAGCTGTCAGGCCCGTCGTGCTGGCCGTCCAGCGTGTCCGGGCCGGACCGGGCTGCCTGCCCGCCGGCCGCCGCCACTGCGGCGGCTGCCGCCAGCGTGGAGGCGGCCAAACTCAGGCCCTCCACGTTAACCTCGCCCACGGCCCCGAGCCGGCTTACCGCGTCCGAGCCGGCCGCGTTGCCGACCGCGACGGCCTCGGTGACCGACGCTCCTTTGCACAGGGCACCGATCAGCGCTCCAGCGAAGGAGTCACCCGCGCCCGTCCGGTCACGCACCCGCACCCGCCTGATGCCCTCGGTCACCTCCGTTGGCCCGGCGCGGCCTGGCTGGCCGGCCACGATCGCGCCGTTAGCACCCAGCTTCACGACGACCGGCGGGCCCCAGGAGGCCGCGGTGTCGATCGCGGCGGCGAGCGAGGCGGCTCCCGTCAGCCGGAGCAGTTCCTCGGCATTGGGCAGGAACACGTCGGCCAGCCGCGCGCAGGCCAGCACGGCCGCCGGGTCGGCGGCAATCTCATTCAGGCCGACGTCGACAGCGACCCGGATGCCCAGGTCACGCGCTTCCCGCATGAGCCCGGCCATTCCCCGGTGCGCGTGCAGATAGCACCAGGTTGGCCGCTCCCGGTGCAGGATTTCCAGCCAGCGCTCGTGCTCGCGGCTCTCGGTCTGGGCGCGCGGCGGCAGGTAGCTGATGAACGCCCGGTCTCCCGCGTAGTTCACCACCACCGTGATGCCAGCGGCGGGGCCAGGGACGCGCTGGGAGGCCGACAGGTCGACTCTGGCGCGGTGGCAGTACTCCTCCACCACGCGGGAACCGAGATCCTCGCCGAGCAGGGTGGACAGCCCCGCGCTGGCGCCCATCCGGCTGGCGGCGCTGGCCGCGGTGACCGCGCCGCCGCAGGAGATAGCGAACTCGTCGGCGAAGATCTCCTCCCCGGGAGCGGGCAGGGCCGGGACGTCGCCGAAGACGATCTCCAGGAACATTGTGCCGAACGCGATCAGATCCATGATCACGTCACCCGAAGGCTCTGGTCTCGGCGTCTGCCCGGGCGACGTGGCACGCGGCGCTGTGCTGGGGCAGAAGTTCCCGCAACGGCGGGGTGACCTGGTGGCACTCGTCGATGGCCAGCGGGCAGCGCCAGCGGAACCGGCAGCCGGGGGCGGGGTCGATGACCTTGGGCGGCTCGCCCCGGTCGGTCTCCGCCCCCACCGCCAGCGGCGCCCGCGGGTCGGGGACCGCGGACAGCAGCAGCTGGGTGTAGGGGTGCCTGGGCCGGCTCAGCACCTCCTCGGTGGGCCCGGTCTCCGCGATGTGCCCCGCGTACATGACTATCAGCCGGTCGGCCACGTAGCGCGCGCTGGCGATGTCGTGGGTGATGTAGAGGATGGAGACGCCCTGGGTGTCACGCAGGTCGGCCATCAGGTTGAGCAGCCCGATGCGGATCGAGACGTCCAGCATGGAGACCGGCTCGTCGGCCAGGATCAGCTTCGGCCGCAGCGCCAGCGCCTGGGCGAAGCCGACCCGCTGCCGCTGCCCGCCGCTCAGCTCGTGCGGGAACCGCTCGAGTACCTCGGCGGCCGGGGTGAGGCCGACCGTGGTGAAGACCCGCTCCGCCTCCTCGTGCCGCTGCTGCGCGGACAGTTCGGGCCGGTGCAGCTTGAGGCAGCGCATGATGCCGTGGGACACCCGGAACACCGGGTTGAAGGAGGCGAACGGATCCTGGAACACCATCGGCACGTCGCCCCGGTAGCGCAGCACGTCCCGGCGGCCGCGGACGGCCGACAACGGCCTGCCCTGGAAGTAGATCTCGCCGCTGGTGGGCTTGTACAGCTTGGCGAGCAACCGGGCGACCGTGGATTTGCCGCTGCCGCTCTCCCCCGCCAGCGCCACGATCTCGTGCTCGCCGATGCTCAGGCCTATGTCGTCCACGGCATGCAGAGTGCGCCTGGACAGCGCGTTGCCGATCTTGAAGTGCCGGGTCAGGCCCTCGGTCCGCAGCAGCGCCCCGGTTCCGGGCTGGTCGGACGGCGCCGCGGATTCCACCGGTGCGCGGGCTCCCGCAGGCAAGGCCGCGCCGGTGTCCCCCGCGCCGGGGCCCGGTGCGCCGCCTCGCAGGGCAGCCGGGTCACTCATGGCCCGACTCCTCCCCCTCGTGCAGGAAGCACCGGACGAGCGTGCCGTTCACCTGGTACAGCTCGGGGGGCTCCACCTCGCACCGGGCCATCACCTTGGGGCAGCGCGGAGCGAACCGGCAGCCCGGGGGGATGCTGGCCAGGTTGGGCGGGCTGCCCGGGATTCCGGTCAGCGGCACCCGGGGGCCCTTGATCGAGGGGAACGCTTCGAGGAGGCCGACGCTGTAAGGGTGCAGCGGAGTGTCGAAGACCCGCCTGGTCGCCCCGAACTCGGCCACGACGCCGCCGTACATCACCATCAGCCGGTCGGAGAAGTGGCTGACCAGCGACATGTCATGGGTCACGAAGATGATCGCGAAGCCCAGCTCTTCCTGGAGTTCCTTGATCTGCACCATCAGCGACCGCTGTGCCACGACGTCCAGCGCGGACGTCGGCTCGTCCATGATCACCAGGTCGGGGGTGAACAGCATCGCCATGGCGATCATGGATCGCTGGCGCATGCCGCCGGAAAGCTGGTGCGGGTAGCTCTTCAGGTGAACCGGGTCGATGCCGACCATCTGGAGCACCTCGGCCGACCGGTCGGCCACCTGCGCTTTGGAGGTGACGCCGTGCGCCCGCATGGCGTCGGTGAACTGGGCGCCGATCGACTTGACCGGGTTGAGTGCGTTCATCGCGCTTTGCATGACCACCGACAGGTCTTTCCACCTGATCGCGGCCAGCTCCCGGTCGGTGAGCCCGACCATGTTGCGGCCCAGGAAGGTCACGCTGCCGCTGGTTATCTCGGCCGGCGGGGCCAGCAGCTGGGCGATGGCGAAGAGCAGGGTGGACTTGCCGCACCCCGACTCGCCGACAATGGCGAGGAACTCCCCGCCGGCCAGGTCGAAGCTGACCCGGTCCACCGCCAGGACCGTGCCGCGCTCCAAGATGTACTCGACCGACAGGTCGTGGACCTCGAGGACGGTGCTGGCCCGCGGAACGACAGGCCCGCCCGGGGCGCTATGACCGGGCACGCTGGACACGCACCTTCCGTATGCTCCTGACCGGCCGCAAGGCCGGATTACCGATCTCGTCGAAGGCGTAGTTGAGCAGGGCGAACGCCGCGCCGAGCGCGACGATGCACAGCCCGGGGACGATGATCCACAAAGGCAGGCCGGTCTGGAACGCCTCGTTGTTCTGGGCCCAGTACAGCATCGTGCCCCAGCTGGTCACGTTCGGATCGCCGAGCCCGATGAACTGCAGGCTGGAGGAGAACAGCACCGCGTACAGCGCGTTGGTCAGGAAGGCGGCCACGAGCAGCGAGGTCATTGTGGGGATGATCTCTACGCAGATGACGTACAGCCTGCGCTCGCCGCGGACCTTCGCCGCGTTGAGGAAGTCCCGGTTGCGCAGCGACAGCGCCTGGGCGCGAAGCTGGCGCGCCGTGTACGACCAGCCGGTCGCGGCGATGACCGCGATCATCACCGCGGTGCCGGCCCCGTGCAGGTAGCTGCCGATGATGATGAGCAGCGGGAACAGCGGGATGACCAGGAGCACGTCGGTGATCACGTTGAGCGTGCCGTCCCAGGCTCCGCCGAGGTAGGCGGCCGCCACGCCGATCAGCATCGCGACGATCGTAGCGAGCAGGCCCACCCCGAACGCGATCAGCAGCACCGGCCGGGTTCCCCAGATCACCTGGGCGAACATGTCCTGCCCGAATGCCGTCGTGCCCAGCCAGTGCTGTGCGTTCGGGCTCAGGCCGCGCGGGTAGATCTGGGCCTGCGGATTGTCGTGCGCGATAAGCCCGGGAAACAGCGCCACGAAGATAAACAGCACCAGCAGCACGGTGCCGACGGTGGCCTTGCGGTTGGCGGTGATGGCGCGGGCCATCCGCCGCAGGGAGCGCGCGCCGGCTATCCCGCCCCCGCCTGCCAGCGGGATCCCGGCCGCCGCGGGACCAGCCGCGCCCGGTCCGGCGCCGGCGCCCGTTTCACTGGCCCCAGGCGGGGTTTGCAGAGTGGCCATGGCTAACTCGCCCCTCTGGTCCGCGGGTCGAGTATGGCGGTCGCCAGGTCCGAGATCAGGATCGCCACCAGCACGGCCACGGTTATCAGCAGGAACAGCGCCTGCATCAGCGGGTAGTCCTCGTTATTGACGGCCTGCAGCAGCAGGTAGCCGACCCCCTGGTAATTGAAGACCTCCTCGATGAGGATCGCGCCGCCGACCACGAAGCCGAGCGACATGGCAAAGCCGGTGAGGTTCGGCAGGATCGCGTTCCGCGCCGCATAGTCGAACATGATGCGGTGGGCGGGCAGCCCCTTGGCCCGGGCCATCCGCACGTAATCCTCCGCGAGCGTGGTGATCATGGTGTTCCGCATGGTCAAGATCCAGACACCGATCGTCGTGATCAGCAGGGTGAACGCGGGCAGGATGGCGTGCTCGAGCACGTTGCCGATGAAGGCCGCGTTGAATCCCGGGGTCAGCGAATAGTTGTAGCTGAAGAAGTACGGCAGCAACCGCAGCTTCACCCCGAAGACCAGGATCAGCACCAGGCCGATCCAGAAGTACGGGATCACCGTCATGATCACGAATACCGGCGGCATCAGGCTGTCCAGCCGCCCGCCGCGCCACCACGCGCTGACGATACCGATCCCGGTGCCCAGGACGAACGCCAGGATCGTGGTGAGGCCCACCAGGCCCAGGGTCCACGGGATCCCGTTGAGCACAACCCGCCCGACCGACGCCCCCGGCTGCGTGGTCAGCGAGGTCCCGAACTTGAGCGTCGCGACGTTGCCCAGGTAGCTGAAGTACTGTGCCACCAGGTTCTGGTGCGTGCCGACGCCGAACTGCGCCTGGAGCACCTTGACCGCCTCCGGGCTGATCCCGCCGCGGAACTTGCCGATGATCGCCAGTGCCGGGTTGCCGGGCATCAGCCGCGGCAGCACGAAGTTCAGGGTGAGCGCCACCCACAACGTCAGCAGGAAGAAGCCCAAGCGGCGAGATACATACCTCATGCGCTCCTCCTGATGCCCATCGTCCGTCCTCCCAAACGCTCGCTCACCTGCGGTGGCCCCGCAAGGGCCCGGGAGATCGCTGGGCAACGATGCGGGGCCGCCGTGCCGCCGGGTCCCGTCCCTGGGGTGCGCCGCCGTGCACCCCAGGGACGGGAGCGGTATTAGCCCTTAGGCACCAGGTGCAGCATCAACTGGCCCCAGTCGGGGTACTGCCAAGGGGCCGGCAGCGCGTACTGATTGGTCGGGGTAACCCAGCCGGAGAAGCTGCCGGTGTCGTACTGGTACCAGGACACCGACTCGGTGACCGGGATGACCGGCACTTCCTTGAGCATGACCAGTTGCAGCTTGTTGATGATCGCGTGCTGGGTGGCCGGATCAGTGGTGGCGGCGTACTGGTCGATCAGCGCGTCGGTCTGCTTGTTGCTGTAGCGCTCCCAGTTGGACCCGGCAGCGGTGCCTATCGGGGCCGAGTTGGGCGAGTAGAGCCACTGGCGCAGCTCGTAGTACGGGCTCGGCCCGCCGGTCTCGCTGTTATAGGCGAGCTGGAACTGGCCGGCGTAGACCTTCGACTGCCAGCTGCTCTGCGCCAGGTTCTGGGGCGTGACCTGGATGCCGACGGCCTTCAGATTCTGCTGGATCACGTTGACCGAGGCGACCCAGTCGGAGTATCCGCCGTTGTTGATGATGCTGAAGGACAGCTTCTGGCCGCCCTTGGCCATGATCCCGTCCGAGCCCTTCTTGAAGCCCGCTTTCTGCAAGATGGATATCGCCTTTTGCGGGTTGTAAGCGTAGTTGTTGCCGTAGGCGGCCGCCCCTGACGTGTTCAGCCAGGAACGGAACGTCGGGGTGACGATCCCGGCCTGGTTTGACGGAGGCTCGTAGCCGTACTCACCGATGGTGGATACCTTCTGCCGGTCGATCGCGTAAGCCATGGCCTGCCGCACCGCGACGTTCTTCAGGATCGGGTTTGTCAGGTTGATGAACATCGATACGTTCGCCACCGGCGGGAACCAGTAGTGGTAGTTCGGGCTCTTCGAGGTGTAGAACTTCTGGATGTTCGGGATGAACTGACCGCCCCACTGCGCCTGACCGCTGGCCAGGAAGGTGTTCGCC
>Ga0126380_10000927_pt1 | contig 10511 bp, 10 predicted proteins | sample PanSoiMetPlot_26_FD_92544 | JGI IMG/M metagenome (GOLD analysis project Ga0126380, IMG submission 92544) | Tropical forest soil microbial communities from Panama - MetaG Plot_26 | ecosystem: Environmental > Terrestrial > Soil > Tropical forest > Bulk soil | place: Panama | collected 2016-02-17
CCAATCGCGTGCGCGCTTAACGAACGGCCCTAGCCCCACATATGTAATTTGCGAAGGGAGTACCAAGGCTAAATCGCAAAGTAGTCTTGGGGCTGTGTCGAGGCAACTGTTAAAAAACACAGGAAGAGATTGCAGGATACCGCGCCTCTCGCGTTTACCGCCTTCCAAACAAATCCACTCTCGGCTTTCCTTCGTTGTACTTCCCCTTCTGGTACCAGATTTCGACATTCCTGATCTCGCGTGCGCCGCCGCGAAGTGGAATGGCCCGGGTGCGACTGCCTGAGCGAACAACTTCACCAACAGGCAGAACTTCGTCGCCACCATTACGAAAATGAACAACAATTCTCTCGAAACCGATTGCGCCATTCGTAACCGCCATCTGGAGAGCGTTATACGTTCCTCCTCCGACATCGATCTTGTCGTGATCGGCTCGGCCGTCCACGTGAGCTTCGCCAAGATGCTGCCATCCTCCTCCAACTCCGCCTCTGCGATACTGAGCAGTCACGAAAGATGTCATGCTGAACAGGAACAGCAGAAGCACACCCTTCATCGCCAAACGGCTTAATGAAATCAGCTTCATACAATTCTCTTTCTTCCCGCAAAGGCACTGAGGTCCTCTCGTGATGTTTGGGAATGGAAGTCCATCGAGTGGGTTTGATCGGTGCCCGAGGAAAACCGCCGCGCCGATGTAGTTGCGACCGACGCGGCCGTTGTGTTTACGTCAAGCACTCGGAGGGACAACCTTTGCCGGTGTTGTCCGGAGACTTACTTCGGCCCTCCCCCTGAGGCGAAGGCGAGCGCTCGTTCGCTCTCCCGGGCCTTGTTCAGCGCCTCATCGATGCTGAAGCTGGCTGGCTTCTGGCGCGGCGGGAACTCCTGGAACGTCTTAAGGAACTCGCCGACGATTGCTTGGGCCGGAATCATCGTGAACATGCGATCGGCCATCCACTTCTGATAGAACACGGCCTCGGCGCCGCGTTCGAACGGATCGCTCCTGAGGTGGTAAAGCTGTGGTACGCGAAGCTTCACGAAAGGCTCCTGCCAGGCGGAAACTCCCTTCCCACGCTGGTCCAGGAAGTGGCACTTCCAGTGGCCTACACGCAGCGCCATGAGGTCGCCGTCGTCACTCCAGTACATGATTCCCTTACGTGGATTCTCTTTCACCTCGCCTTTAAAGAAAGGCAGCAGATTGTAGCCGTCCAGATGAACTTTGAAGGTCTTGTTTCCTGCCTTATGTCCTTTCTTAACCTTTTCGACGATGTTGGGTTCTCCGGCGGCTGCGAGGAGCGTCGGTAGCACATCCAGGTGCGAGAAGATCTCGTTGGAAACCGTTCCCGGTTTGATAACGCCTGGCCAGCGGATCGCGCACGGCACGCGCCACCCACCTTCGTAGTTCGTGTCTTTCTCTCCCCGGAATGGCGTTGCACCGCCGTCCGGCCAGGTGCACACTTCGGCGCCATTGTCGGTCGAGTACATGACGATGGTGTTGTCGGCGATGGCTAGTTGGTCAAGCTTGTCCAGCAGCTTGCCGACGTGTCCGTCGTGCTCCACCATGCCGTCGGGATAGGTTCCCAAACCGGTCACGCCTTGGGACTCCTGCTTCAAATGCGTGAAGACGTGCATGCGCGTCGAGTTCCACCATACAAAGAACGGCTTCCCATCGGCAGCCGCCTTATCGATGAACTTGAGAGTCCCATCAAGGAACTCCTCGTCAACAGTCTCCATGCGCTTGGTGTTCAGCGGCCCCGTGTTCTCGATCTTCTGCGTGCCGTCGGGGTTGGCCCAGCTGTGGAGTACGCCGCGCGGCCCGAACTTTTTCCTGAACTCGGGATCTTTCGGATAGTCCGGATTTTCCGGTTCCTCTTCTGCATTGAGGTGATAAAGGTTGCCAAAGAACTCGTCGAATCCATGTGCAGTAGGTAGAAATTCGTCGCGGTCACCTAGGTGATTCTTGCCAAACTGTCCAGTGACGTAGCCGAGCGGTTTGAGAAGCTCGGCGATGGTCGGATCCTCGGGTTGGAGGCCAAGGTTAGCACCGGGCAATCCCACTTTGGTCAACCCCGTGCGAATAGGATTCTGGCCGGTGATGAAAGCGGCACGACCTGCGGTACAGCTTTGCTGGCCATACCAGTCGGTAAACAGTGCACCTTCTTTGGCAACACGATCGATGTTGGGAGTGCGATACCCCATGATTCCGTGGTTGTAGGCGCTGATGTTGAACCAGCCGATGTCGTCACCCCAGATGATTAGGATGTTCGGCTTCTTTGCCATTTGGGTTACTTTTTCGGGCATAGAGTTAAGCTCCTTAAGAAAGCAGTGAACGCGGTTGAGGTTAGTGGAGACGCTTTATTTCTTCTGTTCTGAGTTGTGACAAGCACACTTCTCCGCTGCCGGCTTTCTTACAATCAATCGCAGTCCGACGTGGCATGCGGACGTATCTATTGGTTGCGCCATGCGTGCCGCCGGCCGGTAGCGGCGGCAATAGTTCTGCGCGCATAAATACGATCCGCCTTTGATGACCTTGCGAGGAATCCTGATGCCCGGCATTTGTGGGTCGTAACTCTGTTCTTCGAGTCCCACTTTGGGACCGATGCTCCCGCAACAGGGTTTTGTCGCGGGATGGCGGGCGGTATACCAGCTTGTGGTCCACTCCCAGACATTGCCGATCATGTCGAAGAGACCGTAGCCGTTTGCGGGAAACTGGCCGACCGGCGATGTGCGATCGTAGCCGTCGACCACCAGGTTCTGCCACGGGAACTCCCCCTGCCAGGTGTTTGCCATCCGCTTGCCGCCGGGTGTGAACTCCTCCCCCCAGGCGTATGTCGCACTGGCAAGTCCACCCCGCGCGGCAAACTCCCACTCAGCTTCTGTGGGCAACTCCTTCCCTGCCCATTTGGCATAGGCTCCGGCATCCTCGTAGGCGATATGGACAACGGGATGTTGTCTGCGATCCTTGATCGAACTCTGCGGCCCTTCGGGACGCCGCCAGTCGGCCCCGGCAATGTATGTCCACCAGTGGTAGTGGTTGCGGAGATCGACGCGGCCCTTCGGCTTAACAAAAACGACCGACGCCGGCATGAGCATTTCTGGCAAAGCTCCCGGGTAGTCTTCGGCGCGAGGTGGCCGCTCGGCGCTCGTGACATAGTTTGTCGCATCGACGAATCGCTCAAACTGTTCGTTTGTGACCTCATACTTGTCAATCCACAAGCCTTCAACGGTTTCCGAGTGCGCAGGGGCTTCCTCGGGATAGTGATGGTCGGATCCCATCTGGAATGTGCCGCCGGGGATCCAGAGCATGTCGTTATCAACAACTGATTGCCTGGGTCCAATTTCAGGAAGGGCTTGAGCACCAATGGTTTGCATAAGAAAAGTTCGGCCGGGATTGGGAGGTCGATGCCATTACAGTCAACTTCAAATCAGCGATGAACTGTCAGTATTGCTAGGTGCTCGGCGGCGAAGCATACGAGTGGATCTGGTTTTTCACCGTTGCGTCGAGGCGGTGAACAGCCAAAACGCAAGTCTACGAATAGTGGTTTTCTGTGAGTTACCAATTAGTACCTGTCCTTCTCTAAAGCAGAACTCTGAGATTTGTGCGCATTTGCCATGAATGATTTCCCAAAGTGGGTATTTCAACATTTTCATTTGAATCTGATCGTTAGTAGTAATCGCTTAGTCGTTACTTTTTAACTTGACATCAGAACTGTGCAACGTAGAATGTGCCACACTGAAACACACGTGACAGAGGAGTTCTGTTTGAGTCTGGTCTGGCTGCTGTAAATTAATGAGTCGCAGTCCATCAGTGCCCCGCTGTCGCAGAAAGTAGCGACACATGCTTTCCCCAAACGGGTCGCGAATCTCACACGAATTCAATTCCATGCCTGCGCACACCAGAGCGCGCGCAGAAGACCTCGGCTTAACTGGCCGACTCATCAACATGGCCGAAGAAGAGCGTAAGCATCTCGCGCGGGAACTGCATGACGACATCGGACAGCGCCTCTCGCTGCTGGCGGTCGAGCTGGACCTTCTAACAGCTGAGCAAGAGTGTGCCGGCTCGGTCCGCGACAAATTGAATCAGGCGCTGATCGAAATAAAAGAGTTGGCGACGGATGTTCACAACCTGTCGCATCGGTTGCACTCATCAAAGCTGCAGCATCTTGGCCTTCCTATCGCCTTGAAGGAAGTCTGCAGACAGATGGCCAGCCAACATCGCATCGACATCGACCTTCAGGCTGGCAGTGTGCCCTCAACTCTCCCCGAGGACGTTTCTCTGTGTCTGTACCGCGTGGCACAAGAGGCACTTAGTAACGCGGTGAAGCACAGCCAGTCGAAACGCATTGAAGTTGGCCTGCACAGCAGCAATGGAAAAGTGCTGTTGCAAATCAAAGATTTCGGAATCGGATTTGATCCTGCAATGCAAATCGAAGGACTGGGTCTGGCCACGATGCAGGAGCGCCTCCGTATGGTCGGTGGAACGCTGTCCATACAGTCCATTCCGGGAATCGGCACAGAACTTATTGCAGAAGCAAGAACCGAATCTGTGCGCGGCGCAACCAATGCTGCGTAGGAAAACAAACAAAGGGATGAGCTAGCGCCTGGCTTATCAGCTTACTTGCGCTTGCATCAATTTCTCTTTGCTTGCGAAGTATCGATACGCCGCAACATTGAAAAAGTTCACCAAAACTGCAATCACGTCCCATACAATCACGGGCCTCGATGCAATGAGCAAGCCGTAATAGATCCATAGAATCTGAAACACGCCCATGATTGCCGCCATCGTGGGCTTCATACCCACACTGGAACGACGCTTGAGCATCGCGATCAAGTCGGGAGCCGCGGCAAACGTAGTTCCCAAACCAGCTACAAAGCCAAGGATCTCTGAGCGTTGAAACTTAGGAACGAGCAAGCTTCGTGTGTTGCGCGGAACCAGATCTCCACATCCCGAGAGCGCAGCTATGCTCAAAGCAATAATAGCGATCTTTAGCGCATTAGATCGACGCAATATTTGTCGCACATTCGTTTGCAATGCCCATCTCTTGCTATCCAGTGTTGTGGCGAATTCATTCGCAGACCACTGCCAATTGTTACAGGCGCCGAGCGTCCCGCCCACTTGTTCTCGCTATTCCCTTAATGGACCGCTTCAAGGTTTGCGTCGGTTCCAGGCTTCGCACGAGGACAAAATCGCACCGTTCCTGGAAGGGTTGCCGTAACGAGTGAAAGATTTCGCTCGGCTTATCAACGTATCCGTCGTTCGCTAGAAGACGGCAAGCTCACAACGGGAATCCTCTGCAAGTTCCTAACCACCAGCTGTTGTTTCTGACAGGTTCACGACTCTTCGCGGCGAACTAAGGTGAGTCATCGCTTCACTGGCAATTCATGCCGGTTCGCGGTTGTGATTCCACGCAGCCAAAATGGAAATCGGGCTCGAAGCTCTCGAGCCGATATCCGCACAATATAGCTAGAGAGGATTGAGAATGTTAAGTCTCACCCGGTGTTTGTGTCTTCTTACTCTGCTGTTGATCGCAATCGGTTGTGAAGCGCAGTACAAAGTCGACCACATTCCGGGCTTCGTCGGATTGCAGAGCGGATCGCAGCCGCCGCCGGGTGTGTACTTGGGCACTTTGGTTTGGGTCTACCACACCAGCACCGTGAAAGATAACAACGGCAACGACGTCAATTTGCCTGGCGACGTCACGTCTACCGCGCCCGCAATCCTCACAAGTGTCGTAACCAACTCCAAATTGTTCGGCGGCAACCTTGGATTCAGCGCCGGGTTTCCATTCATTGATAATCGGCTGCAGTTGAATTCACTGAATGTAAGCACGGGCATGGCTTACACGGACACCTTCGCCGGTGCGACGCTCGGGTGGCATCTCAAGCGCGCCGATCTCACCGCGGGCTACAACCTATACATGCCGACGGGTACCTTCGAGCCAAACGGGAACGACAATTCCGGTCTCGGCATGTGGGGAAACGAACTCACAATTGGCAGCACGATTTTTCTGGATCAAAAGAGGACATGGAATGCCGCAGCGAATTTCGGAATCGAGTTCAACTCGGACAAACGCGATACCAACATCCACCCCGGAACGGCAGGCACGATTGAAGGCGGCTTGGGAAGAACTTTCTACAAAAAACTCAGCGGCCCGATTCCGATGATCATGAACCTGGGAGCGGTAGGATACGCCCAATGGAAGTTCACACACGACAGCGGATCCGACATTCCCGTCGCGTTGCGTGGTCTTAAAGACTATGCTTTCGCGCTCGGCCCGGAATTCAACATTTTCATTCCCAAACCGAGATTAACCTTTGCTGCCCGATACGAACCGGAGTTCGGCGCGCACGTTCGCACTCAAGGTCAGATTTTTGTGTTCAGTATGGTATGGATAGCAAAGTCCCTCATGCATGCTCCTCCATAGTCGCACTGGAGAATTGAGTCTTACCAAGTACCGACACGGAGAACAACGCCGCTGCCAAAACGAAATCCGCGGGAAAAGTCGTCGCGATTGATGGGATTGATCCACGAACGCTGATAGTCGAAATTCAACACTCGCAAGGCGACTACCTGGTTTACGCGATAGTCCAATCCCCCGCCCATTGCCAGTGAGAGTCCTGTAGTCTCGTAGTCCTTCGCATATTGGGAATGCGCTTCGTTCTTGTTTCCTTTCGGTGGTAGGGCATTCAATACGCTGCTTTTCAGTTCTGGATCGACGTATTCTTCTGTAACCTTCTCCCCGCCAAAGCGCATGTGCGCATGAGGAGTCCAGTGGCTTGCAGTCTCCATGGACCATTGTGGGCCTGTGGTGAAAGTCATTGACCCGCCGCTCCAATTCTCTGGCAATCCATGGATGCGGCATCCGCCGACATCGACCGTCCACTGCCAGGTGTCAGAGAGGCGAAATGCAGCCGTTCCGGTACCTCCGCGGCATAACAGATCGCCCGAGGAGAAAAGCGTTGGCGATGAGGCCAGTTGAAAGATAGGAGTTTGGCTCCTCTTTGGTTGACTTTCGACTCGCGCGTACGCCTCTCTGTCGTACTCGCGGATTCCGGGCCTCGTCGTGCGATACCAGGGAGCTCTTCGTGAAATCGCGTTCGCAAAACTGCGGGTGGGATTCAAGCTGACGCGAGCAATCGCGCGAAGAGTCTTATTTCTTGTGTGATCTTCGATCTTCCGCACGACATACTTGTCGATCACATCTTCCCCAATCAACCAGGCAATTCCTGTATTGGGCGTAATCACATGATCGACGAAGCCATAGGCACAGCAGTGGCGTTGGATCTGCCCGAGCGACGCCTCACTAAATGGGCCGATTTCGAACTGTTCGCTGTATGCCCAGCCGAAGGCATACGCCCGCAGTCGACCCATCCAGTAATCGCGACTCTTCCCAAATTCAGCCGATGAGTATCGTGGATCGTTGCCAATCCACAGATTCGCGGACACAGATCCTTGGATCGGATGGCCGAGATAATTCTCAAAGTATCCATCACCATCTGACCATCCATGCATGGAGCCGAGTGCTTTGAAATATCCACCGAACACGCTGTCGCCAAGAGCCTCGCGGGTTTTTTGCTCCGTAGCCATCCGGTAGCTGTGCATGATCGTCAGGTAGAGCAGCGACTCGCGTACAAGAGGTTTCCACTGAATATTCTGTGGTTTTCCGTCATGCTGAATCATCGGCGCTACGATTGCAGAACTGGAATGCGGTTCTTTCGGCGCAATCGAAAACAAGCTGTTTAGTGCAAACCAGCTTCTTGTTGGCCAAGCGGTACACTCCAAAGACGTGTCAAAGCAGCCAAACAACGTGTCTGGATTCTTAAAATAGGAAATGCTCTGCGGCTGGCAACAACGGTTACCCGCTTCAAAACTGAAAACCTGTAGACTCGAAACGCATTCTGTGATCAGCCCGAGAGACGACAGGCACATGCCTTCCGCATTCTTAACTTCCTGCGCGTCAGAATCGAGCCAGCTTACGCCGGCGGTACACAGCAAGAGAACAACCGCTAAGAATCCCTTCATCCAGAGAAATGCCTCGCTTTGCAGTAAATTCCCGATTTGCAACTACGAAGCGGAGACACTTATCGGAATTTAGCTTCGGAAAGACAGAGGGCACACTGTTTGCATTGACAGTGGTTCCTTGCAGATCGTAGCGGAAGAATTGGAAGTTGTTCGGAGGTAAGAATGCGGACGTTAAGAAATAAGTCCCGGATGTTCCTTTCAGTTCTATCGTTACTAATTCTCGTCGCTGGTGCTCAAGCGCAAAGTGCAGCTAAAGGTCCCAGTCCGGAACTCGTTGGGTTGTTGACCAAACAGCTGTCGATTACACCTGCACAAGCGACCGGAGGGGCCGGAACAATTTTTGGGTTGGCGAAAAGTCATTTGAGTTCGACTGACTTCAGCAAGATCGCTGCAGTGGTTCCCGGCATGAGCGGCTTCCTGAAGGCGGCTCCCGCAGTCAGTGCTCCTACTAGCAGTGGCGGGATCCCTGGAATCTCCAGCGTTGCAGCATCGTTGCCCGGCGGAGCAAGCAGCCTGGCGTTGGCCGGCGGTGCATTCCAGAAATTGGGTTTGTCGCCGGATATGGTCAGCCAGTTTCTGCCAATCATTACTCAATTTCTGCAGGCCAAAGGCGGACCTGCTGTTTCATCTCTGCTTTCGAAAGGACTGAAATAGATTCTTCAGATCTCCTCCCGGAATAATTGTTAGCCTCGAATGCCACTCTTGGATACAGAGGAATGTGGCTGCGGAGGTGAGGTGCTCGGCTCACTCAACTGTCACCTCCTGCTCGATTCCGCGTTGCGGCTCTTCATCTCATGATGCTGTGCTTAAGCGCCGTGGGCCAAAGTTCGCCTCTCGACTAGCCAAGATCACGAATCCTGAAGCTTCTTGATTTCCAGGGGAGACGTGCTACTTTGTCGAGAGGACGCAAATCGACCCACTGGATGTCCTAGTGCCTAAGATCATGATTGCTGAGGATGATGCCGCCAACCGCGACCTGTTGTCTGAAATGATTCGTAGCTGGGGGTACACCGTTATTGAAGCCCAAAACGGTGCGGATGCCCTCGAGAGAGCCCTGGAAAGCCGGCCAGACCTAGTAGTCTGCGATATTCGGATGCCCATTCTTGATGGCGTCGGTTTCGTTCGAGCGCTGCGGCGTGACACTAAGCTTGCCGCTTTACCGGTGATTGCCTTAACCGGATTTGACGCACAGGGCCAGGATGCAATCGTCTCCGCTGGGTTTACGACGTATCAAAGCAAACCTGTCAGTTCAGAACTTCTGCGAGAAACCTCGAGCGGTTGCTTCAGAAGACTACGACGGACCGAGAGGTCGATCAGAATCGTCGACAGTAGCCCTTGGCCGTTGTGCAGCTAGTCGGGACCCGTCGGACTGTAAATCGGCGAGACACAGAAAACTGACAGAGTTGCCAGTGTCTACCACGCGTGTTTGTGGCTAAACCTGAACTAAGGAATCCACGCAGCCACCTAAAAATTCTGCTGCTTACTCGGCTGCTTCATATGAAGGTCCTGTTCAGAGCACTCACCATCCTTGCGATCACAAGTTCCTGCGTGGCGCAGGATCCTGCGCCAACAAACAATCTCGCGCCGAGGAATCATCCGAAGATTGGGCTCGTCCTTGAAGGTGGGGCAGCCCTTCGACTCGCGCATATCGGCGTTATCACCTGGCTTGAAGAACATCACATCCCGGTTACCTACGTTGCCGGAACCAGCATGGGCGGACTGGTTGGAGGCATGTATGCCACCGGGAAGTCTCCGGCAGAGATGCACGAACTGGTCGACGAGATTCATTGGGGCGAGGTGCTACGCGGTGAGACTCCCTTCCGCGATCTCGATTATCGAAGGAAGGAAGACAAGCGAGATTATCCCAACAACCTGGAATTTGGATTAAAACGTGGAGTTCGTTTTCCGGAAGGCTTTAATGCCGGTCATGAAGTTGGTCTCATCCTAGATCGCATTGCCCTTCCCTATTCGGGGGTCAAGAGCTTCGATGAGCTGCCGATTCCGTTCGCTTGTGTCGCCGCCGATCTTCTCTCCGGGAAAGAGTACGTGTTTCGCAAAGGATCGCTGGCGACTGCGCTGCGCTCTACCATGTCGCTTCCCGGAGTATTCACCCCAGTTCGAACTAACGATCACATCTTCGCTGACGGTGGGATTCTCAACAACCTTCCTACCGACGTAGCCAGAACCATGGGCGCGGATATTGTGATCGGTGTCCACTTGCAGGTGAAAAAGCTTGATCCGGCGGAGTCCCTGTCGTCAGTCAGCGTGCTTAGTCGGAGTGTCTCGGTAGTAGTCGCCACGACCGAGCTGCGCGGGATGGAGAAAGCAGACATCCTCATCACAGTAGATTTGTCGGCTTATGACTCGCTCGATTACGAGAAGAGCCAAGAGATCAGCAAGCTCGGATACGAAGCGACGCAAAGCAAGGCCGCGATACTGAATACGTTAAGTGTGGACGACGAAACCTGGCAGCGTTACGTGGCCGAACGTCAGAGTC
>Ga0126380_10000928_pt1 | contig 10510 bp, 9 predicted proteins | sample PanSoiMetPlot_26_FD_92544 | JGI IMG/M metagenome (GOLD analysis project Ga0126380, IMG submission 92544) | Tropical forest soil microbial communities from Panama - MetaG Plot_26 | ecosystem: Environmental > Terrestrial > Soil > Tropical forest > Bulk soil | place: Panama | collected 2016-02-17
CCGGCGCAGGTAAGCAGGGGAAGTGAGAAAAATTCGCCGAGATTCGATGCGCCCTCGCGGTCGTTCCGCGCGGCTGGCGCATAATCGATCATCATCACGAGGACAATGATGGTCGTGACGAGCGCGAACCGTTTGAAGAAGACGGCCAACGCATCGGCGGTATAAAAATTCCAAAGTCCGGTTGCCTCTTGTCCGGAAGGATTCGGCGCGAGGAAGAATGTCGCGATGAGAACGAGAATAAGACCCGCGATTCCAGTGTAGGCGAAAGCTTTCTTGTCGATCTTCGGCGCGAAGGTTTCGAAGAGAAGAATGGCCATCCCGAGAACGAGCACGTCGATTTCCAGATGATGCGCGGGGATTCCCATTATTTGTTCGCGGTGAAAGAAGTTCGAAACGTCGGCATGACCATTTGCACGAGCGTTTGTGGAGCGAATCCAAACCAGATCAGTCCGGCGACGAGCAACGCGACCGGAATTTTCAGATCGCTGCCAAGATCGACAAGTTTGGCCCAACGATCATTCATTGTGCCCATGAACGTCGAGCGGTAAGCGCGCAACATGTAAACGGTTGAGATGACCACGCCCCAGAGCGCAAGCACGGTCGCGATTTGGAACATGTGAAAGCGTTCCATCGACCAGCCGTTGCGGATCGCGCCGAAGAAAATCATGATCTCGGACGAGAAGTTGGCGAAACCGGGAAGACCGACTGCGGCGAAGGCGGCGAAACCGAACGCAAGTCCAGCGAACGGCATGACTTTGGCGAGCCCGCCTAATTCTTCGAACGCGAGCGTGCCGGTGCGATTTCGAATTTGTCCGGCAATCGCAAAAAGTAGCGCGACCGAAAGTCCGTGCGCGAAGATCAACGCGGCCGCGCCGGTTGTTCCGAGAACATTCGCGCTCGCGATCCCGAGAAAAATATAACCCATGTGCATCACGCTCGAATAACCGAGCATCCAATCGAGTTTCTTTTGCGCGATCGTGACGAGGCCGATATAGATGATGTTGCCGAGCAACAATCCGGCGAGAAGATACATCCAATAATGCGCGCCTTCCGGCAGCATGGGGATCGCCAACCGCAGCAATCCGTAGAGTCCGAATTTTTTCAACACGCCGGCGTGCAACATCGCGGCCGGCGCAGGCGCGGACGCATAAGCTTCCGGCGCCCACGAGTGAAACGGAAAGAGCGAAATGAGAACTCCGAAGCCGATGAGCAGCAAAAGGTAAATGTGGCGCTGGTCAGGCGCGGCGAGGGCGTGAACCGCGGCAGCCTGTTGCAGTTTCGCGATATCGAAACTGCGCTCCGGCGGCGGAAAACTTTGGTAGAGCAAGATCAATCCGATCAGCAAAACGAAACTGCCGAGCGTGAGATAGATCGTGATCTTCCAGGCCGCGCGCACGCGATTTCCCGTTCCCCAAATCCCAATCAGAAGAAATGTCGGGATCAACGCGAGCTCGTGAAACGCGTAAAAGAAAAACAAATCGGTCGAAGCGAACGCGCCGATCGCGCCGGCGGAAATGAAAAGGAGACAGGCATAGAACGCGCGCTCGTAGTTGTCGATCTTATCGGAGAACCAGATCGCTGCGACGGTCACGAGAGTCGCGAGCAAGAGCATCAGTAGGCTCAGGCCATCGACGCCGAACGCGAGGTGAATCTGCCAATCGCTTGAGACGAGAAGCGAGCTCGCGAATTGAAATCCGGTCGCACTTTGGTCGAAGTGCGCGAGGACGAATAACGTGACCGCAAGATTGGCGATTGCTGCGACCAGCGCGGTCAATCGGGCCGGCGCGCCGAAGACGATCAAGAGCGCGGCAATGATTGGACAGAGAACGAGGAAGAGAAGCATTAGCGGAAAATGACGAAGTAAATGAGGGCGACGATTCCCAATCCAAAAAGAAATGCGTAAGCCTGGACGTTGCCGACCTGGAACAAACGCAGCAGCGATCCAAGACCGAAGGTAGCGCCGCTGGTTCCGCGGACCGCGCCGCCGTCAATGATCGCGCGATCGACGAAAGCCGCGACGCGGGCTAGAAATTCCTGGGTGTGCTTAATCAGCCAGGCGTAAAATTCGTCGAAGTAAAAAAGCCGCCGGAAAAGCTCCATATGCAAGGGTTCGTGTTCGCGGTTGCGATAGAACATGAACGCGACTCCGGCCCCAGCGAGTAGGGCAACGATTGCCAGCGCGGGAACAATCGCGCCCGCTTCTTTTTCATGCGGAACGATGAGAAAATTCTGCGCGACAGCTTCAAAGCCGGCCGTGAACGCGAAGAAGGCTAGGATGATCAGTGGAATGATCATCACGGGCGGCGATTCGTGAGCGGTGCGCGCGGAATCGCTGCGCGGTTTGCCGAGAAAAACAACAAGGACCTGTCGAGAAACGTAAAACGCAGTCAGGAACGCGGTCGTTAGGCCAATGACGAAGATCGGCATGTTGCGTTGAAAGGCGAGCGCGAGGATTGCGTCCTTGCTGAAAAATCCGCTGAACGGCGGACAACCGATCAGTGCCAGCGCGCCGACCGCGAACGTTGCAAATGTGATTTTCAGCTTCGAACTGAGGCCGCCCATCTTCCAAATGTTCTGCTCGTGATGAAGAGCGACGATCACCGAGCCCGCGGCGAGGAAGAGCAGCGCTTTGAAAAACGCGTGCGTGAAAAGGTGAAACATCGCCGCTTCGTTCGACGCGAGCCCGACTGCCATCACCATGTAGCCGAGCTGTGAGATGGTGGAGTAGGCGAGAATGCGTTTGATGTCGGATTGTTGTGTCGCGATCAGGGCGCCGAGCAGCGCGGTGATCGTTCCAATCCACGCGATCGTCAGCAGCGCAGTCTGCGACGCTTGAATCAAAAACGCGACGCGGACGAGAAGATAAACGCCGGCCGCGACCATTGTGGCCGCGTGGATCAATGCCGACACAGGAGTTGGGCCTTCCATTGCGTCCGGCAACCACACGTGAAGCGGAAACTGCGCGGATTTGCCGACCGCACCGCAAAAAATCAGGATCGCGGCGATCGTAAGATAACCGGGATTGCTCGTAATCTTTGAGAAATGCGCGACAACGTCATCGAACACGACCGAGCCGCACACCATCCAGACCATCAGGATGCCGATCATGAATCCGAAATCGCCTATGCGCGTGGTCAGAAACGCTTTCTTCGCCGCTTCCGCAGCGGAATCGCGCTCAAACCAGTGACCGATCAGAACGTAGGAAGTAAATCCAACGAGTTCCCAGAAGATGAACATCATCACAAAATTGTTCGCGAGGACGATGCCGAGCATCGCGAACATGAAGAGCGAGAGCGCGGCGAAGTAGCGCGATTTGCCCGGATCGTCGCGCATGTAGCCCAGCGAGTAGATGTGAATGAGCGAGCCGACGCCCGAAACGATCAGCAACATCAACCGGCTCAGATCATCGAGAATGAATGCAATCGGAACGTTGAACACGCCGCGGATGTCGATCCAGGTGAACTCCGCCGCGGAGATGTCCGTCCGCATGAACACGAAACAACTGCAGATGAAGCTTCCGACAACCGCGGTGACAGAAATCAACGCGCTAAGATTTTTCCAGCGTCGAGTGAACAGCGTGATCACCGCGGCCGAGCCGAGCGGCAGCAGCAAGATCATCCACGGAATCAGACTATTAGTGGTGAACTTCAAAACTTTAAGGTCGTGATGTCTTCGACATGCGTTGTTTGTCGCAAACGAAAGAGCGCGACCACGATGGCGAGACCGACCGCGACTTCGGCTGCCGCTACGGTGATGATGAAGAAAACAAAAACCTGCGCGTTGTAATTGGGCGCGCCGCTTGGATCGACATGGAAACGGGAGAAGGCGACGAGCGACAAGTTTGCCGCGTTCAACATCAGCTCGAGCGCCATCAAGATGATGATGATGTTGCGCCGCCCCATCACGCCAGCGAAACCGATCGTGAAAAGAATTCCGCTGACTACGAGATAATGGCCGAGCGTGATCATGTTAACGGCTCTCGCGCCGGCTCAGCATCACCACGCCGATCGTCGCGATCAGAATGACCACGCCGATGATTTGAAACGGCAGGTTGTAGTTTCCGAAAAGCAGGAGCCCGATCTGATGAACATCGTCCGATGCAGGCCTTGCCAGCGGCGGGAATGGTTCTTTCGCACTCGATAGCCGGCCGACGATTGAAAAAATTTCAATTGCGAGGACAAGTGCGACCGCGACGCCGCCTGCGGACGCGACCCAGTTGATCTTGCGCAATTTCTCAGCGCGCAGATCGAGCAGCATGATGATGAAAAGAAACAAGACCATGATTGCGCCGGCATAGACGAGCACCTGAATGATCCCGATGAAATAAGCATCGAGCGACATGAAGAGCGCGGCGAGAGCGAGAAACGAAACGACCAGACTGAGCGCGCTGGCGACCGGATTGCGATTGAGAATCACTGCGGCGCCGAAGCCGATCATTAGCAGCGCGAAAATCCAAAAGAGAATCGGATTCATTTCTTCTGGTTCCATTTCAGGACGACGCCGTGCATCACGCCGCCGATTTCGAGGAGTTTGTCTTTGTGATGCACCATGTCCTCGCGCGTGAATCCCGTGATCGCGTAATCTTTCCGCAAGTAGATCGCCTGCTCGGGGCAAACTTCCTCGCACATGCCGCAGTAAATGCAGCGCACCATGTCGATGTCGAACTCGTTTGGATATTTTTCGACTTTGGCGAAACGATCGTTCTTTGAAATTTCGCCGGGAATAATCTTGATCGCGCGCGGCGGACAAATGAATTCACAAAGCTGACAGGCGACGCAGCGGACGCGACCGTCGGTGTCCCGAACGAGCGCCGGGGCGCCGCGATAATGATCGGGCAAGTTCGGGTCCCATTTTTCCTCCGGATATTCCATCGTCACTTTCGTCCGGCGAAAGATCATATTCTTGAAATGCTTGATCGTGATGGCGAGGCCGGCCGCAATCGCGGGCAGAAACATTCGCTCGCGCCAATTCAAGTTCGGTCTTGGGACGGTGATCGCCATTAAAGTTTGAAGTAAGCGAGAATGATCGCGACTAGGAAAATGTTTACGAGCGCGATTTCAAAAAAGAAAAGCCAGCCGAGCCGCATCAATTGATCCCAGCGAAATCGGGGGAGCGTCCACCGGATCCACATCATGAAAAAGATGAGCGCGCAGACTTTCGCGAAGAAGATGGCGATGTTGATCAGTCCGAAGATCCAGCCGTGCGACCCGTCCGGGATTCCAGGAAAGTGCCAGCCGCCAAGAAACAACGTAGTGATAATTCCCGAGCCGGTGATCATCGCGATGTATTCCCCGAGAAAAAATAATCCGAACTTCATCGACGCATATTCGGTGTGATAACCGCCGGCGAGCTCCTGCTCCGCTTCGGGCAAATCAAAGGGCAGGCGATTGGTCTCCGCGAGAATCGCGATCGTGAAAACGACAAACGAGATCAACATCGGGATTGCGAGCAGCCATTTCACCGGGTTCGTCCAATCGCCGACGAACGGCGCAACCAACCAGCCATGATCGATTTGATATTGGACGACGCTTGTTAATCGAAGATTGCCGACGAGCAGAAAAACAGGAATCACCGCAAGTCCGAGCGAAAGTTCATAAGAAATCATTTGCGAACTGGAACGCACGCCTCCGAGAAACGGATATTTGGAATTCGACGCCCAGCCACCGAGGACGATTCCGTAAACGCCGAGGGACGCGATCGCGAAGATGAACAAGATCCCGACGTTGATGTCCGCGATGACCATCGGGACGCCGAACAGCGTGCTGCCAAACGGAAGGACTGAGAGCGTGATTACGGCCGGCATCATCGCGAGACACGGCGCGAGAAAATAATAAAGTTTGTTCACGTGCGCGGGCGTGAATTGTTCTTTGAGTAAAAATTTTCCGGCGTCGGCGATTGGTTGGAGCAAGCCGGCGAACCCGACGCGATTCGGACCGAGCCGATCTTGCATCAACGCGCTGACGCGGCGCTCGGCGTAAACGGCGTAATTCATCAGGCCAAGCACGAACGCGAGCAGGCCAACAATTTTCAGGAACGATATGCCGATGAAAGCGTAGTCCATTGTCGATTTTATCGTCCGGGCGGGCGTTTTTTCTCCGCACGCTCGATGTCTCTCTCCTTCGGATCGCGCGGCGGCCGCGGCGATTCATCTTCTTTGATCACGTGAACGCCGAGATCGCCGATCTTGCTCAATGTCAGTCCATGAAATTGGTGAATCTCGGTACTCATTTGCCGAAACACGTCTTCGATCGTGTAAATTCCATTGCCGCCGCCGAGTCCTTGCAAGAGATCGCGCAAAATTTCCCAGTCATCGCGCGCGTTGCCGGGCGGGCGGGTCGCTCGGTTCAACCGTTGCAATCGACCTTTGCCGTTGATCATCGAGCCGCGCTTCTCGGCAAAACCTGACGCAGGCAAGCGCACCGTCGCGCGATCGTTCGTCTCGTTCGATAAAATATCCATCGCGACGAACGCCGGCAGATGCATCAGTTGCTCGAGTGAGATCTCGGCTTTGATCGGATTTTCGCCGAGCGCAATGAGCGCGCGGATTTCTCCGGACTTCACGCCCTTCGCGATCGCGGCAAGTATTTCGCCGGGTTCAGACTCCAAACCGAGAATTAACCGCGCGCCAACTCGGTTCGGGTTCCGGTATTGACTCAGCAAAATCTCGTCGCCTTCGCCGCGACGCGGCACGATGTCTATGTAACGGACATCGAGCAGGTCCGCGATTTTCTTTGCCAGCCAAAGTTCTTCATTCGTCATTCGGCCGGAAGCAATCATCGCGATATTCGAACCGTGGAATTGCCGCAGTTGCAGCGCGGCTTGATCGATTGCGTTCTTCCAGTCCGTCACCGCAAGAACGTTTCCGCCCCGAACTTGGGGCTCGAGCAAACGGTTTTCCGCCTCGAGATACTTGAAATTCAATCGCCCGTAGTCGCACATCCAGCATGAGTTGACGTGATCGTTTTCGCGCGGCGTTTGCCGATATACGATGTCTTCACGCGTTCCGATGAGTGTGTTGCAGCCGGTCGCGCAGCTCGTGCAAATGCTTTTCGTTTCTTTCAAAAACCAAACGCGCATCTTGAATCGGAAATCGGTGGACGTGAGCGCGCCGACCGGACAGATGTCGACCGTGTTCAGCGAATAATTGTTTTCCAAACGCTTGCCGGGATGCGCCGTGAGCACGGTGTGACTTCCGCGATCGACAAAGCCGAGCACGTCGTCATGTGCGATCTCGTTGCAGAAGCGAACGCAGCGCGAGCACAAGATGCAACGTTCGTCGTCGAGCGTGACACGCGGGCCGAGCTCCACGTTTTTTGGCTTCTTGACCTTGTTCTCCAGAAATCGCGAACCAGCCGCGCCGTACTCGACGCTGAATTCCTGGAGCTCGCATTCGCCCGCCTGATCGCAGATCGGGCAATCGAGCGGGTGATTGATGAGCAAAAACTCCATCACGCCTTTGCGACATTCTTCGACAACGGGCGAATTCGTTCGCACGCCCATTCCTTCCGCAACGTCTTGCGCGCAGGAAATTTGCGGACGCGGCATCCAATTCACGATCGGTTTGCCGTCGGCGCCGAGTTCGGGCTTTCGATCGGGACCCATCCGCGGCATGCCCATCTCGATCAAACACATTCGGCAATTGCCGGGCGAGCTGAGCTTCTTGTGATAACAATAGCGCGGCACATACGCGCCGACTTGCGCGCACGCTTCGATCACGCGCGTGCCTTTCTTAAACTGATGCCAGACACCATCGATCTGGACGTTGAACATCGGATGCGCGTTGGATTTTTCGTCAGCCATATCAAATCACGGCATCGGCGCCGGCCTTTTCCCATCCGGGATCGTGGGCGAGGGGGCTGGTTGGAATTTTGTCGCGCTCGATCAATTCCGTCGGTGTTTGTTCAGGTGGCAATGGCGGCGGAACGGATTTGCGCGCGTGATGCGCGAATTCTTCCGGAAATTTATCGACAAAACTTTGGGTCGGCCATGCGCACGCTTCGCCGAACGCGCAAATCGTGCGGCCGGCAATGTTATCGCCGATTGTTTTCAGCGTACGCGGATCTTCGGTCACACCGCCGCCTCGCAACATGCGCTCGGTGATTTTTTTCATCCAAAGCGAACCTTCGCGGCACGGCGTGCATTGTCCGCACGATTCGTGGGCGTAAAACTCGTTGATGTTGTTGAGCACCCAAACCATGTCGCGCGAATCGTCGAGGACGATCACGCCGCCCGAGCCGGCCATCGATCCCGCCGCGGCGAGCGTGTCGAAATCCATCGGCAGTTCGTCGATCGACATCTCCACCTCGTTTGTTGATCCATCGGGTTGCTTCTGTTTGATCTTGAATCGCTCGTCAGCGCGCAAAACTTTCGCCGAGCTGCCGCCAGGAATCACCGCTTTCAATCGCCGGCCCCATTTCACGCCACCGGCCATGTCGTAAATGAGTTGCCCCATTGTGACTTTGCCGACTTCGATTTCGAAATAACCGGGACGTTCGACGTCGCCGCTCACGCAAACGATCCGTGTGCCGGTGTTGTTCGGCCGGCCGAGCTGCGCGTAATTCGCGCCGCCCATCGCGATGATGTGTTTCACCGCGCAGAGGGTTTCGACGTTGTTCACGATCGTCGGACACATATAGAGGCCGAGCACAGCCGGAAAATACGGAGGCTTGATGCGCGGATACGCGCGCTTGCCCTCGAGCGATTCGATCAAACCGGTTTCTTCACCGCAAATGTAAGCGCCAGCGCCGCGATGGATGTGAACTTCGAGATCGAACCCGCTGCCGAGAATGTTCCGCCCAAGAAACTTGTGCTCGCGCGCTTCCTCGATCGCGTGTTCGAGGATTTTCGCGCCCTCGGGGAATTCTCCTCTTATATATATGTACGCTGTCCGCGCGTTGAGCGCGAAACACGAGATCGCGATTCCCTCGAGCAACTGATGCGGGTCTTCGTGGATGATGTAGCGGTCCTTGAACGTGCCCGGTTCTGATTCGTCGGCGTTGCAAATCAGATAGACCGGTTTCTTTTCATCCGGTTTGATGAAACTCCATTTCACGCCGCAAGGAAATCCGGCGCCGCCGCGTCCGCGCAATCCGGACGTCTTCACTTCATTGACAATGTCGGCGCGCGACATCTTGACCGCTTTCTTCAAATCCTTGTAGCCGCCTGCTTTCAAGTAAGTGTCGATGTCGATCTTCCAATCTTTGCGCCCGATGTTTTCGAAAATCAGTCGATGTTCGAGCGGATGCGACTCGTGAATGTATTTCGTCGGCGGTTCCGAAAAAATCGAGGCTGCATCCTGCGGCTGGACGTTTTCGTGCAGCTCATCATTCACCATGCAAACCGGTGCGGTGCCGCAGCTCGCGAGGCACTCCACGAACTCGATGCTGTAATTTTCGTCAGGACTGGCTGCGAACCACGCATGTCCATGGTGCGCGCCATTTCGCTTAATGCCCGTCGCCGCGCACAGATTTTCCATGACCTGATAACTGCCCGCCATCGCGCAGCTCAGCGTTCGGCAAACGCGGATGTGCGTCTTGCCGGCGCACTTCTCGCGCAGCATTGGATAAAACGTGACCAGCTCGAGAATGTTGATCGGCTGCAGCCCAAGCTTCTCGGCGATCCACGTCACCGCGTCATCGCCGATGAATCCAAAATGTTCCTGCCAAAGATGAAGCAGCGGTAACGCGGCGCTTCGTTTGTGCGCGTGCGGATAACGCTTAATCGCGTCATCCATTTTTCGCTCCAACTCGGCGGGAACGCGTGTGCTCGTCGAGTCCACTACGATAATTAATCGGTTAACGTGCTCTGCTTTTCGACAACTTTGTCATCCTTGAAAATGATCGTCACCGTGTCTTTGGCCTGGCGATAAGTGTAAGTCGTCTTTTTCAGGATAACGAAATCTTTGCTGTCGAGCTCGGTCGGTGGACCAAGAATCGATTCGACCTGTTTCTTCGACATTCCTTCGGCAACTTCGTCCACGTTTGCTTTCGTGATGCGGCGGCCAACGCAACCACCGAGCAAGAGCATGAGCAAGAGTATGAGAAAGAGCCGACAAACTCGTTGCAAGATCGACATGTTCATCTGTCGCATTCGCCCATGACAAAGTCCAGACTTCCGAGCACCGCCGGTACGTCGGCGAGCATGCAGCCGGGCAACAACTCCGGAAGAATGCTCAGGTTCACAAATGAAGGCGCACGGATCTTCAATCGATACGGAACGCCGCCACCGCGGCTATTGATGTAAAATCCGAGCTCGCCCTTCGGATTTTCGGCCGCGAAATAAATTTCTCCCGGCGGCGCATCGAGTCCTTCGGTCACGACGATGAAATGGTGGATCAATTCCTCCATTTTCGTCATCACGTGCGACTTCGGCGGCGTCATATTTTTCCAATCCGCGACGTTGATCGGCCCACTCGGCAATTTTTCGATCGCTTGCCGCAAAATTTTCGCGCTTTGCCGCATCTCCTCGATCCGCACGAGATAGCGATCGTAACAATCGCCCGCGCTTCCGA
>Ga0126380_10000929_pt1 | contig 10506 bp, 10 predicted proteins | sample PanSoiMetPlot_26_FD_92544 | JGI IMG/M metagenome (GOLD analysis project Ga0126380, IMG submission 92544) | Tropical forest soil microbial communities from Panama - MetaG Plot_26 | ecosystem: Environmental > Terrestrial > Soil > Tropical forest > Bulk soil | place: Panama | collected 2016-02-17
AGCGCGCTGCGCGCATGCATCGGCACCGCGGTGATGTCGTTGCCGGCGAAATAAATTAGTCCCGAGTCGGGTACAAGCTGGCCACTGAGCTGCGCAATCAACGTTGTCTTGCCGGCTCCGTTTGGGCCGATCACGGCATGCAGTTCGCCTTCCGGGATCGCAAAAGTAAGATCGTCAGTGGCGACGATGGCACCGAAGCGCTTCGCAAGATTCTCTACACGAAGCAAATCAGCCATGATTCACCTTTTGGCCCACCTTGCCGAGAAGGCCATCGATGCCGCCGCGCGCGAAGAGCACGACGAGCAACAGCAGCGGGCCCAGGATGATCTGCCAATATTCGGTGATGCCGGAGAGCACCTCTTCCAGCACCAGCAACGCCACTGCGCCGAACAAGGGGCCGAAAATTGAACCCATTCCGCCGAGCACAACCATGACGATCAGGTCACCCGAACGTGTCCAATACATCATTGCCGGGCTGACGAAATCGGTATGGTTCGCAAGCAGTGCACCGGCAAGCCCGCACAGGGTCCCGGCAATGACAAAGCAGATGAGCTTGTAGCGATAGGTTGGAAAACCAATTGCGCGCATGCGCGTGTCGTTTGACCGCGCTCCTTGGACTGCCATCCCGAAGCGGGAATTGACGAGACGCCAAACGAGATAAATCGAGGCAAAAAGCAGCGCGAGGCAAATATAATAGAACTGGATCTTGTTCGACAGATTCAATGGCGGGAAGAACTGGCTGCGCTTCTGGATGGTCAAGCCATCGTCGCCGCCATAGCGCGCAAGTCCCGCGACGATGTAATACGCCATCTGGGCAAACGCCAAAGTGATCATGATGAAATAGACGCCGCGTGTACGCAGGCTGAGGGCCCCGATCACCAGCGCGAACAACGCGGAGGCCAATAACGCCACAGGCCATTGTACAAAGCCGCTCGTGATTCCTTCAAAAGCGAGCATTCCAACGGCATAGCCGCCGATCCCAAGATAAGCGGCGTGACCGAAACTCATCATGCCACCATAACCGAGGATCAAATTGAGGCTCACGGCTGCGAGCGCCAAAATGACGATGCGCGTAAACAGCGTGAGCAGGAAGCGACTGCCGGTAAGTTCGACATAGACCGGGAGCAACACCAATGCGACGAGCAGCAGTACGACGACGACCGTGCGCAGATCGAGCGTCCACCTCATTTGCTGCCCGCCGGAAACAGGCCTTCCGGCCGAATCACTAAAACGATCGCCATCAGCAGATAAATCAGCATGGATGAAAGGGCCGGCGCCGCGGTCGCCGCCGTTTCCTTGGTGAATGCGAGCCGGAGCAAATCGGTGAAATAGGCCCGGCCGAGGGTATCGATAAAACCGACCATGATGGCAGCAACGAACGCCCCGCGGATTGAGCCAATACCGCCGATCACCGTAATGACGAAAGCGAGAATGAGGATGTTCTCGCCCATTCCGATCTGAACGGTCAGAATCGGCGCCTGCATCAATCCAGCAAGGCCGGCGAGCGCCGCGCCAAGACCGAACACCAGCGTGAACAGCAGTTTGATATTCACGCCAAGCGCACCGATCATTTCACGGTTCGATGCCCCTGCGCGGATGAGCATGCCGAGGCGTGTGCGCATAACCAGAATGTAGAGAAAGACTGCTACCGCGAGCGACACCACGATGATGGAGAGCTTGTACGCCGAGTAATCCACACCCGGCAAAATGCGGACCGAAGTATTGAGCCACGATGGCAGCGGCAGGCTCATGCCGCCCGCCCCCCAGATCAGTCGTACCAGCTCGTCAAAAAAAAGAATGAGACCAAAGGTCGCGAGCACATGGTCGAGATGGTCGCGTCCATAGAGCCGTCGCATCGCGATCACTTCCACAGCCATGCCGACCAGAAGCGTCGCAGCAAGCGCGAGTATGGCACCCAACACGAAACTGCCAGTCCAGGCCGCAAACGTCGCTGCAAAATAGGCGCCGAGCATATAGAGCGAACCGTGGGCGAGGTTCACCAAATCCATGATGCCGAAGACAAGCGTCAGTCCGGCCGCCAGCAGAAACAGCAGAAGGCCGAATTGCAACCCGTTCAGGCACTGCTCGATGAAAAGCGTCATGACACGCCGGTCGCGAATATTAGCGTGAGTCGATACACAAACGACGGCAGCGCCGATGCGCCGCCGCCATTGCGCATCAGCGCAGCATCATTTCATGTGGCATTCGTTGACAAAACGATCCTGGTTGTCTTCCACGATCGTTGCGACGGTCTTGAGCACCAAGTTGCCGTCCTGATCCTTCACCGGCTCCTGCAAATAGAAGTTCTGGATCGGGATGTGATTGGTGTTGAACTTGAAATTTCCCCGTACCGATTTGAAATCGGCCTTCTCCAGGGCTTTTTGCACAGCCACCTTGTCTGAAAGGTCGCCCTTGGTCGCGGCAACTGCTGATGCCACCAGGTTCGCGGCATCATAGCTCTGCGCGCCATAGAATGATGGACGCAAGCCCGGGTACTTCTTGATGTAGTCGGCGACGAATTTCTTGTTCGCATCGTTTGGCAGATCGTTCACCCACTCCTGCGCGCCGGGCACGCCAAGCGCGAGATCCTTCTGCAACGGCAGCGAAAGCTCATCGATGGTGAACGCGGTATAAAGCGGGATCTGACCCTTGAGACCGGACTGCGCGTACTGGCTCAAGAACTGCACGCCGGCTTTGCCGGGATAAAATACGAAGATCGCGTCCGGTTTCTCAGCCTTGGCTTTCGCGAGTTCGGCGGAGAAATCAAGTTGGTCGGGCCATTTGGTCAACTCCTGTCCGACGATCTTGCCTTTGAACGTCGACGCGACCCCGCCGAGCATGTCCTTGCCGGCGGCGTAGTTCGGGCCGATCAGAAAGGCGGTCTTCACGCCTTTCTGGTTCATGTAGTGGCCCATCGCCTGCGGCGTCTGGTCGTTCTGCCACGAAGTCGAGAAGATGTACGGCGAACATTGTTCGCCAGCGATCTGGTGCGGCCCGGCATTCGACGTGATCAGAAAGGTCTTGGAGTCGACGGCCGATTTCATCGAGGCCAGCAGCACGTTCGACCAGATATAGCCGACGATGAAATCAACCTTATCCGACTCGATCAGCTTGTCCGTTTTCTGCTTGCCGATTTCCGGTTTGAAACCGTCATCTTCGTAGATCACTTCGACCGGCAGGCCGCCCATCTTGCGGCCCATGTGGTCGAGCGCAAGCTCGAACGAATTGCGCATGTCATTTCCGATGACGGCGACCGGACCACTGAAGGTGCTGATGAAACCGATTTTTATGGATTTTTGCTGAGCCGAAGCTGGGCCCGCTGCGAGCAGCAGCGCGGCGCTTGCGGCCAAGATTGCGTTGCGCATGTGATATCCTCCCCGAGAGCCTTTAAGCCCTATTCCTTTTGATAGTCTAATGTAGCGGCAGAGCCGCCAAAAGGTCCACCGGCGCGCAGCGCGCGAACTATATTTCGCTGTCGCAGGGTAAATTCGATACCTCAGGTATTTCGGGCTTGTCCGCCATGCGAGACCGGCCATTGACCGGCGTGCTGAACGCCCGGCAGTCTATCGATCGCCCTCTTCGTGGCCCAACCGATGGGAATTCGACTTTTGTCCAAGGCGCTGGAAAAAACCTATGACGGCGTCATCATCGGCGCGGGGCATCACGGGCTGATCCTCGGCAGCTATCTCGCTCGCGCCGGTCTGAGCATTCTTTTGGTGGAGCGGCGCCTGACATATGGCGGCGGACTGTGCACGCGCGAAGTGACGCTGCCCGGTTTCTATCACAATCTTCATTCGATCAATCACTTCCACATCAGCGAGGCCCCCTGGTTCAAGGATCTCGATCTCGGCGAGCGCGTCACTTACATCACGCCGCGCTACGAATTCGGTCAGGCGCATCACGATGGCTCGGCGCTTGTCCTTGGCCGCGATCTGGAGGAGTCGATCGCCAATATTGCGCGCTTCTCGAAAAGAGATGCCGCGACCTTCCGAGAATGGAACCGTAAGGCCGAGAAAATTACCGCGCAGATCTTTCTGCCGGAGCGTTATGCCGAGCCGTTATCAAAAGACGAGCGCGAGGCGTTGTTGTCGCGGACCGCATTGGGCCGCGAATTCCTTGAAGTGGCAAATCGACAGCCGCTCGATGTCGTGCGCGAGCTGTTCGAGAACGAACACGTGCGTCTCCTGTTTCTATTTAAGGTATCGCTGTTCGGCACCTGGCTCGTAGACACGCTATCGCATACGTCACCGATGGGCTCGGTGATCCGCGCCTTCGATCTCGAAAGCGGCTACCAGCTCTGCCAAGGGGGCTCGTTCAACCTTGCCCGGGGGTTGATGGAGGCATTCATTGCCGCTGGCGGCACGTTCCAGCCGCAGGTCGGCATTGAGCGCATCGTCATCGAGAACGGCCGGGCCTGCGGCATCGAGCTGGCTGATGGCCGTACCGTCCGCGCAAGGCAGTTCGTCGCCTCGACGCTCGATGTGCATCAGACCTTTGAGACACTTGTCGGTCGCGCGCAATTGCCCGCGGCGTTTCTCAAAAAGATCGACGACTTTCAATACACGGCATGGAGCCTGTTCGGCCTGCATCTCGCTCTCAATGAAAGTCCGCGTTTTGCGGCCGAAAGGTTCGATCCCAACATCAATCGCACACTGAAATGGAGCATCGGCGCCGAAACGATGGAAGATCTGTTCTCGGCGCATCAGGATGTGCAGGCTGGCCGCGTTCCAAAAATCGTGCAATTTGGATCGGGTCCGTTGAGTCTGCTCGATCCCACGCAAGCTCCGCCCGGCAAACACACCACATATTGCTGGCACGTGATGCCGCTTGATCCCGACCTCGGGGGCAAAAGCTACGAAAGCTTCAAGGAAGAGTTTTCCGACAAGATCGTCGAATGCTTCGCACGTTACTGCCCAAATATGACGGCAAAGAATATTCTCGGACATTACGTGTACACCGGCCGCGAATATGTCCAGGAAATGATCAACATGCGTGGCGGCGATATCTTCATGGGTGCGTTCAATGCCGAGCAGGTGATGTACAATCACTTCGGCTATCGCTCGCCAATTCCGAACTTGTACAACGCCGGGTCCGCTGGACATCCCGGCGGCGCCATTTCAGGAGGCGCCGGCTATATCACCGCCGGGGTAATCACCAACGACCTTGGCCTCAAACCATGGTGGACGCCTTGGGATGCGCGCGCGGCGCTTGAACAATTGCCGCAGCTCGAGCGCGGCGCGGCATGAGTGCCGGTGAGGGAAGTATCGTGTTTCCCGGTCTGAAGGACCGCGTCGTCATTATCACCGGCGCCGGGCAAGGCATCGGTCGGGTCTTCGCAAAAGCGTTCGCAACGGCCGGCGCACGCTCTGTTATTGCCGAATTGAATAAGGAGAAAGCCGCGGCGGTTTTTGAGGAAATCATGGGGTTTGGCGGTCAGGCGCTGGCAGTCACGACCAACGTCGCCGACCCAGCCTCGATTGAGGCGATGATCGACGTGGTCGAGGGCCAGTACGGCCGCATCGACATTCTGATCAACAATGCGGGGATCTTCTCCACGCTGGAGATGCGTCCCTTCGAGCAAATCCCGCTGGACGAATGGGAGCAGGTGTTGCGCGTCAATCTCACCGGGCCGTTTCTCTGCGCACGTGCGGTGCTGCCCGCCATGCGCCGTGCCAAATGGGGCCGCATCATTAATGTCGCGTCTGGTGCAGTGCGGCTCGGACGGCCGAACTATCTTCACTACATTGCGGCCAAAGCGGCGCTTGCCGGCATGAGCTTGTCCATGGCACGCGAACTTGGGCCTGATGGCATTACTGTGAACGCCATTTTGCCGGGTGCCACCTTCACCGAGATTGAACGCAAAACGGTAACGCCGGCGCAGAAAGAGCGTATCATTGCCATGCAATGTATTCCCCGTGCTGAAGTACCTGAGGATCTCGTTGGCGCCGTGCTGTTTCTCGCCTCGGAAGGCTCGTCCTTTGTCACGGGCCAAAGCATCAATCTTGATGGCGGAGTGACCGGCTCATGACCCCGACTGTTGCCATTATCGCGCCGGGCTCAATGGGGGCTGGCATCGGCCAGCGCCTGACCGAAAACAAGGTGACTGTGCTGACCTCGCTCCTCGGCCGCAGCGAGGCCAGTGTAAAGCGCGCGCGCGATGCCGGCATGCAGGCGGTCGACGAGCGCTCGCTCGCAGAAGCCGATTTCCTGCTCTCGATCGTGCCGCCTGGCGAAGCGCTGGCGCTCGCACGACAGCTTGCCCCTGTGCTCACCGCTGCCAACAAGAAGCCAATCTATGTGGAATGCAATGCGATTAGCCCGCCGACAATGCTGAAAATAGCGGACGTGATTGCCACGACCGGCTGTCCGTTCGTCGGCGCAGGGATTATCGGCCCGCCGCCAAAGCCCGGAAGTACCAACACAAAGATTTATGCGTCCGGGCCGGCCGCCAAAGACCTCACCCGGCTTAACAACTACGGGCTCATCATCCGCGTGCTCGAAGGATCACTTACCGCCGCGTCGGCGCTGAAAATGTCCTATGCGGGCATCACCAAAGGCGTCACCGCGCTTGGCGCCACCATGATGCTCGCGGCGACGCGCGGTGGTTCGGCCGAGGCCCTTAAGGCCGAGCTTGCCGAAAGCCGGCCAGATCTTCTGCGCTATCTCTCAAGCCAGGTGCCGGCCATGTATCCCAAGGCTTACCGCTGGGTCGCTGAACTCGACGAAATCGCGGCCTTCGTCGGTGACGATTATGCCGAGCACGATATGTTGGCCGCAGCTGCCCGTCTCTATGAGCGTCTGGCCGACGATGTCGACGGGAAAAAAGACGAAATTGGCGCACTCGACCAATTCCTCAAATCATGACCGCCGAAAGCCCTATCCTCTCTGAAACGCGCGCCGGCTATCGCATCATCACTCTCAACCGGCCGGACAAGCTCAACGCCTTCAACGAGGCAATGCATCAGGCCCTGCGCGAGGCGATCGAGGAGGCAGAAGCCGACGAAAGCTGTCGCGCGTTGCTGATCACCGGGGCCGGCCGCGGCTTTTGCACTGGACAGGATTTGAGCGACCGGCTTGCAAAGCCGGGCGAAACCGTCGTTCTCGGCGGTGCTCTCGAAGCGCATTACAATCCGCTGGTGCGCAAGCTGCGTGCGCTGCATTTTCCTGTCGTCGCGGCGGTGAATGGCGTTGCCGCCGGCGCCGGCTGCAATATCGCACTCGCCTGCGATATCGTGATCGCGAGCCTGAAAGCGACGTTTATTCAGTCCTTCGCGCGCGTCGGTTTGGTGCCGGATTCTGGTGGAACGTGGTTTCTGCCGCGTCTTGTTGGTGATGCACGGGCACGCGGGCTTGCCCTGCTTGCGCAAGACTTGCCCGCCGAGAAGGCGGCAAGCTGGGGATTGATTTGGCGCGCAGTCGACGATGAAGTCCTGATGCACGAGGCAACACGGATCTGTGAGCATTTTGCAATGGCGCCGACGCAAAGCCTTGCGCTGATCAAACGTGCACTGCGTGCATCAATGACCAACACGCTTGACGCCCAGCTCGATCTCGAGCGGGATTTTCAGCGCGCCGCGAGCCTGACGCCCGATTACGCCGAAGGCGTTCGCGCCTTCATGGAAAAGCGCAGGCCCAATTTCACCGGCCGCAAGAAGTAGAAGTGACGTTGATGAAAGACAAACCACCCCTGCGCGTTGGACTTGCCGGCCTCGGCGCTGTCGGCTTGGATGTCGCCAAGCGCCTCATCGCGGGTATCCCCGGTCTATTGCTTGCGGCCGTCGCCGTCCGCGATGTCGAGAAAGCTCGGCGCGCCCTGCCACAAATTGGCAACAGTGTTCCTGTCCGAAAGGCGACCGAACTCGCAAATGACTGCGACATCGTCGTTGAGTGCCTGCCGCCGTCGCTCTTCCGCGATGTGGCCATCAGCGCAATCGATAAGAGCCGCATCTTCATGCCGCTTTCGGTTGCGCAACTTTTGGAAAATGGAGACCTGATTGAGCGCGCCCGGCAAAAAGGCGCCCGGATTCTCGTGCCCACCGGGGCGCTGATCGGCCTCGATGCCGTGCGCGCGGCGGCCGAAGGGACCATTCATTCAGTCAAGATGGTGACCCGCAAACCGCCGGCGGGACTTGAGGGCGCGCCTTATCTGGTGGAGCGCAAAATCTCGGTGAGCGACCTGAAACAACCGATGAGGGTATTCAATGGCAGCGCCCGCGAGGGCGCGCGGGGCTTTCCAACGAACGTCAACGTGGCGGCGGCGCTGAGCCTCGCGGGCATTGGTCCGGATCGAACGCAGCTGGAGATCTGGGCCGATCCCAACGTCACGCGCAACACTCATACGATCACTGTTGATGCCGATACGGCGCGCTTCACGATGACCATCGAGAATATTCCGTCGGAAAATCCCCGCACCGGCAAAAGCGTCGCGCCTTCCACCGTTGCCGCGCTGCGCGCGCTGGTATCGGAATTGAAGGTCGGTACCTGACATTCAGACGCGCAGGAATATCCTTCGGCGATATAGAGATCCGGCGAGCGCGACGGCAAACACAAGCCCCAGGAGATGTGCGGCAAAAACGCCGGTTCCCGGGGTCACCGTCTGGTCGAGCCACATTTTCACGTCACCGCCCACGAAGCGCAGCGCGAGCGGCTCGAAACCCGCAACCCCATTAATGAAATAAAGCGCAATGGCGTTGGTACCAATCCAAACGAAAATCGTCGCCCAGGCTTTCCATCGCCAGACGTCGATGACCTGATGCATGATGCCAAGCATGATCGCGCTATATCCGCCGGTAACCAGCACGAACGATGACGTCCAGATCGACTTGATTACGGGAAACTGCAACCCCCAAAGATAGCCGGCCCCAACCATCAATGATCCCGCGCCGATGAGCCCAACCGATTTTTGCAACGAAGTGAGGCGTTCGTCTTTCAGCAAAAGCCCAGCCAGCACGCCGAGCAGGCAGGTCCCGATCGCTGGCAGCGTGCTCAGCAGGCCTTCGGGATCGCGGATTTTGTCCCACAGCCGGCCGGGCAAATAGTGCGCATCGATCCAGTCCGCGAGGTTCGCATCGCGGCTGAATGAACCGGCGCCAATGCCAGGTACCGGCACGAATGTCATCAATGCCCAATAGCCACCGAGCAAAGCCGCAAGCGCGATCATCAGCCCGCGACGATCGACATTCAGGAAAAGGAGAGAAGCAAACAGGTAGCAGATCGCAATGCGCTGTAACACGCCGACAAAACGGATGTCGTTCCAATGCTGGCTGATGCCTCCATAGAAAATTATGCCCAGGACATACAGCAGGGCCGCGCGGCGCAAGACGTGCAGGTGTGCCCCGACCTTGCCTTCTTTCTCGACCAGTCGCGGCAATGCCAGCACAATCGAGACGCCCGTTACGAAAATGAACAGCGGAAAAATGAAATCGTAAAAGGTGAGCCCTTCCCACTCCACGTGTTTCAATTGGGTCCCGAGGAAGTTGCCGACCGCGCTTGGCGCGGGGCCCTTGTCGCGCAGCATCCGCTCGAGCGTCCAGATCGCGCCGTCGGCACCGATGATCCAGAATATGCTGAACCCACGCAGTGCATCGACCGATGCGACGCGGCCGGTCTGCAGTGCGAGCGGCACTTCTGCATAACGCATCGGGCGCCATGTGCTGTTACGGAAAGTCGATACCCGGACGAAAACGAACCAGCGCTAAAATGGTTGCGCAGAAGGTAGCCTTCGGCTGTGGCGGACTGATGTCAAAACAAAAACAGATGACATCGCGCAAGCCGATAGAGCGCGAAATGCCTAGTGCGGCGCAGCTGCTAACGTGGTCAGCGGCGTGTCGCAGTGGCCGACTGGCTCCTGAACGCGGAAATAGTTCCGCCCGACAAACGACTGATCGTAGTGGTTCCAGGAGGTACCATGGTCCAAGGCTTGCACGCCGGCGAGCGTCACAGCAAAAACTGAACTCTCCATGTCGCGCTGCTGTGCGTCGAGGTTTTGTGGCAGCCGTGAACTGGCATAGTCGACATAGTAGACCCGGCGAATGCAAGAAAGATTCTTGACCGCGTCAAGCGCCGCTTTCGCTGTCATTAAATGATCGGCGTGGTCGTTCGGATTGATGCGGGTGTCGGTTTCGGCAACATTGACCTGAGCGAGTGCGGCCTTTCCGCGTTCGTAAGCAATGATCGCGCGTAGCGTGGCAACCAGGTCATCCCAGCCGTGGTAGGTGGTCGAACCGTCGACCGCCCGCAGAATGTCGGTCTCACCCGTGGCCAGGCGCTTGAGCGATTGAAATCCGGTTTCCGAGTAGCCTGCGCCGGAGGCGTTGCCATCGGGGACACGCAGGAAATATCCCACCGTATTGCGGTAGCTGACGCGATAGATCGGATGCCCGTTGAATACCATTGGCCCCGCGACGCGGTCGGCGGGTGCGCCCTCGGCGTCGGCCATGAAACGAATAGCAGCTTCCGCGCCATTTTCGCGCGTCTTTTATTTTACGTTCCGGCGTCCACCGAAAC
>Ga0126380_10000930_pt1 | contig 10502 bp, 10 predicted proteins | sample PanSoiMetPlot_26_FD_92544 | JGI IMG/M metagenome (GOLD analysis project Ga0126380, IMG submission 92544) | Tropical forest soil microbial communities from Panama - MetaG Plot_26 | ecosystem: Environmental > Terrestrial > Soil > Tropical forest > Bulk soil | place: Panama | collected 2016-02-17
GAGTTCCTCCGCGCCCGCCAGCGGACCGCCTGACCCGCCACGCGGCATCCGCAGGGTCCGAGCGGGCTCTGCCGGCTCCGCTGGCACCCTGCTTACCTCGCACGTAATCGACTCGCGAGCGGCCGGATGACATCCTTGCGGCAGCCCGCTTTCACGGGCGGTGTCTGGGTGGCGGTGTCTGGGTCTGGCAGGAAGGCAGGAAGGTAAGCAATCTCATGATGGAACCGAATGCGATCGCAGAGCGCTACGTGGCAGTCTGGCATCAGCCGGACGAAACGGGCCGGCGCCAGGCCATCGCTGACGTCTGGGCACGCGACGGTGCTTACGTCGACCCGACCTTCGACGCTCGCGGCTACGACGCCATCGAGCGGGTCGTGACCTCGGTCCACGACGAGTACGTCAAGACCGGCGAATACTTCTTCCGGGCGTGCGGCAATGCTCAGGCCCATCACAACGTCCTTCGCTTCAACTGGGTGTTGGTCCAGAGCGCGACCGCCGAGGTCGCCGACAGCGGCCAGGATATCCTGGTCTTGAACAGCGAGAGCCAGATCGAGAACGACTACAAATTCATCGACTCCGCAGTGGTCCCCGGCCAGTTCGCCGAGTTCATCGACCGTTATGTGGCCATGTGGCAAGAGCCGGACGAGGAAAGTCGGCGCAAGCTCGTCACCGAGCTGTGGGCGCCCGACGGGACGCAGGTCTTCCCGGCGGGTGAGCCGAGTGGCCACCAGGCCATGTTCGAGCGGGTCACCCGCTCGTTCAACCTGTTCAACCAGTCTGGCGAGTACGCGTTCCGGTCGACTGGCGACGCCAACGGCCACCACAACCTGGTGCGCTTCAACTGGGAGATGGTCCGCACAGACAACGGTGAGGTCGCGGACGTGGGCTTCGAGCTCTTCGTACGCGACGACGCCGACCGGATCCGCTTCGACTACCAGTTCATCGGTCCCGCCAGCCCAGCCGATGTCTGACAGCCCAGCCAATGTCTGACTGACCCGAGCACCGCCAGAAGGGACAAGAGATGTCCTCCGTTTCCGACACGACGAGGGTGGCGACCACCCCGGCCGCACCGGAGGCACCGCCCAAGTACTGGGGAACGACGCTGGTCCTGCTCACCGGGACCTTCATCAGCGTTCTGGACTTCTTCATCGTCAACGTCGCGATCCCCTCGATGCAGCGTGATCTCGGTGCGACCTCGGCCGGGATCGAGTGGATCGTGGCCGGCTTCGCCCTGGCCTTCGGGGCCTCGCTGATCATCGATGGGAGACTGGGCGACATATTTGGCCGGCGGAAGATGTTCGTCCTCGGCCTGGCCCTCTTCATCGCGTCCTCCGCGCTGTGCGGGGCTGCGCCCAACGTCACCGTCCTGATCATCGGTCGGGTGGCCCAGGGCATGTCCGCCGCACTGATGTCACCACAGATCCTGACCATCCTCGGCACCACCTTCGCCGGGCCGCTGCGGCTTCGCGCGTTCAACGCCTACGGCGTCACGATGGGACTGGCAGCGGTCTTCGGCCAGCTGATCGGTGGCCTGCTGATCCGCTCCGACTTGTGGGGCCTCGGCTGGCGGCTGTGCTTCTTCATCAACATCCCGATCGGCATCGTCGCGCTGTCGCTGGTGCCGCGTTTCGTCAAAGAGTCGCGCGCTCCCGGCAGGCCGCGGCTGGACGTGGGCGGGATGATCCTGATCGCGCTGGCACTGACCGCGGTCGTACTGCCGATGATCGAGGGTCGGCAGCATGGCTGGCCGCCGTGGGCGTGGGCGTCGTTCGTCGTGGCCGCGGTGTTGTTCCTGGCCTTCGCATTCTACGAGGACAGGTTGGCCCGCAGTGGCGGCTCGCCCGTCATCGACCTCAGGCTGTTCCGCGAGCGAGCTTTCACCGCCGGGCTGCTTTCGCAGCTGGTCTTCTGGACCGGGCAGGCTTCCTTTTTCCTGGTGCTGGCTCTCTACCTGCAGTTCGGCCGAGGTTACAATGCGCTGCAGGCCGGCCTGGTTTTCATCGCGATCGGCGTGGGCTACATGGCGACGTCGACAACCGCACGGTTCGTCGCGGGCAGGATAGGGCGGCAGACGATCGCCTTGGGCGGGTTGCTGAGGCTGGTCGGCCTCACCCTGATTCTCATCGCCGTCGCCCACATCGGCGTCGAGGGCAACATAGCCTGGCTGATTCCCGGGCTGGTCATCGACGGAGCCGGGCAGGGAATGGGGGTGGCACCGCTGGCCACCACGGTGCTGGCCCGGATCACGCCAGCACACGCCGGCGCGGCTTCCGGAGTGCTCACCACCGGGGTCCAGGTCGGCAACGCACTCGGCGTGGCGATCGTCGGTGTCATCTTCTACGGAGTGCTCAGCCTCACTCCCGGTGCCATCGGCTACGCTCACGCTTTCTCCTGGAGCGTGTTCTACCTGCTGTTCGTGGGAGTCGCTCTGATCGGCCTGGTCCAATTGCTGCCGAAGACCGCCGGCGCCAGATAGGAAAGGACGGCTTCGAGCGCAGCAGCCGTTCCGAGGACCCCATTTGACAGCCCGGCCGGAGCAGAGCCGCTCCGGCCGGGCTGTCAGTTGTCCGTCAGACGCCGCCGGTAGCCTCGGCGGTGTGGCTGACAATGATTTGACCGACCCGCAACGGCGGTACGTCGCCGAGCTCGCCGGACAGTTGCGGGACCGTTCTATCGAGGTCAGAAACTGGATCGGGCGGAGTCCGCGACCGCTGGCCGAGAGCCGACCGTGGGCCAATTTCCGGCCCGCGCTCAAGGAGCTGTTGTTTCCCGTGGTCATCGAGCGGGCTGCCGGGTCCCAGGTCTGGGACCGCTCCGGCAACCAGTACACGGACTACTGCATGGGATTCGGCGTCCACCTGTTCGGCCACAGCCCGGAGTTCGTCACCCGAGCCATCGAGCGGCAGCTTCGCCGCAACTATTCGATCGGAAGCCAGTTCGCCCCGACCTACGAGCTGGCCGAGCAGTTCTGCCGGATCACCGGGCACGACCGGGTCACGTTCTGCTGCACCGGCACCGAGGCGGTGCTCGGCGCCGTCCGGCTGGCCCGGCTCGCCACCGGCCGCAACAAGATCGTCTACTTCCACAAGTCGTACCACGGCTTGGCCGACGGCGTGCTCGCCACCGTCGGCAGCGCCGGCGGCCCGGCGGTCCCGGCCGCGGCCGGCCTGTCGCCGGGCGCGGTCGGCGAGGCGATCGTGCTGCGGTACGGCGACGACGCCGCGCTGCGGACGCTGGACGCGGTCCGGGACCAGGTCGCCGCGGTGATCGTGGAACCGATCCAGAACCGCAACCCCACCGTTCAGCCGGCGGAGTTTCTGCGCAGCTTGCGAGGTCTGACCGCACGAGCCGGCATTGTCCTGATTCTGGACGAGATGATCACCGGTTTCCGGCTCGGCCTGCGCGGCGCGCAGGGTCGTTTCGGCATAAAGCCGGACCTGGCCACCTATGGAAAGGTGCTCGGCGGCGGCCTGCCGATCGGGGCGATTGCGGGCGTCGCGGCGCTGATGGACGGGATGGACGGCGGGTCCTGGACCTACGCGGACGATAGCGCGCCGACCGCGGCGACCACCCTGTTCGGCGGGACGTTCCAGAAGCACCCACTGGCGATCGCTGCGGCCAGAGCCGTGCTGGACCACCTCGAGTACCGCGGCGAGGAGTTGTACCTGGACCTGGACCGCCAGGCCCGGGCCGCCGTGACCGGCCTGGCCGAGATCTTCGGCCGGGCGGGGCTGCCGTACGCGGTCTCCTCCTACGGGTCGGTGTGGCGCTTCGAGTACACCGGCCCGCCCGACCCGGCGCAGGCGCTGCTGTTCGACATGATGTATCACAGCTTCGTCGCGACAGGAATCTACGCCTGGAAGGGCCGCAGCTTCTTCCTCTCGACCGAGCACAGCGGCACCGACATCGCCAGGCTGCTCGACTCGACAGAGCAGGTCATCGAGCGGCTCCGGGCGGCGCAGTTCCTGCCGGAGCGGGCTCGGGACAGGGCCGGGATCGGTGCCGGAGGCGGCGGGTCGTGACAGACCGACCGGACGGGTGAACCCACCAATGGACGAGGATCTCTGTTATACCCCCGCGACCGAGCTCGCCGGCCTGCTGAAGGACCGCAAGCTCGCCGCTCGCGAGCTCCTGCGGGCCTGCCTCGACCGGATCGAGCGGGTGAACCCGCAGCTCAACGCGATCGTCACGATGGACCCCGAGCGGGCTATGCGGGAGGCGGGCGAGGCCGACCAGGCCGCCGCCGGCCGCGGGTTCCGCGGCCCGCTGCACGGGCTGCCCGTGGCCGTCAAGGACCTGGCGGACACCGCCGGGATGCGCACCACCTACGGGTCGCCGATCTACGCCGACCACGTCCCCGAGGACGACGCGCCGCACGTCGCGCTGCTCCGGAACGCCGGTGCGATCATCGTCGGCAAGACGAACACACCGGAGTTCGGCGTCGGCGCGCAGACCTTCAACCCGGTCTTCGGGGTCACCCGCAACCCCTATGACCGCAGCCTGACCTGCGGCGGCAGCAGCGGCGGCGCCGCGGCCGCCGTCGCCGCCGGGCTGGTGCCGTTCGCGGACGGGTCCGACCTGGCCGCGAGCGTGCGCAACCCGGCCGCGATGTGCGGGGTGACCGGACTGCGGACGACGCCCGGCCTCGTGCCCGCCGGCCAGCCGGCGACCGACGACATCTTCGACCCACAGATCGTGATCGGCCCGATCGCGCGGACCCCGGCGGACGCGGCGCTGCTGCTGGCCGGAATGCGCGGCCGGGACCGGGCGCTGCCGCTGGCCCGCGGCTGGCCGGGCGCGGAGCGGGGTCGGGGCCCGGCCGCCGGGCTGGAGGTGCCTGCTCTGCACGGCATACGGATCGCCTGGAGCGCCGACCTGGGCGGCCTCCCGGTCGAGCGAGACGTCGCGGAGGTGATCGGGCTGGCTCGCAAGGGGCTGGCCGAGTCCGGGGCAGTGATCACCGATGCCGAACCCGATCTCTCGGACACCGACGCGGTCTTCCAGGTGACCCGCGCCCTGCTGGTCGCCGGCAAGTTCGCGCCGCTGCTGCAGACCGAGCGCGAGCGGATGAAGCCGGCCCTGGTCTGGAACATCGAGAAGGCGTTCACGATGGACGGCGGGCAGATCGCCGCCGCCATGCGCCGGCGGAGCGAGATCTTCGGTCGGATGAAGCACTTCCTGTCCGGTTACGACGTCCTCGCGCTGCCGACGGTCCAGGTCGCCGCGTTCCCGGTCGAGCAGGAGTGGGTGAGCGAGATCAACGGTGTCCCGCAGGGGTCCTACCTGGACTGGATGCGGACGTGCTCGCGGATCACCGTCACCGGCCATCCCGCGGTCAGCGTCCCGGCCGGCTTGACCGCTGGCGGGTTGCCGGTCGGCCTGCAGCTGGTCGGCCGCTATGGCGGCGACCTGCGACTGCTGGCGATCGCCGAGGCGGTCTCGCGCAGGCTCGCTCCGGGCGGCCTCCGGCCGGCGATCTGAGCGGGCACACCCCGGGACCGGGTCGGTGCGGCCGGCCGCGGCCTTGCCGCCCCGGTGACCAACGCTTGGCCGCTCCCGGGCAGCCGGCCGGCGTCGTGACTCGGGCAGCAACGGCCGGCCCGCGCCGTTCGCCGACAGGCGGTCAGGTGCGAGCCAGCGCGGCCCGGCGGTCTCGGCGCAGCACGTGGACGACATTGGTGTCGACGTCCCAGTTTGCCGGCAACCGGATACCGAGCTGGTCGACCTCCTGGTCCAGCCGGCGGTAGCCGGCCCGCTCCAGCACCCGGTGGAAGGCGTGGTTGTCCCGGTGCGGGTAGCCGACGAGCACCTCGACGTCGGGGTACAGGTCGAAGACCCGGTCGACGAACGCCGAGAAGGCGCGTGCTCCCACGCCCTGGCCACGGAACCTGGCCTCCCCGACGAGAAAGTCGATGCTCGCCGCGGCGGGCAGCTCGACCGGAAACCTGCGCTGCGGCCGGTCGGCCCAGCGGAAGCACTGGGTCATGCCGGCGGGCTCGCCCCCGACACCGAAGACGAAGACCCGGACCGGGTCCGTGCCGGCGATCCGCGGCCCGTACTTCTCCGCCACGCCGGCCAGGGTCGGAGCCTCGCGGGGCCACCAGGCGCGCACATGTGGATCGTTCAGCCAGCGGTGCAGGACCGGGAAGTCGTCTGCACACAACGGCCGGAGCTCGATCGGCTGCGGGCGTCGCCGCCGGCCGGTCTCGGGCGCCGGGCCGGTCATCGAACGAGCCTGTGCGGCGCGAGGACCCGGCTGCCGACCACCGGGCGGCCGCAGAGTGCGTCTCGCACCCTGCCCGGGACCCGCCCGTTGATGATCGTCACGGCCGCGCCGTCCCGGGCGGCCGACGAGGCACCCGCCAGCTTCTCCGCCATCCCGCCGGTGACGTCCTCGCTGTCGCTGGCGTGCCGGCCGGCCTCGCCGGCGGACTGCACCTCGGCGACGAGCCGGCCCCGCGGGTCGAGGACGCCGTCGACGTCGGTGGCGAAGATGCAGGACTGCACCGGTAGCGCCGCCGCCAGGAAGGACATGATCTCGTCACTGGAGACCACTGCGAACCGCCCGGCCCCCTCGACCAGCACGTCGCCGCAGAGCACCGGGATGACGCCGCAGTCCAGCAGGTGCAGCAACGGGTCGGGGCCCTGCCAGTGCAGGCCACCGTCGCGGCGGCAGAACAGCGCGTTGGCCGGGATCAGGCAGTGCGGCAGCCCCTCGTCCCGCAGCACCGCGCCCAGCCGGTCGCCGAGCTGACGGATCGCCTCGGTGGTGAGCTGGAAGACCCGCCAGTCGGGCGTCGCCCGGCCGGTGAGCGTGTAGTGCCGGCCATATGCCTTCCCCGCCCGACCGGTGCCGTGCACGACGATCGGCACCTGGCCGGACTGCCGGATCTCCCGGGCCACCCGGGTCGCGACGGCGCTGTCGAAAGAGAAGAGCCGGGTTCGGTCGGTCAGGATGCTGCCACCGAGCTTCAGCAGTGTGAACATGTCCCTCCGCCCTCGTGGACGTGCCGCGGCCCGGTAGCCGGGACCGAGTGGAGCATCGGTCCCGGCTACCGGGACTTCCTGGAGCAGCGGCGCTCAGGTCGCCAGGAAGTGGATCACGCCCGCTGCGATGACCGCGCCGTACACGCACTTGTCCCAGCGCCGCTCCGCGCGGATGATCGGCCGTGACTGCAGCAACCGGATCGCCGACCGGTCGTCGGTCGTGCGGCGGTAGAGGCTGATCCGGTACCCCAGAGCCCCGATGCCGCCGACCGTGGCGAGGACTCCCAGCGGCCCGAACAGCTGGACCAGACCCACGCCCATCACGACGGTCGCCAGGCCGACCAGCGCGATCGCGATGACCATCACGTTGCGCGGCCCGTAGACCACCGATGGAGTGCGAATCTGCTCCGCCCGGTCCTCGTCGGTGTCCATCACCGTGACCCAGAACCCGATCCGGCCCATGGTGACCATGGCCATCGCCACCAGCAGGACCCAGCCGCCGGTCTCGATGTGGCCCTCGTGCACCGCAAGATAGGCAATGAGACCCGGGACGAAGCCCATCCGGATCGAGTTCATGACCGGGTTCCACAGCGCCCGGCGCTTGAGCCGGATCGGTTCGGCGTTGTAGAGGTATCCGGCCAGGATCCCCACGCACTTCACGAGCACGAACGCCCAGTTGCCCAGGATCAGGGACACCACCACGGCCATGCCGACCGTGATGACCTGTTCGGCGATGTAGATCACCAGTACCCGGGGCCGGCCGACCCGTTCCACGCCTCTGGCGATATAGAACTTGACCGGACTCCGAACATCGATCGGATAATCAGAGTAGGAGTTGAGTACAAAGCCACCGAACAGCGAGAGCGCATTGATACCGAATGCGAGGATACTGCTGACCGTCCACAGGCTCGACGGCCGGTCTGCGGCGACGAACATCCCCCAGACGAGCACGAGGAAGAGGTTCGGGAAGACCTCGGTCCGATGGACCGACCGCAGCGCGCGTACCAGCGATACCGGTTGGACCGCCGCAGCCGTGGTAGCCGCGGCTGTCATGTCATCTCACGACGGATGCTTTGGGCATGGTTGCCGGAGCCAGCTCCGGGCTGTCCAGGGCAGCCAGGACGGCCTCGTCGATCGCGGCCCGGAACGACTTGATCAGGTCGGGCTGGATCCGGCCGGCGTTCCGGTCGCCGCCTGCGCAGACCGCGCCCCGGACGCCGACGATGTCGGTCCCGACCCGGGCCAGGTCGTTCAGGTGCCCCGCCTTGACGCTGCCGGCCAGTGCGACCAGAAGCCGCCGCTCGTGGCCGCGCCGGACGAACTCGGCGCAGTCCTCGACGCTCATGTGGTCGAAGAGGGTAGAGCCGTCCTTGACCGCGGTGTCCACCATGGCCACGTCGGCACCGGCCTCGGCGGCGATGTAGGGAACCGACAGCGGGTTGATGCAGCCCACCTTGTAGCCGTCGGCGTATCCGGAGGCCACCACCAGCGCCTTCGGGTTGGCGTCCTTGACCGCCCGGACCACGCCGGTCATCACCTCGATGCCCTGGCTCGGCGTAGTGCAGCCGAACAGGCCGACCTTGATGTAGCTGGCGCCCGCGGTCGTGGCACCCAGCGCCGCCAGCGCCACGGTGCCCGGCTTGAAGGGCACGTCCCCGAGAGTCGCCGAGACCGGCTTGTCGGCCGGCGTCGCGTCGCGGATTGCCCTGATCACCCACGGGAAGTTGGCCCCCAGCGAACCCTCGGCGGGCCGCTTCACGTCTACCAGGTCGAGGTACTCCGCCGCCGCCGCGCAGACCAACGCCTCGTCGAGGCCGTCCGGGGAGACTAGAAGTCGCATTCCAAGTCCTTTCGGGAGGTGGTGGCCGGGGACTTTGTTTTCGGATTCATCCGAAACCCGCGAGCCGAACATCAGCCTAATAGTCCCGGCTGACTCGCAGCTGATTCGTCGCTGACTGGTGCCCGCCGCAGGGGACCGTCAGACCGTCGGTCGCTTGAGGTTGAACTGGTAGTCGACGACGATCCGGCCCTGGTCGTCGAGCAGGACGAAATCCTGGCCGAACATGTCGACCTCGCCGGTCGCCGCCGACGCCATCACCCAGTTGAACTTCACGCCGTTGTGGTGTCCGTAGGCGTTGTTCTGCGATTTGAATGTGAATCCCTTGCCGTAGTACTCGTCGTGCGAGCGGCCGATCGCGTACTCGATCTGGTCGCGGCCGGTACACACGAAGACCCTGTTGTAGTACTTGGCGTCCTCGGCCCAGAGGCCGGTGACCAGCTCGTGACGGATCTCCGGGTCTTTCTCGTTCCACGCCGCCATGTAACGGTCGACGAGCTGGTTGAACTTGATGTCGACGCTCACGTTCCCTCCCTCGGGAATCGGCTGGAGCCGGGCCGTACCCGGGCCCGGCTGCGCTCAGATCGGCGGCGTCCGCAGCCCGAACTGGTAGTCGAGGGCGATCTGTCCCCGGTCGTCGAGGATGATGAAGTCCTCGCAGAAGGTGTCCACCTCGCCGGTCGCCGAGCAGACGAGCACCCAGGTGAAGGTGATGCCGTTGTGGTGCGCATTGGCGTTGCTCGACGACTTGAACGAGAATCCCTTGGCGACGTAGTCCTTGTGCGCCGTGGCGATCACGTTGTCGATCAGGTCGCGGCCCTGGGCGGTGAAGAGCCGGTTGACGTACGTTCCGTCCTCGGCCCAGAGCTCGTCGACGAGCTTGCGCCGGGCCTGCGGGTCCGGCTCGTTCCACAACGCGACGAAGCGGTCGATGAGCTCGTTGTAGTTCACGGTGTTCGCGCTCACAGCAGTCTTCCCTTCGGTGTGCGCCGATGAGCCGGCCGGGGGTTTCAGCGATCACTGCACGGCACCGGCCCGTTGGATATGGCCGGTCAGGTCGGTCGCTATCGCCAGTGCGGCGTGGTAGATGAAGAAATGGCCGCCGGGGAAATCGCAGTTGCCCAGGTAGTCGGCGGTCCGCGCCGCCCAGGAGCTCATCGCGCCGCTGGCCATCAGCGGGTCGGACCTGCCGGTGTAGGTCGCCACCGCGCACGGCACCGGCGCGTGGTCGTCGGTGTAGTCGATATAGGCGGTCAGGTCCGCCCGGGTCGGCGGGATGCTGAGCGCGAGCATGTCCGGGTCGCGGAACAGTTCCTCCGGCAGCGAGCCGAGGCTGACCACCCAGTCGACCAGCTCGCTTTCGGGCAGGTCCACCTGCGCCAGCGTGGGTGCGGTGAAGCCCTCCGGCGCCCAGCCGGCCGCACCTATCAGCAACGGGGTCGAACCGACCTCCTTCTCCAGCGCCAGGGCCACCCGGTAGGCCACCAGGGCGCCCATCGAGTGGCCGAACAAGGCATACGGCCGGTCGTCCAGTTCGGCGGCGATCGCCTCGGCGGTCGCCTCGACCAGTGGGTCGAACCTCGTGAACGCCGGCTCCGCGTGCCGGTCGAGCCGGCCCGGGGGCTGGATCGCCTGCACGGCGATGTCCGGCCCGAACAGCTCGTACCAGTCCCGGTAC
>Ga0126380_10000931_pt1 | contig 10501 bp, 8 predicted proteins | sample PanSoiMetPlot_26_FD_92544 | JGI IMG/M metagenome (GOLD analysis project Ga0126380, IMG submission 92544) | Tropical forest soil microbial communities from Panama - MetaG Plot_26 | ecosystem: Environmental > Terrestrial > Soil > Tropical forest > Bulk soil | place: Panama | collected 2016-02-17
AAGTCACGCCATTAATGACCTCGGGATCGACAGCCTCGATTTTCTCGATATCGCTTTCGCCATAGACAAGGCCTTCGGGATCAAACTTCCCCTTGAGCAGTGGACCCAAGAGGTCAATGACGGCAAGGCCACTACTGACCAGTATTTTGTGCTTAAGAACTTGAGCGCCCGCATCGACGAACTCGTCGCTGCCAAGGGGGCCTAAAGCGCCATCACATGCGTCTGGAGTACTTTCAGCTGATCGACCGCATCGTCGACCTTAAGCTTACCGACCGCAAAATCGCCGCCGAGGCAACGGTTCCAAACACAAGCACGATTTTCGAAGGCCATTTCCCCGGGTTTCCACTGATGCCCGGCGTGCTGTTGATCGAAGCCATGGCTCAAACTTCGGGCTGGCTCGTGGTCGCTGCAAATCGCTTCGAGCGCATGCCATTTCTCGCCGCGGTTAAGGACGCCAAGCTTCGAATGTTTGTCACGCCCGGGCACAAATTGTCAGTGGAGGCCGACCTTGTTCACGAAGGATCGGGATACGCGATCACGCAGGCACGTATCTTGTTCGACGGCAAGCCCATCTGTGATGCGACGCTAACGCTACGTGTCCTCGATTTTCCAAACGCCGAAATGAAACTGCGGATGCGCGAAGCCGCCTCGCGAGTCGGATTCCCGGGCGAGGTGCTGCCCAATGGCTGAGAGCGCGCGGGAGGTCTGGATCACGGGGATCGGTATTGTTTCTTGTCTCGGTGAAGGACCGGTCGCGCATTGGCAGAAGTTGATGGAAGCGCGTCCGAGTGCCGATGCGGCTACATTTGCTCCTTTCATCGTGAATCCCCTGGCACCGATCAATTTTGATGTCCAAATCCCCAAAAAGGGCGATCAACGCCAGATGGAAAATTGGCAGCGGATTGGCACATACGCTGCAGGCCTCGCACTCGATTCTGCGGGCGTTAAAGGCAACACCGAAATCTTGCCACGCATGGACATGATCGTTGCCGCCGGCGGGGGTGAGCGCGATCTCACGGTCGATTCGAATATTCTTAGCGGGATTACGCGGGCTGCAAATCCGGCCGCTTTTCTAAATGAGCGCCTGATGAGCGATTTACGGCCGACCTTATTTCTTGCTCAACTCTCTAACCTGTTGGCTGGCAATATCTCGATTGTTCACGGGGTAACAGGCTCGTCGCGCACCTTTATGGGAGAAGAATCCGCCGGCATCGACGCGGTACGTATCGCCCACGCACGCATCGGCGCGAGACAAAGTGACATTGCTCTCGTGGGTGGCTCCTACAACGGAGAGCGACCTGATCTTCTGATGCTCTATGAGTTCGCTGGCATGGCATTGAAGAATAAATATGTGCCGATATGGGAGCGCGGGGATGGCAAAGGCGGTTTTGCGTTGGGTTCGCTAGGTGCCTTTCTTGTAATTGAGGCGCGCGATCATGCAGAAAGGCGCAGCGCCAAACCGTTGGGCCGCCTGATCGCGGTAATATCCGACCGCGCTAACCGGCAACCTGGGACAGTTGCCGAGACGCTTTCGCGGCTATGGGATCAACTCAAGGACAATATCAATATCGGTCACGCGGCGATCCTCTCCGGCGCGACAGGGGCCGATCCTGCGACCGCGGAGGAGCGTCAATTTCTTGAACGGCATGCTGATCTTGCCGTGCGCGCCACCGGATCATATCTCGGTCACGGGTTGGAGCCGCAATTTCCTATGAACATCGCACTGGCCACGGTCGCGCTTGGTCATGGTAGGCTGTTTCCGCCCTGTGACTCGACGGGCTTGGAGCGGCCAATGGACGGGAATTTGACCCAAGTCCTCGTGACCGGTGTCGGGCATTGGCGAGGCGAAGGCTTAGCGCTAGTCGAGCGTGTCGGCTGAGGAGAACAGAAATGGCAGCGTCGGGCAAAGACAAATTGGGGCGGCCACTCGTGGTCGTAACTGGTCTCGGTGTAGTTACATCGCTCGGCGCGGGTCGATCTGACAATTGGGCGAAACTCACGGCCGGCAAATCCGGGATCAAGACGATCACTCGTTTCCCCACCGATGGGTTAAAGACACGCATTGCCGGCACCATTGACTACCTGCCGCCGCAAGCCAGTGCTGCGGCGTTGACAGAATCGTTTGCTGAGTTCGCTGCCGAAGAGGCTATCGCACAATCCGAAGTTGGGAGGCCAGGACACTTCCCTGGCCCTCTCTTTCTGGCCGTGCCCCCGATCGAGTTGGATTGGCCGCAACGCTTCGAGGTCGGTGCCAGATCGGGCGGCAACGAGAAGGTCACTTATGCGGACATGTCTCGCGTCAGCCCGGAATTTCCGGCCTATCATCGGCGCTTTCTGCTGGGCTCGGTGGCCGACACTTTGGCGGAGAAGTTCGGTACGCAAGGTTCCCCTATTTCGCTTTCCACCGCCTGCGCCTCGGGTGCAACGGCAGTTCAACTCGGAGTCGAGGCGATTCGCCGCGGCGAGACCGACGCCGCGCTCTGTATCGGCACCGATGGTTCAATCAACCCCGAGGCGGTGATCCGCTTCTCCCTACTCTCCGCCTTATCTACGAGCAACGACTCGCCGCAGACTGCCGCCAAACCGTTCTCAAAGAATCGCGATGGCTTCGTGATGGCTGAAGGTGCTGGCGCACTGGTGCTTGAGAGCTATGATGCTGCGAAAGCACGCGGAGCCAAAATCCTTGGCGTGCTCGAAGGCTGCGGCGAGATGACGGACGCTTTCCACCGTACGCGTTCGAGCCCCGATGGCAAGCCGATCATCGGATGTATAGCAAACGCGATTAGCGATGCCGGGCTTACCCCGAATGATATCGACTACGTTAACGCGCATGGCACTAGCACGCCCGAAAACGACAAGATGGAATATCTGGGTTGCGCGACCGTATTCGGAGACCGTATGAAGAGCCTGCCAATTTCCTCCAACAAATCCATGATCGGTCACACTCTTTCAGCTGCTGGTGCGGTCGAGGCGGTATTCACGCTACTCACGCTGCAGCACCAACGCATTCCACCCACGATCAACTACACTATTCCGGATCCCGCGATTCCGCTCGACGTAGTGCCGAACAAAGCGCGTGATGCTCGTCTGCAGCATGCCATTTCGAATTCGTTCGGGTTTGGCGGTCAGAACGTTTCGTTGGTTATGGGGCTCGAGCCCGCCTGAGAGCGGCTAGGGTCTATTTGCCATGCGTGCGCTGAGACTGATCGCCGACCGCCAACTTGAACTTGCCGACATACCGTCGCCACCTCCGCCCGGCGAAGGCGATGTTCAAATTCGGATCAAAGCGGTGGCGCTCAATCACCTTGACCTGTGGGGTTTTCGAGGCATGGCCTTCGCCAAGCGGCAGTTACCGCTCGTCGTTGGAGCTGAAGCCTCCGGGGAAATTGCCGCGACCGGCAAAGGCGTCAAAGCTTTTAAGCCTGGCGATAAGGTCGTGATGTATGGGGCCATGACCTGCGGCCGATGTGTCGCCTGCCAAGAGGGTCGCGACAATTTGTGCGAGAATGTCAGCGGCATCATGGGATTTCATATCGACGGTTTTGCCCGCGACCTTATCAACCTGCCCGCCCGTCTGGTGCTTCCGGTACCGGCCAACGTTTCGCTGCGCGACGCGGCCTGTGCCCCGATTGCCTTCGGAACTGTCGAGCATATGTTGTTCGATAACGCCAAGCTCAAACCGGGCGAAACTATCCTGGTGCATGCCGGCGGTTCCGGCATCGGTTCGGTCGCCATCAAGATGGCAAAGGCAATCGGCTGCACGGTCATTACAACGGTTGGTGACGATGCCAAGGCGAGAAAAGCTAAAGCGCTTGGCGCAGATCATGTCATCAATTACAAGACCGAACGGTTCGAGAGTATTACCCGTAAGCTCACCGCAAAGAAGGGAGTAGACGTCGTTTTCGAACACGTCGGCGGAGAGGGCTTTAATGGCTCCCTGCTCTGCCTTAAGCGCGGCGGCCGGCTGGTGACCTGCGGCTCGACCGCGGGCCCGACGGTGACCATCAATTTGATGCAGCTGTTTCAGCAGCAGTACAAAATATTCGGTTCTTTCGGAGCCTCGCTACGTAATATTCGCGACAGTCTCTCAAAGATCGCGGCGGGCATGACGCCGATCATCGACACCGAGGTGCCGCTCGCCGATTTTGAACACGGTCTCGTCCGACTTGAAAGCCGCCAGGTGTTCGGCAAAGTAATTGTGAATTTCTAACGCATGATCCCGAAAAGCAGGACCGTTTCTCGGAAATGGTTCGTGCGTGACGTAAATGTAGGCATTTCGATATGAATCGCCTGATACAGCGTTTGCGCCTTGATTTTAAGCGCGCAAGCGATGCCTTGGTTGGAAAGATTGCGATTGGCGCTCTTAGGGTCCTCCGCTTGACCAATCCGAACAAAATGGCTGATTTCGCCGGCGCGGCGATGCGGACGATTGGTCCGTTCCTTCCGGAAAATCGGATCGGTCGCGACAATCTTGCTGCGGCTTTCCCGGAAAAATCCAAAATCGAAATTGATGCTATTCTGCGCGGCTGCTGGGACAATCTTGGCCGAATTGGTGCGGAGTTTGCGCATCTTGACCGGCTTTGGAATTTTGATCCCGGGCAGCCGCCCGAGCACAGCCGCATCGAACTCGCGCAACCAGATATTGAGCGTTTTCATAAGCTGCGGGACGACGGCAAACCTGCCCTGATTTTTGCAGCTCATCTCGCGAATTGGGAATTGCCGGCCGTTTGCGCAGCGACATACAAGCTGGACAGCGCCGTGCTCTATCGACGGCCGAACATTGCCGGGATCGATCGTTGGCTCACCGAAACGCGTACTGCTAGCATGGGCGAACTGATCTCGACGGACCTTTACGCACCGATGAAGATTTCAGAAGCGCTTGAGCGCGGCGCGCATGTCGGCATGCTTGTCGATCAGTATTACGTGCGCGGTGTCCCGGTGACATTCTTCGGTCGGCGTACCATGGCAAATCCGCTGCTGGCCCGGCTTGCACGGCATTTTGACTGTCCGATTCACGGGACCCGGATCGTGCGGTTGGCGAACCATCGGTTCCGCGCCGAACTCAGCGATGAAATCAAACCGGTTCGCGATGGCGAAGGAAAAATCGATATCGCCGGGACTATGCAGATTGTCACATCCGTAATTGAAGGTTGGATCCGCGAGCACCCCGAACAATGGCTATGGATGCACCGGCGCTGGCGGCCAAAGGAGGCACCGCCTATCAACGGCCAGTCTTGACCTTCGTCCAAAGTCTGTTCACGAAACGTTGCGACTTCTGGTCGCGTGCGCTCACGGTATAAAGCCGACCCATTGTGGTGGGGTCTGGATAAACACTTTTGTCGTCCAACACGGCTTTATCAACGAACTTTTGGCTGGCGAGGTTGCCGTTAGCATAGGCAACCAGATTGGTGTTCTTTGCTGCCACGTCCGGACGCAAAAGATAATCGATGAACGTATGCGCTTCGGAGACATGGCTCGCGTCCTTCGGAATCGCAAGATTGTCGAAAAACATCTGCGCGCCTTCCTTCGGAATTGAATAGCCGATTTCCACGCCATTTTTCGCTTCTATTGCCCGTTTCTGCGATTGCTTGATGTCTCCCGACCAACCGACTACCAGACAGATTTCTCCGCTCGCCAGTGCGTTGAGATACTCGGACGAATGGAATTTTCGGACCGAAGAACGAATTTTCATTAGTAACTCGGTAGCCTTCTCCAACTCTTTCGGATCGGTGGAATTCGGGTTGAGGCCGAGAAAATGGAGCGCCGCTGGAATGATATCGTCAGCGGAATCAAGCATATGCACACCGCAATCCCGAAACTTTGCCAGATTTTCGGGCTTAAATACGATTTCCCAACTATCGATCTTGCCATCGGGACCAAGCCGCTCACGCATCGCCTTTACGTTGTAGCCAATGCCAGTCGTGCCCCACATGTAATTGACGGCATACTGATTGCCGGGGTCGTAGACCGCTAACCGCGTCGAGATCTCTGGCCACACATTGCCGAGATTCTTGAGCTTGTCTTTGTCGAGTTTCTGAAAGACACCTGCTTTAATTTGACGCTCCAGGAAATACGCGGTCGGCACCACTACGTCGTAACCTGATTTCCCCGCCAGCAATTTTGTCTCAAGCGTCTCGTTGGCGTCGAAAGTGTCGTACTGAACCCTGATTCCCGTCTCTTTGGTAAAGTCTTCTAGAACCTTGGAATCGATATAGTCGGACCAGTTGTAGACATTAACGACACGCTCATTTTGAGCGAACGCTATGCCGGCGTTGTACGCGCCAACGCATAGCACCACGGCGGCAATCGCAGAGTGACGGCGCATAGAAGACCCCAGTTCGAAATGTTCAGGTTTTGGTAGGTAAGCCCGCGGCTTTCCAGGCAATGATGCCGCCGGCAAGATGGGCATTGTACGGATATCCGGCATCCTGGGCGGCAACTGAGGCTGTTATGGAGCGTCTGCCGGAGCGGCAGGCGAACACAACCTGCTTCCCTTGCGGATCAGGAATCGCCGCGGGGTCGAAACACGACAACGGCACGATTACCGCATCGGGATAGCTCTCTGCCGACGTCTCGTTGGATTCCCGCACATCGACCAGTAGCATGCGTCCTTCACGCAAGCCGGAGGCGACTTCTTCGGGCGCCAAATTCGTGACCTCATCGGCACGCGCCATTTCGTCGGCCATGGTCGGAGCTCCACTACCCAACAACGGCAGGTTTTACCCGGAAATCCGCCGTGACGACCAGCCTTTTCGCGCGACTCGATGGCTAGATCGTCACCTGGGTGCCGACCTCGACCACCCGGCCCGTGGGAATTTGGAAATAGTCTGTGGCATCATTGGCAACGCGGGTAAGGCCAATAAACAAGCGATCCTGCCAGTGCGGCATACCGGAATGCGCGGCAGGTTTCAGCGAGCGACGCGATAGGAAAAACGACGTTGACATGATGTCAAACTGCCAGCCCAGCTTGCGTGCTATAGCCAGCGCTCTTGGGACGTTCGGTGTCTCCATGAAGCCGAAGCGAAGCACAACTCGGGAAAATGTCTTTCCGAGCGGCGCGATCCGTACCCTATCCGCGGGATCGACGTGCGGCGTGTCGGCGGTCTCGATGGTCAGAATCACATTGTTTTCGTGCAGCACTTTATAGTGCTTGAGGCTGTGCAGCAGTGCTGTCGGAGCGCTGACCGGATCGCTGGTGAGAAACACCGCTGTGCCAGGTACACGAGCGGGCGGTTTTTTCTCCAAACTCTTCACCAGTGTTTCGAGCGGGGTTTCAAGACGTCGCGTTTTTTCAAAGAGCAACCGGCTGCCACGCCGCCAGGTGTACATGACAGCCATAACTAGGCCGCCGAGCGCCAAAGGCATCCATCCGCCCTCGACGATCTTAAGCAGGTTCGCGGATAGAAAGGTGAGATCGATGAACAGGAACGGCAACATCAGCGCCAGAGCTCCAATCAATGGCCAGTCCCAAACTCGCCAGATCACCACAATGGCCATCATTGCTGTCACGACCATCGTGCCGGTCACTGCAATGCCATAGGCCGAAGCCAACGCACCCGACGAGCGGAATAACGCAACCAGCAACAGCACGCCAATCAAGAGCAGTGTATTGACGCGCGGCATGTAGATCTGGCCGAACAAAGCTTCCGATGTGTGACGGATCTCAAGGCGAGGAAGAAGGCCAAGTTGGATTGCCTGTCGCGTCAATGAATAGGCACCGGAAATGACTGCCTGGCTTGCGATCACGGTTGCAACGGTGGCGAGGACCACCATCGGGAGGAGCGCCCAATCAGGAAAAAGAAGGAAAAAAGGATTTTCGACAGATTTTGGATTGGCCAGCACCAATGCGCCCTGCCCCAGATAGTTGACTAAGAGCGCGGGCAGTACAACGGCCAGCCAAGCGGCGCGGATCGGACCGCGCCCAAAATGACCAAGATCAGCATAGAGCGCTTCCGCACCCGTCACCACCAAGAACACCGCACCAAGCGTATAGAATCCAATGACCCCGTGGCGAAGAAGGAAACCCACTCCGTACGCAGGATTGAACGCCAATAGAACGGTCAGGTTTTGCCCCACATGCCAGATGCCCGCAGTTGCGATCGTGATGAACCAAAACAACATGACCGGGCCAAAGAAGGTGGCGACGCTGGCAGTGCCGCGTGATTGGACCATGAACAATATGACGAGAATGAACACTGTGAGCGGTACGACGTAAGAGTCGAATGCCGGAGTCGCGACCTTCAATCCCTCGATCGCCGAGAGAACAGACAGGGCGGGCGTAATGATCGCATCGCCGTAGAAAAGTGCGCCGCTGATAACGCCGAGAAAAATAATGATGCCGCCTCTGCGCACCAGCGAACGCGATGCGAGAGCCATCAACGCAAGCGTCCCGCCCTCGCCTTTGTTATCGGCGCGCAGCAGGATCAACACATATTTGGCCGTCACGATCAGCAACAGCGCCCAGATGACCAGGGACAGGATGCCAAGCACGACTGGCTCACTTGCCGGATTACCCGAGCCAGTCGCCGCCAATACAGCTTCTCGAAATGCATAGAGTGGGCTCGTGCCGATGTCGCCATAAACGACCCCGATACTGCCAAGTGCCAGTGACCAGAAGCCAACTTTGACCGGAACGTCACTGCCGTTGGTAGCCGCGATTGAGCCGCCGAGGATGGCGGCGATATTGCGAGGCATGGATGACCTAAATTATTATTGCAGTGCAAAAAATCGAGGGATGGGCTTATAGCTCCACGGACACAATGTCAGCACCATCATTTGTGCAATTCAAGATTATGAGCCATGCGTAATCTGCAAGGTCGTAGGTTGGCTTCCGTAATCGGATCAACGGCTTACATGAAATCGGAGGGGTAGGACTATACCGTGACTTGCGTCCCGACCTCGACCACGCGGCCTGTGGGAATCTGGAAGAAATCCGTCGCATCGCTCGCTGATCGTGCCAGCGCAATGAACAGGTGATCCTGCCAAGAAGGCATGCCCGATTTGGCTGACGGCTTGAGCGCGCGCCGCGACAAAAAGAACGAAGTCGACATGATGTCGAATTGCCAACCATGCTTGCGCGCAATCGCAAGCGCCTTCGGCACATTTGGTTGCTCCATATAGCCGAATTTCAAAGACACTCGTGAAAAATGTTTGGACATCGGGATGATGCGCACGCGTTCGTCTTCTTGAACGCGGGGTGTGTCGGCCGTGATAATCGTGAGGATCACATTGTTTTCGTGCAGCACTTTGTTGTGCTTGAGATTGTGCAACAGTGCGGTCGGCGCGAATTCGGGATCACTGGTGAGGAACACCGCGGTGCCAGGGACGAAATGAGGCGGCTTCTTCTCCAGACTGCGGAACAGCGTATCGAGGGGCACTTCGGTACGTCGCGTTTTATTGATTAGAATGCCGGTTCCGCGCCGCCACGTCAGAATCAACAGCACCATAGTTGCGCCGAACAGGAGTGGCGCCCAAGCACCTTCAAACAACTTGAGAAAGTTGGCCGAAAAGAACACCACATCGACGACCACAAACGGAGCAATCAGTAACAAAGATTGCCAAAATGGCCATTGCCAACCCCGCCAGATCACGACGAAAGCCAGGATCCCGTCCACGACCATAGTTGTCGCAACCGCAATTCCGTAGGCCGATGCGAGCGCACTCGACGTGCGGAACAGGCCAACTAAAAGAAGCACGCCAATCATCAGCGAGACAGTAACCCGCGGGATATAGATTTGACCGACGTGCGAAGCTGAGGTGTGCAGGATCGCGAGCCGAGGTAATAGGCCAAGCTGGATCGCCTGGTGCACGAGGGAATAGGCGCCTGTAATGACCGCTTGACTCGCGATCACAGTCGCGGCTGTCGCTAAAACAATCATTGGGAGCAGAAATCCGTCGGGAACCAACCGGTAGAACGGGTTTTCTATCGCTGCCGGGTCGGCTAATACCTTGGCGCCCTGACCAAAATAATTGACCAGTAGCGCGGGTAGTACGAGGCAGAGCCAGGCCATCTGAATAGGCTTGCGCCCGAAATGACCGAGGTCCGCATAGAGGGCTTCGCCCCCAGTCACTACGAGAAAGACGGCTCCTAGTGTGACCAATCCGATTGCACCGTGATGAATCAGAAAATCAATGCCGTAAAACGGATTAATCGCAAAGAGAACGGTCGGATCGTCACGAATGTGAAGACCGCCGGCAATCGCGATCGATATGAACCAAATGACCATGATCGGTCCGAACATCGCCGCCACTTTGGCCGTTCCCCGACTTTGCGCGGCGAATAGCGCAATCAGGATGATGACCGTGAGGGGCACAACAAATTCCGTGAACGCTGGACTTGCCAGTTTAAGCCCCTCGACCGCCGACAGAACAGAGATCGCTGGCGTAATCACGGAATCGCCGAGAAACATCGATGCGCCGATGACACCGACGATAAAAACGAAAGCAGTGCGTCGCCCGAGAGCACGCGTCGCCAGCGCTGTGAGCGAGAGCGTGCCACCCT
>Ga0126380_10000933_pt1 | contig 10482 bp, 6 predicted proteins | sample PanSoiMetPlot_26_FD_92544 | JGI IMG/M metagenome (GOLD analysis project Ga0126380, IMG submission 92544) | Tropical forest soil microbial communities from Panama - MetaG Plot_26 | ecosystem: Environmental > Terrestrial > Soil > Tropical forest > Bulk soil | place: Panama | collected 2016-02-17
CACCGGAACAGTTGACGAAGATTGTTGATTTTCGTGGGCTGTTTCAGCTTCCAGCAGTGATGTATTTGCAGTTCGCTTCGAATCATTCGATTCATCATCGCGGGCAGCTGTCAGCATATTTACGCGCGATGGGATCAAAGGTACCGGCCATTTACGGAGAAAGTTACGACAGCGCGATGGCAAAAAAAGCGGCGGGAGGTTGAGGCTTTGGCGGACGCCAGCGAAGAACGGCTGCATTTCGCGTGGAAGAATTTTGAAGACCAGCAGGCGATTATCCGTGCGGCGGATTTGAAGGCCGGCTACCTCGTGACGTTTTTGTTGTTCTTCGGCGCGAGCACGATTCCGCTGGGGCGCGAAGTGTTGCCGAAACTACGCTGGGATCTAAGCGGCGGACCGGCAAGTGGAATCTATGCAGTGAGCTACGGACTTTCCGTGATCGGCTTTGTGTGGTCGATGTATCTGATTTCGCATGTGATGACACCGCGCGTTGCAAAGCATCACAAGGAGCCGAAGCCGGGGGCGGACTTACTCTACTTTGGCCACGTGGCGCGGTTCGAAACGAGTGAGAAATACTATGAGGCGGTGGCGAAAGCAGAACCTGAAATGCTTCTGCGTAACATAACGGACCAGATTTTCCAACTAGCGCAAATTGCCAAAGTAAAGATGGACAATCTTCGCGCATTTTCAAAGTCATTCAAATTGACTCTCGTGGCGTGGTTCATCAGCACGGCGGTTGGGTTCTGGATCATGAGCTGGAAGTAGCGGAGAGAGTTGCAAGATGGAAAGAGTACGAGAGACTTAGATATACTTGACAGTATATGTATGCCCCGAGAGATGGTCCAGGGGCCGGGGATCAAGGTTGCTGCGAGACAAGGTGAGGGTGAGGCAATTCACCGATGCACAACACGCGGATTCAACGCTGCACTTGCGGTCACGCGAAAAGCATTCATGTGCGGATGTACGGAATCATGTACGAGAACACAAGGCTGCCGCAAACGTGTAATTTCCCCGGCTGCAAGTGCAAAGGATTCAAGCTCGCGAAGGCGAAGAAGAAACGGTAAGCAATAACCTCCCACACCAGCTCATTGACAAAGAACAAATACGACTTGCTAACGAACAACCCCGGAGAGGGGCGAAGAAGCGGAGGCGTAAAGGCGCTTGGGCATGCGACCGGCGAGGAAGGCTTTGCGGCCGGCGCTGGTGGCGTCGCGCATGGCTTCGGCCATGAGGACGGCATCGGCAGCTTCAGCGATGGCAGTGTTCATAAGAATTCCGTCTGCGCCAAGCTCCATAGCGACGGTGGCGTCGCTTGCAGTGCCCACACCTGCGTCAACAATCATAGGAACTTCGGTGATGCGCTCGCGCAGGATGCGCAAGCTGGCAGGGTTTTGAATGCCGAGGCCGGAGCCGATGGGCGCAGCAAGCGGCATTACGGCTGCGGCACCAGCGTCAATTAACTTGCGCGCCGCGACGAGGTCGTCGTTCGTGTAAGGCAGGACGACAAAACCTTCTTTGACCAAGACGCGCGTGGCTTCAATCAACTGTTCAGTGTCGGGAAAGAGTGTTTGCTGGTCGCCGATGACTTCGAGCTTGATCCAATGCGAAAGGCCGACTTCGCGAGCCAGGCGCGCGGTGCGAATGGCCTCGTCGGCCGTATAGCACGCGGCGGTGTTCGGAAGAATGAAGATTTTGTCGCGCGGAATGTAATCCAGAAGAGATTCCTTCGACTTGTCAGTGAGATTGACGCGACGGACGGCGACCGTAACCATTTCTGCGCCGCTGGCGGTATGCGCGCGAGCCATTTCCTGAAAACTGCGGTACTTCCCTGTTCCTACGATAAGACGCGAGGTAAAAGGGTGGCCTGCGATGACGAGTTGATCAGACACGAGAATCTCCGTGAAAAGATGATTGTAGAACGCGAGGGGCAGCGGTGTACACTTTGGGGCCGTGGCTGCCGCGGTTAGTCGAAAGAGATAGACGAAGGCGCTGTAACCGATTACGGCAGCGAACGTCATATTTGCATACGGCGGTTGAGAATTTCTTCAGTTGGATTCCATTTCAACAGAGGGTGTAGGGGGCTTCTCATGAAAGTCAGGCTGATGCTTGTTGCGATTCTTGCGTTCTGCTGTGTCGCGGCTCGAGCACAAGAAGTGGACATTCCGTATCAGAAATTTGTGCTGGATAACGGGCTGACAGTGATCGTGCACGAAGATCACAAGGCGCCGATTGTTGCGGTGAACACGTGGTATCACGTGGGGTCGAAGAACGAGAAACCTGGCAAAACCGGATTCGCGCATCTCTTCGAACACCTGATGTTCGGCGGAAGTGAGCACGCGCCGGGCCGATATATCGACACGATGGAACGAATCGGCGCGACGGACCTGAACGGAACCACCAACACGGACAGGACGAACTATTTTGAAAATGTACCGACGTCCGCTCTGGATTTAACTCTTTGGCTGGAGTCCGACCGCATGGGGCATCTGCTGGGCTCGTTCGATGAAAAGACGCTGACGCTGCAGCGGGGAGTGGTGCAGAACGAAAAACGGCAGGGAGAAAACCAACCGTATGGCGTGACGCGGCAACTCATCACGCAGAATACTTATCCGGCGGGACATCCATATTCGTGGACAACGATTGGCGAAATGAAGGATTTGGATGCAGCGTCCATGGACGACGTAAAGGAATGGTTCAGAACGTATTACGGCCCTTCGAATGTTGTCCTGGTGCTTGCCGGCGACATTGATTTGAAGACAGCGAAGGAGAAAGTTCAGAAATACTACGCCGACATTCCGTCCGGGCCGCCTGTAGCTCATCACGAAGTGTGGATTGCGAAAATGACGGGAACGCACCGGCAGAAAGTGCAGGATCGTGTTCCTCAGGCACGGATTTACAAGATTTGGAACATGCCACAATACGGGAGCGCGGAAGCGGATTATCTGGATTTGGTGAGCGATGTTCTGAGCAGCGGAAAATCTTCACGGTTCTACAAGCGGCTTGTGTACGACGATCAGATTGCCACGGATGCAAATGCGTTCGTTCAGCTTGCAGAGATTGGGGGACAATTCCGCGTGCAAGCGACGGCGCGGCCGGGGCAGGATTTGAAGCAAGTAGAAAAGGAACTTGATGAAGAGCTGGCACGCTTCCTAAAGGACGGGCCGACTGCGGATGAACTCGCGCGGGTGAAGGCACAGTATGAAGCGAATTTCATTCGCGGCGTCGAACGGATTGGGGGATTTAGAGGCAAGAGCGATCGTTTGGCCCAGAGCCAGGTCTTTTTGGGCAGCCCGGAAGCATACAAGGCTTCATTGAAGCGGGTGCACGACGCAACGGCGGAAGGTCTGAAGAGCGCTGCGAACAAGTGGCTTTCGGACGGTGTGTACATTCTGGAAGTAACTCCTTTCCCCGATTACAAAGCGGATGCGAACGGGGCCGACCGGTCGAAGATGCCGACGCCAGGAGCGCCCCCCGAGTTGAAACTGCCTAAGTTGCAGCGCGGCACGCTTTCGAATGGACTAAAAGTGATTCTGGCGGAACGGCACGAAGTCCCTCTTGTGAATTTCACGCTGGCGATTGACGCGGGTTACGCGGCCGACCAGCTTGCGTCGCCAGGAACATCGAGCCTGACAATGTCGCAGCTCACTGGCGGAACGAAAACGCTGAATGCGCTGCAGATCAGCGACCGGCAAGATCTGCTTGGCGCGCAAATCAGCGCGGGTTCGAATCTGGATCTGTCGCTTGTGCATCTATCCGCTTTGAAGGCGAAGCTGGACGATTCGCTGGCGCTCTACGCGGACGTGATTTTGAATCCATCGTTTCCCGAGGCTGATTTTGCGCGGCAGCAGAAACAGACGCTGGCGGGAATCAAACGCGAGGAGAATGCGCCAGTGGCTGCTGCATTGCGTGTCATGCCTGGGCTTCTTTTCGGCAGCGATCACGCCTATGGAAATCCGCTAACCGGATCGGGGACAACGGCCAGTGTTTCCAAGATGACGCGCGAAGATTTGATTAAGTTCCACGACGCATGGTTCAAGCCAAACAACGCCACGCTGGTCATCGTGGGAGACACGACCCTTGCCGAGGTGACGCCGAAGCTGGAAAAACTGCTTTCCGGATGGAAGGCAGGAAATGTTCCGAAGAAAACCGTCAAGACTGTGAACCTTCCGGCGAAGAGCGTCGTGTATTTGATTGATAAGCCTGGAGCATTACAGTCCGTGATTGTTGCGGGCGTCGTTGCGCCGCCGCAAGGAAATCCGAAGGAAATCGCGATTGAAGCGCTGAACGACGGACTCGGCGGAAATTTCGGAGCGCGATTGAACATGAATCTGCGCGAGGACAAACACTGGTCCTACGGCGCAAGGATGCAATTCTGGGACGCGCGCGGGCAGCGGCCGTATCTCGCGATTGCGCCGGTGCAAACGGACAAAACCAAGGAATCGCTCGTTGAAATGAATAAGGAGTTTCATGACGTGGTTGGAAGCCGGCCTTTAAGCCAGGATGAGCTGGAGAAGGTCCAAGCGAATGAGACCTTGAGTTTGCCAGGTTCCCGCGAGACGCAAAATGAAGTTGGGAATTCGATTCTCGATCTCGTGCAATTTGGTTTGCCGGACGACTATTACGAGACGTATGCGGGGAAGGTTCGTGCGTTGAAGACGAGTGACCTTGCCGACGCAGCGCATCAAGTGGTTCATCCAGACCAAGTGACATGGGTGATTGTCGGGGACCGCGCGAAGATTGAGGCGGGAGTGAAAGAGTTGAATCTAGGCGAGCTGCATTACCTGGGCCCGGATGGAAAACCGCTCACGAACTGAAGCCCCACAGAAGCAAAAGCGCTACGGCTGAATGACGGGGCGCGGCTCTGCCACATCCGCATACAATGATTCGATGATGTCGCGGCACTGTTCTTCGACGACGCGGCGTTTGAGCTTCATGGTGAAGGTGAGAGCGCCATTGTCGAAGGTAAAGTCATCCGGAAGAATCGCGAAGCGCTTGATCGTTTCATACTGCGCGAGGTGAACCGTAAGGCGCTGGATTTCCGTGTCAAGCAACGCGCGAACACTAGGATGCGCGGCCATCTCAGCGTTGCTTTTGAAGGAGATTCCCTGCTCCGCCACTTTTGCGGCCACTGTAGTGGGATTTGGAACGACCAGAGCCACAATAAATTTGCGTTTATCTCCGATGACCATGGCGTTGAGGATGTAGGGGCTTGTCTTTAAAGCGTTTTCGATCGGTTGAGGGGCAACGAATTTCCCTCCGGCCGTTTTCAGCAAGTCTTTCTTGCGATCGGTGATGAAGAGGTAGTTGTCTTTGTCGAGGTAACCGATGTCGCCCGTGGAAAACCAGCCGTCGTCGTCCAAAACTTCCCGCGTTGCTTCAGGGCGCTTGTAATAGCCCTGCATGATCATGGGACCGCGGACTTGAATCTCCCCGTCAGCAGCGATGCGGATTTCGCAGTTGGGAATCGGTCTACCGGAGCTGCCGACGCGATTCTTGGGATAATTGCTGGAGACAATGGGCGAAGTTTCGGTTAGACCGTAACCTTGATAGATCGGAATCCCTACAGCCCAAAAAAATTCGGCGAGCGCTTTCGAAAGAGGTGCACCGCCAGATGCAACGATTCGCAGCCTGCCCCCGGTGCCTTCGCGGATCTTGGAGTAAACAAGCTTATCCGCCAGATACCACTGTAATTTGAGAGATGGGCCGACATTTGACTCGCCGCACTTCCAGAGAGCAGTTTTTTCCGCGGTTCGAATCGCCCAGTCAAAGATTTTGCGTTTCAAACCCCTTTCACGGCTCCCTTGCTCCATGAGCTTTGCAAAAATCTTTTCAAAAACGCGCGGCACAGCGGCCATGACGGTTGGGCGGATTTCCTTGAGTGCTTGCGCGAGGTGATCAATGACTTCGACATAGGCAATTGGGACTGCCTGAAAAAGATAAAGATAATCGAGAGTGCGGCCATAAACGTGAGCAAGCGGAAGAAAAGAGATGGCAACGTCTTCTTTCGAACGCAAGGCAAAATCGGAACCAACGTCGCGGGCGTTCGAACAGAAATTGGCGTGAGTCAGCATCACGCCCTTCGGCTCCCCAGTCGTTCCGCTCGTGTAAATGATAGAAGCAAGCTGCCCAGGGAGAACCTGCGAGGCGCGTAGGCGGTAAGCTGCAATTTCCGCGCCGCCAGCCGAAGCGATTAAGGTTTCGTATTGCAGGAATTCGTCGGGAACTTCGGTTCCGCCGTCTGCGACGACGATGTGCTCCAAATGCTGAAGCGATGAACGAACGGCAAAGAGTTTGGAGAGCTGTGACGCACCTGCAACGAAGAGAATTTTGGCCTCGGCGTGATTCAAGATGTAAATCATGCGGTCCGGCGACTCGTTGAAATAGACCGGAACGGTAACGCCGCCGGCGCCCGTGATCGCAAAATCGGCGGTGTGCCACTCAGGACGATTGCCCGCTAAAAGGCCGACGCGATCGCCAGGTTTAACGCCAAGTTCGTAAAAGGCCTGCGAAAGACCAGCGATGCGGCGCAAAAATTCGCCGGAAGAGATCTCCTGCCAGCCGGACGCATTGCGAAACATCTGCGCGCGGGGGCTGGGCCAGGTGTTGATGGCGTGAAGCAAGTTGGAAGGAAGCGTCCCTGAGCTCATGAGTGATCACGCCACTCTACCTTAGCGAAAAATTGTGCGCAAATGCGGCGAGAAAGCAGGGATGTCGCCTTCGTGCAAACGGCGTGAGCGTAGGCTAAGATGGGCGACGGAGAAATGATGAGCGCAACAACAGACATTTTGAGCGGCGCGACGCTTTCGAGAGGTCCGTTTCGAGCGCCGCGCGGAACGCAAATTTCCTGCAAAGGCTGGCAACAAGAAGCGGCACTGCGAATGCTGCTGAACAATCTGGACCCGGAAGTTGCAGAAAAACCGGAAGAATTGGTCGTTTATGGCGGCACCGGCAAGGCCGCGAGAAATTGGGAAAGTTTTCATGCGATTGTGAGGTCGCTGCGCGAACTAGCGAATGACGAAACGCTGCTGGTGCAATCGGGCAAGCCGGTGGCGGTGTTTCGAACGCATGACAATGCGCCGCGCGTGCTGCTTTGCAATTCGAATCTGGTTGGGCACTGGAACAATTGGGACCAGTTTCACGAGCTCGACCGCGCCGGTTTGATGATGTACGGCCAGATGACGGCAGGAAGCTGGATTTATATCGGAACGCAGGGAATTCTGCAGGGGACGTACGAAACGTTTGCGGCGGCGGCACGGCAACATTTCGGCGGCACACTAGCGGGAAAGCTTGTTGTGACCGGCGGAATGGGTGGCATGGGCGGCGCGCAACCTCTTGCCGCAGCAATGAATGGCGCGGCGTTCTTGGGAATTGAGGTTGACCCGGAGCGAATCAAGAAGCGGTTGAAGACCGGGTATTGCGACGTGATGGTCACGAGCCTGGACGAAACGCTTCGGATTTTGAAGAACGCGGTGCGCAAGGGCGAAGCGACTTCGGTTGGGCTAGTCGGGAATTGCGCAGACGTGATTCCGGAACTGGCAAAACGTGGCGTGGTTCCGGATTTGCTGACGGACCAAACGAGCGCGCACGACCCTGCCGGCGGATACGTTCCGAATGGGATGCCGTTCGAGGCGGCGCTGGAGCTGCGGAAGAAAGATGCAGCGGAATATAAGAAACGTTCGCTGGCGGCGATGGCTGAGCATGTGCGGGGAATGCTCGCACTGCAGAAGCTCGGCTCCGTGACGTTTGATTATGGCAACAATATCAGGACGTTTGCGTTTCAGCAGGGAGTAAAGGACGCGTATAACTTCCCCGGGTTTGTTCCGGCGTATATCCGGCCGCTTTTTTGTGAAGGCAAGGGGCCGTTTCGCTGGGCGGCACTTTCCGGCGAGCCATCAGATATCGCACGGACGGACCGGCTCGTGCTGGAGATGTTTCCCGAACACGAGCATTTGCGGCGATGGATCGCATTGGCGCAAAAGCGAGTGAAATTTCAGGGACTGCCGTCGCGTATTTGTTGGCTGGGATACGGTGAGCGTGACAAGTTTGGCCTGGCGCTGAATGATTTGGTGGCAAAAGGCGAGCTCAAAGCACCGATTGTGATTGGCCGCGATCATTTGGATTGCGGTTCTGTGGCTTCACCCTATCGCGAAACGGAAGCGATGCTGGACCGCTCCGACGCGATTGCCGATTGGCCGCTGCTGAATGCTCTGGTGAACACGGCGAGCGGCGCTTCGTGGGTTTCGATTCACAACGGCGGGGGAGTCGGAATCGGGTATTCGCAGCATGCAGGACAAGTGACGGTGGCCGATGGGACGAAAGAAATGGCGCTGCGCATCGAGCGCGTGCTGACGAATGATCCGGGGATGGGCATCGCGCGACACGTGGATGCGGGTCATCCGGAAGCCGTGGCGTTCGCAAAGAAGAATAATGTCAAGATTCCGATGCTTTAGCCGCGGGAGCTGCCGTAAGAAATATCTTCAACTTTTCACGCAGCATCAAAAGAGGGATTACAGACAAAGACTCAGGAGAAAAGCGAAATGTATGTAATTTTAGGGGCGACGGGGAATACGGGCGCGGCGGCGGTTGAAGTGCTTCTCGCAAAAGGCGAAAAAGTCCGGGCGGTGGGGCGCGACGCTTCGAAAATCACACAAAGATTGGGCGCAAATGTGGAAGCTTTTGTAGCAGACATTAGCGATGCAGCAGCGCTGACCAAGGCGTTCACCCAAGCAACTGCAGCGTATGTGATGATTCCGCCGCAGATAACGGCGCCGGATTTTCTGGAGGCGGGCGCCAAAATCAGCGATTCGATTGCAGAAGCCGTGAAGGCATCCGGAATTTCGCATGTGGTCCTCTTGAGCAGCATCGGTGCGCAGCATGACGCAAAGACGGGGCCGATTGTTGGCTTGCACCGATTTGAAAAGAAGCTAGCGGCAGTGACGGGGCTGAACGCGCTTTTTCTACGGCCAGCGTTCTTCATGGAGAATTTTCTCATGGCGATTGGCCTGATTCACTCGATGGGGTTCATTGGAAACGGAATGAAAGCCGATTCAAAGATGCCGATGATAGCGGCGCGGGATATCGGACGAAAGGCTGCAGAGAGGCTGCTGGCGCGTGATTTTTCGGGCGTGCAAATTCAAGAGCTGCTCGGTCCCCGCGATTACACCCAAGAGGAGGCTGCGCGAATTCTAGGCGCGGAAATCGGCAAGCCGAAGCTTTCGTATCAAAGATTTCCTGCTTTCCTGGTGGAACAGGCCTTGAAGCAGATGGGAATACCGGCGAAGACGGCCGCGTTAATGAGCGAGATGAATGAGGCGTTCAACGACGGCTTAACGAATCCGCTGGAAGCGCGGTCGGAAAAGAACACGACGCTGACAACGCTGGAAACGTTCGCTAAAGAAGTGTTCGCGCCCGCATACAACGCAAAAGCGGCAAACGCATAAGCCGGCTTCACAAGTAGGCAAAACGCGCTTAGGTTCGTCATAATGAATAGAACTTGAGCGATTCTCTTCTCATTACAGGTGCTTCACAGGTACTGACGTTGCGCGGACGCGGCCCGCGGCGCGGCAATTCTCTTTCGCAGCTAGGAATCGTAAAAGACGGCGCTGTGCTCGTGTGTGATGGGCGCATCGCCGCAGTGGGAACAGCAGCGAAGGTTGAAAAACTTGCCGCCGCGCGAAAAGCGGCGAGGGTGGACGTCGCTGGACGAGTCGTTCTTCCTGGGTTCGTTGATTCCCACACGCATTTAGTGCATGCCGCAAGCCGCGCAGAAGAATACGAGCTGAAAATCCAGGGAGCGAGCTACGAAGAGATTGCACGCAAGGGCGGCGGGATCTTGAATTCGGTGGCGAAGCTGCGCTCGGCGACAAGCCAGCGGCTCAAGTGGAGGGCCCGGGCTGCGCTGGAAGTCTTCGCTTCGCACGGAACCACGACCATTGAAGCAAAAAGCGGCTACGGGCTCGACGTCGCAAGCGAACTCAAGATCCTTTCCCTGCACAAAGAACTCAGCGCGGAGCAGCCAATCGAAATTGCTTCGACATTTCTGGGGGCGCACGTTGTGCCCGCGGAATTTCGGGGAAAAGCGAGCGGGCACGACGAGTACGTAAAGCTTCTGACCAATTGGCTGATCCCTGAAGTCGCATCCAATGGCCTCGCAGAATTTTGCGACGTATTTTGCGATCGCGGCGCCTTCTCGCGGGCTCAATCCAAACAAGTCCTGGCCGCCGGTCTAAGAAACAAACTTGTTCCACGCCTCCATGCGGAACAGCTTACGCGCACCGGAGCGACGCAACTTGCAGTCGAACTCGGTGCTGCGAGCTGCGACCATCTCGAGCAGATTAACAGCAGCGACATTCGCGCACTCGCGAAGTCTGAAACCGTTGCGACACTCTTGCCGGGCTGCGATTTTCATCTTGGCCTGAAGCAATACGCCCCGGCGCGCGCACTGATCGACGCAGACGCGATCGTGGCTTTGGCCACCGATTACAA
>Ga0126380_10000934_pt1 | contig 10479 bp, 9 predicted proteins | sample PanSoiMetPlot_26_FD_92544 | JGI IMG/M metagenome (GOLD analysis project Ga0126380, IMG submission 92544) | Tropical forest soil microbial communities from Panama - MetaG Plot_26 | ecosystem: Environmental > Terrestrial > Soil > Tropical forest > Bulk soil | place: Panama | collected 2016-02-17
CCTCTTTGTCACGATTTTCATCCACGTCAACCGTTGGGAAAGCGAGCAATCGTTGTCGCAGTTTCGCTGGGCTATGCTCGCCGCAGGTGCGCTGAGTACAGGTCTCCTGGGGGGTCTGCTGCTGTTAGGGACCGGTCATACTTACCGCCTCGAAGAAGCAGCAAAGCAGTTGCGTCAGAGCGAAACCCGCATCGCAGCCGATCTGCTCGACATGACGCGGCTTCATCAAGTTAGCAATCATCTGATGCGGGAAGGTGGACCTATCGAAAAATCACTGGATAAAATTATCGAGGCAGCAGTTGCCATTTCGGGTGCCAATAAAGGCTATTTACAGCTTTTCGATCCTGCGACTGGCACGCTTACGCTGGCTGCCCAACGCGGATTTGATGAGTCTTCCCTGAAATTGCTTCAAAAAATTAATGAAACCGCGGGTCTGGACTCGGCCGAGCACATGACCATCGAAGATGTGCGAACGGACGCGAGACTACCCAATCTCCTGTCCCGAGGACTCATTGATGCGGAGATACGCGCCATAACCTCTACGCCGGTCTTGAGCAGCACTGGACACCTATTGGGCATAGTCTTAACGTTTTTCGATAAGTCGCATCATCCAGCCGAACGAGAATTGCGGCTTATCGATTTATTGACGCGACAAACAGCGGACTATCTCGAACGGAAACACGCGGAAAAAATCCAGAAAACGCTGATCGGCGAAATACAGCATCGAAGCAACAACCTGCTCGCTATCATCCAAGCCATCGCGCATCGAACTCTTTCGGGTGAGCGAGCATCCGGTGAGGTGGGAAAGGCATTCGAAGCGCGATTACAAGCTTTGGCCCGTGCCAATCAAGAGCTGCTCAAGTCGAATTGGGCGGGTGTAAACCTCAAGGAGATTGTGCGGCTCGAATTGGATGCTTTTTCAGAGAGGACATTGATTGAAGGCACCGACGTCAGGGTCGGCGCTCAATTGGCGCAAAACTTCTCACTTGCCATGCATGAGCTTGCGACCAACGCAGCCAAATATGGCGCTCTAGCGCACCGGAATGGGAAAGTTGAAATTCATTGGACAATTGTGGGCGACGGTGAGAGCAGCAGGTTAAAGTTGAAATGGCAGGAGAGAGATGGTCCTCCGGTCGCCCAGCCGACCCGTCAGGGATTTGGCACCACGCTGCTCAAGGCAGTATTTCCGGATGTCCGTTTTGACTATGCAATTGAGGGATTGAACTGTGAGATTGACGTGGCGCTGAAGACCGGCGAACTCGGCGCGGTAGATAGTCTCAGTTTTGCAAATGTGTCCTGATTATTGTGAGTGTCCGCTTTTGGCCCGTAGCAGACATGGGCTGTTGTACTGTCGATGTCTGCTTTTGGAGGTAGACATGTCGTGTGCGATGCGAAATGTCTGCTTTGACCCGAAGCGAGCATAGCAAACTCTTTCCAGGTGATATACTTCGTAGCGCCAGTGCGTTCGTCCCGGAGACGTCCATGAGGCGGCGGGAATTTATCTGCTTTATCGGTGGTGTTGCGGCGACATGGCCACTTGCAGCGCGCGCACAGCAGTCCGCGATGCCCGTCATTGGATTTATCAACGCTGCTCCTGCCCAAAGTTATGGCCCGCAATTGGCGGCTTTCCTCAAAGGTCTGGACGAAAAAGGCTACGTTGATGGTCGCAACGTGACGATCGAATACCGGTGGGCGGATGGCCACTATGACCGTCTGCCGGCGCTGGCGGCCGATTTGGTACGTCGTCAGGTGACGGTAATTGCCGCGACCACAACTCCGGCGGCGCTTGCGGCAAAGGCGGCGACCACCACTATTCCCATTGTATTTACTGCCGTCGGCGATCCGGTGCAGCTCCACCTCGTAACCAGCCTTAATCGGCCGGGCGGCAATGTCACGGGCGTGACCCAAATGAATGTCGAGGTAGCGCCGAAACGGCTGGAACTGCTGCACGAGTTGGTCCCCGCGGCGAGCGTCGTGGCTCTGCTCGTCAACTCAACGAATCCCAATACCGAAACCAACACGAAGGACCTGCAAGCAGCGGCTCGCACCCTCGGGCTCGAACTCCATGTTCTGAATGCCAGCACTGAACGTGACTTCGATGCAGTCTTTGCAAAGCTAATCCAATTGCGAGCGGGCGGGCTCGTGATCGGCGCCCCGATAACCTTTTTAGCAGCCGCAGTAAACAGCTTGCGACGCTGGCGCTCCGCCACGCGGTGCCAACGATCTACCAGGACCGCGACTTCGCTGTGGCCGGAGGTCTAATGAGTTACGGAACGGGTTTTAGGGAGACATACCGCCTCGCGGGCAATTACATCGGCCGGGTTCTTAAGGGAGAAAAACCCGCCGACCTGCCAGTCCAGCAAGCCATCAAAGTCGAGTTCTACATTAATCTGAAGACGGCCAAGGCGCTCGGCCTCAACGTGCCTGCGGCAATGCAAGCGCGCGCCGACGAGATGATAGAATAACGTACCGATAACTCCATCAGCTTTCGGGCTTTTGTCAAATAATTTGGCCAGGTTAGGCCTGCCCAGGGTTGCCGACGACTGTCATTATCGAAGCTCCCGAACGCAGACATTCGCAGGCACTGTCGGAATGTCCGCTAAGTGCCACAGCCTGCCATACCAGCCGCAGCAAACTGTCATGTGCGAAGTCCTCGGGGGGCGCTGGGCGCCTAACGAAATAGGCGATCTTGGCAGGCGGATGCGGGTGGAATCAGGTTATTTTCCTGCCGCACCGGTCGCGTTCAAACAGGAGCCGCCATGCTGCTTCGTCTCCTTCGCCTTCTTCGTCTTTTCGTTTTCGCCGCCGCCCCAATCATCCTCGTGGCCTCGCCAGCGCGCGCTGCTCCCGAAAAGGTCCAATACATCGGCGATGCCAAGCCGGGCACCATCGTGATACAGAGCGACGAACGCAGCCTCTATCTCATCACCGGCAAGAATCAGGCGCTCAAGTACTCGGTCGGCGTCGGCCGCACCGGCCAACAATGGTTCGGCACCACGCGGATCGCCAGCAAACACATTAAGCCAGCGTGGAAACCGCCTGCATCGTTGCGCGGTAACCGCTCGCCAGACTTCTATATCGAGGGTGGCTCGCCGCGAAATCCGATGGGCGCCGCGGCGCTGGTGCTGGTCCACAACGAACTCGCCATCCACGGTACCAACAATCCTGGCTCGATCGGCGGCCTGGTGTCCGCGGGCTGCATCCGCATGCACAACAGGGATGTCATGGACTTGTACGGCCGCGTCCATGTCGGTACGCGTGTGGTGTTTGTAAAGTGAATCCCCTTCGCAATCTGTAAGCGCTCCCGTGAGGCGACGCGAATTCATTACATTGCTGGGAGCAACGAATCGTAGGATCACGAGCCGTCTTAGCGCAATCGTCCAAAGACTTTCAGCTCGGCACAGTCACGCCGCTTCTCGGTGAGAATTCTCCCGGCTGGCGCTGAGATTGGGTTCAGCGCGTGTTGCGGGGCTACAGAGGGGGGATCATACATGGCAACGTTAGTGCTGGCCGGGGTACACTCGGACGCATCATACATCGGAACCTTTGTTGCGACCCCCAAACGACCGCTGACGAAGAGCCGACGCAACACAAGCACGATGGCATCTTCCCAGTCCTGCGGATTTTCGGTGGCCCACCCATGGCCGATGCTGTGGTAGCGGTGACTATCTTCCAGCAGCATTTCCCAGGCCTGCTTGCCATGTAGTGCGATTGTGAGGGTGATCCTGGCATCGTCTGCATGTTCGATGCGCGATCGTTCTGGCTCCCATTGTTTGTTCATTTTTTTCTCTCCTCTTCGGGGTTTGACTATGGGGCCATCGGTAACCAGGAGACCGATGACCCTTGTGATCTAAAAAGGGGGATCCTGGTTGTTATTGCTATTGCTGTTCAGGAAAAATGAAACCGTGGTCGTAGTGCACTTCGGGTAGAAGGTTGGTTACGGTTCCTGTCATGGTGAACGGGTCGATCGAAACGGCGTCATTTTGCTGTTTCGCCTGGGTGGGAAGGTTCGACCAAACGATCGCTGCAATAACGGCTGCTGTAGAGATGCCTAACAGGGTACGCATGTGAGATCTCCTCTGATGTTCAGACCCGACGCTGGTCTCGCATCGTTCCGATGTTCATTTGCAGGGCCTGTTCTACATGCCCTCGGTATCGGCCGAATGTCGCTCTGCACTCGTTTTGTATCGTCTGTATTCTGCTTGGCTAAAACGGTGCGCTGGTGCCGCTGCCACGGTCCCGTCCGGCAAAACGCAAGCGACCAAACGCCTCAATCCGCATTGCCAATTACGTGGCCGGCCGATGGAGCTGTGCATGTGAGGGGCTTCGGTGCCTGCGTGAGGTGCCATTGATCGGCCTCACGGGAGCACCAACTGCAGGTGGGAGAACCGCCCGCCACTGACGAACGTGGAAGACAATTAATGGGTCGGCGGAACGAACATGTAGCCCACACCCCGTACGGTGCGAATGGCATTGGGGTGAGCTGGATCAGATTCTATTTTGCGGCGCAGGCGGGTTATCCGTAAATCGATGGCACGATCAAATGGCTCCATGTCGCGATGCGCAGTTACTTCGAGCAGCCAGTCGCGTTGGAGCGGCTTGTTGGGGTGCTCGGCGAAAACCTTAAGGAGATCGAACTCGCTCGCGGTGAGCGTTTCCTCTGTGCCATTCGCCGGGTCGACCAGCACACGTTTCTCAAGATCCAATACCCGGCAGCCCATGCGTACGCGCGGCCCTGCGGTCGGCGGTGCGGCTCCGGTTGCGCGCCGCAACACGCTCTTTACGCGCGCCAGCAGTTCGCGCGGGTCAAATGGTTTGGCAATATAGTCGTCGGCTCCTGTTTCTAGTCCGACCACGCGGTCCACTGTATCGGAAGCAGCGGTTACCATTATGATACCGATCCGCGCACTCCTCTCGCGCAGCCATCGCGCTACCGCGAAGCCATCTTCGTCGGGCAAACCGACATCAAGCAACACGAGCGCGGGACGGTCGCGTTCCACGAGCTTCCGCAGGTCGGCGCCCCCGGTTACACCACTGACTCGAAAATTCTGGCGAGCCAAATAATCGACCAAGAGGTGACGTTGCGCCGCCTCGTCCTCGACCACGACAATGTATGGGCGATCCACCATTCTCCGCCTTCACCCGAGTCGGTGACGCTGATAAGTGTTCACCAAATGATGAGATGCAAGCTAACATGCACGATGTGACTTGTCAGCGAGCCGTCGGATGCGCGTACTGCGAGGCATAGCGGGGCAGGGTAGGAGGCAAGCGGCTGGAACAATTGACCTGCGGGCTGACGATGCCGTTTGACGTCGACCTGGGAACACCGCGCGCCATGATACGGACGATACAAATCGCGGCGTCGGCGACACACGCACGATACACTGGACGGTAAAAATGGCGCGTTCGGAGATCTTCCCGATGTCGTTGATAGGCCGCCCGAATGACGCCCGTTATCATGATGGCGGCACAAGACTGTGGAGCGTCCTCCGTCACGAACGAGAATTATGGGAGCGGCATTTCGCTTGGAAACCGGCCACGGGCTCCGCTCGGTCAGCCCTGGTGCATCCAAGTACCTAGCTCCTCCGCCTGTTGCTGGTGCAATTGATCGTCCTGGTCACTGACATGTCGTGCAATCATGGTCACGCGTCCTAAAAACCGAGCATCGGGGTCCGCGAAGCGGACCCGGAGATTTGCGCCCCGAAGCTCGCGCAAGCTGCACGACGCGGATTCCGAAACGAGCGTTGCAGTGCTCAAGCACGAGCTTTCCGAGGCGCTGGAACAGCAGATAGCAACCTCCGAGGTGCTTAAGGTTGTTAGTCAGTCTGGTGTTGAGCTGGCGCCGGTGTTGGACAAACTGGTCGCGACAGCGGCCCGCATTTGTCTCGCCGATTCTGGGTTCATCTTCCGTCTCCAAGGCGGCCTCTGCCAAGTGGTTGCTTCGTTCGGAATACCCCCGGAATACAAAGACTTTCAGCTGCGCAACCCAATTGTGCCAGATCGTGGGACATTAGCCGGACGAACGGTCCTCACCCGCGACACGGTGCATATAGAAGATGCGAGCGCCGATCCTGAATACACTCGGATTGAAGCAGTCCAGCTAGGCCATCAGCGGACAATGCTCGGGGTGCCATTGGTGCGCGATAGTGCGCTGATCGGCATATTAACGCTCGCCCGGTCGAGGGTCGCGCCTTTCACCAACAAACAGATCGCCCTGGTACAAAACTTCGCCTCCCAGGCGGTCATTGCAATCGAGAACGCGCGGCTACTAGGTGAACTGCGCGAGCGCACCACCGAGCTCACCGACTCTTTGGAACAGCAGACGGCGGCTTCCGAAGTATTACAAGTCATCTCCAGTTCGCGGGGTGGGCTGGAGCCCGTGCTCGAGGACATTCTGGCGCACGCGACGCGGCTGTGCGAGGCCAACTACGGAGCTATGTGGCTCAAAGAAGGAGATCACTTCCGCAACGTTGCATTCCACGGTGAGCTGGCCGCGGCATACATCGAGATGTGGCGGAGCGCCACGGTCGGCCGCGCAGCTCCCATGGGGCGTGTTGCTCAATCTCGAAAGCCGCTTCAGATCGCTGACCTGCGAAAAGATCAGACGTATCTCGACGGCCATCCATTGACTCTTGCCGCCGTCCACGCCGCCGGCATTCACACATTGGCTCTCGTGCCTATGCTCAAGGAGGATGAGTTCGTCGGAGCCATTTCCCTTTATCGTAAGGAGATCCGTCCGTTCAGCGACAAGCAGATCGAGCTGGTGCAGAACTTCGCCAGCCAAGCTGTGATTGCTATCGAGAACACGCGGCTGGTCAACGAGCTGCGGCAATCACTGCAGCAGCAGACGGCCACTTCCGATGTGCTCAAAATTATCAGCCGCTCGACCTTCGATCTCAAGACGGTGCTTCAGACGCTGGTCAAATCAGCCGCACAACTGTGTGAGGCCGATCAAGGCGCTGTAACGCGGCAGATCGGGGGCAAGTTCGTTCGCGCAGAAGCTTATGGTTTTTCTTCCGAGTTCATGGATTACGTCAAAGACGTACCCGTTGAGCCAGAACGTGGGACGGTTCCTGGACGAGCATTGCTTAAGGGAAAGATTATCCATATCCCCGATGTACTAGCTGACACGGATTACACCTGGGCGCAGGCGCAGAAGCTCGGTGGCTTTCGTACCATCCTCGGGGTTCCAATGTTGCGCGAGGGTGTTCCAATTGGCGTCATGGTATTGACGCGCTCCGAGGTGCGGCCATTTGCCGACAAACAGATACAGCTGGTGACCACCTTCGCCGATCAGGCAGCAATCGCGATCGAGAACGTACGGCTCTTCGAGGAAGAGGCCACGGCCAGGACCGCCGCCGAAGCCGCGCGTGACGCGGCTGAACGGGCACGCACCGAGGCGGCAGCTGCGCGCGACGCAGCCGAGCAGGCGCGTTGCGAGGCGGAGGCCGCCAACTTGGCGAAGTCGACATTTCTCGCCACTATGAGTCACGAAATCCGAACGCCTATGAACGGCGTGCTTGGCATGATCGAAGTGCTGGAGCGGCAGGAACTCGCGAAGGATCAGCTGCGCATCGTCGTCACCATGCGAGAATCGGCTCAAGCATTGCTGCGCATCATTGACGACGTGCTCGATTTCTCGAAGATCGAGGCCGGAGGACTGGAACTCGAGGCTATACCGTTCTCGCTAAGCGGCTTGGTCGAAGGCGTACTAGATACATTCCGGCCGCAGGTGCTCGCCAAAGGCCTCACGCTTGATGCCGAGATCGACGCCGGATCGCAGGACGCTCTGGTCGGCGATCCGACCCGGGTACGGCAAATTCTGTTCAATCTGTTAAGCAATGCCATTAAGTTCACAGACGACGGCGGGGTGCGGGTGCACGCGGGCACCGTGCCACTCGGAGGCGGGAGTACCCGCGCAACGCTCGCGGTGAGCGACACCGGTATCGGGCTCGACGCCGAGCAGCTCGCTCGCCTGTTCCGCCCCTTCGTACAGGCCGATAGCTCGACCACACGGAAATTCGGAGGAACTGGGCTTGGGCTTTCAATCGTCCAGCGGCTCGCGCAGTCAATGGGCGGTGATGTTGCAGTCGAGAGTGCGCCCGGCGTGGGGTCTACCTTCACAGTGACGTTGACCCTTCATGCAGCGCCGGTCGACTCGCCGCTCAAGGCGCTGCTAAGGCCTGCTCCCAGAACTTCGGCGAGAGTCGGCGCGCGGGGAGGCGAGGGCCCGCGCGTCCTGGTGGTCGAAGATCATCCCGTGAACCGCGAGGTGCTCATGCTCCAGCTCAAGCTGCTGGGGGTCGCCGCCGACTGTGTAGAGAATGGCGTCGACGCGCTGGAGGCATGGGCGCGCGGCCGATATGCCGCCGTCCTCGCCGACATCCATATGCCTCACATGGATGGCCATGAGTTGGCACGGCGGCTGCGCGCTGCCGAAGCCGAACACAGCGCCGTCCGTACCCCGATTGTTGCGGTCACTGCCAACGCCATGAAGGGGGAGGAAGAGCGCTGCCTCGACTCCGGCATGGACGCTTATCTGGTAAAGCCGGTCAGTGTCGAGCGCTTGCGTGCAACTCTGGAACGCTGGCTGCCGGTACAGGCTGAGAGTAGCGCCAGCGAACGACCAGACCAAATGGAACCCACGGCAATCGACCGGGACGTGCTCGGCGCTTGGCTAGGCCAGGACCACACCGCAATTGATGCACTGTTGGCGAAATTCCGCGAAACAGCCATTGAGGCAGAACGAGAGATCAACGATGCCTCGCGCAGTGGCGATTTTGCCAAACTGGCAGCAATCGCTCACAAACTGAAAGGGGCCGCGCAGGCGGTTGGTGCAACTGCCGTTGGGGCCACCGCCGCCGCCTTGGAGCAGGCGGGCAGGGCCGGCGACCGCGCGCGCTGCCGCGACTTGCTGGGACCTCTCGCGGTACAAGTACGCCGCGCGCGAGCCGACATCGATGGATCCAGCGGATCGACGTAATCGATTGTTCCGGCGCGAAGGGCAAAGCGGACATAGGTTCCGATAACCGAAGCGGCCTTAATCTCGCATAGAATGTCCGCTATTGGCCAAGATGGACATTCGTGAACAGACCCCGCATCCTGCTTCCGGGGGTAAAGCGGACATTCAGCTCGCCTCTACTGAAGCGGTGATACCGCGTAAATCTGGTCGAGCATTCTCAACATGATGCTGTTGGCGGTGGGCTTGCCGTCGAGCGACAGAGTGAGGCTGGTCCATACAACCAGAGTGACATCGTTGACTGAATCGTAGCCCATGAACGAGTTGTAGCCGGGCATCTCGCCACCGTGAAAATACAAACTGTTTGGCCCAAAGGTGATCTGGGAGATCCCGTACCCATATTTCTGGCCGAGAGATTTGCTTGGGTCCTGCGGTGTAAGGCTGTCGAGCCATCGGCGCTGATAATCGGCATTGAGAACTTTGCCACCAACCAGGGCACGCATCCATGTGGCCAGATTGTCAGCGGTAGAGATGACGCCACCGGCCGCCGAGGCATAGGAAGGATTCTGTCCCGTGTCGTCGTTGGGCTTAAGTGTTCCCGCCTGGGCCGCAGCCTGAAGATCGGCGGGATAGGGCGCATCCACCAAGGCGTATGACGAGCTGCCATACAAATAGCCATGCGAGTATGGTTCGGGGATGGCGTTCGACGTGTTGGCGGGAAGCAATGTGTGCTTCATGCCCAGCGGCCCGAACAAACGATCCTGAAAAACTTTCGCCAGCGGCGCACCCTTCAAGTTTTTCAGCGATGAGACCGAGCAGGACATAGTTGGTGTTGCAATAGTCGAATTCCGTGCCTGGAGCGAATAGAGGCGGACGCTTGAACGCGATGGCGAGCACCTCCTCCGGCGTCCACCCCTTGGTCGGATTATGGTCAAGGCTTGCCGAAAGCTCTGGCGCATTGGTGTAGTTATAGAGGCCGCTACGCATTTTTAGTAATTGGCTAATGGTAATATTGTCCCCGTTGGGAACGCCAGGAATGTACTTCGAGACTGGGTCATCGAGATCTATTTTCCCTTCCTGTGCCACCTGCAAAATCACAACAGCTGTCATCGTCTTGGTGTTCGAGCCAGCCCGGAAATGCGTGTCGGCGCGCGGTGGGATCGTGCCGTCCAGCTCCGTCGCGCCGTAACCGAACGCGAACTCGCCCTGTGGCGTGCGCAACAGAACCATGGCGCCCGGCAGCAGAAGCTTCTTGGCTGTCGCCTCGACGGCTCCTTGAAGCGCGACCGGGTCGAACGGCTTCAGATTTGTTGTTGCCTCCGCCGTCCCGCTGATGGAGCACGCCAGAGCAGCCACGATGCCCAGGATTCGCTTTGTAATGACTCAAAGAATTGCATTATACCGGGGCCGACCCATATGAGTCTCCCTTAACGGGCCTCGTTTAAACCGCTACGCTGGCCCGTGCTGAGCCCGAGACCCGAATGAGACGACGCGAGTTCATCACGTTTGTCAGCGGTGCG
>Ga0126380_10000935_pt1 | contig 10474 bp, 9 predicted proteins | sample PanSoiMetPlot_26_FD_92544 | JGI IMG/M metagenome (GOLD analysis project Ga0126380, IMG submission 92544) | Tropical forest soil microbial communities from Panama - MetaG Plot_26 | ecosystem: Environmental > Terrestrial > Soil > Tropical forest > Bulk soil | place: Panama | collected 2016-02-17
AAACAGCCTCGGGAAACGCGCGATAAAGCTCCGGGACGCGGCGAGTCATCGAACCCGAGTGCCAATGCTCGAGCACTCGGCCAGTCACCAGCCAATAGGGATAGGTCGCATCCGGCGATTCAGCCGGCGGTTCATAAGGCAGGGCGAAAATGCGCGCCTTGCCGTCCGGAAAACCATAAAATCTGATGCCCTCGCCGGGCTTCACGTACGGATCGAAGCCTTCGCGATAGCGCCAGCGTGTTTCCTTGCCGTTGACGACAGGCCAGCGCAGCCCGCGAACTTCATGGTAGGTGTCGAAAGGCGCCAGATCGTGCCCGTGGCCGCGGCCGAAGCCGGCATATTCCTCGAATAATCCTTTTTGCACGTAGAAGCCAAAAGCTTTCGACTCATGGTTTTCATAGTCCGATGCCATGTCGGAGAGCGGAAACTTGTCGACCTCACCGTTTTTGAACAGCACGTCGAACAGGGTCTTGCCCTGGTACTCCGGCTTCTTCGCAATGAGCTCCGCCGGCCAGACTTCCTCGATTTTGAAGCGCTTGGAAAACTCCATCAGCTGCCAAAGATCCGAACGCGCCTCGCCGGGAGCGTTCACCAGCTGATGCCAGAAATGCGTGCGCCTTTCGGCGTTGCCGTAGGCGCCTTCCTTTTCAACCCACATTGCGGTCGGTAACACCAGATCGGCGGCCTGCGCCGTTACGGTCGGATACGCATCGGAAACCACGATGAAATTTTCCGGATTCCGGTAGCCGGGATAGGTCTCTTCGTTGGCGTTGGCCGCAGCCTGCAGGTTGTTGTTGACCTGCACCCAATAGGCGTTGAGCTTGCCGTCGCGCAGCATGCGGTTCTGCAGCACCGCGTGGTAGCCCGGCTGCGGCGCGATCGTGCCTTCAGGCAGCTTCCAAATCTTCTCGGCCTTGTCGCGGTGCTCCTTGTTGTTCACCACCATGTCGGCGGGCAGACGGTGCGAAAACGTGCCGACTTCGCGCGCCGTGCCGCAGGCTGAGGGCTGACCCGTCAGAGAGAACGGACCGTTGCCAGGCTCGGAGATTTTTCCAGTCAAAAGGTGAATGTTGTAGACGAGGTTGTTGCACCAGACGCCGCGCGTGTGCTGGTTGAAGCCCATCGTCCAGAAGCTGACGACCTTGGTCTTTGGATCGGCATAAAGTTCGGCGAGCTCGCGGAGGCTTTTGACCGGCACGCCGGACATTTTAGCCGCCTTGTCCAGCGTGTAGTCCGAGACAAATTTCGCATAGTCGACAAACGTGATGTCGGTCGCATCGCCAGCCTTCGAGCGCCCCGACGCCTTTTGCTCCAGTGGATTTTCCGGCCGCAGGCCGTAACCGATATCCGTCTGACCGCGTTTGAAGAGGGTGTGATTGTCGACAAAGTCCTTGTTCACCCGATTTGTCGTAATGATGTAGTTGGCGATGGCATTCAGGATTGTGAGATCGGTTTGTGGCGTGAACACCATCGGGATGTCGGCAAGGTCGAACGAGCGATGCTCGAAGGTGGAAAGCACGGCGACGCGCACGTGCGGCGCGCTCAGCCGCCGATCCGTCACGCGACTCCAGAGAATCGGGTGCATCTCCGCCATGTTTGAGCCCCACAGCACGAAAGCGTCGGCAGCCTCGAAGTCGTCGTAGCAGCCCATCGGCTCGTCCATGCCGAATGTCCGCATGAAGCCGACGGCGGCGGACGCCATGCAGTGGCGCGCGTTGGGATCGATGTTGTTGGATCGGAAGCCGGCCTTGAACAGCTTGTTGGCCGCATAGCCTTCCCAGATCGTCCATTGGCCGGATCCGAACATGCCGACAGCACTCGGACCCTTTTTTGCAAGTGCATTTTTGAACTGCTGCGCCATGACGTCGAAGGCTTCATCCCAGGATACCTGGGTGAATTCACCGTCTTTGTCATATTTGCCGTTCTTCTTGCGCAGCAGCGGATGCGTGAGGCGATCCTGGCCGTACATGATCTTCGATAGAAAATATCCTTTGACGCAATTGAGGCCGCGATTGACTTCGGCCTGCGTGTCGCCGTGGGTTGCGACAACCCGGCCGTCCTTGGTCGCGACCATAACGCCGCAACCGGTGCCACAAAATCGGCAGGGTGCCTTATTCCATTTCAATTCCGTAATGGATCGGTCGGTGACGAGATTTTGCGCCGCAAGAGGCGCCGGCATTCCACCCGCCACCGCTGCCATCGCAGCCGCTTCCAGTTTCAGGAAAGCACGGCGGTCCATTCGATTCTGACCCATATGGTCGTCTCCTCAACTGTCGAAACTTTTCTGATTGTTGTTTCAGCCCTCATCTGTGCCATGAAACACGAGTGCTGCGGTGAGCACCTGCGGCATCATTGAAATCGTATTGAGCGTCGCGCCGACCGAGCCGACATCCAACGCTTCGATGACGACTACGAGCTTGCCCTTCGGATCGCGGCTGTAGATTTGCGCGCCGGGCAGCACTTCGATTGCGCGTGCGGCCGCATCGAGTTGTTCGGGCCGCGCCTGCACAAGAATGCTGGCGATTTCCACCGGAGTCGGCGCGCAGCCCTCAACTCTCGTTGTCCACTGGCCGTTAATGAACCTGCGGCGGTCTACACGCATTGCTGGCGCACCTCATTTCGATGGCGGACCCGGCGGGCCGTTAATTGCCTGATATATCCAGACGGTAAGGCCCCAGGTGCCGACGGTGGCAACAGCGAGGGCCGGCATCACCAGAGCGGTGACGATCAGGAACGCGTAGATTTCCATCCGCCGCTTGTGAGAGGCATCGTCGGGCACGTTGTGTGGTCTGCTTGACATGCGGCGTCGGGTCGTTCGCTGGATGCAAAACAACAATAGGCGCCCGGGCCCCAGAGAGAGCCCCAAAGAGAGCCCCAAGAGGACCCCGGACGGCGAAAATGCTAGCCGTCGCCGCCAATCCGTTCATTGATTTCAATCAATCAGGCAAGGGTATCCCGTGCCTTATTACCGGCCTTGGTTCTGCCAGGTAGGAGCCTCGATCAATTCATCCGGCCGAAACGATCGTCGAGCGCATAACCGGCGCCGCGAACCGTGCGGATGGGATCCGCCATCTGGCCGCGGTTGATCGCTTTGCGCAGGCGCCCGACATGCACATCGACCGTACGCTCGTCGATATAGATGTCCGAGCCCCAGACGCCGTCGAGCAGTTGTTCGCGCGAGAACACGCGGCCTGGCCGCTCCATGAGAAACTCGAGCAGGCGGTATTCGGTCGGCCCAAGATCGACCGGGCGTCCGTTGCGGGACACCCGCTTCTTTTCGCGGTCGAGCTCGATGTCGCCGATGCTGAGGACCGTGGCGACGCGTTCGGGATTTGCGCGGCGCAGCAATGCCCTTACGCGCGCCAGTAGCTCCGGCACCGAGAAGGGCTTGACGATGTAATCGTCTGCGCCAGTGGCCAGGCCACGCACTCTCTCGCTTTCCTCGCCGCGCGCGGTCAACATGATGATCGGCAGTTGGCGCGTCTCGGGCCGCGCGCGCAACCGGCGGCACAGCTCGATGCCGGACAGGCCAGGCAACATCCAGTCAAGCACCACGAGATCGGGCGTGCTCTCCTTCAGCCGCGTATCGGCTTCGTCGCCGCGGGCGGACGTTTCAACCTCATAGCCTTCGGCCTCGAGGTTGTAGCGGAGCAGCATCGTCAGCGGCTCCTCGTCTTCGACGATCAGGATACGCGCGTTCATGAGAGAACTCATGTCCGGTCACCGGCCGTGCGCAACGCGGCGATCGTCGTGGTATCGCCTTTCGGCCGCTGATCGGCGATCGGGCGTCCCTCGATAATGTAATGCACCGACTCCGCAATATTGGTTGCGTGGTCGCCCATGCGTTCAATGTTCTTGGCGCAGAACATCAAATGGATGCAGAACGTGATATTTCGCGGATCTTCCATCATGTAGGTGAGCAATTCGCGGAAAACCGAGGTACAGACCGCGTCGATTTCCTCGTCGCCGCGCCACACCGTCATCGCCTTGCTGACGTCGCGGCGGCCGTAGGCATCGAGCACCAGTTTGAGCTGTTCAAGCACCAAATCGGTCATATGTTCGACACCGCGGATAAGTTTCGGCGGGGGAAACTCTCCATTAAGCGCGATCACGCGTTTGGCGATGTTCTTGGCAAGGTCGCCGATTCGCTCAAGATCGTTGGCAAGCCGTAGCGCACCAACGACGTCCCGCAGATCGACGGCCATGGGCTGGCGCCTTGCGATGGTGAGCACTGCTTTTTCTTCGATCTCGCGTTGTAATGCGTCGATATTTGCGTCTGCCGTCGCCACGCGCTGCGCGAGAGCGGTGTCCCGTTTGGCCAGCGCATCGACCGATTCCGCGACCTGTTTCTCGGCGAGGCCGCCCATCTCGGCAACCATGCGCGAGAGATCCTGCAGGTCCGTGTCGAACGCCTTCATGGTGTGGTCGGTCATCGTATTCATCTTTCGCTCATCTGCGTTGGCAGGCGTTCAGCGCTAGCCGAAGCGGCCGGTGATGTAATCCTGCGTGCGACGGTCATTCGGAGTTGTGAAAATACGCGTTGTCTCGCCAAACTCGACAAGATCGCCGAGATACATGAAGGCCGTGAAATCCGACACGCGCGCGGCCTGTTGCATATTGTGGGTCACGATAGCGATCGTGTAGTCGTCCTTGAGTTCGTCGATTAGCTCCTCGATCTTGGCGGTGGAGATCGGGTCGAGCGCGGAGCATGGTTCGTCGAACAAGATCACTTCCGGACGCACCGCAACCGTACGCGCAATGCAAAGGCGCTGCTGCTGGCCGCCGGAAAGCGAAAGCCCATTGGCGCCAAGCTTGTCCTTGACCTCTTCCCACAGTGCGGCACGCTCGAGTGCATGTTTGACCCGGTCTTCCAGTTCCGCCTTCGGCAACCGCTCGTACAATCTGATACCAAAGGCGATGTTCTCAAAGATGGTCATTGGGAACGGCGTCGGTTTCTGGAACACCATGCCGACTTTCGCCCGCAGCAAGTTCAGGTCTTGTGAAGGCGAGAGAATGTCATCATTGTCGAGCCGTACGTGACCCGTCGCGCGCTGGTTCGGATAGAGGTCGTACATCCGGTTGAGGATGCGCAGCAATGTCGACTTGCCGCACCCGGACGGACCAATGAACGCGGTCACCTTGCCCTTGTAGAGCGGCACGGAAATGTTTTTCAGAGCGCGGTGGTCCCCGTAAAAGAAATCGAGATCGCGGACGGAGATCTTTTCCACCAGATCGTCTGCGTTTCCCGGCGTGTGGCTGACAGTCGGTACAGTGATGGTTGCTACGCTCATGATGTCTTTCTCTGGGCGGTAAGGATCCGGGCAATGATGCTCAGCGCAAGCACCGCCAGGGTGATGATCAACGCGCCGGTCCAGGCCAGCTTCTGCCAATCGTGATAGGGGCTGAGCGCAAACTGGAAGATGACGACCGGAAGACTTGAAACCGGAGCGTTCAAATTGGTGCTCCAGAACTGGTTATTCAATGCGGTGAACAAAAGGGGCGCGGTTTCACCCGAAATTCGCGCGACCGCGAGCAAAACCCCCGTAACCATGCCGGCACGCGCCGCACGATAGGCCACCTTCTGAATCATCAGCGAGCGCGGCAGACCAATCGAAGCACCGGCCTCGCGCAGGGTGTCGGGCACAAGCGTCAGCATATCTTCGGTGGTGCGCACCACGACCGGCACCACGATGACGGCCAGCGCCACCGCCCCGGCCCAACCCGAGAAATGTCCCATCTGCGCGACCATGACTTCATATATGAAGAGGCCGACGACGATCGACGGCGCACTGAGCAGGATGTCATTGATGAAGCGCACGATCGTCGTCAATTTATCGTAGCGGCCGTACTCGGCCATATAGGTACCGGCGAGTATGCCGAGAGGCGTACCGATCAGCACCGCGATCACCGTCATGACCAGGCTGCCGGCGATGGGGTTGAGCAAGCCGCCGGCTGAACCGGGCGGCGGAGTCATCTCGGTGAATACTGAAAGAGACAGACCGCTGAAGCCTTCCCACAGCAGCACCGCCAAAATGACGACCAGCCAACTCAAGCCGAAACCTGTCGCGCCGTAGGCAAGCGCCATGGTGATCGTGTTCCGGCGGCGGCGTTTTGCTTGCAGCGAAGAATCCATGATCAGCCTCCGACCCGTGCGTTGAGCCGCAGCAACAGCAGCCGCGCAATCGCCAACACGATGAAGGTGATCACGAACAGGATCAGGCCGAGCGCGATCAGGGCGGATGTATAGAGATCGCCGACGGCCTCGGTGAATTCGTTGGCGATCGTGGCCGAAATGGTAGTGCCGGGCGCCAGTAATGAACTGGAGATACGATGCGCATTGCCGATGACAAAGGTGACTGCCATGGTTTCGCCGAGCGCACGGCCGAGACCAAGCATCACGCCGCCGATCACTCCGACACGGGTATAAGGCAGGACGACATAGCGCGCGACCTCCCAGGTCGTGCACCCGAGGCCGTAGGCTGCCTCCTTGAGCACCGGCGGCACCGCCTCGAAGACGTCGCGCGAAATGGAGGTGATGAAGGGTAGCACCATGATCGCGAGGATCAGCCCAGCGGTGAAGATACCAATTCCGTAGGGGGGGCCGGCGAACAATATCGAGAGAACCGGAATGTTGCCGAAGAGATCGATGAGGAAGGGCTGCACATATTGCTGCAGGAATGGCGCGAAGACGAACAGGCCCCAGATGCCGTAGATGATACTGGGGATGCCAGCCAGCAGTTCGATCGCAATACCGATCGGGCGGCGTAGCCACATCGGGCACAATTCAGTCAAGAACAACGCAATGAACAGACCGACCGGGACGGCGATCAGCATCGCAATAAAGGATGTGACGATGGTGCCGTAGATTGGTGCGATCGCCCCGAATTTCTCGGTGACCGGGTTCCACACTTCTTCATAGAGAAAGCTCAGGCCGAAGGCACGGAGCGCCGGCAACGATCCCCAAATCAGCGAAACGATAATTCCACCAAGAATTAAGAGGACCGCAAGGGCGGCGATGCGCGTAAGGTGACGGAATACCAGGTCGCTCTGGCGCAGCCGCTGCAAAACTTTGGCACGATCGACGTTTCCGACGGCCGAAACTCCATTCGCCTGCAACGCCACATCAACCACGGATGGCCTCCCCGTCGATAACATCCGGCTCCCCCTGAGCTCGACGCTGCTGCGAAGACTTACTCAAGCCGTCTCCTTGTCACAGCACAAGCCACCTCCCCGCCGGCGGTGGAAATAAGAAAGGGCGCCATGCGGCGCCCTTTCCCTCGCTCGTGATCAATTCGTCATCGCAAAGACCGGCTTGCCGCTTGCGTCCTTGATATCGGTCGACCAGCTTTTCTCAATGTCCTTTACGACGTTGGCCGGCATTGGGACGTAGTCAAGCTCTTCGGCAGCCTTGGCGCCGTTCTTATAAGCCCACGCGAAGAATTTGAGTGCCTCGCCGGTTGCCGCGACATCGCCTGGCTGCTTGTAGATGAGGATCCAGGTCGCTGCAGTCATCGGCCACGAGCTATCGCCGGGTTGATTGGCAAGGATCACGCCGTAACCAGGCTGCGATTTCCAATCGGCATTGGCCGCCGCCGCCTGGAACGCTTCCGACGTTGGCGCAACGGTCTTGCCCGCCTTGTTGACCATCTTCGCGTAGGTCAGCTTGTTCTGCTTGGCATAGGCATACTCGACATAGCCAATCGAGCCCTTGGTATTGCTGACATTGTTGGCAACACCCTCGTTGCCTTTGGCGCCGATGCCGCTCGGCCATTGCACCGAAGTATTGACACCAACCTTCGACTTCCAGTCAGGGCTGACGTCAGCAAGGTAGTAGGCAAAATTGAACGTCGTGCCGGAGCCGTCTGACCGGTGCACGATAGCGATTGCCTGGCTTGGCAGCTTCACATTCGGATTTAATTTTTTGATCGCCGGATCATCCCAGGTCTTGATGTCGCCGAGGAAGATCTTGGCGAGAGTTGGACCATCGAGGACGAGATCGCCGGGCTTCACACCATCGAGATTGACGACCGGCACAATGCCACCCATGACCATCGGAAACTGCGCCAGGCCGGCTTCATCGAGCTCCTTGCCTGGGAGCGGCGCGTCGCTAGCGCCGAATGTCACGGTTTTGGCTTTGATCTGCTTAATGCCACCGCCCGAACCGATCGACTGGTAGTTCAATCCATTGCCGGTGACCTTTTTGTACTCGTCGGCCCACTTGGCATAGACCGGATAAGGGAAGGTGGCGCCGGCACCAGAAATGTCGGCGGCTTTGGCCGGAACAAGCGCTGCCACGGCGATGACGCCGGCAGTTGCCAATGCGGTCCAGTGTTTCAAGGGTTCTCTCCATGTTTGCGGCCAAAGACGCGCCGGGCCAGAAAGGACCCGCCGTCCCTGCCTTCGTGCCCAATCGATTGGGCCGCCGCTGTTGCTCTAAAAAGATGCTCTCCACGCCAGCTTCGGACGTTCTTATTCTGCTTTCCGCTTGGGAAATCCGAAGCCGGGGTCAGCGATAGGCGTCCCATGTCACCGTTCTATAAAGGTTTGATGACAGTCACATGACAGACCTAATTATTTGAATATCTTCAATAATCTGCCGGAGATACCGCATCACCAGTGTGTACGGGCAGATGCATTGTGAAGGTAGCGCCGGAGCCCAAAGTGCTCTCGATGGTGAGACGTCCGCCATGCCGGTTGAGCACATGCTTGACCAAGGCGAGGCCCAGACCGGTACCCCCTTGCGCACGGCTGTCGGCGACGTCAACGCGATAAAAGCGCTCCGTGAGCCGGGGCAGGTGTTCTGGAGAAATTCCCGGGCCGTAGTCGCGTACCGCCACGCGTGCTTCCGGCGCGCCGCCACGCGTTTGTCCGTGCGTCAATGTGACATCGATGCGCTTTCCGGCGGCACCGTACTTGAGCGCATTTTCGACCAGGTTTTCGAGCGCGCGGATCAGCTCATCGCGGTCACCTAGCACCACCACGGCGTCGCTTGGCGCCATGACTTTGATCTCGACGCCACGATCGCGCGCCAGCGTGTGCAATCCATCAATCACCTGCCGCACAATCGGGGCGAGGTCGACCGCCGTGTTCGGTTGCAGATGCGCGTTGAGTTCGATGCGCGACAGCGACAGCAGATCATCGATCAGACGCGCCATACGAGTCGCCTGGCCCTGCATGATGTCGAGAAACTTTGTGCGCGCCGCGGCGTCATCCTTGGCGGGCCCCTGTAGGGTTTCCACAAATCCAAGCAATGCCGCAAGCGGGGTGCGAAGCTCGTGGCTGGCATTCGCGATGAAGTCTGCGCGCATTTCCTCCACGCGGCGCAACGGAGTGAGATCGTTGAACGTCATCAGGAGGATATCCACTGCGCCCTCGTCTCCGGCCGCAAGCCTGACGGGCGTCACAAAGGCCTCAAACCATCGGTCGAGCGGGACGCGCTCAAAAAACTCGACGCGTTGCGGCTCGCGCCGTCTGGCCGCGCGACGGATGGCGTCGACCAGTTCCGGCATTCGCAAACTGATCAGCGCCGGTTCGCCGCGGCGCAATGCCGGCGCGATACTGGCAGCTGTCTCGTTGAATGCGATCACGCGGCCCTCGCGGTCGAGCACGATTGCGGGGCCGGGCAGACCGCCGATGAGCTGTTCGATCAACAACGCCTGCGGTCCGGGAAGCGCGCGATCCATCATGGGCGCGGCACCGGCGGCGCTGACGGAAGCCGTCTGGCCAAACAAAGCCTGCCACGCGCCACGCAGCCGGCCAGCCAAGCCAATGGCGGGAGAAAAATCGCGGCGCTCGTCGTCTATCGCCATGATCAGTCGGCGTCGTTTTTTTTGGCCTCGATCTCAGTGCGGATCGGCGCGGTAACCGACTTTATCAGTTTTGGTTCGGCCGCTCGCGTACCTTTTACATTGAGCCATATTTCGCGCAGGCCGAGAATGGTCAGTGCCAGCACGAAGGGCGCGATGTAATAAAGCAATCTGAACAGTAGCAATCCTGCAAGCACGGATTCCTTATCGTACTGCCAGAGCGCCACAAGCATCGCGGCATCGAAGACACCAAGCCCACCGGGGGCGTGGCTCGCGAAGCCGAGCAGTGTCGCCGATACAAACACCACCGCGATTGTCACGAAATCGATATTGGGATCACCCGGAAGCAGCATGTACATCGCCAGCGCGCAGAATCCGAGATCGAGAATTCCGATGCAGATCTGCAACAGGGTCGATGGGCCGCTCGGCAGATGGACCTTCCAGTCGCCCTGGCCGATTTCGCGCGGCGCACCCCACACCCAGCTCACATACGAGACAAGCACCGCCAATATGGCGATAGCGAGGGTACGGTTGAGCCATGGCGGCAGCTGGTCGATCGGTCCGGCGGCTTGCGGGTGATAGGCAACGCCGAGACCGAGTACTGTGGCGTTGCCCAGCCAAAAGGTAAGGCCGGCGACGAAACAAATCTTCGCCACCTCGATCGCGTC
>Ga0126380_10000937_pt1 | contig 10466 bp, 11 predicted proteins | sample PanSoiMetPlot_26_FD_92544 | JGI IMG/M metagenome (GOLD analysis project Ga0126380, IMG submission 92544) | Tropical forest soil microbial communities from Panama - MetaG Plot_26 | ecosystem: Environmental > Terrestrial > Soil > Tropical forest > Bulk soil | place: Panama | collected 2016-02-17
GCTAGCGTTGCCTCACCGGAGTCCTCGACTGAGCGAGGCTGTCTCTCAGTGCCGTACACTAAGGCACTAAGTGCCCGATCGGGAAGGACGGCAGACTATGGCGCAGATCACACCTGAGACGTCGGCGCGGCGGCTGGCTCCGGGTAGTACACGGCCCGGATCCACCATCCGGCGCGACCTCAGCACCGCGGCGATCAACTTGTTCCTCGCCAACGGGTACGAGCGGACGACCGCGGAGGACATCGCCGAGGCGGCGGGGGTAGCCCGGCGTACCTTCTTCCGGCACTTCCGGACCAAGGAGGACGCGGCCTTTCCCGACCACGAAGCGTGCCTGAAGCGGGTCGAGGACCTGCTGTTCCGGGCTGATCCGAGGCGACCGCCCCTCGAGGTGGTCAGCGAAGCGGCACACCTGGTGCTCGCCATGTACGCCGAGGACGCGGAGACGTCGGTCCGCCGGTACCAGGTGATCCGCGAGGTGGAGCCGCTGCGTGAGCGGGAGATCGTCGCGATCAGCCGGTACCAGCGGGCGTCGCTGGAGTACCTGGACCGCCGCTTGGGCGGGCGGGACGGGGCGGTGCTGCTGCACGAGATGGTCGCGGCCGCGGTGGTGGCCGCGCACAACTTCGTTCTCCGGCAGTGGCTGCGCGAGGGCGGCACCGGCGACGTGCACGCTCAGTTCGACGCCGCGATGAACGTTTTGTCCGGACAGTTCCCAGACTGGTTGCTGATGCAGAGTGGCGCGAGCCCGCCGGAGCACCTGGACGAGGTCATGGTTCTGATGCTGCGGCCGGACACTCCGCAATGGCGCATCGCGCAGGAGATCAAGGACGCCATCGCGGAGAGCGACGCCGGTCGGAGGCAGTCTCTTCCCTGACCGTCACGCCTGCTGGATCGCCAACGCACCGGAGAAGTCGTCACCGTTGCCGATCGGCGTGGTCGCGAGAACCTTGTAGTTGTAGATCGTGGCTTCTGGAGCAATGCCGCCGAACACTGGGTCGGCCGCGGCCGTGCTCGCGGGCCGGTTCGCCAGATCGAGCGCCGAGGCAGGTCTCCAGAAGCGTCCACATGCGACACAGCGGGTGCCGGCGACCGACCGACCGACCCGCCCGCCGGCCGCCGTGCTCGGTTCCACCATGCGTTGGCCGTCCCGCGGGGGTGGCACCTGTCGGTGTGCGCCAGCGGTGCTGGATCATGGGGATGTGGTCCACCGGGTGAGCGGCGCCGATCCGGACCGGGTGCGGTCCGCGCTGCGGGCAGCCGCTGGGTACGGGGCCTATTTTCGGCTGCGCCTCGCGCCGGAGACCGGGCTCGGCGGCTGGCGTCCGGTGGCCGACCTGTATGCTGACCGGGACGGCAGCCTGGCTGAGCTGATCGCCCGAGCGGGCCAGCGGCTGGGCACCGCGCAGGCCAGGGTCGCCGCGTCGATCCTGCAGCAGGGGTTCGCGGCACGGCTGTGGTCGGTCGTCCTGGGCACCCTGCTCGCCGGCGGCGTGCTGCCCGTGCTCGACCCGGCCGAGCTGCGGCTTCGCTCCACTCCGGACAGCCTGACCGAGCTGCTGCTGTCCCGGCCATACGGCGAGCTGGTCCCGCCGGTGGTCGAGCCGGCTGAGCTGGCCGCCCGCATCCACGGCCTGGTCGTCGAGCAGCACCTCCACCGGCTGTCCAGCGCGATCCGGGCCGGTGTTCCGCTCTCGGCCCGGATCCTCACCGGCAACACCGCTTCCGCGCTCGTCGGAACGCTGCGCGTCCTCACCCTTGCCGGGGCCGACCTCCCCGCCGCGAGCGCCGTCGCCGGGCACCTGCTCGCCCACCCGGACCTCCGCGGCGCCGGGACCGCGGACCTGGCCAGCGTCCCACCGTCGTTCGCCCGGAGCAGCTGCTGCTTGTACTATCGCGTCCCCGGTGGCGGGCTGTGCGGCGACTGCGTCCTGCTCGGGGCCCGCCTCCGGCCCCGCTCGCGGGGCGCGAGCCCCCCGGGCCCGGCCGAGCACTGACCCGACCATGCTCGCCGTCCGATGTGGACGCTGTGGCAGCCTGTGCGGCACGCCGCGGAGGCAGGTTCGAGCGAATCGGAATGAGCACTCCGGCGCGTCATGACGGGTAGGAACTGCGACAGGGGAGCGCGATGGCGTTCGAGAAGGACAGGCCCGGCCGGCTGGCGGTCCCGGACGAGCAGCCACCGGGGCATTCGGGCGCCACCGGAGTGCCCGACCGGCTGGTCCTCGACGGGCGCATGGTTGCGTACGAGCCGGGCTGGCTGCCGCCGGATGCACGTGAGGTCGGCCGGGCAGCCGCTGACGGCCGGGCGGCTCGCACGTTCGTGGTGCCGGGGCACGCCGGCCACCTGTGGATCCACACCGGCATCGGGCTGGCCGAGCCGGCCGGTGTCCCGGGAGTCCCGGTGCAGGTGGCCGGCCGGCCGGGAGAGATGGTCGACCATGGCCCGCTGCACACCATCTGGTGGCTCTGGCGGGAGGGGGTCACCGGCACGGTGAGCGTGGCCGGCCCCGGCTGGGACGAGGTGGCCCTGCTCGTCGCCGAGTCGTTCGCGCCGATCCGGCCGATCCCGGTCGGCGTGCCGTTCGAGGTCCCCGGCTGCGCGTCCCGCTCGATGGACGGGGAGCGCGGCGCTGACGGGACGGTCACGTGGACGGCAGTCGCCGGCCTCGGCGAGGTGGACGTCGTGCTGACTGCGGGCCGTGACTGGCTTCGCGCCGACTCCGACCACGTGCTCACCGTGGGTGGCCGGCCTGCCTGGTACGGCCCGCTGGAGGGGGGCGGGTTCGCCGCCATCGGCACCGGCCCGCGGGTGCTCGCGGTCGATCTCGGCGGCGGAGTGCAGCTCGCCTTGGTGGTCCTGGACGTGCGGGTCGGCCCCGACCTGGCCGGGCTGATCCGGCTCGCCGAACAGATCCAGGCTCAGGTCCGGGCCGCGAGCCCCGACGTGAGCTGGATCGGCGCTGCGCTGCGCTGACTGTGCCGCTCTGCCGGGCCGCTCTGCCGAGGGGCAGACCCCCGGGATGCCGATCAGGGAGCCGCCGTCGCTTGTTGATCTTCAGGCCCGCGGGATTCCCCCTTGATCGCGAAACGGGAGGCGGCCGGGGTCTCGCCGTTCGGGTGTGCCGCAGGCTCCTGGCTCATCGACGACAGCAGCGACCGGGCCAGGCCCAGGCCGGTGCCGCCGAGAGTGAGCGCCTTGGCGAAGATGTCGGCCATCCCGTCGGCGCCGTTGAGCAGCACCATGTGCTCGACGTTGCCGAACGCCTTCGCGCCGGCGCCGACGATCTCGGCCCAGTGCTCGGCGAGCTGCTGCGCGATCACGGCCTCCTGGTTGTCGGCCAGCGCCGCGGCCCGGGCGTTGATCGCCTCCGCCTGGGCGAGGCCCTGCGCCTTCGCGGCGTCGGCCGCTGCGAGGCCCTGCGCCTTGGCGGCGTCAGCGGCAGCCAGGCCGCGGGCACGAGCCGCGGCGGCGTCCGCCTCGCCGGTCGCGCGGGTCGCCTGCGCGGCGGCCTCGGCCCGTGCCTTCGTTGCCGCCGCGTCGGCCCGGGCGTGCAGCTCGGTCTCCCGGGCGTTCGCCTCTGCCGCCGAGATCTGCGCGTCCCGCTCGGCGGCGGCGAGCGTGACCCGCTCGTAGGCGTGGGCGTCGGCGGGTTTGCGGATCTCCGACTGCAGCCGCTTCTCGGCGAGGTCCGCTTCCAGTTCGGCGGCCCGGGTCTCCTGGACCACGACCTCCTGCCGCGCCGTTGCCTCGGCGAGCGGTCCGGCCTGCTTGGCCTTCGCGGCCGCCTGGTCGACCTCCGCCTGGTAGCCGGCCTGCCGAATCTGCGCCTCCCGGAACGCGGCCGCCTTCGCCGCAGCGGCCTCCTGCTCGGCCTCGGTCGCGTGCCGGTCAGCCTCGGCCCGGGCGATCCGGGCGTCTCGCTGCACCGCGGCGGCGTGCGGCTGGGCCAGGTTCTGGATGTAAGACGACGGGTCGTCGATCTCCTGGATCTGCAGGGAGTCGATGATGAGGCCGAGCTTCTCCATCTCGGCGCCGGACGCGGCGCGGGTCTGCTCGGTCAACTTGTCCCGGTCCCGGATCATCTCCTCGACGGTGAGCCCGCCGACGATCGAGCGCAGGTGGCCGGTGAACACGTTGTGCACTCGCATCGGGATCATCTTCTGCTGGTCCAGGAACCGGCGGGCGGCATTCGCGATCGACACGAGGTCGTCACCCACCTTGAAGATCACCACACCGCGTACGGCGACCGGGATGCCCTGCTTGGTCACGCACTCGACGGCCAGGTCGGTGTCGTTCAGGTCGAGGCTGAGCTTGCGCACCACCTGGATGCCGGGCATGACCAGGGTGCCGCGGCCGGTCACCACGCGGAAGCCCAGGCCCTCGTCGAGACCCTCGGTCCGGTGCCGTGAACCCGAGATGATCAGCGCCTCGTTCGGCTCGGCGACCCGCCACATCAGCTTGAACACGATGACTGCCAGGAGGGTGGCCGCGACAGCGACCACCAGAAAGACGATCATGACTACCCCTGCGACGAGGCGTGCTCACATGGCGGGCACGACGTAGACGGTGCGCGGCGGATAGTACTCGACGACGATCACCCGAGAGCCCACCGCGATCTCCTCGGACGAATCATTGGAGTAGGCGTAGAACGACTCGGTTCCGCCCCGGATGGAAATCATCACTTCGCCGACCCGGCCCGGTCCGATCCGCCCGGTGACCCTGCCCTGCCTTCCGACCATCCGCCCCTCTCGCTCCCGGGAGCCGGGCCTCGACCCTCGAGCCCGGATGAAAGGTACCGCTGACTCGGCCTCAGGTGACCGGCACTCTCCTGTCCAGCTCGGTCTGGCCCGCCCGCTCTTGCCCCTCCTCCTGACCCTCTCCCGTCTCCTCGCGCCATCTGTGGCTCTCCGGGCTTTCCGGTGTCCGGGTCTCCCGGCTGCGCGGCGAGTCGGCATACGCTGGTCGAGGGTCCGGTCGCACCGGACGACCAGCGCGGGCCGCGACCGGCCGTAGGCCGCCACTGGAGGCAGGCATGGTCGTTGTGGAGGTGCTGCTCGGCGTCCTCGGCTTCGCCGCCGTGTGGGGCGTGTCCGGGCTGCGGGTGGTACGGCAGTACGAGCGCGGGGTGGTGTTCCGGCTCGGTCGGGTGCAGCCGAAGGTCCGGCAGGCGGGGCTCATCCGCATCGTGCCGGTTGTGGATCGGCTGCGCAGGGTCAACATGCAGATCGTCACGATGCCGGTGCCGGCGCAGGAGGGCATCACGCGGGACAACGTCACCGTACGGGTCGACGCGGTCGTCTACTTCCGGGTCGAGGATCCGGTGACCGCGATCGTCGCGGTGCAGGACTACAAGTTCGCGGTCGGCCAGGTGGCCCAGACCTCACTGCGGTCCATCATCGGCAAGAGCGAACTCGACGACCTGCTGTCCAACCGGGAGCAACTCAACGAGGGGCTGGAGCTGCTCATCGACAGTCCCGCGCTGAGATGGGGAGTCCACATCGAGCGGGTGGAGATCAAAGACGTTGCCCTGCCCGAGTCGATGAAGCGGTCGATGTCCCGGCAGGCCGAGGCGGAGCGCGAGCGGCGGGCCAGGGTGATCACCGCCGACGGCGAGCTGCAGGCATCTCAGAAGCTGACCGAGGCGGCGGCCACCATGTCGGCCAGTCCTGGCGCGCTGCAGCTGCGGCTGCTGGAGACCGTGGTGCAAGTGGCCGCCGAGAAGAACTCGACGCTGGTGCTGCCGTTCCCGGTCGAACTTCTCCGGTTCCTGGAGCGGGCGTCCAGCCCCACGACCGAGCCGCCGGCGAGTCGGCCAGCCGCACCCACCGACGGCGCGGTCACGGCGACCCGGCAGCCCCCGGCAGAGGACCCACCGCCGGCACTCGCCGGCGGGCCGGGGAACGGGTCCACCGCCTGATCCGGCGCTGCGCCGACGGCGTGGGCCTGCCACGGCTCGGTCCGGCAAACCTCCAGTCGGCAGATCTTCGCTGGTCAGACCACTACCCGGAGGTGGCCGATGGCCGTGCCGTCCGCCTGGGTGCCGACGGTGAACCCGACGGCGCGCAGGCCGCTGTCCCGGGCGGCCGGGGCGTCGGTCAGCGCGCTCAGGTGGCTCGTGTCGAGGTAGAACGCGAACTGCGAGCCTTCCAGGTCCGGCGTGGCGGCGCGGAACAGCTCGCTGTCACCGAGGGTGCCGGCAGTGGCCAGCTTGTCCGCGTAATCTTCGGAGTTGGCGATCACCGTGCCGTCCGGCACTTGTCGCACGGCCACCTGGGCATCCTCGCCCAGCGCGGTGACGAGCCGCTCGGCGGCGGACCGAGCCTGGTCGACATGGTCGGTGCGCGAGACCATGCCGAGCTCGGGGGAGTCGGACGTCCCGCCGATCGCGACCACTGTGCTGGTGCCGACGAGCGCGGCCACGTCGTCCGGGAGGACGAGCTTGGTCTCGTGCTCGAGGGACTCCAGCGCCTCGGTGAGGCCCGCCTGCTTCGCCTGCTCGTAGAGCTGTCGGACTGCCTCGTCGGCATCGGCGACCGCCATGCCCAGCGCGATGTCCGCCGGCAGCTTGGCCAGCCGGGGCCCGGCCGGGTCGCCGGTCACCTCGAACCGCACCCCGGCGCTCCGGACCAGCAGGTCGGCGGTGGTGTCGGTGAACCGCAGGCCGGCCACGACCCGGCCTCGCAGGTCGGCCGTGTTCAGGCCGGTGCCGCCCTCCGCCGACGCCAGACTCCCAGCTCGGGACAGGTCGGTCCAGGCGGTGAAGATGCCGTCGTCCCCGACCAGCTTGACGTCAGCCCGGAACGTGTCGTTGTCGCGCAGCGAGCTACGATCGGCCTCGTTGCTCGCGCTTCGGGCGACGGCCTGGGTGCGGCCTATCACTACGATTCGGTCGTCGCCGACGACATACCCGAACTCGGCGTTCTCGTTCCGGGCCAGCTCATCCAGGCCGGCCCGTGCCTTGGCCGCGTCGGTGCTCTCGACCAGGACGATCGGCTCGGCGGTGCCGCCCTGCGGGTAGGCCGCGACGGCGGCATGCTTGCCCAGCCAGGGCTTGACGTTCTCAGCGAACTGCCGGCGTGCTTCGGGCGAGTCGATCAGCGGCTCGACCAGCCCTTCGATCAGACTTTGCGAGTCGTCGCCGACCTTCAGGTCCGGCAGGTGCCGGAAGAACCGCATCGTGGCCAGCTTTTGCCCGACCGGCGGGTCCAGGTTGATCTCTGCGTAGGACACTGCATTGCCGGGCACCCGGGCGTCCAGCGTCATGCCACCGCCAGCGAGCAGGGTGTACGCGGTGACCCCGCCGGTGCCGAGCACGAGGGCGGTGACGGCGGCTGCGGCAATCCACAGCCAGTGGCGTCGGCGCCGCCGCGGCGCCGCGGGCGGGGGACCGTAGCCGCCATAGCCGCTGATGTAGTCCGGCGGGCCGCCTGGGCCGGGCTGGGGCGGGTAGCCGGCCGGCACCGGGCCGGTCTGGTACCAGCCTGGGTGCTGCCCACCGACCGGGCCGGTCTGGTAGCCACCCGCCGGCTGCGGGGGGTACTGCCCGGTGGGGTACTGCCCGGTGGGGTACTGCCCGCCCTGGGCTTGCCCGCCTGCGTACTGGCCGCCCGGGTACTGGCCGGTGGGGTACTGGCCGCCCGGGTACTGGGCGGTGGGGTACTGGCCGCCTTGGGCCTGCCCACCTGGATACTGCCCGCCTATGTACTGGCCGCTCGGGTACTGCCCGGTGGGGTACTGCTCACCCGGGTACTGTCCGCCGGAGTATGGGCCGCCTGGGTACGGGCCGCCCGGGGGAGGCCCGGCGGGGTAGTGCCCGCCCGGGTACTGTCCGCCTGCGCCTGGGCCGGCGTCGTAGGGATAGGGCGGGTAGGGACCACCCGGCGGCGGGACGCTGGAGTAGGCGCCGCCCGGGGACAGCCCACCCTGATACCGCCCGCTGGCGTACGGCTCATCCTGGTGTGGCTCGCCCTCATGCTGCTCGCCCAGGTATGGCCCACCGGGCGGCGAACTGCCCGGCAGGGATCCTGCCGGCGGCGGGGCATTACCGGGCGGACCGGCAGAGTATGGATCGGCAGGCCGGGGATCGGGCCGGAAGCCGCCAGTCGGATCATCGCCCGCGGAACCGTTGTCGGTCTCCTTCTCATCGGCCATGTCTCCGCCCCCATCCACGGCTCCACTCTGCTACCAAGCTAGCAGGCGGCCCCGACAATTTCGGGCCTGGATCGTCCGAGTGCGCCCTGCTCTGCCCCAGGCTGAGACGTGACCACTGCCAGACCGGTTCCGTCCTCAGGGTGGTGACTGCGCGTGCTCGACTCGACTGGACCCTGTCCACCGTCGCGCCTGCGGAGATAGATTTCAGGCAGCAGTGCTGGGTATCGCCGGGCGAAGGGTCGTCGAGACCATGAAGGTGCGGCGCGGCATTCGACTGATGGTAGGGCTCCCGCTGGTGTTGGCGGCGGTCTGGGGGTTGCCGCCCGTCACTGCTCATGCGGAGTCCGATGTGGACGCTGATGGGCTGGCCGACGAGTTGGAGGACGCGCTGGCCGCGCGGTTCTTCCCGTGGGTGTGGTTCGACTCGGGGGAGGATCCCGGGTGCACCGACCCGGCCACGAGCACGAATCCGGGCACGGCGCTGGTCCGGGTCCGGCCGCACCCCGCTGATCCCGACAAGATCGCGATGCTGTACGTGATCCTCTACCGGCGTGACTGCGGCGACTGGTTCGGCGGCGCGCACCACGGCGATGTCGAGCCGTTCTCGATCACGGTAGCGCGCAACGACGCCTGCCCGTACGGATACGGCGCGTTCTCGCTGAAGACGATCGCGCACGAGGGCACGCTCGCGGAGCACATCGACGAGCGAATGCTGGGCAGTAGCTGCACCGGTGGCGGCTCGCCAGCCGGGATCACGATCTATGCGGCGGAGAACAAGCACGCCAACTACGCCTCGGACGCCTCGTGTGACGCGGGCGCCTTCTACCAGGACAACTGTTCGGAGAGCTTCACCCGGGCGTTCGGGGTCTACAACGCCGGCGAGGACGGGGCGCGGCGCCTCGACGAGCTGTCCGAGTACCAGTTCCCGGGCGAGTATGCGTGGTCCGCAGTGCTGTTCTGCGGCAGCCTGAGCCGCACCAGCAACGCCGGTTACGTCCGGCAGAAGCTGCTCAGCGACCGCCTGTTGGCCCGAGCCGCCTAGGCCGGGCCAGCGCCTCGTAGATCAGCGACGTCCACGGCGCCCAGCAGACTCCCGACGAGGGTCGGCGGGCGGCCCCGGCGGCTGGATGGCGCGCCCAGCGGGCGTTTGACGTCGCCGCCGTGGTCACGTTCGTCCACGTGATGTTCTTCCCCGGAAGGCGGTCCGGTTCGCCGGTTGGCGAGGGATGATGGATGTCGTGGCGAACATCGGTGAACCAGTGCGCGAAGGCGAATGGCCGGAGTTCGACCCGGCGGACCTCCCGCCGGTCGAGGAGCCCGCCGCGCCGGTGCCGGAGCCGGACCCGGCTCCGGCGTGAGCACGATCGGGTTCCGGCGCTGGCGGGTGTCGGCGTCCGGTGAGTTGGTGGCGCTGCGGGTGCCGCACGTGTGGGTGAGCGGGCCGCAGACGGCGGTGTGCCGGGGGATCGACGGCGTCGGGTTCGGAAACTGCGCGCCGTTCCGGGTCTGGCCCGGCCACCCGGTCCCGTCGCTGCGGTCCCGCTGTGGCATCTGGGCACACAAGCAGCCCATCCGGGACTGCCGCTGCGGGGACCCTGCCTCGGCCGCGCACGGCGTGGTCGGTGCGGTGCGGATGTGGGGCCGGTACATCGAGCACGAGACCGGCTGGCGGGTTCAGCACGCCCGAGTGGCGGCGGTGGTCGACCACACTGGCCGGCTGAGCCCGAGCTATGACATCCCCCGGTATCCGGACCTGGCCAGCCTGTACGGCGAGTGGGCGCCCGAGGCCGCCGGCTGGGCACCCGGCGAGCCCGAAGTGTGGTGCGAGCCGGACCTCGGGCTGCCGCTGGCTGTCAGTTTCCTGCAGTACGCGGTGCAGGTCGGCACGGACCTGCAGCGCACGATGCAGCGGTTCTACGCGGCCGCGGAGGCGGAGCTGCGACCGCTTGTCGAGCGGCTGGCGAAGCAGCCCGGGGACGGCATGGCCGCCCGGCAGACCCGCCGGCCAGAGAGGGCCGGGCGGACCGAGCCGGCCGAGCGCCCCGAGCAGAGTCACCCCGAGCAGCAGAGTCACCCCGAGCAGCAGAGTTAGCAGGGCGGCCGGGTCAGATCCAGGACGGGAACCACATCCGGGCGTGCCAGGCGTCGTAGCTGATGAGCTGGCCGGTGAGGATCGGCCACAGCCAGGCGAAGTTCACCACGACCAGGGCCACGTAGCCGCTGACGACGAGCAGGCCGACCAGTCGGCGGACTTCCTCGGCGCGGGCTCGGCCGAGGACGTCGCCGAGCACCATCGTCACACCGATCACCAGGA
>Ga0126380_10000939_pt1 | contig 10464 bp, 11 predicted proteins | sample PanSoiMetPlot_26_FD_92544 | JGI IMG/M metagenome (GOLD analysis project Ga0126380, IMG submission 92544) | Tropical forest soil microbial communities from Panama - MetaG Plot_26 | ecosystem: Environmental > Terrestrial > Soil > Tropical forest > Bulk soil | place: Panama | collected 2016-02-17
CGTCACGACCGGCGCCATCGCGATCGCGGATGGCGAATACACGACACCGAGAATGAGATTGACCTTATCGCGCGTGATCAGCTCGGTCGCCGCCGTCTTGGCATTTGCGCCAGACGGGGGCCCTTCATCGCGCTTGATGAGTTCAACTTTGTGCGGGGCGATGTCTTTGGCGTGGAGATTCACATACAAGTCGAAGGCCTTGTCTTGCACATCGCCAAGATCGGCATTTGTTCCCGAATAAGGGATGAGAATTCCGATCTTGATTGTCTCGGCCTGTACCGGCTCAGGCGGCATTGCGCCAAGCACGGCACAGAAAAGAAAGCACCCCAGCCCCATCGTCGTCCGCATGGCATTCCCCCCTTCAACGTTATTGAATTGGGAGAACTATAGCGGGCAAACGGCGTTAGGCGAGACAGCTACATATGGTTAACTTTGCGAACATTCGGGGTGAACGGAGTGAGAACGGATACCGCCTGAAACGATGCAAGATTGGCTTCCAACGACTACACTCGGCTCTCTCTTCATCTCTCTGGTTTGAGTAGGAGTTGCTCATGGCCCCGCGTGCGTATTGGAAGGGCTTTCTGCGCCTTTCTCTCGTGTCCTGCCCGATCCAACTCTTCCCTGCCACGAGCGAACGCGAAAAGGTCAGCTTCAACCAGCTCAACAAAGAGACTGGCAACCGCATCCGCTATCGGAAGGTCGACGAGGACACCGGCGACGAGGTCGAGTCCGAAAATATCGTCAAAGGCTTCCAGGTGGCCAAGGGCCAGTACATCGAGGTTGACGACGACGAGCTCGAAACAATTGCGCTTGAGAGCACGAGAACCATCGAGATCGATGAATTTGTGCCGAAGTCCGAGATCGACGAACTGTACAATATCCGTCCGTACTACATCACACCCGACGGCAAAGTCGGGCAGGACGCTTTCGTCGTTATCCGCGACGTCATAGAAAAAATGAATATGGTTGCGATCGGCCGCGTCGTGCTGACAAGCCGCGAGCACATCATCGCCCTGCAGCCGCGCGGCAAGGGCCTGATGGGTATGTTGTTGCGATATCCCTACGAGGTTCGCGACGAAAAAGAATACTTCGATGACATTTCGAACGTGAAGATCAGCAAGGACATGATGGATCTGGCAAGGCACATTGTTGAAACAAAATCCGGGCACTTCGAGCCGGAGAAGTTTGAGGATCACTATGAGGCCGCGCTGAAAGAACTCATCGAGAAGAAATCAAAGGGCCTCAAGATTGAGGCGCCGAAGGAGCAGGCGCCTGCAAAGGTCATCAATCTCATGGATGCGCTGCGTCGGAGCGTGAAGGAAGAACGCCAGCAGCCGGCACGCAAGCAACAGGCCAAACGCTCAAAAAAGCGACTCGAAGGCCAGAAGGAAATGCTCTTCTCGATTTCCGGGAAGAAAGCCGGAAAAGAGGAAGCGAGACGGGCGGCGCCGGCGGCGAAACGACGCAAGGCGGGTTAAGACCCGATCAGTTACGCAGGGCCATCGGACGCTTTCTTGTCATCTCAGCGTCGACGCGTTGCACCGGAGGCGTTGCCGCGCCCGGTTCGGGACGTGGTTGCGTATGCAGCCGATCGACGAGTTGCTGAAGCGCTTGCGCCAGCCGCTCGGTCTGATCAACCGGTGTCGGCGGAATTGGCGGCGACCGCCGTGCGATTGGGGAGTCGGGTGGCAACGGCATGTGCACACGCGGCAAAGGCGCGTTCAGGCTAACGACGTGCGCCCATTGTGGAGGCTCGTCCTTGCTGATGATTATGCGACGCCGCCGCCGCCGGTCCACGAAGTGGATAATCGGGCCGGCAATGCCGAGGACTGCGAACACAATCATGAGCAGAGCAAACGTGTGATCAATCTCGCCACTTTTGATAAGGGCGGGTGGGGCGGTTGGCGGTGACGGCTCCTCGGCTGGCGCGGTGACCGGTGGTTCACTCGCCGTCGTCGTCGCCGGCGCAGAGTTGCCCGCCACCGGTAGCGCGTCGTCTGCGCTAGCGGTTTGCGTGCCTCGGACCGGATCCGGTGCAAGCTGCACGGAACTGGGCAGGTCGGGCATCCGGGGCGACTCCGGCCATGGTGAGGATGCAACCGCTGTCGCAAGATTTGCATCGGGCGCCACCTCGGCATGCGTGGCTTCCGCACGCGCAGCGGCCGCACCCGTGGTTTCAACACGCTGCGGGCTTACCGGGGCTGCCGGTTGTGTGGCGGCAGCTGGCGCGGTGGCTTTATCTTTTTCGACTCGCGGTGCGCTTTTCTGTACGTGCAGTCCTTCCTGTGCGAGTCGCCAGCACTGTCGGCCGGTGGCATGATCCATTCGGTAATACCAATGTTGGCCTTGTGGCGCCGGTGAGTTCGGCTTGGCGAGGCATTCGTCGGCAGCCTCGGCGTGCGTCGGTTGCACGGACAGACTCGCGATCGCAACAAAACCGAATGTGGCCAACGCCAACACTGTGCTGCGCTCTCGCATGCATCCCCTCCTGAACTTATTACAAAGGAATTCGACTCAAGGTGAGAATGCTGATTGGAGACTGCGATTTTGGCCTCAATACGTTGCAAATTCGGCAAGCGTCAGTATGCACCGATGAAGCGCGGCGGTAGCACTGTGCCGCGCGCAAGTCCGCGCCTGCTGTATTCGCCGGACGACAGTGCCCAAAAGGGCAATAGGCCAAGTCATTTCTGCCCCTTATGTTGCCGTCAATTTGCAGCAGCGAAAATTGGAGCAACAATGATCTCAATTGCATGGAGTGTTATTGCACCGTTGATACGTGCGGTTGCAGCGTTGGTCATTATTGTGGGTGCGGCCTACGGACAAAATCTGCCCTGGTGCGCTATCATGGACAATGACGGCACCACACAATGCAATTATTCCACCTTGCAGCAGTGTCTCCAGACACTGAGTGGAATCGGCGGCCGATGCATCGAGAATCCCAGTGGCAGCGCGCCACCGTCGCTTCTTGCGCCGCCATCGTCGGAAAATGCGCAGGGACTTCAGCAACTGCAATTGCAGAATCCGGGTCCACCGCCGCCGAATAACTGACGTCAATGCCATACTTTTGCATGATTAATGATGGAGTTGGCCATGCCAACACGCCGTGTTTTCATCGCAGCCACGCTGCTTGCGTGCGGGCTCTCATCTGCGCTCGCACAACAGCAGACAATTGTCATTCCGAATAATTTGTTCACGCAGGCTGGCTTTGTCGTGAAATATGCGATGACTCCGGAGAAAACCGCGATCCTGAGGTCGCTGCCGCCCGACAAACTCGTGAAGCGAATAAAAGATGGCAAAACATATTACGTTTATGCCGATGCCGAAGGTTGCAATTGTGCTTATGTGGGAACGCCGGAGGCTTACGCGACATATCAAAATTGGTCGAACCTCGGTCCCGGCGGCGGCGGCAGCGGGCCGCTTTCAAATGCCATGCAGACAATCGATTCCGACAATATCGGCACTCCCTATATCCCTGCCGACCTCGGAAACAGTATGGACAGCATTCTTCATCCGAGTTTTTGAAGAACCGAAGAATCTTTCGGCTACATTCGATGGCATCCCGCCGTTCTAAGGTGAGAGTCGCGCTGATCGGCTTTGCAGCGATTCTCGCAGCCTATGGAATTTTGGCCTACATCGTGCTCCCGCTGGCCTGGACTCACTACGAGCACCAGAAGGGGTTGGCGGGACGCTTAATGCTCACGCGCACCGCGCAGGATATTCCGGGCGGTCCAATCAATGTAGGCCTGGTCGGACAGAAAGAAGATGTCTTGTGCGCGATGCATGCGGCTGCCTGGTATCCGGCAGATCCAATTACGTTCCGGTCAAGCGTGGAAATTGTCGGGAGTGTCGTACTGCGCACACCTTATCGGGACGCGCCGGTCAGTCCACTTTTCTACAACGGCCGTCGCGAAGATCTCGCGTTCGAAAAACCCGTCGGCGACAGTGCGGATCGGCGCAACCATGTCCGCTTCTGGCAAGTCCTCGCCCAAGGGCAGGAGGGACGGCCCGTGTGGCTCGGGTCCGCGACGTTTGACCGCGGTGTGGGTCTAAGTCGTTACACCGGACAGGTCACGCATGACATTGCGCCCAATATCGACGCCGAACGAAATCGACTCGTTGATGATCTGAAAATCGCCAGAGTTGTCGAGGCGATCTATGAGGTCACCGGAATTGGTCCGACACTCTTCGGTCGGAACGGCGAAGGAGACCGGTATTACACCGACGGAGAGATCAAGATTTCGCGTCTTGTTACGGGCTGCAATGCGAAAGCGGTCACGGCTGTGGAACTGAGTAATCCGCCGATCGTCAGTTTGAAAAATGAAGCGTGGAAAGCCATCGCTGTAATTTTGCGATCCAGTGCGGATTCAAAATAGTCGCACGACCGTTCGTAAGCTCAGCCATTGGCTGCTTACATTTCGTTCCCGACGTGCCAGCTTCTTTGAAGGCTGTGCGATTGCGACGTGCCGCTCTCGGATTGCGGCATCACCTGCCATACGCCCTGGCATACGCTGGAATTCACACAAAGGTCGCCGATACTTCCGCCGCCACCACCGCCACCACCGCTGACCCATTGTCCTTGAAAGTTATTATTGCGCTGGGAAGTTTTTTGCCACACGCCCTGTCTGTTCGCGAACTTTCCGCGGTTCCCCTTATTTTGGTGCATGTCGTGCATGTTGTGAAATTGCTGTCCCTTGAACGAAAAGCGATTCATGCGACCATTCATGCCATGCGAACCGAGTCCGCGCGAACCCGACATCATGCCGCCGTGACCGCCTCGGCCTCCGCCGCCCCCGCCACCTCCACGAGCCAAGGCTTCGCTCCCCGCGTAGACTGCACTCAGGAGCGCCACAGCTGTTGTTGCAACAACAAGAATGACTTTTGCGCGCATAAAGATTGCCCGGTCGGTGGCACGATCATTGGCGTGCGCAACGGTCTTACAAATCGAAGGTTCAAGGCAAATCACAAAATCGCCAATTGACGCACGTCACAATGACACTCACGCATTAACCTGAAGAATCAAGCTTAATATTAGCGTCCGGCGTTCCGGTCGATGTGCTGCCACTCGCACAGCTGCACGCGTCTGTGCGAAAGTGGTCGCGCTTCGCAAATCAGCGTGCTGTTGGTTGAGACAATGAACTGGCGCCGAGGCTTTCTCAGGTTGTGGGTTGTTTTTTCACTTTTGTGGCTGCTGGCATGCGGCGCGTGGGGTCTGTTCCAATGGCATGCCGGGATCGTCGCTAGATTTCCCGTCACCGATCCGAACGGTCTAAAATTTATCGTAGCTGCGCCTGCTGGAACGGCCAAAGCAGATGTTTTGTATTTCGTGCGCAACTCGGATGCCGTGAAGAGGTGGCAGACTAACTGCAACAAAGAGTCCAGCGTTTTTTGCAGGAAAGAGATTCGGGTTCAAATGCCCGGCGTTATCGAAAATGTCGTGCAATTTGTGGTTCTCACTCTTTCGGTCCCCGTTCTCATTCTCATCCTTGGGCTGGTTATTGGCTGGGCGATTCTGGGCTTTCGGAAGCCGATGGTCCCGACCTCCTAATTTGGATTTGATGCGCCTCGCGGGGTTTCCCTTTGGGCCAATTGATGCGCCGCGGTGCCGCAATGAGAATCAAACGGGGATGAAACGATTATCACGGCAACCGATCATGAATTCATTGTTCTCTGCTCATAGACGCGCGTTTTTGACGGCGCTGCTGGCAGCGGCTGCTAACGCTGCAATCTTCAGGGCACCCGCTCTCGCACAGAGCGATCCTTTGCCGTCATGGAATGATGGCAAGGCGAAGCAATCGATACTGGACTTTGTTGTCAACGTGACGCGCGAGGGTTCTCCTGGTTTCGTCCCCGCGCCGCAACGCATCGCGACGTTCGACAATGACGGCACGCTGTGGGTGGAGCACCCGATGTATACCCAACTTGCCTTTGCACTTGACCGGGTGAAGGACCTCGCACCCCAGCATCCCGAATGGAAGAAGAAACAGCCATTCAAGGCAGTTTTGGACGGCGACATGCGTGCTCTGGCCGCAACGGGTGAGCGTGGCTTGGTCGAGTTGATCATGGCAACGCACGCCAACATGAGCACCCGCGACTTCGAGCGGATCGTGACGGATTGGCTTTCGACCGCCCGGCACCCGCGCTTCAAGCAGCCTTATACCGACTGCGTGTATCAGCCGATGATCGAATTGCTTGCTTATCTTCGGGCGAACGGTTTCAAGACCTATATCGTGTCAGGCGGAGGGATCGAATTCATGCGGCCGTGGACCGAGAGGGTCTATGGTGTTCCTCCGGAGCAGGTTGTGGGGTCAAGCATCAAGACCCGTTACGTGTTGCGCAGCGACACTCCGATACTGCTTCGTCTTCCCGACGTGAATTTTGTTGACGACGGGCCCGGCAAACCCGTTGGAATCAATAGCCACATAGGGCGACGCCCGATCGCAGCATTCGGGAATTCCGACGGCGATCTTCAGATGCTCGAATGGGCAACCAAGGCGGCTGCCACTCCGGCTCTTGCCCTGATCGTCCACCACACCGATGCTGAGCGCGAATATGCCTACGATCGCGACACTCATTTCGGCAAGCTCGACAAGGCTCTTGACGCGGCAAAGCTGAACAATTGGACTGTTGTATCTATGAAAGACGACTGGAAACGCATCTTCAAATTTCAATAGTCGAGCTCGCCTGCCCAGAGGGCGACCCGTGCCGCGACTGTGAACGCTGGGTATTCAGGAGAGAAAACATGACCAAGCTTACGACAGTGGCCGCAACGGCAGCGATTATTATCTGCGCGTCGCCGCTTGCTGTGCGCGCCGACGAAGTGCCGAAATACGATGTGAGCAAAAGTTGCAAGACCGATGTGCAGGCCTATCAGGGCACCGGAAATCAGGCGGGATGCATGACGGATGAGCAAAACGCCCGTCAAACACTCGTCGCCCAATGGACACAGTTTGCGCCAGAGAGCAGGTCGAGGTGCTCGCAGATGGTAGGCGACCCCGCCGGGCCGCAAAGCTATGTCGAACTGCTTACATGCCTTCAGATGGCGAAGGATGTGAAGTCACTGCCGAAGTGATGAATTCCGAGTGAATCGCCCCGGTAGAATCGGATTTTGGGCCGCTGCCGGCGCAGCGACAATATTGGTTTTTGTATTTGGAATTTTTTGGCAATTCGTGCATGTGCCCGAGGCATACGCAACGGACAGCACCGTCGCCACTTTTGTCGGCAGTGAAAGCTGCGCCGGATGTCACCAGTCACAAGGCAAACTGTGGCAATCCTCGCAGCATGAACGTGCCATGGCTCATGCGACCGACAAGTCTGTCCTCGGCGATTTCAACAATACAAGCTTTGACTATTACGGTGTGACGTCGCGCTTTTTCCGCAAGGACGGGAAGTTTTTTGTCGAAACCGACGGGCCGGATGGGAAGCTGGCAACTTTTCAGGTGAAGTACACGTTTGGTGTCGATCCGCTTCAGCAATATCTAATCGAGTTTCCCGACGGTCGCGTGCAGGCTCTTTCAATCGCCTGGGACAGCCGCCCGAAAGAGAAAGGCGGCCAGCGTTGGTTCCATCTTTATCCCAATGAGGAGATCAAGCACGACGACATTCTGCATTGGACGAAGCTCAATCAGAACTGGAATTTTATGTGTGCCGAGTGTCATTCGACCGGCGTTCGCAAGAACTACGATGCGACTAACGATCGTTATGCCACGACGTGGGCGGAGATCAGCGTCGGCTGCGAAGCCTGCCACGGACAGGGTTCCAATCATGTCGCCTGGGCGCGCGCGCAGCAGAGCTGGTGGCCGTTCGGAAAAACCAAAGACTCAACGAAGGGGTTGATCGTTCAGTTCGATGAGCGCGCTGGCGTGACCTGGACGCAAAACGACAGAACCGGGATGCCACAGCGCAACGGAATGCCGCTGGGGCCCCGCAAGGAGGTCGAGACATGCGGGCTGTGTCACGCGCGACGCGACCCGTTTTCGGCGGACTGGGTTCCGGGACAGTCTCTTTCAAACACGCATTTTGTTACGCCGATCATCCGCACCTTATTTTACGCTGACGGTCAGATGCGCGACAACGAGGAAGCCTACAATTATCTGCCGTTCAGGCAGAGCAAGATGTATGCGTCGGGTGTGACCTGCAGCGATTGCCACGATCCGCACAGCGCAGGACTGCGCGCGCCTGGAGACGCTGTTTGCGGGCAGTGTCATTTGATGACCAAGTATGAGAGCGCATCGCATCGTCACCATGAGACCGTGAGCGGTGCGATTCCGTGCGTCTCCTGTCACATGCCGGAGCGCAAATACATGGTGGTCGACCGCCGGCACGACCACAGCTTCCGGATTCCGCGGCCAGATCAGTCGGCAAAGCTCGGCACGCCGAACGCCTGCAATGATTGCCACGGTGATAAATCGTCTCAGTGGGCGGCGAGCGCAGTGGAATCCTGGTTCGGGCCGCAGCGAAAGGGTTTCCAGACTTATGCCGAGGCCTTCCACTCTGCCTGGACGGAGCAACCAGACGCCGTAAAGCGTCTCAGCCAGGTGATAGCGGACGGCAACGTCCCGGCGGTTGCCCGCGCCAGTGCCTTGGCGGCGCTCGCAGGGTACCTTTCCCCCGCCACTGTCGGTCTCGCACAGAATGCGCTTACGGACGGCGATCCCATGGTGCGTCTTGGCGGGCTTGCCATGCTCGAAGGCGTTCCGGCAAATCAATTGTGGCCGCTTGTTGCGCCTCTGCTATCAGATCCGATCAAAGGCGTCCGCATCAGGGCGGTATCGCTGCTTGCGGCGGTTGCGACCGGAAGTCAGCCTGCCGCCGATCGCGAAAATTTCGATCGTGCGGCTGCCGAATTTATCGCCGCTCAGCGTTTCAATGCGGACCGGCCCGAAGCGCACACAACCCTCGCCAATTTCCTGGCGCAACGCCGGCAGCCAGGGGAAGCGGAAGCTGAATATAAAGCAGCACTGAAGTTAAGCCCGCAATTCGTGCCCGCGGCGATCAATCTGGCTGATCTTTACCGCGCGCTGGGTCGCGGTGACGACGGTGTGCAGGTCTTGCGCGAAGCCATCGCCGCTGTGCCTCAGGACGCGGGCCTTCACTATGCGCTCGGGTTGGCGCTCGTCCGCCAGAAGAAGAACGACGAAGCGCTCAGCGAGTTGCAGCGCGCCACTCAACTGGCACCGGATCGGGCACATTACGCCTATGTTTATGCGGTCGGTCTGCATTCCACGGGCCGTGTCGACGAAGCGATCGCAGCTTTGAAAGAAAATGTGAGCAAGCATCCAACCGATCGTGACTCATTATCGGCGCTTGCAACTTTCAACCGCGATGCCGGAAATATCGCTCTAGCTCTCGAGTATGCGCAGCAATTGGCTCGGCTCGCTCCGGACGACAAGCGGATTTCAGATTTGGTCGACGCGTTGAAACGCCAAATGGAATCGACGCCGCGGTAATGTCGCGATTTCCAAATTGAAAAGCCCCGATCGTCGCCTCGGGGCTTTTCCTATCGCGCTGCGTCGAGGGCGACTTACTTCGATGCGACTACCTTCTGACGCTGCTCGCCGAGTTTATCGATCCCGAGCGTCACCACGTCGCCGGGTTTCAGGAAGACCGGGGAGGGCTTCATGCCGAGACCGACGCCGGGCGGGGTTCCCGTGATGATGATGTCGCCTGGCTCCATCACGAAGAACTGCGAGCAGTACCACACGAGGTGCTCGCAACCGAAGATCATGGTCTTTGTGTTTCCGCGCTGACGCTGCTCGCCATTGACGTTGAGCCACATGTCCAAATTCTGCGGATCCCTGATCTCATCCCTGGTGACGAACCATGGCCCAATCGGTCCGAAGGTCTCGCAGCCCTTGCCCTTGTTCCATTGGCCGCCGCTGCGCTCAATCTGGAACACACGCTCGGAAACGTCGTTGCTGAGAAAATAGCCGGCGATCGCGTCCTTCGCTTTGTCCTGCGCGAGATAGCGCGCGCGCTTGCCGATGACGATGCCGAGTTCGACTTCCCAGTCGAGCTTGCTCGACTCGCGAGGCGTGATCGTGTCGTCGTTCGGGCCGCAAATGCAGCTCGGCGCCTTGTTGAAAATGATCGGCTCTTTCGGAATTGGCATGCCGGCTTCAGCAGCGTGGTCAGAATAGTTGAGCCCAATCGCAATAAAGTTACGCACGTTGCCGATGCAGGGGCCAAGTCGCGGCTTGCCGGAGACAGGCTTCATCCGCTTGAGGTTTGCCTTCTTGATTTTCGCAAGACCGCCCGAGGCGATCATTTCGCCGTCGATGTCCTTCACGATGCGTGACAAGTCGCGGATTTTTCCGTCGTCGCCAACAATGCCGGGTTTCTCGCGGCCGGGCGCGCCATAGCGAACGAGCTTCATTTGAAAGTGTCTCCAGTATGTCTTTTGAGGGCCTAAGTCGGTCGGCGCATCATGCATGGCCGCGGGCAGGGGGCAACCCTCCTTTGCAGGAG
>Ga0126380_10000940_pt1 | contig 10463 bp, 9 predicted proteins | sample PanSoiMetPlot_26_FD_92544 | JGI IMG/M metagenome (GOLD analysis project Ga0126380, IMG submission 92544) | Tropical forest soil microbial communities from Panama - MetaG Plot_26 | ecosystem: Environmental > Terrestrial > Soil > Tropical forest > Bulk soil | place: Panama | collected 2016-02-17
CCTACGGGCACGTCGTGTTCCAGGCGCAGCGCGGCGACGTGCACACGGTCCTGGTCAACGGGCGGGTGGTCAAGCACGACCACAAGCTGATCGGCGCGGACCTGGCGAAGGCCAGGCAGGCGGTCGAGCAGACGGTGGAATACCTGCAAGGCCAGCTCGGCCCGGAGGCCTGGACCGAGGGGATGCACCCGGAGATCCCGGAGACCCGGGTGCTGCACAACCCCTACACCTACACCTACTCCGACGGCGGCCAGGGCAAGGGCGGCGCATCCTGACCCCGGGCGGCCGTAATTCGTTATTGGTCCGGTGTTGGTCATTGATTGATCTCCAGCTGGTCCGCTAGCGTGCTTGCCGTGGCGATCAAGCAGCCTGCGACAGGCCGGCTGGCCCCGGCGGAACAGCCGCGTTACGTGCGCGTGGCCCGGGCAGTCCGCGATGCCATCGCTCAAGGCGTGCTGCCGGTAGGAGACAGGTTGCCGGCCGAGCGCGAGCTGTGCCGCAGGTTCAGCGTCAGCCGAGCGACCATCCGGCGCGCGCTGGTCGCATTGGAGGCGCAGGGCCGCGTCAAGGCGGCGGGCACCCGCGGCTGGTTCGTCACCGCGCTCGTAGAGCCGAACGTGCTCATGGGCTTTACCGACCTGGCCGCCCGCCGGGGTTTCGCGACAACGTCACGCGTCCTTGCCAACACCGTGCGCGCGCCGAACCTGGACGAGGCAGAGGTGCTGAAGGCGCCGCCCGGATCTGCCGTACTGGAACTCGAGCGGGTTCGGCTCATGGACGGCGTCCCGGTGGGCTGGCAGCGGGCGATCGCGGCGGCGTGGCTCGCGCCCTCGCTGGCTGACCTGAGCTATGAGCATGCATCGCTGTTCCACGGTTTCCGCGAGCACGACATCACACCGGCCCGTGCGGACTACGGCGTCGCCGCCATCCCGGCCGACGCTCGCGCGGCGGAGCTGCTGCTGGTGCCCCTCGACACGTGTTTGCTGCAGGTCAAGGCCATCACGTCGGATCAGCACGGCAGGCCAATCGAGATCTCAGAAGGCACGTTCCTTGGTGACCGGTACCGGTTCACCGCCTCGGTCGGCTCCGACCCGGCACCGCAGCCGTGATGAGCGAGTACCGTCCGTCACCGCGGCCGTCGTTCGACCACGCCACGGCGCTGCGAAGCGCCGGGGTGGCCCGGCACTTCTGGGGCGACGCTGAGTCCGGTGAGGTACTCGACTGGATTTACGTCTCCAGTGATCTGATCCACCAGCTCGTCTTCGGGGTGCCGGCCGGGTCGTCGTTCCGGCACTCCGATGCCTTCCGCACGATCTTCGCGGCCGACGAGGTGCTGCATGTCCTGTGCGGCGCGATGATTCTGGCGAACCCATCGACCGGTGAGGCGCACCGGGTCGATACCGGCGAATCGGCGTTCTTCCGCCGCGACACCTGGCATCACGCCCATTCGGTGGGAACCGAGCCGCTGCGCGTCCTGGAGATCTTCGCTCCCCCTCCGGCGACGGGTTCATCGGGCTCGTACGCCAGGACCAAGGACCTGCTCACAGACGTCCGGCTCGGCGATGACGAGCTGCTGGGACGGTTCACCCCGACCGAGTTGCCGGCGCCCGTCTCGGACAGCATCCGCGTGATCCGCGCGGCCGACCGCCGCTGGCGCCTTGAGCCCGGGCGCCCGGGGCCCGTTCCGCTGGGCCTGCTCGCGAGCACGGAACACCTGACGGTCGCCATGGCCGAGCTTTATGCCGGGCAACACGGCGGTTGGCAGACGCGCGGCGGCGATGAGAGCGGTTACGTGCTGGACGGCTTCCTCGGAGTCAGGATCGGATCCGGCGGCGGCCGGGAATTTCTGGAACTGCACCCCGGCGATGGCTGGTACGTGCCGAAAGGGATAGCGCACAGCTATTTCGCGCCGCAGGGTCCCGCCAGCTTCATGTTCGGAGTCGCGCCGCGCTTCCTTGCGGAGCCGGCCGGCCCTCCTGCCCCGGCAAGCGAGTGAGGTCCCATGAATGCAATTTCCAGCCCCCCCGATAGCGGGCCCCCGGCCCGGGCCAACATCGAGATCGACCGGCGTGCCGTGCTGAAGAGCCTGGCCGCCGCGAGTGCCCTGGCGATCCCCGGGCTCGGCGTCGCCGCGTGCGGCGGATCCTCCGCGACCGCGCCGAGTAGCGCTGCCCCAACGGTCAAGAAGGGCGGGACCTTGCGTGTCGCGCTGACCGGCGGTTCGAGCGCGGACAGCCTGGATGCGCAGTCCGCGATTACCACAGTTGACTTCGCGCGCATCTTCCAGCTGAATGAGCCGCTGATCGGATTCGGCCCGGACGCGCATCTCGTCCGGATCCTCGCAGAAGAACTATCGCCATCCCCCGACGCGACCAGCTGGGTGGTCCGCGTGCGGCCGGGGGTCACCTTCCACAACGGCAAGCCCCTGACCGCTGACGATGTGATCTACAGCCTGAAGCGCATCGTCAACCCGAAGGCGCCGTTGCCGGGCGCTGCGCCCCTGGCCGCGGTCGACACCGCGGGCATGAAGAAACTCGACTCGCGTACGGTCAAGATTCCCTGCCACACCCCGTACGCGATTCTCGACCAGACGCTGGCGAACTACTACTACAACATTGTCCCAGCCGGTTACGACCCCAAGAAACCTGTTGGCACCGGGCCCTTCAAATTTGCCAGTTTCACGCCGGGCCAGGAAAGCGTATTCGAACGTTACCCTAACTATTGGCGACACGGCCAGCCGTACCTCGACAAGATCGTCATAACTGACTTTGCAGACGAGGCCAGCCAGCTCAACGCGCTGACGTCCAAGCAGGCCGACATGGTCAACCAGCTGTCATCCGCTGGCGGCCGGACCCTGCAGGCGTCGGGTTCGAACGTGGTCATATCCCATGGCGGCGGGTGGGTGCCGTTCACCATGAGGGTGGACGTCCCCCCATTCAATGACGCGCGTGTTCGCCAGGCGATGCGCCTGCTCGTGAATCGGCCGCAAATGCTCAATGCGGTCTTCGGTGGCCACGGCACCGTTGGCAACGACGTGTTCTCCCGCTTCGACCCGTCCTACGACACCGGCCTGGCCCAGCGCCACTACGATCCGGCTCAGGCACGATCGCTGCTGAAGGCGGCCGGGCACGAGAATCTGCACGTTCAGCTCGTGTCGGCGCCTATCGCTCAGGGCGCATCCGGGTGTGCGCAAACCTTCGCCCAGCAGGCGGCGGCTGGTGGTGTTACGATCTCCCTGCGCCAGGCCACCGTCACCCAATTCTACGGGCCGCAGTACCTGAAATGGGCATTCGCGCAGGACTTTTCCTTCTACCAGTATTACCTGCCATCGGTGGCCCAGTTCTTCGTCCCATCAGGGCCTTACAATGAGTGCCACTACAACAATCCGCACTATACGTCCCTGTTCAAGCAGGCACTGAAGATCGTCGACCCGGCCAAGCGCTTCCCGGTAATCCACGAAATGCAGCAGATCGACTATTCTGACGGCGGGTATATCATCCCGCTGTTCCCGCCGGTCATCGACGGTATCGGCGCTAACGTGCACGGGGTGCACCCGACAAAGACCGGGGCGCCGCTGAATAACTATGACTGGAGGACGGTCTGGATCGGGTAGCCGCCAGCCCGGCTACGCCGCGGGTTGCGGTAGGCGTCATCGGCAGCGGCAGCGCGGCCCGCGCTTACTTGCGCACCCTGGACTCGCTCGTCGCCAGCGGTTACGCCGTGGCAGGGCCCGTCTGCGTGCGGCGAGCCGAGGCCCGGGATCAGTTCCTCCGCGCCCGCCCGGACGCGCACCTGGTGACGGATGCCGGCGATGTGCTCGACGCCGATGTCGACCTTGTCCTGATCACCACTCCGCCGGACAGCCATGCCGACCTGGCTCATCGTGCCCTTGAGCGAGGCAAGCATGTCGTGGTCGAGAAGCCGTTGACGTTCGACGCCGACAGTGCCCGCCGCCTGGCAGAATCGGCGCGCGCTCGTGGCAGGCTGCTGATCGTGGCGCCGTTCGTCCAGATGTCGCCGACCATGCGGCTCTTGTGGACCCTGGTCACCTCGGGCGTCGCAGGGCAGGTCCATTCGGCCCGGGCCATGTATGGCAACGCGGGGTCCACCTGGGCGCCGTGGTATCACACCAGCCAGGTCGGCCCCCTCGGCGACCTCGCCATCTACAACGTCAAAACGCTCACCGCGCTGCTGGGCCCGGTGGCAGAAGCGCGCATGCTGCAGCACACCTCGGGCATCATCCGCGAGTTCGGCGGCACGCCGCTGGCCGACGTTGACCCTGACGTCAGCCACCTCGTCATGCGGCACCGCAGCGGTGCGGTGTCCACGATCATGGCCAGCCACGCGGTCTGGGCGTACCGGAGGACCGCGGTCGAGCTGTACGGATCCGAGGGAACCGCCAACCTGCTCGGGGACGACTGGGATCCCACCGGCATTGAGGTATTCCGGGCTGACTGGGGCCATTGGCGCAGCTACGCCAGCCCAGATCAAACTTGGAACTGGACCGACGGCCTTCGCGAGGCGGTGCTGGCACTGGCCACGGGAAGCTCGCCCGCCGTCGACCTCGGGCATGACGTCCACATCGTCGATGTCCTGGCTGCCGCAGTCCAATCGGCGGCAGGAGACGGCCGGCCCGTTCCGGTCTCCAGTGAGTTCGGCCCCCTGGACCTCGGTTACGCCTTCGACCCCGCCGCCGCCGTGACCCACGACCACACGCGCCCCTGGCGGGAGCAATGAGGCGGTCCGCCCATGAGCCGGGCTAAGAGCGGGCGCGTATCCGTCGGCATCGACATCGGCGGCACCAAGACCGCTGTCCTCGCCGTCGCGCTGCCGGGCGCTGACGTGCTGTTCCGGGAGGTCTTCCCGACTCAAGCGGCGCTCGGAGCGGCCCACCTGCGCGGCCAGCTCGCTGCGGTCCTGGCCCGCCTGCGTGCCGCGCTCGGCCTGGACGCGCGCCCTCCTGTCGGCGTCAGCGTGCCGGAGCTTGTCGATCTTGACGGGCTGGTCGCCACCGACGTGGTCGTGCCCGGGCTCACCGGTGACCTCAGGGAGTGGGCCGAAATCGGCGTCGAGCGCGTCGAGTCCGACGTCAGGGCTGCCGCCTCCGCGGAGGCGCGGGTCGGGGCCGGCCAGGGATTCCCGTCATTCGGCTACGTGTCGATTGGCACCGGAATCAGCTCGACGTTCGTGCTCAACGGCACCGCCTGGCCGGGCGCGCACGGCGCGGCAATCCTTCTGGGCAGCGGGCCCTTCGGCCCGAAGCTGAGCCCAGACGGCCGCCCGTACCCTCTCGAAGAGCTCGCCTCAGGGCCGGCGATGGTGGCGGCGTACCGCGCCCTCGGCGGGCGCGCCAGGACGGCGCAGGAGATCCTCGATCGGTACGACACCGATCCACGCGCGGCCCAGGCCGTCGCCGAGGCCGGATCCGCCGCCGGCCGGGGCGTCGCCCTTCTCGTCAACGTGCTAGACCCGCACGCCCTGATCGTCGGCGGCGGCCTCGGCTGCGTCGACGGGCCGTACTGGCAATGCCTCGAAGCGGCGGCCCGCGCGCAGATCTGGGCCGACGCGGCGCGCCGCATCCCGCTGCTGCGCTCCAGCATCGGCCCAGACGCGGCCGCCATCGGTGCCGCGCTAAGAGCGAGCGCCGATCCCGGGTAACCGCGCGCGCCCCTGGCTAGCCGGTGCAGCCGGGGATGGTGCCGGCCGGTTCGCAGTTGTCGGGTGCGTTGCGGATGACCGTGGTGGCCCGCAACACCACCGTGCCGCCGAGCTTGGCGATGCCACCGGCCGCCGAGGCGGTGTTGCGGGTGACCAGGCTGCCCTTCATGACCAGGCGGCCCTGGCTGGCCAGGCCACCGCCGGTCGCGGCGGAGTTCCCCGACACGGTGCTGCCGATGACGGTGGCCCTGGCGTGCGGGGCGTTGGCCACCGCGCCGCCGAACCCGGCGGCGGAGTTCCCCGACAGCACGCTGTTCCGCACCGTCAGCACGCCCGTGCCCGGCACATTCCCGGGGGAGGGCAGGTTGCCGATGCCGCCGCCGGCGCCCGGGTTGCCCTGGCTGTCGTTGGGCGCGGTGTTGCCGGTGACCCGGCTGCCCGCGATCGTCATCGTGCCGTGGTTCAAGATGCCCGCCCCGATCCCGCCGGGAGCCGCGTTGTCCACGATCGAGCTGGACCTGATCACCGCCAGGCCGCCGTTGGCGATGCCCGCCCCGGCAGGCCTGCCGCCGCCCTCGGTGGCCGAGTTGTGCGCCACCGTGCTGGCGTTCAGGGTAAGGCTGGATCCGTGCGGGTCGCCGCCAGTACCCGGCCCGCTGGCGATCCCGGCGCCGTTGCCCGAGGTGTTGAACGTCACCTGACTCGAATTGAGAATGGCCGTCCCGGCGTGATTCAAGATGCCGCCCGCGTCCCCGCTGGTGGTGTTGCGGGTCACCTGGCTCGCGTTCAGCACCAGCGTCCCGGCCGAGGGTGGTTCCATCGTGCCGCTGGCGATGCCGCCGCCCGAGCTCATCGGGTCGCCCTCGGACGCGTTCCCGGTCACCACGGTGGCATTCAGGGTCAGCCGCCCGGCGAAGTTGAACATCCCGCCGCCGGGCCCAGGGGTATCCCCGCCGGTGATCTTGAGATTCTGCAGGGTCAGGTCCCCGCCCGGCCCGTCCACCTCCAGGATGCGGAACGGCTGCGCGCTGCGGCGGGCGATCGTCGCCCCCGCGCCCTTGATCGTGATCGCCGAGGTGATCACCGGCAGCCCGTTCGGCCCCAGCGCGCCGTTGTTATCCGCGGCGGTCAGCCGGTAGGTGCACCCCGCCGCCAGCGCGATGGTCCCGCCGCCGCCAGTATTGGCCACGTTGATCGCCGCGATCAGCCCCACGGCGCCGCCGCCCGGCCCGGAACACGGCACCGCGGCACCCGTGCCCGCGAGTGCCGCCCCCGCTGGGAGCCCGGCGAAGGCCACCAAGGCCGCTGCCCCGGCTACCGCGCTCAGCATCAATCTCCTGGCATGCATGCTGTCCCCCTCCGCTCCATCGACGCGTCGGATTGTGATTCCGCCCTATCGACCGGCCCCTAGGTCAATCACGCTACTCCCGCTCTGCTAACAGAAACCACCCGTGTTACCGCGGCACTCATCTGATCGGAGACCCAGGCTGCCGGTAGATTTGCCCGGTGCTGAGCGGTGTCTGGGTCGAGGTCGTCGCCCTGGTGGCCGCCTTCGTTATCGCGGTGATCACCACTCCGGCCGGGGTGTCCGGGGCGGTCTTGCTGTTGCCGTTCCAGGTCAGCGTCCTGGGCACGCCCAGCCCTTCGGTGACGCCAACAAACCTGCTCTACAACGTGGTGGCCAGTCCCGGTGCAATCTGGCGGTACTGGCGGCAGGGCCAAACCGGCGGGAGGCTCACCTGGCTGCTGCTGGCAGGGACGCTGCCCGGCGTCGTCGCTGGCTCAATCATCCGGGTCTACCTGCTGCCTGGCCCGGTCGTATTCGACTTCGTCGTCGCGGCCGTGCTGATCCCGCTGGGCGGATGGCTTGCGCTGACCCAGGCGACCCCGGCCACCACCCGCCGAGCGCGGCTGCCCCGGCTCGCCATCGGCCTCATCGCCGCGGTCGCGGGCTGTGTCGGCGGCATCTACGGCATCGGCGGCGGATCGATCCTGGCGCCCATCCTGATCACCGACGGGCAGCCACCATCGCAGGTAGCGCCCGCCGCGCTCAGTTCGACGTTTATCACCTCGCTCGCCGGAGTGGTGGCGTTCTCCATCTTGTCAGCGCACCAGCACGGGAGCGTCGCCCCGGACTGGCCGACCGGGATCGCCCTTGGGGCAGGCGGCCTGGCGGGCGGGTACATCGGTGCCCGCATGCACGCCCGGATGCCAGAAACACTTATCCGGCGGCTGCTGGCATTCGTGGTCATGGCCATTGGCATCCGCTACCTGGTGGCAGGCTTCACTGGCGGGGCCTGATCGCGGTCGAGCGAATCACCCGCGCGAACCGCCTTGACCGGCTGACCCAATACCCTTCGTCGCGGGTCAGGCGGCGGTCCAGGCTTCGCTGTGCCGCCACAGTGCCCTGGCCAGTTCCGGGGTGGCGACCGCGCTGGCTGCCCGCTCGCGGCAGTCGGCATAGAAGCGGCCGCTCACCCCGGCCAGTTCCGGCGCCGTGGCGCAGTACAGCGACGTCGCCGCGCCCTGCTCGGTGGAGAGCATGCGAAGCTTTATCAGCGGGCGGATCGGCCAGGGGACCCGCCGCCAGATGTCGGACGCGACCACCCCGGGGTGCAGCGCGTAGGCGGTGATGCCGCGCCCCTCCGCGCGGCGCGCGAGTTCCTGGCTGAACAGCACGTTGCCCAGCTTGGAGGCCGCGTACTCGGGCAGCCCGGTCCGGGACGCCGTGGGTCGGCGCACCGCCTCGAAGTCGATCCCCCGCGCCTGGTAGTGGGCGTCGCTGGACACGGTGACCACCCGGGCCGGCGCGCTGGCGGCCAGGCGGTCGAGCAGCGCGGTAGTCAGCGCGAAGTGGCCGAGGTGGTTGATGGCGAACGTCAGCTCGAAACCGTCCTTGGTGAGGCCGCGCGCCCCGCCGACGCCGGCGTTGTTGATAAGCACGTGCAGCAGTTCGCCGCGCGCCAGGAACTCATCCGCGCAGGCGCGGACCGAGGCCAGGTCCGCCAGGTCGAGCGGCAGGAACACGACCGCACCGTTCCCGGTCTCGGCCGAGATGCCCGCGGCCGCGGCGCGGCCCTTCTGCGCCGAGCGGCAGGCCACGAACACCTTGCCGCCGCGCTTGGCCAGGCCGGTGGCGGTGGCCAGGCCGATCCCGGTGTTGGCGCCGGTAACCAGGAAGGTACGCCCGGACAGCTCGGCGGAGTTCGCTGACATGGTGAACTTTGTACCGCATGCCGGTGCGCCGGGCGCACCGGGCCCGGCCCGGACGGGCCCGCTCTTCATCCGCCGCTGCCGGGGTGCCGGTCGCGCAGCCGGGCGGAGGGCGTCGCGTGATGCTCGCCGAATAGCAGAGTAAGTAGGCACCCGCCCGCGCATTTCGCAGGAGGACGCGCGGCTCGCGAGCAATCTGGCCCGCTCCGCCCGCTGACCCGGCCACCCGCTTGCTCGCCCCGCCCAGTGACCCGGCCGCTCGCTCGCGGCTGCAGATTTCGGCGTGACCCGGACATGGGGCATCACCCGGCTGGGACACTACCCGTCATGCAGACTCTGGTTGTCGATCATCCGCTGGTCACCCACAAGCTCACGGTTCTGCGGGACGAGACCACCGAGGCGCCCACGTTCCGCCGGCTCACCGATGAGCTGGTGACCCTGCTCGCCTACGAAGCGACCCGCGAGGTCCCGGTGCGCCCGGTCACCGTCCGCACGCCGGTGGCCGACGCCGGCGGGGTCAAGATGGCGCGGCCAGAACCGCTCGTGGTGCCCGTGCTGCGCGCGGGCATCGGCATGCTCGACGGCATGGCCCGCCTGCTGCCCACAGCCGACGTCGGATTCGTGGGACTGGCCCGGGATGAGGAGTCGCTGGTCGCCAGCACGTATGCCAACCGGCTGCCGGCCGACCTGTCCGGGCGCGCCGTGTTCGTGCTCGACCCGATGCTCGCCACCGGCGGCACCCTGGAGACCGTGTTCGGCATGCTCATCGAGCGTGGCGCCGGCGCCGTCACCGGGGTCTGCCTGCTGGCTGCTCCCGAGGGGCTCGCCCGCCTGGAGGCCGCCTTCCCCGGCGACGGCCCGGTCCCGGTCCGGGTGGTGACCGCCGCCCTCGACGAGCGGCTGAACGATCGCGGCTTCATCGTGCCGGGCCTGGGCGACGCCGGCGACCGCCTGTTCGGCGAGATCTAGCGGCCGCCACCCGGCCGCGCGGTCAGGAGCCGGTGAACTGCGGCGCGCGCTTCTGGCTGAAGGCCATGACACCCTCCTGGAAGTCGGCGGACCCCGCCGACTCCTGCTGTATCTGCGCCTCCAGTTCGAGCTGGGCGTTCATCCGGTCGTAGAGCCAGTGGTTGAGCTGGCGCTTGGCGCCCGCGTACGACCTGGTCGGGCCGGCCGCGAGGCGCACGACCAGCTCGTCGGTGCGCGCGGCGAACTCCTCGTCCGGCCACGCCCGGTTGATCAGGCCCCAGTCGACGGCCTGCCGCGCGCTGACCCGCTCGCCGAGCATCGCCATCTCCGCAGCTCGGGCGAAACCGACCCGGGCCGGCACGAGCAGCGACGAGCCGCCGTCGGGGACCAGGCCGATGTTCACGAAGGCGAGCAGGAAGTAGGCCGACTCGGCGGCGACGACCAGATCACAGGCGAGTGCCAGGGACGCCCCGATCCCGGCGGCGGCGCCGTGCACCGCGGCCACCACGGGCTTGGGCAGTTCACGGACCCCGACGATGATCAGATGGTAGAGCTCGGTCAGCCTGCGATACACGTTCGGCCGCCCGCCTTCCCCGTCCTCGGCCAAGCTGGCCTTGAGATCC
>Ga0126380_10000941_pt1 | contig 10462 bp, 9 predicted proteins | sample PanSoiMetPlot_26_FD_92544 | JGI IMG/M metagenome (GOLD analysis project Ga0126380, IMG submission 92544) | Tropical forest soil microbial communities from Panama - MetaG Plot_26 | ecosystem: Environmental > Terrestrial > Soil > Tropical forest > Bulk soil | place: Panama | collected 2016-02-17
GACGATGTCGCCGAGGCTGGCTGCAAGCCGGTCGGCGATCAGAGCGGAGCCGCCGAAGAACCGGTCCTGCTGCGCGCCGCCCGTGGTGTCGATCAGGCGCTGGAACGAGCCGGCCGAGCGGGAGTAGAAGAGCACGTGCAGCATTGACAGGTCGCCCGGCTCGGCGGCGAATACCGCCTTTGCGGCGAGCGCGAGCAGGTTGCGGGCACTGCGGCTGCCGGTGTTCCTGCGCGCCCAGGTCTCGAGCGTCTGCCCGTCGAGCTTGTCCGCGTTCGGCGCCGTCCAGGGCGCGTCGGCGGGGATCTTCTTCGCCATCCGTTCGAGCCGGGCCTGCGCCTGCCCGATGTCGGCGAGTACGAGCGGGCTGATCCGCGGGATCGCTCCGCTGTAGGTGCCGCGCCTGCCGTTGAAATGCAGCACCTTCTTGCCGGTGTCGTAGGTAGGGAACGTGGCGATGCCCAACTCGGCCGCCAGTGCGTAAATCCCGTCCTGCCCAGGGCCGGCCCACTGGCCGCCCATCTCGACGATCTTGCCATCGCCGATGTCCTCGTTGACGATGCGGCCGCCGACCCGGTCCCTGGCCTCGAGGACCAGCACCGAGCGCCCGGCCGCGCTCAGGTCGCGAGCGGCGACGAGGCCCGCTAGGCCAGCCCCGACCACAAGGACATCAGCGGATTCGGACATCGGTTAGTGCCTCCGGATTTGGACGGCTATGTCGGCCCCGGCAGCGTAGCAGCGATATTGGGCGCGTTAGCCGCTCGCCGGTGGCTTCAGCTTGCGCCAGCCCCCTGCCCGGTTATTGGCGATGATCTGCCGGAGCATCGCGGTCAGCGCCGGTTTGTTGATCGTTTCGCCCTCGCGGACGGCGACCATCCGGGCGGTCTTGTTCTCGTGCCCGCCCGTGATGATCGACTCGGGGTCGGGCACGATGCCGCCGTCGTAGAGGAACAGGTTCACGTGGTCTTTTGCCGCGAGTAGAGCGCACACGTTGCCGCTGAGGACGAAATACGGCTGCCGGCTCCGCTTGATCGTCTCGGCTACCTGCGGGTCGCAGGCGTGGATCAGGTCGCGCAGCTCCCGGCAGATTGCCTGCTGCCAGCCGGGGAGCCCGGTGATGTAGGCGTCGACCCGCGGATCGGCCTGGTAGCTCATGCCCCTCCTGTCCACTGCCCGCCTCTTTAGCATGGCGTCATGACTGACCGTAAGCCGCCGCGCCTCGCCGGGGCTGAGCGCGAGACGCTGCTGGCCCTGCTGGAGTTCCAGCGCGATTCGCTCATCCGCAAGGTCGACGGCGTGGACGAGGTCGCGGCGCGACGGTCCCCGGTAGCCAGCGGCACGACGCTTCTGTGGCTGCTCAAGCACCTGGCCCAGGCCGAGATCCGCTGGGTCGTGATCCGCTTCGCGGCGCTGGACGCTTCGCCGCCCGATGACGCCGTGCAGCCGGACGACACCGCCGCGTCCGTGATCGCCGCCTACCGGGCTGCGTCGGCGCAGGCAGACGCCATCGCGCGAACGGCCGGGCTGGATGAGCCGTGCCGTAGGACCGACGGCGCCGAGCCGGTGAACCTTCGCTGGGTGCTGGCGCACCTGCTCGAGGAAACAGCCCGGCACGCCGGGCACGCGGACATCCTGCGCGAGCTCATCGACGGCAGCACGGGCCGCTAGTACTGGTCACGCCGCTTCGTGTGCGGCTATCCGAGCTGGCCGACGCGGCGAATCATGCTCTCGGCCGACTCAGCATGGCTGAGGTCGATGTCGTCGACGACGACGCCGTCGCGAAGCCGGACGAGCCGGTCTCCATGGGCCGCGACCTGCGGGTCGTGGGTGGCCATCACGATCGTCATGCCGTGGTCGCGGCGCAGCCGCGCCACGAGCGTCAGGATCTCCGTGGCGGTCGCCGAGTCCAGGTTGCCGGTCGGTTCATCGGCGAGCAGCACAGAGGGCGAGTTGATCAACGCTCTCGCGATGGCGACACGCTGCTGCTCGCCGCCAGACATCCGGGATGGTAGCGACTGCTCACGGCCCGCCAGGCCAACGGCAGCCAGCAGCTCGCGGGCCCGGTTCCGCTTGTCAAACGACGTGCGGAACGGGAGCACTGGGGCGATCACGTTGTCCACGGCGGTCAGGGCGGGCAGCAGGTTGTAGCGCTGGAAAACAAAGCCCACGGTGCGCCGGTAGGCGGCCAGTGCGCCGCCGCGCAGGGCAGTGACGTCGGTGCCGCCGCTGACGACGGTCCCGGAGTCGGGCCGCTCGATCGCGCTGATGAGGTGCAGCAAGGTGGACTTGCCCGATCCGGAGGCGCCGGTGATCGATACGAAGGCCCCGGCCTCAATGTTGAGGCTGACATTGTCCGCCGCCCGGACGAGCTGGTCCTTGCCGAGTCCGTAGCTCTTACTGACACCGCGCAGCTCGATGGTCGCATCGGAGAGCGGGTTTACTGACATGCGGTCACTCCTCGGCGAGCAGGTGGGCGTCGGGCAGACCGCGCAGGGCCCGCGTGGCGAGTACCGCGGCTCCGGCGGTGACGACCGTTCCGGCAATGCCAGCGGCGGCTGCAATGAGGTAGAGCCGGGTGCTGAGCTGACCGGCGAACTCAGCCGTTGTGGCGAGCCCAAGCGCGGCGCCGACGAGGGAGCCGGTGAGGCCGATGATCACTCCTTCAGTCACCACGAGCCGGCCTAGTGCCGACTCGCGCCAGCCGAAGCTGCGGATTGTCGCGATCTCGGCGGCGCGCTCCCGCACGCCCAGGACGACGACGTCGGCGACCGATAGCACCCCGAGGGCGACCGTAGCGATGGCCGCGACATAGTCGACGCCGCGGATCTGGACGGCCACGGCATTACCGAGCAGGGACCCAACGACATCGCCGCGGAACGCGAACGTGACCGCGGCGAGAATCGTCAGCGCCGTGACGCCGACGGCGAGGCTTACCGCGCCCAGAGCCGACCGGCCAGGCGTACGCAGCACGTTGATGAGCGCGAGCCCTGTGACGCTGGACGTCCGGCGGGCACGCCGCACCGCCAGTACCGGCGGGCGGACCGATGCCAGCGGCTCAGCGCGGGTGGCCTGCCAGGCTGGCACGGCGCCGGCGATCAGGGCGACGGGCACCGAGACCGGCATCGCCAGCGCGGCCCGCTCTGCTGAGGCATGCAGGCCAAGTGCCGATGACAACGGGAGCGCGGCTACCACCGCGAGGAGCCCGGCGGCGAGCCCGATCCCGGCCAGTTCCGCCAGGACCGCCGCGAACAGCCGCGGCCGAGTCCAGCCGAGGCACGCGAGCACGCCGAGTTCTCGTCGGCGCCCGCGGACGGCCGCCGACGCCGCGTTGGCGACGAACAGCACGCACACGACGAGGATGAGCGTGAAGAGCGCGATGCTCTTCTTGTCGACCGCACGCAGGATCGCGATGGCGACGCCCTTCTTCACCCAGTTCTCGGTGAGCGCCAGCGTCGGCTGTCCGAACTTCCCGGCCGGCAGGATGACCGGCGTCGGGACAGGCGACGACCCGGCCACGATGTCGACATCGAGATGCGTTCGGACCGCGATCTGCTGGGCGACCTCCCTGACCCGCTCGAGCGAGACCGGGTCCGGCCCGGTCACGCCGGCTACGCGCACCCTGATCACGCTGATCGGGTCACCGATCGGCAAGTCGGCCCCGTAGTAGCCGGTGTTCTGCAGCGCGGGCAGCGCGGAGAGCGTGGTGACCAGGTCGACGGGCTGGCTGACCAGCCCACCGAGATTCTGGTTAGGCCCCAGGTCGGCGCCTTGCAGGGCGGCCCGGCTGGCTGCGTTGGCCGGAGCAGCGGTGACCGGCTCATACCCGAGCGGAACCCGAGAGAGCGGATCGGGCGACGTGACCTTTGCCGGGTTGAAAATCCCGACCAGCTTCGGACTCGCGATGCTACCAGTCCAGCTATTGCTCGTCGGAGCGTGCGCGGTGAGCGCGCGGTACTGGTTGTCCGCGTTGTCCATCGAGGCCGCGGCGATGCCACCGGCAGTCCAGACCGATAGCGGGTTGTGCACGGGCACCGGCACAATCGGGCCGCTCCCAGCACCCTGGAACTTGACCGGTCCGACACTCCAGTAGCCGTTCACGGCCTCCTGGGTCTGCCCTTTCTCCTGCATGGCGGTGAGCAGCGACTGATATGCCTGCTCCGCCGAGGTCCGCTCAACGGTCAGCGTCCGCCCAGTGACGGGCGCCTCGCGAGTCAGCCAGCCCGCGGTCATCTGCGGCGGCGTCGTAGGGGCGGTCAGTTGCTGCAGCTGCGATACCGCGTACTCAGTGATCCCGCTCCGCGAGGCGGCGAGCACTGGGAAGGTCTGGGTGTCGCGGGACGGCGGTCCAGCCGTGGCGTTCTCCGACAGGTAGCTCCCTGAGACCAGCGCGTGGTTGAGCCCGTCCAGCTTCGCTTCCGCGGCCGGATCGATGGCGGCGATCAGCACTGGCAACACCCAGCCGGTGCCCCAGCTCGGATTGCTAGGCAGCGTGATGCCAGGCGGCGGAGCGAAATGGTTGACCTTGGACCAGCAGTCTTCAGTCGACTGCACCGCAGGGCCGAACGGGTTGTCGCCAGGCTGCGGCACATCGTACGGGCAAACCGCGACGGTGCGGCCGCCGGGAAGTACTTCGCTAGTCCCGCCTGTCGAGGAGTCGAAACGAAGCGGGCTCGGGGTGACATAGACGTAGGAGGGCGGCTGGGTGACGCGCGTGGTGCCGTTCCCGCTTACCCATGTCGTCGTGGTGCGGTAGAGCTGACGGCCGGGCTGGGCCACGCTCGCTGACGGGAGGGGCCGGCCAATCCACGTGCCCAGGAGTGCATAGCCGACCATGGCGACCGGAGCGGCTACCTCAACCCCGGAGATCCCGGCGACGGTGTGGTACTGGTCCATGGTGATGCCGCCGTAGATGCCGGCGAGGAAGTTCGGCTGGACGGTGTCGGTATGCGTCTCGCGGGCGGTGCGCGCACCCGCAGGCCGGACAAGGATGTCGTAGGCGGGCACGAAGTGCGCTGCGACGGTTCCGGTGGTGCGCGCCTGCGCTGTCCGAGATGCGGCCGTCAGGACCGTGAACGCCGTCGTGGCCAGGAGCAGTCCAGCTAGCAGCGCGATCGCCCTGGTGGTCCGGAACCGGAGCTGCGACCAGGCGAGGCGTGTCACTGTCCGCTCCTTGATCGGCCGGCCGGGCGGGTCAAGCCCGAGCGTGGCGCCGCGCTGACCTGACAAGCTAGGCTATCTGATAGCTAGTGACAATGTAAGAAAGACGCCCGGCGCTTAGCTAGTGACAATGCAAGCTGAGATCGTTTCGTTATCACAACCGGGAAAGGGCAGCGACCGCCATGCCTCTCCACCACGCCGTGCTCTCTCTGCTCGCCGACAAGCCCGCCCACGGCTACGAGCTCAAGACCAGCTTTGAGGAGGCCGTCGGTGAGCAATGGGGCGGGCTTAACATCGGGCACCTGTACCAGATCCTCGACCGGCTCGGCCGGGACGGCCTCATCGCCTCTGAGCGCCAGCACCAGCAGATCAAGCCGGATCGGGTGGTCCACCACCTGACCCCGGCGGGTCGCGCCGAACTGGATCGCTGGCTCGCGGAACCAAGCACGCGCGCCCGTGGCTACCGGGACGACTTCTTCCTCAAGCTGATGGCGGCCGCGCAGCGCGGCGACCGGGAGACCCTCGACGCGGTGCTGCGGAATCAGCGCACCCATCTGCTCCGGGAGCTGCACAGCCTCGCGGACGCGCAGGCGCACGCGACCTCACCGGTCGTCGCGCTGCTGATCACCGCTGCGGAGCTGCATGTGCGCGCCGACCTCGGCGTGGTCGACGCAGCCGAGCAGAGCATCGGCCCTCAGCAGCTGACCTCGGCACTCGCAGGGCAGCAGGTGACGCGTCGGCCACCCGCAGCGGCCAGTTAGACACGGAGATGCCGGTGGTTTCAGTCATTTCCGCGCCGGAGTTGCGAGGTTTGTCTCGCTGAAACCTTCAGGGTGTCTCGGTTGTGTCGGCCGTGCTCACGGCGGCAGCGGGTGCTCGGTGAACGCCCCGCAGTAGCCAAAGCCAAGCCGCCGGTACATCGGCTCGCCCTCCTCCGATGCCTGCAGAACGGCAACCGGGACTCCGCAGTCGCGGGCGAGATGCAGGGCGGCCACCGTGACCGCGGTGCCGAAGCCCCGGCCGCGATGGCTGGCGAGAGTCGAGATGTTGTACAGGCCCGCGACACCTGCGTGCAGCATGACCTCGGCCGTGGAGACCGGCCGGCCGTCGCAGTAGCCCACGAGGAACCGGGCCGTCGAGCCAGCCGCAAGCGCCCGCCGCGCCGTTACGGCGTAAAAGCGCACCACGGTGAGCGCGGGCGGATCCCAGTTGGCCGCCAGCACCCACGCCCAGTCGTTGAGCGCATCGGCGGAATCGGCAACCCGCACGTCCAGGCCCACTGCGGCGGGCGGCGGCCCGCAGTCCGCGAGTTGCAGCCACATCGCGGGCTCAGGCCGGGCCGGCGGCCGTCCAGCAGTGGTGAGCAGGACGGCGAGGCCATCCGGGGTCGAGCCGGGGCCGACACGCCAGGCGAAATGCCGGCCAGTCGCGGCGAGGTCCACGAGCGTGTCGCGGATCCTGGGCTGCGCTGTCGCAGCGGTGAAGCGCGCAGCGCCGACGAAGTTGAACGTATCGTCGTCTAGCCCGCTGTCGGCGATCAGCAGGTCGTCCAGCCGCCAAACGGTCATGCCCGGGGTCGCCCGGTGCAGGTGGCAGGCGTGCTCGGCCAGGTTCTCCTCGAGGGCCGCGGCGAGCCCAGCCGGAATCCCGGACTGCGTGTTGCCCGCCCGCTTTGCGGTCATCCGCCCCCTACCCTTCGCGTCGGCCGCCAGCAGGTCAGCCGATCTCGCCACGGTAGTCTGGGCGGAAGATCACGGCTTGAAGGGTTGCCACATTGCTGTCGCTCGTCATTCCGAAGGGCTCGCTCGAGCGGGCCACGCTCGACCTTTTCGATGCCGCCGATCTGACCATCCGCAGGTCATCCGACCGCGACTACCACGCCAGCATCGATGACCCGCGTATTGACCGGGTCCGCTTCCTGCGACCCCAGGAAATACCGTCTTACGTCGAGCAGGGCCTCTTCGACTTCGGCATCACCGGCCGGGACTGGATCACCGAAACCGGCGCGGACCTCTCATCGCTCGGAGAGCTCCAGTACTCCAAGGCCACGTCCGACCCGGTACGGGTCGTCCTGGCCGTGCCGGCGACGCAGCCCTGGCGGACCACGGCCGACCTCCCGGAAGGGGTCAGGATCTCCACCGAGTACCCGTCACTCACCCGGCGTCACCTGGAGGAGCACGGCGTCAAGGCGGTCGTGATCCCGTCCTACGGTGCGACCGAGGCCAAGGTGCCCGACATCGTGGACGCGATCGTGGACGTCACCGAGACGGGCGCCTCGCTCGTCAGGAACGGGCTGCGCATCCTCGACACCCTGCTCACGAGCTACACCGAGCTGATCGCCAATCACGACTCCTACGCGAACGAGGCGAAGCGCAGCGCCATGGAGGACGTGGCGCTGTTGCTGCGGGGTGCCATCAGCGCGCGCGGGAGCGTGCTGCTCAAGCTCAACGTCAGCGCGCCGGACCTGGCCGCGGTGACCGGCATCCTGCCCGCCATGACCTCGCCGACAGTGACCTCGCTGGCCCGCGGGGACATGCACGCGGTCGAGGCTGTCGTGCCGAAGCGCGGCGTCAACACCCTGATCCCGGCGCTCAAGGCGGCGGGTGGACGGGACATCCTGGAGATCCCGATTAGCAAGATCGTCGAGTAGGCCGTCGTGCTCGAGCGAATCGATCTGCGCGGCAAGTCGCCGGGCAGCATGACTCCGGCGCAGCTGGCGGCGTTGCTGCCGCGAGCTGAGCTGGATGTCGCCGCTGCGGTCGAGCAGGTGCGACCGATTGTGGAGGACGTCCGGATCCGCGGTGACGACGCGGTCCGCGAGTACACCGCCCGGTTCGACGGCGTGAGCCGGCCGGCTGGAACCCGGGTGCCGGCAGCGGCGCTCACCGAGGCCCTCGCCAGTATCGACGAAGACGTGCGAGCGGCGCTCACCGAGGCGGCCAGGCGCGCCCGCCTCGTGCATCGGTCGCAGCTGCCGGCGGAGGCGTGGACCGCGGTGGCGCCCGGCTCCACGGTGACCGAGCGCTATCTGCCGGTCCGCCGGGCCGGCGTGTACGTGCCGGGCGGCCTGGTCGCCTACCCCTCGTCGGTGCTGATGAACGTCGTCCCTGCTCAGGTCGCCGGTGTCAGCCAGATCGCGGTCGCCTCCCCGCCGCAGGCGGAGCACGGCGGGCTACCGCATCCGGCGATCCTCGCCGCGTGCGCGCTGCTCGGCATCACCGAGGTGCACGCGGCCGGCGGCGCGCAGGCGATCGCGATGCTGGGCTACGGCACGCAGGACTGCGAGCCGGTGGACGTTATCTCCGGTCCTGGCAACGTCTACGTGGCGGCGGCCAAACGGCTGCTCAGGGAGCGGGCCGGCATCGACGCAGAGGCCGGCCCGACCGAGATCGCCATCGTGGCCGACGACGGCGCCGAGGCGAGATTTGTCGCGGCCGACCTGATCGCGCAGGCCGAGCACGACTCGTTGGCGGCGTGCCTGCTCATCAGCACCAGTGGCGCGCTGGCGGACCGCGTCGACATCGAGCTCGCCAAGGCCGTGCCGGAGGCCAGGCACGCCGAGCGGATCCAGGCCGCGCTGACCGGTCAGTCGGCGTGCGTGATCGTCGACGACGTCGACGCAGCCCTGGCCGTCGCGGACGCGTGGGCACCCGAGCACCTGGAAATCCAGGCCAGGGACGCCTCGATCCTGGCCCGCCGAGTGCGCAACGCTGGCGCGATCTTCGTCGGCGCGTGGGCCCCGGTGTCGCTCGGCGACTACCTGGCCGGCTCCAATCACGTGCTTCCAACGGGCGGCACCGCCCGCTACACCGGCGGCCTGTCCGTCGGGACGTTCCTGCGCTGCGTGCACATCGTGGAGTGCGATCAGCCGGCGCTCGCTGCTGTCGCGCCGCACGTCGACGCCCTGGGCGGCGCCGAGGACCTGGCCGCGCACGTCCAGGCGGTGCGCGTCCGGGTGCCCGGAGAGCAGGCATGAGGGTGCCGACTTCTGCGGGCCCCATGGCCGAGGTGCCGATCCGCGCCGACCTGGCCGGCCGGCACCCCTACGGCGCGCCGCAGCTGGACGTGGCCGTCCGGCTGAACACCAACGAGAACCCGTACCCGCCGTCGGCCGGTCTCGTCGCCGATATCGCGAGCGCGGTCGCGGCAGCGGCCACCAGCCTGAACCGCTACCCGGACAGGGACGTCCTCGCCCTGCGCGCGGCGCTGGCCGGCTACCTCGGCCACGGGCTGACGATGGCGAATATCTGGGCCGCGAACGGGTCGAATGAGATCATCCAGCAGCTGCTGCAGGCCTTCGGTGGTCCCGGTCGCAGCGCCCTCGGCTTCGAGCCGTCGTACTCGATGCACCCGATGATCAGCCAGACGGCCGCGACCCGGTGGATCACCGCGCAGCGGGACAGCGATTTCGGCCTCGACCCGGACTATGCCTCGGCGGCGGTCAGGCGGCATCAGCCGGACGTGGTGTTCCTGACCTCGCCGAATAATCCGACCGGCACCGCCACGTCGCTGGAGGTGATCGAAGCGGTCTGCGCGGCGGCTCCCGGCATGGTCGTGATCGACGAGGCCTACGCAGAGTTCGCCAGGGACGTGGCGGTGACGGCGCTGACTCTGCTGCCGCGGCACCGGCGGCTGGTCGTCGTCCGCACCATGTCGAAGGCGTTCGCGCTGGCGGGCGCCCGGCTCGGCTACCTGGCCGCGGACCCCGCGGTGGTCGACGCGCTGCAGCTCGTCCGGCTTCCGTATCATCTGAGCGCCGTCACGCAGGCAGTCGCGCTCACTTCGCTGCGGCACACCGATGAGCTCCTGTCGTCGGTCGCTGCTATCCGCGCCGAGCGGGATGAGCTCGTGACAAAGCTGCGCGCGATCGGCCTGCGGGCCGCTGAGTCGGACACGAACTTCGTGCTGTTTGGCCGGTTCGCTGACCGGCACGCGGTCTGGCAGGCGCTGCTGGACCGTGGTGTGCTGATCAGGGAAACCGGCCCGCCACAGTGGCTGCGTGTCACGGTCGGCACTGCGAGCGAAACGGCCACGTTCCTGCACGAACTAACGGATCTGGTCGCTGGCGGTCAGGATTTGGTGCTCCCGTGAAACGCACCGCGCGCATCGGGCGCGTCACCGGGGAGACGCAGGTCCTGGTCGAGCTGACCCTGGATGGCGCCGGGGTGAGCCGGATCGAGACCGGCCTTCCGTTCTTCGACCACATGCTGGCTCAGCTCGGCAAGCACGGGCTGCTCGACCTCACCGTCCAGGCGCGCGGTGACCTCGAAGTGGACGCGCACCACACCGTGGAGGACACGGCGATCGC
>Ga0126380_10000942_pt1 | contig 10459 bp, 19 predicted proteins | sample PanSoiMetPlot_26_FD_92544 | JGI IMG/M metagenome (GOLD analysis project Ga0126380, IMG submission 92544) | Tropical forest soil microbial communities from Panama - MetaG Plot_26 | ecosystem: Environmental > Terrestrial > Soil > Tropical forest > Bulk soil | place: Panama | collected 2016-02-17
CAGCATCATAACGAAATGTACTATACATACATTCAGATTACTCAAGCCAATATGACTGTATGTAGTGCTGAGGTTATGCTAACTCTAGCTAGAAGATTGTATGATGCAGGATTTAGGATCACTGATCCTGAAGACGCAAAACGCGATCCCATTAAGCGAACGAGTAGAGAAGATCAAAATGCTCTTGCTTATAAGGGTCTTGTTCAAGGTTTGGAATTTCCGGTAAATTAAAGGAGTAAAAAATGCCCGCTCAGGCTCCGCCAAAGGGACCGGCCGCTAAGGCTCCTCCACAAAGGCCGTATCCTTTCCCGGTAGGCGTCTACGAATCACAGGTTATTGACTATGACAATACTGTGACCCAACAGGCTACTCCGGTTCAGTTTCCAATTTGGAACCTGTCTCCTACTGGATGGCTTAGGGGACTTTGGTTTGACATTCAAATGACTACCTCTGGCAATGCTGCCGCTACTGCATTTGTTACCGATTCAACTGCTGGCGGATTTGTTGGAACGCAAAAGGTTATTCTATATGACCTTGGTGGCGAACCCATTATCGCTCTTACAGGATATGAATGGGCCATCATGAATAAGTTTGGTGGGTATTTTGAAGTTGGCGATCCTAGGGCAGATTTTACGGCATCACAGACATCGGGTGCAGGTGGTACTGGTGGAAGCTTCCACTACAGCCTCTATCTGCCTCTAGAGGCCGTACGAAGGGATGCTCTTGGAACGGTACAGAATGAGTCTAAGCCAGGATGGAAGATTGAATTTTGGATGGACTCTAGCGCACAGACTTATACCACTGCACCTACTACGCTTGGAGCTATGAGAGTTAGGGGTACGATTGACTCTTATACTGAGCCAGCTACAGCGGCTCCTAGTGGCCGTCCATTCTCCCAGTCTCCTCCAGTTCCAGGGACTCTACAGTATTGGAAGTCTGAGAATACTCCGCTTCCCTCAGGTAATGCTAAGTATGACGTTACAAATGGGATTGGATTCCCTATTCGTAACCTCATCTTTTACGCTAGGGATGCCGGGAACTCTACTCGCGCCACGGCTGATGCTAACTGGCCAGATCCGGCAACCCTATTGATTGGTAATGTTAACTATTTCACTAGATTGAAAAACCTTTGGATTACAAAGATGGCGAAGGAATATGGTTTTTCTCCGTATAACGCCACTCTTTGGACAACGGTTGCAGCCGATATTGCGCAGGGGAGAGAGAGCGGAGTTTTCCCGGTTTGGTTCACTTCCGATCTAACATCCCATCCTGGCGATGAAGCCAGATTCAAGTACCTTGATACTCAGGTGAATAGCCTTGTTCGTTTCAGCGGTACATTTGGTGGAACTACTACTTTCTTTGTGCTTAGTAATTGGCTTGCAACTCCCAGTAAGAATCGTTACGCATTGATTGGTGGTTAGCTGAAATGCCAGTAGAATCACAAGAAAAGAAGCAGGCAGGTTACAGCCATGTTCTGCTTTTGGCCGATGGAACTCGCGTAAATCACGCTGTCGATGATCTTAATCCTCATGCGCCATTGCCTACAGACGTAAATGGCATTCCGGTAATCTCAGTTAGTCATGCCACGGTAGGAGGCCCGGCATAATGAATAAGCAACTTATGACTATCCTTATCACTGCGCTTGTGGTGCTGATTGCTGCGGATAAACTCAAGAGTCTTCCCGTAGTTAATAAGCTTCCCACGATTTGAAATAATGGCAAGCGCAGCAGGTTTGGTTCTTGCCGCTGGCGGAATTGCCGTCGCAAATGAGGTTATATTCACGCCATTGGAGACAGGAAAAGGGGTAGACCTGACATCCTTTAATTGGAGAATAGTACCTGCGACGGCAATTCTTGCTTTGGCTCTCACTGGAATGGAGAAAATTTCCGAGCCTTTGGGAGTAGGTTTGGCAGGATTGACATTGCTAGCTGTGCTAATTGTTCCAGTTGGGAAAGCTCCTACCCCAGTTGATAACCTATCTAAATTGATAGGACAGAGGAGAATTTGATATGCAATCTACGCTCCAAAAGTGGCTTATGGGATTGATTGGGCTTGGTGCGCTCTATCTAGTTGTCACCAATCCAAAGGGATTTTATAAGTTTGCTCAGGGAACTAAGACTATTGTAGGTGGAACGGAAGCCCAGATTATCAGTGGAGGTAGGCGTTAAATGGAAGGTCTTACCGGATTGGTAGGGCTTACCGGATTCACTATCGAGGATGATCAGGCAACTCCCGAGGAAAGGTCCGGTAATCCTGCCGACCCTAGACACGCTAGGGTAGGGGAACAAGCGGAGCCTTATAGCTGGGAATCGCTGCAAACTCCAGGCGCAAAAGCTCCTAGAATCGTAGAAGATGGATTGGTAACGGATGACGCTACCGACTATGCATATTGGGTTCTAGGTGCTGGGCATGTAGAAGAATTGCCAGCAGGTGATACGGCTCCGTGGACACATGCCGGACCTTGGCCCAGTGATCCCATTGGCGATGGTTCGGTCAGTCCTGACAATGCTATCCGCCAACTTGAGCAAAATACGTATTTGCGTAGTCAAAAGGTTGGGCCAGCCAATCCAGCGATGCTCAAGCCATCGGATAATCCACAGCAGGATGTTTGGCAGGAAATTTGGGAGGTAGAGCCAGGAGGAGATGATATCCCAGAAGTCTCCAATCAAATGAAGGCGGCTCTAGCTCCAGCGGGCAGAGGATCTACTGACCGTAGACAATCATTTGCCAAACAAAACTCCTTTGGCTTTGATTCCAGCCACAGACATAGGAGATATGCTGCCGGTAGTATTCCGGGTAACTACATGTATTTGCGCCCAGCCGGTAGGCCATTGGTCAAGACAATCGCTGGCCCAGCTAAGCCACCAATTGGCGAGTATTCGCAATTTGCGGGTCAGGATGTTGGGCAAGCTTTCTCTACAGATGGGGCAATTTTGACTAATCCGGCAAATGCATACCCTGGGCCGCCTACCCCATATGTTGCTCCACAAATGGGTACGGAAGCCGAAGGGGCTCCCGATTATGTTGAATTGTTTGGGCTGTGATTGACATGGCACTAGAAGTAACTCTACAGACACCTTTTGGTAAAGTGTCAAAGAAAACAGCTCTCATTGGTGGAGTTGGTCTAGCTGGAGTGCTTGGAATTGCTTGGTATCGTTCTAGGCAGACTCCAGCCGATACTAGTACCACGGATCAAACTTCATCAGCAGACATTGATCCGGCTACAGGGTTCCCATACGGCTCTACAGAGGATGTAGCGGCTCTGCAAGCTGATCAGAACTATGCCGGAGGATATGGGCCAATCTATTATGGTGGAGGAGGCGGAGGAGGATTTGGGCCAGGTGATCAGCCGGTCGGACCGGGAAGTTTTACAAGTAATAGTCAATGGGCTCAGTATGCGGAAGATTACCTAGTTAATCAAATCGGCCTGAGTGGTGCAGATGTTGGTAATGCTCTAGGTAAATATATTACTGGCCAGCCATTGACTGATACAATGGTTAGCATTGTTAACCAAGCGATTGCTTTTGCCGATAAACCGCCTATTGCTGGAGTTGACGGATACCCGCCAGCATTCAAGCATGAAGCAGAGCCACCAGGTCCGAGCCCTACCGGAAAAGCCAAGAATCCAGTTTCAGGATTGGAAACTCACCCAAGATTTACTCAGGTTGATTTGTCTTGGCATCCATCGGCAAATGCTACATCTTATAGGGTTCGCATTCGCACCAATAGCGGTAGATTGGTGCAAGAACAGAATCCCAAGGGAACTGGAATTACTATTCATAACTTGCAAAAGAATACTTCATATGAAGCAAATGTCTTGGCAGAGCCAGCGGCTAGTAATGCAACTGTTGCCAAACGATCGTTTAAGACAAAGAGGTAAGATAGATGGCCTTTAAGAGTATTCTTAAGCCCGATCAGTCAGTGATGGCTAGCGTTGCTAGTGTTGCTTTTGTCATTGCTGTCTATCAAATGAATATGGGTACACTCGCACAAGTCCATGCAACGGACCCTAATCATCCCGTTTTGGAATCATCGCGTAAGAAGTCAGGTTATACGGCTCTGGCTGGCGTGGCTGCATTGACGTTGCTTACCAAGGATGCAAATATCGGTATTCTTGGTGGAGCTACGATTATTACAATGGAATTGAACGCACGTCATGCGATCATGGCTCATCCTGGTACTGGGAAGATGACGGAGCCTGAGGGTAGCGCATATCAGGTTGATTATGACAATGTTGTGCCAATGCCTAGCTCGGATGAGTCCAACGTAGCATATGGCTAAAATAAACGGAGTTGCTTTGGCTGCCATTGGTGCCGGATCACTATTTGTATGGTCCGGCATCAAGGGCTGGTCAGTGCTTGCCACATTTGGAGATGTAATAGCGGGAAAGAAACCTAAACAATCATCTATATATCCTTTGGCTCCAGGTGGGGATTCAAGCGGTATTGGAGGAGCTACGGGAAGTGCAGTAGCGGATACTGCCATAAAATATAAGGGTCATGCTTACTTGTATGGTGGCGCTCCGGGCAAAGATGGCCGGAATCCTTGGGATTGCTCTAGCTTTTGTAATTGGGTCATTGGCCATGATTTGCGCTCTGCTATTCCTGGTAATGGACCTGGCAAATATGACGGTTCAGTCCATGGGCCGCCTACAGGTGCTTGGGCATCTTGGCCAGGATTGCATCGCATATCTAGGACGGAAGTCCAAGCGGGTGATCTCATTGTTTGGTTCGGTCATATGGGCATTGCCATTAGTAATACTCATATGGTCAGTGCTCTCAATCCCAGTGAAAGGACAGCAGAAACTCCCATTGATGGGCATGGTAACGGACCACTACTCAAGTACGGCAGACTCTAATGGCAAAAGAATTGTCAGGAATTGGGCTGGGAGCTGTAGCCATTGGCGGAATCTTGATATATGGCGGACTAAAAGGATATTCGCCGCTAAAAGCTTTGCAAAATATCATCCAGGGAAAGCCAGGGTCTTTGAACCAATCAGAATCCGCTTTGACTCAGGGAGGTATAAATAGCTCCGCTGGGATTGGGTCAAGTGTTGCCGGTATTGGTGGACATGGAAGACTCCTAAGTGATAATGAAATAGCACAGCTATGGATTAGTGAGGGTGGTAATCCGGCAAAAGTTGGAATTGCAAAGTGTATAGTTAGGGCGGAATCTGGCGGAGATGCTAAAGTCACTAGCCCTAATCCCGATGGCGGTATTAATGTTGGACTATACCAACTAGATACTAAAGGGAAAGGTGCCGGATATACAGTCCAGCAATTGCAAGATCCGGCATTGAATACACGGGTAGCTATTAGAGGTAGTTCTAATGGTAATGATTGGTCCGCTTGGGCTACTGCTGGAGGATGTGGAGTCTAATGGGCGATTATTACATCAATATATATACTGGGACAATTCAGCAGCAGCACAATAGTTTGCTTGGGCAAGCTATGGCAGCAGCCGGATTTGTGGGTCCATTCGACACGATACAAAAGGCAAAGGATTTTTATAATAAGCACGGCAAAAAGATTGGCGCCCAGGTGGCTACCGGAGGAGCATCATCTGCAACCGGAGGTTTGCCTAATCCTCTGAATGTATTTCATGGGTTGGATCTTGGTAATCTTTTGCTAAGAATTGGTGAGGTAGTGCTAGGAGTTGTCTTGGTAGGTGTCGGAATTGCCAAGCTAACTGGAACGACTAATTTTGTTTCTTCCGTAGTAAAGGCGAAAATACCATGACAGAATTTCTGGATGAATTTAGACAGATTGTAGATGTTAGGGTAGTTGAAGATAAAACTAGGGTAGAAGTAAAGCCTAAGCAACCTAGGGCGGTTAGGGATACTTTTAGGACTTTTTCTCTATCTAATACAGGTGAGCCACAAATGCTATTGGGTAGGGCTCCAAATAGGCTCTATTCGATTCTACAATTCACTTCGGCTGGACCTATCGTATTGGGTGCGACTAGGGCATCGGTAGTTGCCCAGAATAGTGATGTGGCGCAGATCAATGTGGCGGCCGCTGGCCCAATTAGATTGGTCACAACGGAAGAAGTTTGGGCGCATTCTACTGTTGCCGGAGCAACTAACTGCGCTGTAATTGCTGAGTATGAGGAGAAGTAAATGCCTGTCATTACGATAGGCACGAATCCTACTCCAATATGGTCGGTAGCGGCTCAGGGCTCAGGATCACTGCTTCTTGTCAATTTGGATAGCGCTGCAAATATTACGGTAGGAGATGCCAGCGTAACTCCGTTTAGTGCTGGAGCCCAAACGATTCCACCACAAGGAGCAATGAGCATTCCAGCTAATCAAGCTTGGTATGCCGTAAGCGACCTTGATACTCAGCCTGAGCTACAGTTGACTGTAGGTGGCGGAGATTGGGCCGCCTCACCCGCTGGAATTGCTAGAGCAATGATAGCGGTAGGTATCCCTGCTTTGATTGCCGAGGAATTGTCTAATAGCGGAGTTTCGCTTATAGCTGCTCCAAAACAGCTTTATAATATTGGTGGAGTACAAGCGCCAGGTACGGGATTGACTTCTCTTGTGGGTTGGACTGTGCCAAATATGGCGTTCAATGCTGGATGCTATTATCAGAATCTAGCCGGACCAAACGAACAAGATCAAGGCGATAGTGCATTTCAAGCAAACGTACATAGGGGGCTATCAAATAACAGAGTACCTGTTACCAAGAAGTTTTGGAATCCTGGCGACTATCACACAAGTAACAATTTCAATAATCTAGTCAATTATTACAATTACGGTACATTGGTAATCATATGTTTGCAACCACTATTCAATGCAAGCAATCATGTTCCAGCTAGTGAAATAACGGCACTTAATAACTTCCTAACTGCCATTACTGCACTAGGGGCAACCCCTACAAATACAATTATTGTGCTTTGGCAAGAGCCAGGCATCTTGAAAAATGGGGTACCCAAAGCTACCAATATTCAGTATCAAAACGGATGGGCAGATTGCGGACCCACAATTGCTGCTGCCGGATTCCCAATGGTACCAAATGTACAAAGCGTTGGAGGCTCCGCAAAGACTGTAGGCTATTATAACTCCGCTTTTGCGAGCGGGGTTACCTTTGCTGGAATTGCACAAGATTATTATGCCGGATCATATAGCAGTGGAATACGTTTGGATGATTCGGCAGCAGTAGCAGATGCACATGCAGTACCATTTGGAATATTTGAATTTGGCGTGGCTCCAGTTAACTTTCCAAATAATCCAAATATCTCTGCTCAGTATTTGGGATATATACAAAGCTTTTTCCAGGCAAGACAGGCAGCGAGTAAGCCAAATTTGCATTTCGTTTGGTATGACGGGCAATGCCATGCAGATGGAGCAGGTGACCTAACGGCTCCAATTCTTACCCCTACAGACCCTAGGGTGCCACTGTATCAAGCCATATTTGACACGCTCACAGTATCTCCTACAGCTAGCACGGCTGGCCTTACAATTCCGGCTAGTAGTACAAAAGTTGTAGGTCCATTGGACCCATCACCAGTAGGAAATTTGGCTCATGTTACTGAGTTGTCTTATGAGATTGCTTTTGGTCTTACTGCTGGCGCTGCTTCTACTATTCCTTTTGCTCGTGTTATAGCAACGTGGTATGAATTTGATCAGTTGGCAAGCAATCAAACGCCTATTGAAATAGTTGGCTTCTTTGTTCCAATGGGAACTAACGGTGATGCCAATGGGCCGCTAGTCATTAGAGGTAGGGGTAGACAACGTGGCCAATACATGACCATAAAGGTTGTCAATCTTGATACTGTAGATGCAACTCTAACTTTCCTGCAATTCATGGATAATGGAAGAATTGGAAGTCGAGATAGTTGGGTATGGGATATTAACAATAGCACTAGCCCCAATGTGCCAGGATTCACTAGAGCCAATGCCGGTAATGGTTCACTAGAAGTTGGCAGAGTAACAAGCCAAACCGTAAACCAAGGTCAAACAAAGAGTTGGCTTTGTGGGCTATTTGCTGGCAGAGTGAGCTACAAAATTTCCACGCCTACTGGCACAACGGGAAACAATGTAACCTTTAAGATAGCCCCACAGCCCGCTAGCATCTTTACAGGATCACCAACATACCTCCAAGAAGTTCTAGGAGCCGCTGGAAATACAAACCAAAGGGGAGAGCTAATCTTTACTAGAGATCCCGTTTTGGTCACCGTAGAAAATAATGAGCCAGTGAATAACATCACTGCGAGCTTTGTGATCAATGCAGAGGAGACAGGGTAATTGGAATGGGTGATTGTGGCGCTAACCCTCTTGTCAGTTCTGCTAATCCCGACAATTGGCCTGCTAATTCGTCTTGTGGTAAAATGGACTAAGGCGGAAGGCAAGCTAGAGGAGCTTGCCCGAGATATGAGCGAGTTGGTCCGAGATAAAGATCGGACCCATGCAGAAATGATAGGCCAAATGAAGCTTGATAGGGCAGAAATGTTGGCTCAGATGAGGGAAGATAGAAATGCCACCAATCGGCGCCTTAGGTGGCTAGAAGAAAATATATGGTCTAGGAGAGGAGGGAATAATGCCATACGCGGTCCGCAAGAAGGGTGACGAATATTGCGTCTATAATACCAATACAGATGAGGAGAAAGCCTGCCATAAGACTAAAGAAGATGCAGAAAGACAACGTAGATTGCTAGAAGCAATCGAACATGATGAAGGGTTTAAGCCAAGAAATGCCTAAGAAAGAATGGACAGATGAAGAAGTTAAGGCGGAAATTGCCGCCGCAGTAAAGATCGTCAATGACGATAGAGAGAAAGCAGAATATGACAGACTTCATGGAAAGTATGGGCAAAGTCCTAGCGGTGATAGCGGTAATCCTACTGGTGACGGACCGGCGGCTCCGCCAAAGAAGGAGGGAGAAGGAGAGTCAAACGTGGACCCAAGCGCAAAGAAGCGTGGCCTTTGGTGGGGAGAAGCCCTAGATGAATAGTCACCATGGAATGACATGGGGACTATGGTATTGGCCAGCAGCACTAATAACAATTGCTGTAGTTGCCGGGCTATTGTTTTTCCCTGCTGAGATTTATGCCGTGGTAAGTAATCACGATAATACTCTATCCGATTACTCTCGTTATCAGCTTGGCTTGACTACGGCATTTGGACAAGAAACTAGGCTACATACTATTGCTTGGTGGGTAACCTTCTTGGTATGGAGCGGATTTATTGTGTGGATTACTGGTCATATATGGTTCGTGAAATGGGGATAAAATGACTCACCAACAAATTGCCTACGATGCAATTCATAATAATGTTAACCATATTCCTAGACATGGCTCGACTCCATTTGCCGTAGGTGGATATATTAATGGAGCCATTTTGTCATTCCATTGGAATGATGCAGATTGGGCTAAGTTTCCTGATAGCTATCATATTCGTATTAACGTTACCGGTGACCCCGAAAGGGGTGATGCACTTGATGTAGAACCTGGCGATGCTACACCAGATTTGGTACAACGTTGGATTGAAACTAGAGGTAAGCAAACCACTAAGCCTTTGCTTGTTTATTGTAATAGATCTAATTTGGATGCTTGCATTAGGGCTAGAGATGCAGCCGAAAAGCGTACTGGAGTTTATGCTTTTATGTGGTGTGCGACTCTTGATGGTACTATTACCGATAGGGCAATGACTCAGTTTACACAAACTATGGTTAATGGTACTGCTGTAACCGATGTTTCGTTGATTACGGATGTTCGGCTTATTAAAGCAATGTCCGCACATATCGGAAAATGAGGAGAAAAATGGATATGTCAGATCCCGCACTCTGGGTTGCAATTGCTGGAGTAATTGGAGCAATTACGGCTCTAGTAAAAGCGGTAAGACATGATAGAAATGAAGATGCACATGGAGCCGTAACGGCTCTACTTGATGAACATAAGAATAATCCGTTTGCCCATCCCGAGCCAGAAACGCCACTACATGACAAACCATTTGCCAAGGTTGATCCCTTCCCGGGCGGTGACAGAAAGTAGTTGAAAAAACTACTCTCTGTTGCTTGACAGGTTCAACCTGCATAGATAGATTTAGAACTGTAAGGCAATGGGGTTGAAACGGACCCTAGCAGGATCTACCGCTCACGCGGATAGGATGGCTAGGCTCGCCGCACTCCACCAGGGCTACAATCCGGTAGACTTGTCCCGGTCCCCTGCTAAAAGGTCCAATCAACCTGTTGTCTTACTCCCACCAACCGGAGCCAGAGAAAGGAAAAGACAATGGCTCGCAAGTCTACGTTTATCCCCGGTAACGCCAGCGGAACCCTCATCCCAATGGAACAGATTCCCCAGGATGTTATCGACGATGTAGAGCAGGCATACAAGCTGCTCTCAGAAGCCGATGGCCGCATCCGTGTTGAATTTGACACGGAAGATGAGAAGCTTGCCTTTGCACGTCAAGCTGCATCTTACTGCCAGCAGAGGCCAAACGGAAAGCTCAAGTTCCGA
>Ga0126380_10000943_pt1 | contig 10443 bp, 9 predicted proteins | sample PanSoiMetPlot_26_FD_92544 | JGI IMG/M metagenome (GOLD analysis project Ga0126380, IMG submission 92544) | Tropical forest soil microbial communities from Panama - MetaG Plot_26 | ecosystem: Environmental > Terrestrial > Soil > Tropical forest > Bulk soil | place: Panama | collected 2016-02-17
CGGCACCGACGCTCATGTCCATCGTGGTCATGCCCATCAAATGGCCGCCGCGCCCTCGCCGGCAGCAAACAGGGCGCGCAGGCCCTCGCGGTAGGTCGGATAGGCGAGCCGCACGCCGAGGTCGCGCTTCATCTTTGCGTTCGCGGCGCGCTTGCTCTCGCCATAGAACGACAGCGCCATGGCGCTCATCGTCCGGGCGGCCTCCGTGAACGGCACTTCCGGCGGCGGCGCGCGGCCCATGAGGCCGGCCGCGAATGCAACCGGATCGCCGGGCGGGGCAGGCTCGTCGTCGGCCACATTGAAGATACCGTCCGCCCGGCGCGCGAATGCCGCCGCGATCACCTGCGCGATATCGGCCACATGGATGCGGTTGAAAACCTGGCGGGATTTGACGATGCGCCTGGCGCTGCCATCCGCCACCTGCAGGAGCGCATTACGGTCCGGCCCGTAGATGCCAGCGAGCCTCAGCACCGTAAGCGGCGTTCCACGGCGTGCTGCCAGCTCTGCCCAGGCCTGCTCGCCATCGAGCCGCGCGCGGCTGCGCCCGGAGATCGGGTGCGGCGCCGCCGTCTCGTCGATCCACGCGCCGTCATGGTCGCCATACACCCCGAGCGTCGAGAGGTAGACGATCGTACGCAGGCGAGGCACGGCGGCGAGCACCTCGCCATAGTGGTGCAGGACCGGATCGCCCTGCTGGTCGGGCGGGATCGAGACGAGCAGGCAGTCGGCGGCGGTCAAGTCGGCGGCGAGGTCCGGGACGGCCGTCATGCCGTCAAAGGGAATGGCCCGGACCGCCCTGCCGCCGATGCCGCGGCGCGACAGCTCCGCCGCCGCGGCGCGTCCGCGCAGCGTGCCGGCGATGCCGTCGAGGGCGTCGCCGTGAGCCGCAACGTAGTGCCGGGCCGAATAGCCCAATCCGAAGCAGAACAGATTGGGCGTCATTCTCGGGGCATACGAAAGAGACGCGTCTGCCGGATTCGCGGTCACGAAAGTCGGTGCCACAACGTTCCCTCCCCCCTGTGGGGAGGCACAGGGAGGGGGTCTACCGCACTTGCCAATCCGATTGAAATGCGGTGCAGGACTAAGCCGCGGCGGCAACCGCCGCGGTCCATTCCTCGATGACCGCGGGATCGGTCTCGCGGCGACGGTAGCGATCGGCGATTCGCGCCAGCCGCGACGGCGCGAGGCGCCCGAGTGCCCAGATGGCAGCCCCACGTACCAGGGGCGAGGCGTCCGCCAACAGCAGCTCGGCCGCTTCCGCGAGCGCGGCATCACCGGAGTTGCCGATGGCGATCAGCACGTTGCGCACGAAGCGGTCGCGCCCGGTGCGCTTGACCGGCGACTTCGCGAACAGCGCGCGGAACGCGGCGTCATCGAGGCGCACCAAATCGGCAAGCCGGGGTTCGCGCAGGTCGGCGCGGGCGGCGAGCTTCGCCTCGCGGCCGGCTCTCGCGAACTTGTTCCACGGACAGACGGCGAGGCAGTCGTCGCAGCCATAGATGCGGTTGCCCATGAGCGGACGCAGATCGCGCGCGATCGGCCCCTTGTGCTCGATGGTCAGATAGGAGATGCAGCGCCGCGCATCGAGCCGATACGGCGCCGGAAAGGCTGCCGTCGGGCACGCATCGAGGCAGGCGCGGCAGCTTCCGCAATGATCCGCCTCTGGACGCGTGCGCGGAAGCGCAAGCGTCGTGAAAATGGCGCCGAGGAACAGCCACGAACCGAAGCGGCGCGAGACCAGGTTGGTGTGCTTGCCCTGCCAGCCGACGCCGGCAGCGGCGGCGAGCGGCTTCTCCATCACCGCGGCGGTGTCGACGAACACCTTCACGTCGCCGCCCGCTTGCTGAACGAGCCAGCGCGCCACCGCCTTGAGGCGCGACTTGATCACGTCGTGATAGTCGTCGCCCTGAGCGTAGACCGAGATCGCCGCCCGCTGCCTCTGTTCCAGAATCTGCAAGGGATCCTGCGCCGGGCCATAGTTGAGCCCGAGCATGACGACCGAGCGGACCTCCGGCCACAGGATCGACGGATCGCCGCGGCGATCGGGGCTGCGCGCGAGCCATTCCATGTCGCCGTGCTGGCCTTCGGCCAGGAAGGCGGACAGGCGGGGCGCCGCCTCCGGAATGGCATCAGGCGCCGCAATCCCCATCAGGTCGAAGCCATGCGCTCGCGCGGTCGCGCCAAGCGCGGCGGAGAGATCCGTCATATCGGTCAGAAGTCGAGATCCGCGTAGCTCGGCGACGGGGGCACGCCCGGATGCATGTCGCCCAGAATCGGACGGAACGACGGCCGCGATTTCATGTGCGCATACCAGCTCTTGGCGGCCCCGTCGTCGTTCCATGGCACATCGCCCAGATAGTCGGCTATCGAGAGCTGCGCGGCGGCTGCAAGATCCGCGTAGCTCATGCGGTCGCCCGCCAGCCAGTCGCGTCTGCCCAGCAGCCACTCTATATAAGCAAGATGATAGCCGATGTTCTTGCGGGCAGCCCTGATCGCGTGCGAATCGGGCGAGCCGCCCCCCTGTTCGGCGGGCATGCTCAGCTTGTAGACACGTTCCGTCACCAGCGGCCCGGATACCTCCTCGAAGAATTTGTCATTGAACCAGCCGGTCAGCCGCCGCACCTCGACGCGCGTATCCATAGTCTGGGGCAATAGCCGCCGCTCCGCCATGGGGGCGCCGTGGATCTCATCGAGATATTCGGCAATGATGGGCGCGCCGGGAATGGGCGGATGCCCCTCCTGCACGAGCACCGGTGTCGTCCCGGCCGGATTGAGGCCCAAGAAGGGCTCGCGCCGCTCCCACGTGCGCTCCTCGACGAGACGGACCTCCACGCCATACTCGGCCAGCGCAATGCGGACGAACCGCGAATGCGGACAAAACGGATGATGAAACAACATCATCATGACGTTCAGGATGCGCACCGAATTATTGCGACAGGAAGGCTTTCGTGCGGCGGTCTAGGCGAAAATGCCGGTTCGGAGCAACCCACGCGCTCCTTGTCCCGCCTGACTTCGCGGCATCGTCACATCCACCACACGAGAGCCATTGCCATGCCGGCACGGTTGGGCGAAAAGCATTGCGGCTCGATTCCCACCTCGCTCCGGCACCCGCATGCTGTTTGATCTCTTCAAGGCTTGTGTCCTCGGCATCGTCGAGGGCCTGACCGAATTCCTCCCGGTGTCCTCCACCGGGCACCTCCTGCTCATGGACCATTTCTTCGGTTTTGACGACGATGCATTCGGCAAGGCCTTCGTCGTCCTGATCCAGCTCGGCGCGATCCTGGCGCTCTTGTCCATCTATTCCATCCGATTGTGGAACATCGCCACGGCATTGCCGACCGATCCGGCGGCGCGACGCTTCGTGATCGGGGTGCTGATTGCCTTCCTGCCCGCGGCCGTCATCGGCGCCCTGGCCTATGGCGTCATCAAGGGGGTGCTGTTCAACGCCTGGGTCGTGTGCAGCATGCTGATCCTGGGCGGCTTCGTGCTCCTGTGGATCGACCGCCTCGACCTCAAGCCACGCTACTACGACGCGACGCGCTTCTCGCTGCCCATGTATCTCGGCATCGGCGTGGTGCAATGCATCTCCATGGTTCCCGGCGTCTCGCGCGCGGGTGCGACCATCGTCGGAGCCATGCTGCTCGGCGCCGACCGCCGCTCGGCGGCGGAGTTCTCGTTCTACCTCGCCATGCCGACCATGGTGGGGGCTTTCGCCTTCGAGATGTACAAGAGCCGGGCGGAGCTCACCGGGAGCAATACTCTGATCGTCGCCGTGGGGTTTGCCACCTCGTTCATTGCCGGCTGGATCGTGGTGAAGACCTTCCTCAACTACGTCTCGCGCCACGGCTTCGGGCTGTTTGCGTGGTGGCGCATTATCATCGGCGCGCTCGGCCTGATCGGCATCGCGCTGTTCGGCTGACGGTTCACGCCGGCCAGCTGCGGTACTGGCCGCTGCGGCGGAAGCGCCAGAGATAGCTCGGCACGATGACGGCGATGGAATGGGGCTCGATGCCGAGGCCCTGCAGGGTGCGGCCGTCGCGCTTGGCCTCCTCGGAGACGACATTGTCGCGCTTGAGCAGGCGCACCTGGTCGGGCGTGAGCGGCGGGCTCGGCAGGAACTGCAGCAACCGGCCCAGGAACTCGGCGATGGCAAACGGCATCGGCAGCAGCAGGCGCCGCCGCTCGATGGTCACGAGGATGAACGCCATGAGCTGCCGGAAGGTGTGGATATCGGGCCCGCCGAGCTCGTAGGTCATGCCTTCGCGGGCGTTGCCGTCAACCGCCTGGGCGATCGCCTCGGCGGCATCGCCGACGAAGACCGGCTGAAACCGGGTCGCCCCGCCGCCGATGAGCGGAAGCGCGGGCGACAGGCGCGCCATGGCGGCGAAGCGGTTGAAGAAGGCGTCCTCGGGCCCGAACATGATCGACGGGCGGAAGATGGTGGCATGCGGGGCGGCGCTCCATACCGCCTGTTCCCCCAGGGCCTTGGTGCGTGCGTAGGCGGCGTCCGAGCCGGGATCGGCGCCGATGGCGGAAACATGCACCAGCCGCGCCCCGTGCTGCGCGGCGGCCTCCGCCACGAGGCCCGGGCCTTCGGCCTGGACGGCGGAGAAGCGCTGCTTGCCGCGCTCGAACAGGATGCCCACGAGGTTGACGACGATGTCGGCATCGCGCGCGGCCGCCTTGACGGAGGCCGGATAGCGCAGGTTGGCCTGCACGGCATGCACTTGGCCAACCCGTCCCAGCGGCTGGAGATAGCCGGCAAGGTCGGGGCGGCGCACGGCGACGCGGATCCGGTACCCACGCCGGCACAGGGCCCGCACCAGGTGGCGGCCGAGAAACCCGGAGCCGCCGAAAATGGTGACGAGCCGATCCGAATTGGATTGCGTGATCGACGGGGCGGACATCCTGCTCCCTCGCGCTTTTGGCGCGATGCCGCGGGAATTGATCGCGCTGAAGGGCCGAAATATCGAATCACGCCGTCACTGTATAGGGTGTTCGGCATGGCAATGCGTTGACAAGATCCGGGGCGGGTCCCTATGTGTGCGCCGCCAGCCCAGGTGGCGGAATTGGTAGACGCGCTGGTTTCAGGTACCAGTGGTTAATAGCCGTGGAGGTTCGAGTCCTCTCCTGGGCACCACATGATTTTTACCTCCCTGAATTTGCTTTATCTTTAGCGCTCGTTCCCGCCCCGGACCAAGGTGCGGGATTTTTTCGGTCTCGGCTTGTACCATCAGCAACGGCGCGGCCATCGAGGCAAGGCGCTTGCGATCGGCGTTGCGAGCAGCGCCATCTTCTCGGTCTTCCAGCCGAACAGCGCCATGAGCTGATTCACTGTCGCGCCGTTCTTGGCGGCGCGCATAGCGCCCGCCTTCCGCGGGCCGATCGCGGCCGCGCTATGAGGATCGTGGTGCAACTTTCAATTTTCGCATGATCGATTCGGCTTTTCATGCCGGCTCACCGGCCGAAGGGGCGGATGGAGCAGAGCGCGATGTCGTTCTGGATCGACTCGACGGTTGGCGGCGAGCCGCCGGAATAGAAGAACACGCGTATCGCCGGGCCGCCGACGCCTGGTGCGATCGGACGCAAGGGCTGAACGGCGAGGTAGCGCACCTTGCCGTCGGGTCCGCAGCCTTCAGGGTCCTGTTTGCGGTCCAGTCCGGTCACCTCAAACAGCTGGCCGTCGCCGAAAGCCCCGACAGGCTTCACCTGGTAGGTGACCTTACGACCGACGGCGATGCTGTCTTTCGCGATCACCAGCGTCCCGATCGGATCGCCGGCGGGCGCGTTGTCGCGCCAGCGGCCGAGCAGATTGTCCTGCGACAATGCGCAAATCGACGAACCGACCAGCGCGGCGATCGCCAAGGAAATGACAAGGCGCAAATTCATCGCGGCAACCTGGCGTTGGCAACGACGCAGCTTTTGAAAAGCGCCTCGGTCGCTGCATTGCGTTTGAGCGGAATGCCACCCCTATGGCAATGTTGCGCCGCCGTCGCCCAGTCGCTGCGCGCGATGGCGGCGTTCATGCCCGCGTAGGCGCGCAGGCCGGTCGCCCGGTGGTGGCGGGTCTTTCCGTGGCCCGGGCCCAGATTATAGATCATGTCGAACAGGGCGATTTTCGCTGCGTCGGGAAAACTGTCGAACAGCGGATAGATATTCTGAAGTTGCTGATAGTCGGCGTCGACATGGGTGTCGCGCAACCGGCTCGCCGTCGCCTGCGTGATGCGCAGATCTGTGACCTTCTCGTAATGTTTGGCGCCGAATTTTTGTTTCGGCGCTGCTGCCTTTTGGGCCGCCCCTCCTGATTGGACGGTATGATAGGCGGCCTTGATTTCCGCCGGTGTCGCCGCGCCGCCTTTCGTATGGACGAAGGCGATTCCCGCGGCCACGTCGGCGTTGGGCAGCATCGAGCCATAGCCGATCGTCACCAAGCCGACGCTGTCGAGATACAGCCAGGCGTAATAGCCTTCCCAGGTATCCAGGTCGTTGCGAATTTGCTCGCGCAGGGTCATGGAGATCATCACTTCCCCCAGATGACTTCAGCCGAGATTCCAGACGGACCCAACTCATTTTCTTCCGTTCATTGGTCTGTGATTTTTTCCTTTTCTCAGGTTGGTGAGCCATGCCCGTCTGGGTTTTCGGTCGCCGGACAGCTGAGCGTGAGACCGTCTTATTCATCCGGCGTGCGCGTGCCAGGTACGGTCGCCGTCAAATCAGCGTGGATGAGGCAGCTGACCTGATCGGGGTGAAGGCCAAGCAAGTGGATGAACTGGAGACCGGTTCCTTCGGGGAGAGCAGCGGGCGTCGTATCGGGCTGGCTTGGCAGCCAGCCCTTGGGGACTGTGACCCGATCGCAACAGCCATCGAGAAATCTGCACCGCCCCGGTGTCGCCGCAATTGCGGCGATTTGCACAGGCGAATATTGGTGGAGACACAGTCTGCGATTGCGCGAGCAATCGTGGCGCGGCGACTTCTCGTAGGTCCGACCGAATTTCGCACCACATCGCCGCACGCGCGGGAGCGACATTCGGGATCAACGGAGGATTAACAATATCAATGGTTCTACTGCGGCTTGTTCATTCGGAGTTCGAGCGAGCAACCCGCGAACCGATGGGAACTTCGAATTCGCCGCACTGGGAGGGACTGGGATGCAACGCGATCTCTTGCCCAGCTTGAATCGGGCCTGGGGGCGCATTTCCCTTGAGAGCACTGCGACATCCACCCTGGCGATACGCCGAACAGCCAACATGCAGCGCCGCGCCATGAGCCCGGGGCGACAACGCAGGTGCTGGCTTGCGCAGTCCAGTTTGGCGTCGCCCGCATGGTGTCTGCGTTTCCTGCCAGCGGTGCTGACGTCGCTGTTGCTCGCGTCGGAGCCCGCCCGATCGCAGCAGTTCGGCCCCGGCACGATCGGCTTCACCCTTGGCGGTAACCAAAACATAACGGTCGTCGGCTCGACGCAGTTGAGGCCACCCGCAGGCCAGATAGCGGTCAATCCCGGCGGAAATGCCAACGTGCTCTTCGATCCCGGTCTAGTCCAACCCGGACCGATTAGCGTCGAAACCGTGAATGCGCCCGCCCTCGTTATTGGTGCCGGTAACCAACTGCAGATCAACCCCAACAACACGCCTTTTTTCACCACCATTACCACCACGGGCGATAACGCCTTTGGCATCAACATCGTGTCAGCTAACCACCTTGAGGTGCTCAACAATGTCATCATCCGCACCTCGGGGACGGCTGCGGACGGATTCAAGATCGACAATCCAAACAACGAAATCCGCGCAAACAACGTGACGGTGATTACGACAGGGGCCGGTGCCAGTGCAGTCGCCCTGCTCAGCGGCGGAGGGTCGTTGGCGGGTTTTACCAACAGCCGCCTGGCGAGCGCAGCGGGCCCCGTGATCCGCGTCGTGGGCGGGAATAACAAGATCATTAATCTGACCGGCACCACCGTCACCGCCGGCAGCGGCGACGGACGGTGGCTGCTTGCCACAGGCGGTTCTACTAACACCAACATAACAGCAACGGGTGCGAGTTTGAGTGGTGCCGCGCAGACCGACGCCGGCAGCACATCCAATGTCACACTTCAGCAGGGCACGACCTGGCGTCTGACCGGCGACTCCAACGTCACCAATCTCATCAACAGCGCGAGCCAGATCCTGTTCTCGCCACCGGTGAACGGCACGTTCAAGACGCTGACGACGGTGAACTACAACTTCCCAACCGCTGCCGCCGGCATGATCAGGTTCAATACATTCCTTGGTACGGATGGTTCGCCTTCGGACAAGCTCGTCATCGACGGCGGCAGAGCGGGCGGAAACACCCTTCTGCGCATCGTCAATGCCGGCGGCCCCGGGGCTTACACGCTGGGAAACGGCATTCAGGTGGTGCAGGCCCTCGGCAACGGCACGACGGACCCGGGCGCCTTCACGCTCGCCGGCGAGGTCCGCGCCGGGTTCCATGATTACCGTCTTTACCGAAGCGGCTTTAACGGCACCAATCCAGAAGACTGGTTTCTGCGCTCGGATTTTAACGGCGGCAACAACGGCAATGGCAACAATGGCTGCCCCGGCAATGGCGGCAACGGCCCCGGCAACGGCGGCGGCAACGGCGGCAATGGCTGCCCGGGCAACGGCCCGGTCACGCCGCCGGACGTGCTGCCCCCCGACCCTGCGCCCGACAACGGAGTGCCGCCGCCGCCCGGTGTCTGGCCGATCATCGGGCCGGAGATTGCGACCTATGGCGTGGTGCAGCCGGCCGCACGGCAACTCGGCCTGACGACCCTCGGCACGCTGCACGAACGCTTCGGCGATGCCGCGGCGGATGCGTGCTGCTGCGTGCCGGGGACCGCGCCGGCCGACGGCATCGTCACAAAGGCCCCCGTGGTGTCGGACAGCGGCTGCCGGCCGGCGATCTGGGGACGCGCGTTCGGACAAAGCATCAGCGACCGCTACCAGGCGTTCGCCGACCCGCGCGCAAGCGGTCAGGTGCTGGGCATCCAGAGCGGGCTGGACCTCTGGCGCGGCAGCCTGCTGCCAGGTCATCATGACAGTGCCGGGGTCTACTTTTCCTATGGTAACAGCCGCCTGGATGTGGATGGCCTCATCACCAACCCGGCGGCAACGGCCTATGTGCTGAGCCGCACCGGGACCGTCGATCTCAATGCGTTTTCGGGCGGGGCATATTGGACCCACTACGGCCCCGCCGGCGGGTACATCGACGCGGTGGTGCAGGGCACCCTCTATGACGGCGATGCGAATACGCAGTTTGCCCATCTCCCGCTCACCGGCTCCGCCATCACGACGTCGCTGGAAGCCGGCTATCCGATCGCGCTGCCGTGGCTCGGACCGCGCTTCGTGCTGGAGCCGCAGGCGCAGATCATCTGGCAGAGGGTCGACTTCAACGCCGCCAATGACAACCTCGGGCCGGTCGATCTCGGCTCGACCTCGGGCGCCACCGGCCGCCTCGGCCTGCGCGGGCAGTGGACCATCCTCGGCCCCAACGGGCAGGTGTGGCAGCCTTATGTGCGCGCCAACGTCTGGCGCGACTTTGGCGCGGAAGCGACCACGGCGTTCGGTGTCGAGCTGGTGCAGCTGGTCGAGGAGGCGACGCGGGTGGAGTTTGCCGCCGGCGTGACCGCGAAGCTCGACCGCAACTGGGCGCTCTACGCCCAGGCCGGCTACCAATTCGCCACCGATGATGACATCCGCCGCAACAGCGTCAAAGGCAACTTCGGCGTGCGGTACACGTGGTAAAGCGCCCTACCCTTAGCTCGCCGCGCGGTGCCGCTGCGCTCCGCACGGGACGGACTAGGATGCGAAGCGATCTTTTGCCCAATCGGGCCTGGGCGCGCATTTCCCCCGAGAGCACTTCGACATCCGCGCTGTTGATACGCCGAACAGGCAACGTGCAGCGGTGCGCGATGAGTCCGGGGCGACAACGCAGGTGCTGGCTGGGGCAGTCCACCCGGACCGATTAGGGTCGAAACGCAGGGTGCAAGCGCCATCGTTATTAGTGGCAGTACCCAAATAGCAATTAACCCGACAACGCGCCTTTTTTCACCACCATTACCACGACGGGCGATAACGCCTTTGGGCTCAACGTCGTGTCGCAGCAAAGTCGGGTGCATGACGTGATGTTGCGGATTTGCCATACCTTTTTTTATTCAATCGTGATTGACGGTTAAAATGGTATCTCGCTGCCGAATCGGTGTCGGGCAGCGGTTGTAACGGTGTTCGGCCAGGTTGTAATTGTGGAAGTCGTGGGGAAGCAAACGCGAGGCGTTTGCACATCCGCGATTCGGTGCGCGCACCATCGCCATACGGTTCGCGCGAAACCGATTCAGCCTGAGTAAGCAGACAACGCATTACACCAGGACATAGAGGTCGAGGATCAGATCGCTAGCAATCATGGGGATGTAGTATGGGGCGGGATCATTTC
>Ga0126380_10000947_pt1 | contig 10433 bp, 5 predicted proteins | sample PanSoiMetPlot_26_FD_92544 | JGI IMG/M metagenome (GOLD analysis project Ga0126380, IMG submission 92544) | Tropical forest soil microbial communities from Panama - MetaG Plot_26 | ecosystem: Environmental > Terrestrial > Soil > Tropical forest > Bulk soil | place: Panama | collected 2016-02-17
CCGGGCGAAGCCTTCCGTGGCGGCGTGCGCCCGCCGCATATCGGCCCGGGCCCAACTTCACGGTTCGATATCACGCCACCTCCACCGCCGCCTGCGCCACCGGCTCCCGGCGGCCCGCCGCGTCTCACCTATCGAGGACCAGTGCATCCCGGTGCTGCGCCAATGCCGAGCGGTGCGCCGCCGCTGCGTGAGGCTGGACTGAGCGATGCGGTATTGGCTGAGTACGCCCGCACTCTACCCGGTGGTGGTCCGCCACCACCGGGCGGGGGGCCGCCTCCACCGGGCGGTGGGGGTGGTCCTCCTACCCGTGTTGCCGCTGAGCGGGCGCGGGTTGCGGCTGACCTACAGCGCCAACATGACCAAGCCATCGCTGACTTCATGCGGGCTGCCGAGGGTAGCCGGGAGCAGCAGGCTGCTGCTGACCGCATGCTGGCAATCGAAGAGCAGATGCGGCAGCAGAAGGTTACGCCGGGTGCGCCTGTTGCAGCGCCAGCGCCTGCTGAGACACCGAAGCCACCGGCCGCAGCGAAAGTGGCGGCAACAGCGAAGGCTCGTCAGGAAGGAAAGCCACCACCTACCGAAGCTCCGGCAGCCCCAACACCAACAGCAGCGCCATCCCCAGCACCAGCGCCGCCAACAGAAACGCCCACAGGCCGTTCACGACTGGCCGATACCTTGTCGCAGCACGATGCGACGACGCGGCAGCACTGGGCTCAGCAGATGGCGAACGCTCTGCATCGCAAGGGCACCCTCACGCTGGAGGACATCCCGGCACCCTTACACGGTCTCGTAGACATCGCCAGAGTACAGGCTAATCCGCAGCCGTTCATCCGACTGGTTCATCACAAACCATCGGAAGAGGCTGGTGATATCCCAGAACATCTGCGGCGGGGTGCGCCAGCAGAAACTCACAAGGTTGTAAGTGAGGAAAAGCCAGCCGAAGAGAAAGCTGCCGAGACTAAAGTTGAAGAGAAGCCAGCCGAGGAAGCACCGAAGGCACAGGAACTGCAAGAGAAAGCCGTTGAGAAAGAAGCGGCACAGGAAGCCGGTGTCGGTAACCTTGAAGAGGTGCCACGTCATTGGGTGAAGCGCGACAAGCCTACCCACTGGGATACGCCAAAGACGCAGGCCATCCTCAAGGTGCTGAACCTGCCGACAAGTTGGGCAGACGCAGTAAAACGGATGCAGGGTCCTGTACTGGCAGTTGTCAGGAAGATCGCCACTCGTGGGCTTCAGTCTAAACGGATCAAGATCGACGAGACTGGCAAGATCCATGTCGCTCAGTCACTGGCCAATGTGTTGCGGCGTGAGCGGCAGAAGCAGGACCGTGAGGACCTTCTCAAGGATGCATGGGCTGATCCATGGAAGGTGATGGACCCGGAGGAACGTGCCCAGCTACTAACTAATGCAGCCGGTGGCCACATCGGAGCGACACCGGGTGAAGGTATTGGTGATCGTCCAATATTCGAAGGTCCTATCCCACTTCTGAAGGGACGTATTGCTGATCAGCCAGCAGAGATACGGCAGAAGATCGCAGCCTTGCGTGAACGCAAAGGTACGGTCGAACAGGTACCGGTCGATACGATTAGCACACTGAAGCGCGTCATGAAGGTGATGCAGGATCAACTCGACCTGTGGGAAGACGCGCTCATCAACTATCTGGAGAACGATCCCAAGGCCCGTACCAAGTATGTCCATGGTGTGTCGGACAAGCATGACATCATGCGTATGCCCGACGTAGTACGGCAGCGTAGCGGCTCGCCGCAGGATGTGTACTGGAGCCGCATCGTGCAGATCGGCCATCGGCACAACCAGTTCAAGACATGGCTTGGAGAGTACGAAGATCCTGCCAGTACTCAGTCTCAACGCCAGAGCGCGCTAGGCAAGATACGACGGCACATGAAGTGGTGGGCCGCCGACGAATGGCTGGGGCCGGAGTTGGCCTCGCAGTCTCGTCAGCTTGAGTCCCAGTTCATGACCGGCCGATATGCCGAGTTGAAGCCCGAGAGTGAGGAAGAAGTGGGGATGACCCCACTGGAGATCGCCGAGCATCGTGGTGCACGTGGTGCCATCGTTGACGAAATGATCAAGAGCCAGCGTGAGGCACATACGGAAGCAGCGGCTGAAGAGCGCAAGCAGCGCCTTGCCGAGGACCGTGCGCGTGAAATGGCTGCCAAGCGTGGCATCGAGCTAACGCCAGAGATGACCCAAGAGCAGCGCGAGCGCATGGGTTTGGGGCGCGAGCAGACTGAGACGCAGCGGTTGGAAGAAGAGCAGGCTCGTCAGAGTCGTATCGCCCAGCACGAGCGTGAGGTCTCGGGCGAAGACGAAGTCCAATTGGTCGGCATGTTCGAAGGCAAGCCACGTGCTTTCAACCGTGTTGCCAACTACATTCACGATTATCTCGGCGATTATGAAGGGACCAACGAGGCCCGCCGCATCGCTGGCCTGCCAACCTATTCCCGCGAAGAATTGATGAATGCCCTGCAGGGATGGGTCGCCAAGGAGCGATACCAGATCGAGCAGCTTAATCCCAAGCTGCATGCGGCCATGCTGGAGGCAGCCAAAGATCCCAAGTGGGACAAGGTATCAGGTGAACCAGCCGTAGCAAAAAGTCCGACAACGCTTCAGCACTTCGCCAGTCGACAGGCTCAGCGACTGATCGAGCTTGGCGTGGCCGAAGGTCCCGATGCCGGTAATTTGCGGGCGACCGACCTACCTATCGAAGGACTGGGCGTCAGCGCGCTGGGTGAGAAGCTCATGGAGTTGGGCGTTGTCACCAAGCCAGAGCTTGCGCTGATCCGTGCCAACCCCAGTGCCGACTCGCTCGACTGGGCACGCTGGGCCTACTCGCATCTCAACAGCATGCGGCGTGACGTACTGCGCACCATGTCCAACGTCATCTCGCAGGAGGTGTCGAAGATCAGGGGTGCCGCCAGTGGCGTGCGGCCGACCGAGGTCGAACTCGGTCAGCCAATGACGACACGGTACGAGACCCGGACCGAGATGATCGACGGCAAGCCGGTGCGTGTCACCGTGCCGATGGAGCCGGAGCCAAGGCCACCCGCAACACCCCAGCCTGCACATTTGGAGGTACTCGACAATCTTGCTCAGCGACTGCGTGACGAGGTGAACAGCGGCAAGAACTTCGCTGACCGGTTCAACGACAGCATCAAGCTGATCATGGAGGCCAACGAGAACAAGGACATCCAGCACTTCAAGATGTTCAAGGACATCGAAGCGCAGATCAACGAGTGGATGTGGCTGCATAATCAGATCGACCGCATCATCGGCAAGATTGACGATCTCGTGCCGCACTCTCGTGAGGCGTTCGAAGGCTGGCGGCGGTTCGAAGGTGAGCGTCTCGGTACTCGTGCCGATGTACCACTACCTCGTGGCGACCTTACGATGGAAGGCGATGTGCGCGGTCTGCCTGCCATCGAGGTTGGGCCCGAGCAGTTGCGTGCCGAGCGCATTGCTGCACGGCGTGCCGGTCGACCACTCGAAACGGTCAGCGAAGGCGTGCGGCCGGTAGGTGAGCGTGTTGTTGAGCCTGAGAAGCCGCCGTCTGCTACAGCGATCAAGGATGCTGTTAGGTATCTGAGCCGCACAGACAAGCCAGAGACTGCGCCAGCGTCGATGGCTGAGCATGTGTCAGCCAGCAAGGTGAGCACTGTCCTCGAACACGTGTACGACCGGAAAGATCCCATCGACCAGCGCATCAGGGATATCGCTGAGAAGCAGGCGGGCGATGTCACGATCTATGACATGCACGAGGATGTGTATCAGGCGTTGATGAAGAAGCTCAACGCTACACCCTACGACACGCCGAGCTACTATCATTGGCCGACTGACTCAATCTTCCTGCGGCGTGGTGCACGACGCGGCATTGGTGGTGATGAGGCGCGCAGCCAAGACATCCGCCACGAGATCGGCCACGCGCTGACGTTCGGCGCGATTGAGATGAACCCCGCCGCCAAAGCGGCAATTACCAGACTGACCGACATCGTCAGGTCGCGCCGCAGCTATTGGGACCCGATGTCGTCGCCTGCCCGTCGTCAACTCCCAGCACGCGAAGGCATAACCACACCGTCGGGACGATTAGGTGACGCCATCAAGTATCGTGAGATGCGAGGCGGTACCGTATGGAGTCGAGAGGGTACTGGTCGAGTTGCCTTTGAGACTTATCCAGTTCGTGCTGAGCGAGAGACTGAGGTTGGTGAGCGTCATCTGGGCGAGCCGAGTGACCTTGCCCGAGAGGAGATGGCGACACGGCTCGAAGATCCGCATGAGTTCATTCAGGAGATACAGGCCAATAAGAGCTTCCGCCGCCTCATGGCAGGCGTGCCATTGACCGGTGCCGAGCGCGCTCAACTACGCACGCCGCGTGGCCGCACGGTATGGGATGCCGCTAAGGAGTGGATCAGGCGAGCGGTGACGTCATTGTTTGGTCCACGCTTTGCCGACGTGAAAGGCGTGCGCGGTCGTGGTGATGCATTAAGTGATGCGCTGACGATGACATTCGAGATCCTGCAGGACGTAGCCGACACCGGCCGCAGGCCATATCCCGGTGCTGATGTCTATGGCGGTGAGCGCCGGACTGGCGCAGCGGCAGCGGATTATTTGTGGCTGAACGATCAGCGCAACAAAAAGATGGAGGTTTATAAGAACCCCGACATCTACGACATCCGCCGCATCGCGCGTGAGAGCCGGTTCAACGAAGTCCGTGTGATGCGTGATCGGGATACTGGGGATGTTTACGCGTTTGATGGTGATCGGTCGACACACAACGATATCGAAAGTCAAATCGGTGGTCAGTATGGCGACCAGTACATTCTGAAGTTCGAGAACGGGAAGCTGAGAATTCCACAAATCGACGACAAGGTATACCAGCACCCGTTTGGGAGTGAAAAAGAACTACGGCAATTCCTTGGTGAAGGAGTTCGTACTGGTGCACCGGGGTTCAAGGGAGAAGTTGGCCCCACCGACGTAACGATGGCGCGGTTCTACAACAACATGGCCAAGGCCATGGACCGCAAGGCCGACGAGCAGATGCGGATGGCCAAGGAGTCGATGGAGCGCCGCCGCCTTGCAGGCAAGTTCCAGATCGTTGGGCCCTATGCCCGAGCCCTGCTGAAGAATGCCGAGGAGAATAGGGCCAGCGCTGCCGAGTACCGACGGCTGCGAGCCGAGCGCATGTCCTCTGTGCGGACGGGCGCTGCCGGGTTCTGGGACACCACGCTAGGGGAAAAGTTTGGCAAGACTGGCGTCGGCAAGGAGATCAAGTACCGGTACGAGAAGCAGGGTGGTACGTGGGGCCAGCGCACGTTCTGGGCCCAGACCCTGTACGACCTGACACAGTGGGGGCCGCAGGCATTCAGAGAGAAGACACGGCCTCTGCTGGACAATACGGCGGAACTCTACACACTGGCTCGTCAGTATGCTGAGAAGCGCGGAGATGACGCTCTCATCAAAGACATTGCCGCCTTCCAGAAGCTGCCGCAGGCCGACAAGGCTGCTGACTTCCTGATCCGTGAGAGCAAGCACGGGGCCTATGCCGATGACGATCTCTACACCGGCAAGAATGCTCACGTGCGCAAGAGCTTGCTGCATCGGCAGGTGGCGCGCATCCACGATAACCTGCGTACGGAGCTAGCCCAACTGGAGCGGGATATTCCCGGGTTCAAGGAGTTCCGCAACAAGCTGCACGACTGGGCACGAGAGGCGGCACGCGATGACCAGCGTGCGGTGCTGAACGATACGGCAGCGATGGACCCTGTGGTCTACGACAGCGCAGGCAACGTCGATACGACGGCACAGAGCGCGTTCGTGAAGTACCTGATCAACGATCCGTCGGACCCGCTCACCTCTGCTGAGCAGGCATGGATCGACAAAATGCGGCCCAACCCAAAAGACTTCTCGGGCAATGCCGCGACCGATGCATTCCTGAACCGCATGAAGTTCGACAAGCTGGTGCAGAGCTATCGGGATAACCCCGACCTTGCTCGCCGTGCTGGGCCATGGGTGCCGTTCAAACGGTTCGGCGACTTCGCTGTCTCCGGTCGCTACAACTTCCCCACACTCCCGCTTGGTGCGCGTGATCTGGGCGACGGCGTGTTCGAGTTTGGCGGTGCCGATGCTCGCACCAATGCTGAGCGGTTCATTGATGCCGTCACCGATAGTTCAGGCGTGAAGCTACTGCATGCTGAACAGGCGGTGTACGACAAGACGACCGGTGAGCCTGCGACTCGTGTCGAGGAGCACTCGACATGGGAGGGCGGCAAGGTTGGTGAGCCGGGGTACATCGTCACGACCCGTGAAGGGCAGAAGCGGATCACGGCTAGGCAGGCAGTCAACGACCCCAACCTTGAGGTTCGGTGGCGGCTGCATTTCAACGACCGTCACCTTGAGTTCTTCCGCAAGGAAACCGAAGCACAGGATGCACTGAACGAGCTACGCAAGAACCCGCATCTCACCATGCGGGACGAGGTCGAGCTTGTCAGTGATCGCAAGAACTATCAGTCGCCTCATCTGATGAGCAAAGCGATGAGCGACATGATCAAGCAGCTAAAGAATAGCTGGGAGTACAAGCGCATGACCGACGCCGAGCGTCGGGCATGGCTGCAGCGGCTGCAACAGCAGTCGGCCAAGCAGGTGATGATGGCAGGTGGCAGGGCTCCCGGTCTGATGCGCGAGTATGTCGAGGGCCAGAGCCGTAACCTGCTCGAAGGCTACGCCATGGCGTCGGCCCAGTCGGCGTTCAATCATGCCCACTACACCTACGGCGGCAAGTACAGGGATGCGCTGAAGGAGGCGGAGGACTTCTACAAGAGTTGGACGGGCAAGGGTACGTCCGACATGCGGGCTGTGCTGGAGGAGATCCAACGTCGTATGTTCCGGGTGCAGGACCCGTTCGTGCATGGCATCTGGGGTGCCGCGACGAACCGTCTGCTGCAGGCCACCTACACCGCCAAGCTGGCGGGTACCTCGTTCCTTGCGCTGAATTTGATGGAGCCGATCCTGATCGGCTTGCCGTATCTGGCGTCGAAGTACGGGGCGTGGAATGCCTTCCGCCTGATGCGTGGTGCCTATCGAGATATCGGCATCAGGAATACGCTGGGCGAAGGCGTGGGTGACTTCAAGACGGCCATGCTGAGCGTGATGAACAAGGGCAAGCAGGCGACGTGGGCCGACTACCAGCATGTGCTGACGAAGTACCTGAAGGACCCTGACGAGATCAAACTATTCGAGACGTTGATGAAGCGCGGTCTGTTCGACCGCAACTCTGTTAACGAAGTGACGATGCTGCGGCAGCCTAACCCGGGCAGGATCGGCAAGTTCCTCGACTACTGGGATACTGCGTTCAGGGGGATGAACACCTCGGTCGAGGCGTTGAACCGTGGTGTGCTGGCGTTGGCTGCGTTCCGGGGAGAGAAGGGTACGTTCGAGCAGCGGCTGCGTGGCGCTGAAGATGCGGTGTATAAAGGCGCTGGCCAGTATGCATCGTGGAACGCGCCACCTGCCTTCAACCATCCCGTCGCACGATTGGCGTTGCAGTTTAAGAAGTATCCGCAGCGTGTCCTGTCGAACTACATTGCTGCGCTGGCTGGCACGATGCACGGCGAGACGCCGGAGATCAGGCGACAGAACCTCAAGCACCTCGCCTACTCACTGGGCATGACGGCATCGGTGGCTGGCATGTTCGGCTTGCCGACTGAAGTGTTCTCGGTACCGATGAACGCCCTCAATATCCTCGGCATTGGCCCGGGCTGGCAGGGCGTGCAGTCTGGTATCTACGAGTTGATGGCCAACTACTTCGGCCCTGAGACGGCAGAGATCCTTGCCCATGGCCTGCCGCGTGCGCTGAACATCGACATGTCCACTCGTGCTGGTCAGGATAGCCTGCTGTTCTTCGGCGACCCGGTATCGAACAAGCAGCAGGATCTGAAGGCCAGCCTTGCCGGTATCTCTCTCGGTGCTGGTGGGTCGACGATCTTCAACACCATCGACGGCATCCAGAACCTCGGCAAGGCACTGAGCGAGGCGGTGTCTGGCAGCAACGAGATGGCGTGGCAGTACGGCACCACCGCAGCCCGTGACCTGATGGTCGTTCGTCAGATCGCCGACATCCTTGAGGCATACCGTAAGGGCAGCGGCGACATCCGCAACAGGGGCGGCACCGCGATGGGGCCAGAACTCACCGCAGGCGAGACGTTCATGCGCGGACTGGGTGTCACGTCAGGTCGTGAAGCTCGCTACTGGGAGGCTCGCCGCGTCGAGCAGGCGGCGGAGAAAGGGAGCCAAGCCGACCGCAATACATGGACGACACGCTATGCTACGGCGACACCATCCGAGCGGCCGAGAATACTGGCGTCAATTGCCGAGTGGAATAATACTCATGGCACTGCCGATCAGATCAAGGCGAGTGACCTGACCAAGGCGGTAGCACACAGGCGACGCGAGGAGGCACGGCCTCGAACCGAGATGGGCCTGCCGCGCAACAGGCGGTTTGCAAGTGAGCGTGAGAGAGTGCGTGAGATCTACAATGTCCAATAGGAGGTAAGCATGGCCAAAGCACCACCGTTCCGCAAAGGCGGCGGCAAGGCAGCGTTCGAGAAGTCGAAGTTCGACGTCGAGAAGAAGGGCGTCAAGGAAGGCTCGCCTGAGGACATGGCGATGGATCGTCGCCAGATGCAGATGGCCGGGTTCAAGCGTGGTGGCAAAGTGAAGTCAGGGAGAGGTCGATGAAGAAGTCGAGCGGAGGTGGCAAGTTCGCCACGAGCCGTCCTTTGAAGGGACCGGGTAGCGAACCCGAGATGTCGGCAATGATCGGCGGTGTCGGCAACAGCGTGCGTAAGCTGAGCGCTGCCAAGAAGAACAAAGGCAACTACGCCGGTCACTTCAACCGGGGCGGTGCTGTCCGCAAGTAGTTACAACGTTGTAAGAAGGAGGCGTGATGGACGCCGCGCAGATTGAGGCAATTCTCCGTGCTGCACCCAATGCTGATTACGGCGATGTCATGCTGAACAACGGTACGACGATGACTGGCACTTGGGATACCAGTCTCACGGATCGAACGGTTCACCTGACCGATGCTTCCGGTAAAGAATGGTGGATTGGCTTCGGTGACGTTGCTGCGTTTTCACCGCAAGTCAGACCGGGCGTTGCTAAACCATCGGAGGCATAAATGGCGGCGAGCGAGAATGACATCATCAAGTGGCTGGCACAGCAGGTTATCCAAGGTGACATCGCCAAGGCGATACTGGACCGCATTGAGGCCATTCCGGTGCCACCACCGTTGCCACCGGAGAACCTCAGCCCGCACTTTACCCTGCAGGAGATGACCTACTCGGCGACGGCGATCAGCCAAGGCATCAACAATACACCGGGCCCTGATCAGATCGCCGAACTGCAGAAACTTTGCGCCTTTACCTTGGAAGGCATTCGCACTCTGTGCGGCGACAACCCGGTCGTCATTTCGTCGGGCTATCGCAGCCCACAACTCAATGCCGCCATCGGCGGAGCCAGCAACTCGGCACATATGTATGGCTGTGCCAGTGACTTTACGATCTCAGGCTACGGCTCGCCCAAACAGATATGCCAGTTGCTGCAAAAGAATTTGGTCGCGCTGGCTATCGACCAATTGATTTGGGAGTACCCATCTGGAACGCAGTGGGTCCACGTTGGCATTGCCATTCCGCCATCGACTAAACCACGTCACCAAGTCCTGACGATTTCGCCGCAAGGCACATTCAATGGACTCGTAGGATAGGAGGCAACGATGCCCAGCCAGTCCAAGCCACAGCAGAACCTGATGCGCGCTGCTGCTCACACCAGAGGTGGGTTCGGTGGCGTCTCTCAAGCAGTCGGCAGGAAGTTCGTCGATGCCGACAAGAAGATGGGTGTGAAGTTTGCCGAGGGGGGATACGTCAAAGGCGCAGGGCCACGGATTAAGATCAAAGACATGGAGCCCGGTGATTGGGTGCAAAACTTCGATCCGAAAGCTCAGGCGACGAGCGATTGGTACCTCAGCAATCCCGACCGTGCCGGAGAGTTCATACGACCCCGTGGTCCCTACGATCCTCTCAATCGCAAGGAGGAACCCGACGTGTCCAACACATACAAACGTGGCGGCAAGGTGAAGAGCTACCGCAAGGGTGGCACGGTGCAGGCCGCTGCTAACGGTGGCAAACTGCTCCCCGGTGGCATGGAGCAGTTCTCTCCGAAGAACCCCGGTGCCGCGAAAAAATTCTATGATTGGAAAGACCAAGACTGGCCAAAGAACCAAGAGGAATGGGAACGTCCACCGGTCAAGGGGATCGACACGTTCCACGATAAGGATGAGCCGGATGTAAGCGGTACCTATCGTCGTGGCGGCAAGGTGAAGAGTTATGCCAACGGAGGTTACACTCGCGGACGACAGGAAGATCTCG
>Ga0126380_10000948_pt1 | contig 10431 bp, 8 predicted proteins | sample PanSoiMetPlot_26_FD_92544 | JGI IMG/M metagenome (GOLD analysis project Ga0126380, IMG submission 92544) | Tropical forest soil microbial communities from Panama - MetaG Plot_26 | ecosystem: Environmental > Terrestrial > Soil > Tropical forest > Bulk soil | place: Panama | collected 2016-02-17
CCTTCTTCAGGTCTTCCGTGGTCTGCTCGTTGAACTGGGTGACACGGATGAACCCGACGTCATCGCCTTCGAGACGCGAGCGCACGGACCGCACCTGGATGCGCGCGCGGGTAATGGTGACTTCCACGGGCTTGTCCTGGCCCTTGCGCATGATCTTGAGTTTTATCTTGGAGTTCTCCGGTCCGCGCATCTTCTCGACCGCCTGATTGAGGGTCAGCCCCTGCACCGGCTCGCCGTCGAGATGGGTGATGATGTCGTTGGCCATGATGCCGGCCTTGGCCGCCGGGGTGTCGTCGATCGGCGCCACCACCTTGATGAGGCCGTCCTCCATAGTCACTTCGATGCCGAGGCCTCCGAACTCGCCGCGGGTCTGCGCCTGCATGTCGCGGAAGCTCTTGGAGTCCATGTAGCTCGAATGCGGATCGAGCCCGGCCAGCATGCCGTTGATCGCCGATTCGATCAGCTTGCCGTCGTCGGGCTTTTCCACATAGTCGGCGCGCACCCGCTCGAATACGTCGCCGAACAGGCTGAGCTGCCGATAAGTGTCCGCGGCGGCCGCTTGGGCACGCGCGCCGTCGAACACGATGCGGGGCTGGGTTGAGATCAGCGTCAGGGCGATGCCTGCCGCCGCACCGAGGAGAATCAGCGAAGTTTTGCGCATCATCCGCGAACCTTCTGACCTTCATTTGCGGCCCACCATGGGCCTGGATCGACGGGGACCCCGTCCTTTCTGAACTCAACGTATAGCACCGGTTGGCTAGAACCTGTCGCGAGGATAGCGGCGATATGGGAGCCGTTCCCCATCAACGCAACGGGTTCCCCGGTCAGCACAAACTGCCCGAGATCAACTGATATCCGTTCCATCCCAGCGAGCAACACATGATACCCGCCGCCGACATTGAGGATCAAGAGTTGGCCGTATGACCGGAATGCCCCAGCGTATACCACCCAACCGTCGGCAGGGGCAGTAACTTGTGCGCCAGTTCGGGTGGCAATGGAAAGGCCTTTTTCGACCCCACCGTTACCATCCGAGGCACCAAATTCCTTCAACCTTACGCCGTTAACCGGACTTGGAACTCGTCCACGCAAGGAAGCGAAGGCGACGGCTGGCACCAGGCGTCCGGGGTCGCGAAAGGCGGACAGCGCGGGCCGGTTGTCGGATCGCGCTGCCTCGCGCGTTTCGCGCGTCGCCTGGTCGAGGCCCTGTTCGAGCTTGGCGATCAAATCCTTAAGGTTGTCGACATCGCGGGCGAGGCCACCGGCGCGGCTCCGCTCCGCGTCAAGCGCCTTTTCGCGCTCGGCCAATTGCCTCTGGCGTTCGTCAACCAGCAGCGTCATCCGCAACTGCTCTCGACCGAGGGAGGCAATCTCGGTGCGCAGCTGTTCGCGCTGGGTGTCGATTTTCTTGCGCACCGCGATCAACTCAGAAAGCTCGTTGGCGAGCACGCCGAGCTCATGACGCATTTGCGGCAGAACTGCGCCCATCACTATGGCGGTCCGTACTGACTGCAGGGCATCTTCAGGACTGGCGATCAGTGCCGGGGGCGCTCGGCGTCCAATGCGCTGGAGCGCGGCTAACACTTCGCTGATGAGCTCGCGACGGCTCTCCAACGATTTGCGGATTCCGCTTTCGGTCTCATCGAGAGGCTTAAGCCGATCCTGGGTCGTCGTGATTTTGGATTCGACGTCCCGCAAGCGAGCGGCAGTGTCGATCAGATCCTGGTTGAACTTGCGACGGTCGGCGCCAATCTGGTCGATGTCGCGTTTGAGCGCAGCCTCCGTTTCCGCCGATTTCCGCTGCTGGTCCCGCGCCGCCTTAAGCTCTTCGTCGCGCTGCTTGAGCGCATCAAGTTTGTCTGAACTGGTCTGCGCGGGCGGAGCCTTGCTGTCCTGAGCCGATGCGGTGAGTGTCAGCCCCAGCCCCCCGACAAGGGTGGCGCAAACGCCAAGTCGGCCGAATCTCCTCAGCCAAATCATGTTACGCCCGCGAGTTGGAACGACAAGACCATTTGTTGGTCAACGGTATTGACGCCGATTGCGACCAAATCGGGGTACAGCGTCGTCTGAGGCAAAAATTCATGCCCGGTGGTAAGGATGGCCGGCCAGAATCGTTGTTGCGCGGTAGAGCTGCTCCAACAACATCACTCTGACGAGCTGATGCGGCCAGGTGGCGGACCCAAACGATATCCTTAGATCCGCCTTATCCCTCAAGTTAGGCGCAAGCCCGTCGGCGCCGCCGATCACGAACACGGTCGCTGGTCGGCCATTGGCCCGCCACTTGGAAAGCTGGCTGGCAAAATCAATGCTTTCGAGGTTGTCTCCACGGGAATCAAGCAATACGACCGCCGCCTTTTCCGGAATGACGTTGGCGAGCGCGATCGATTCCTCGATCATGCGTTTGCCCGCGTCGGCGGCGCGGCTCTCTCTAATTTCAATGATTTCGATATCGCGCAACCCCAGCTGGCGGCCGGTCTGCGCCGCGCGCTTGCGATAGCGCTGGCTCAGCTCAGTCTCCGGGCCCTGTTTCAGGCGTCCAACGGCGGCAACGACGATACGCATCGCACCGTTGAGCCTATCAGGCTGGCCGGCGTGCGTCCTTGCCTGTCGCCGACCACATCTTTTCAAGATTGTAGAAGGCGCGAACCTCTGGCCGGAAGACGTGCACGATCACGTCGCCTGCATCGATCAAGACCCAGTCGCCTTGCCTCATGCCCTCGACACGAACGCGAGAATTGCCCGCATCTTCGATGTCCTTGACGAGGTGATCGGCAACGGCGCTGACATGGCGCTGTGACCGTCCAGTGGTCACAACCATGTAGTCTCCGATCGACGATTTTTCGGTAAGTTCGATGACGACGCTGTCCTCGGCTTTCATGTCTTCAAGACGCGCAAGGACGGTGCGGAGCATCTCCTTGGCAGTTGGGTGCCGGGAGACGTTTTCGGGCGTACGACGCGATGCCCGAGAGAGTGCAGATGTATTCAGGGCTTCTGGTCCTTTCTATATGTTGCACTCACCCCCGGTTCGAACCGGGAGCCTAACAAAACATAACTATCTCGTTCGTCTCTTTCTACCCCGGCGCTTGTGGGTCCTCGCAGTGATTTTGCGCTTCGCGCTCTTGTTTCCACGCCTATTACCACTTGATTTGGCGTCCTTGGATTTGCCCGGCCTCGCGCGGCGTGCTCCACCGGTAGGGCGTTTTCGACGGCGCAGGGCGCGAAGCGCGGTGGACGACAGGGGCGATTTGAGGCCGTGGAGGAATGTCCACACGGGCGCTTTTCGGTCGGGCAGGGAGGAGACGGCCTGTTCCGGGATACGCCTCCGGGCCAGGGCGTTCCCCGCAGGACTGGCGGCCGCATAAAGGCTTGGGCCCAAACGATCGACGACAACGATAGGCACCTGCTCGGCTATTTTTCGCCACTTCTGCCAGCGGTGAAAACTCCGCAAATTGTCCGCGCCCATGATCCAGACGAATCGGACACCCGGGCATCGGGTCAGCAACCAAGATATCGTATCGTAAGTGTACCTCGTCTTAATGACAGCTTCGAGACCCGTGACATCGATACGCGGATGATGCGTAAGGGCGCGTGCCGCGGCGATTCGTTCGGGCAAAGGCGCGAGCCCGTTGGTGTTCTTGAGGGGGTTCCCCGGTGTCACCAGCCACCAGACACGATCCAGCTTGAGTCGCTTGAGTGCGAGCAAGGTCGCAGCGAGATGAGCCTCATGTGGCGGATCGAACGTGCCGCCAAACAGTCCAATTCGCATGCCGGGCGCATGTGGTGGCAGTAAGCGCTCGGAATTGGCGGGCGACTTCGAACTCACGGGCGAGTCTGACCATTGCCGAGGATGCGGTATTTGAAGGTGGTCAGTTGATCGACTCCGACAGGGCCGCGCGCATGCAGGCGGCCGGTAGCAATACCGATTTCTGCACCAAAGCCGAACTCGCCTCCATCGGCAAATTGCGTCGACGCGTTGTGCAACACGATTGCTGAATCGACTTCGCTGAGGAACCTGGCGGCGGCGACGCCGTCGTCGGCGACGATGGCGTCGGTGTGATGCGATCCGTAGCGTTCGATATGCGCGATGGCGGCGGCAATGTCGTCCACGACCTTCACGGCGATGATGGCATCGAGATATTCGGTGCCCCAATCTTCCTCGGTCGCAGCCTTTACCCGCTTGTCGATCGCCTGCGTTGCGGCATCGCCGCGCACTTCGCAACCCGCCGCGATCAGCATTTCGACTAGCGGTTTGAGGTTGATGGTTGCGCAGCCGCGATCAACCAGCAGCGTTTCCGCCGCGCCGCACACGCCGGTGCGGCGCATCTTGGCGTTCAGTACGATTTTCTTGGCCATGTCGAGCGAAGCCGTGCGGTGCACGAACACGTGGCAAACCCCTTCGAGGTGCGCGAATACCGGCACCCTGGCCTCCGCCTGTACGCGTGCCACCAAACTCTTTCCGCCACGGGGAACGATCACGTCGATATTGCCGTCGAGCCCCTGCAGCATCAGGCCGACGGCCGCGCGGTCACGAGTTGGGACGAGTTGCACCGCGGGTTGGGGTAGGCCAGCGGCCTCGAGCCCACTAGCCAAGGCCGCTAGAATGGCTCGGCTGGAGCGCATGCTGTCAGACCCACCCCGCAGGATCGCCGCATTGCCGGCCTTCAGGCAGAGGACGGCGGCATCGGCCGTAACATTGGGCCGGCTCTCGTAGATGATACCGATCACTCCGAGCGGGACGCGCACGCGCTCGATTCTCATGCCGTTTGGCCGGGTCCACGATTCCGTAACGACGCCAACAGGATCCTTCAAAGCGCCGACAGCCTTGATACCCGCGGCGATGGCCTCGACCCGCGTCGGGTCGAGCGAGAGCCTGTCAAGAAAGGCCCCCGCAACCACCCCGGCGGCCTTTGCCTCGGCCACGTCCTCGGCGTTGGCCGAAAGAATCGCGGAAGCCTGCTCCCGGACGGCGGCAGCCATCCCCGCGAGCGCGCGGTTTTTCTGCTCTGCCGGGGCAAGCGCGAGGACGCGGCTCGCCGCGTGGGCGCGAAGCCCGATCTCCCGCATGACGCTGGAGATGTCTCCGGTTCCCTCGATGCTTTTGAGCGGCGCGGTCATAGGCGAAAACCGTAAAAACCCTTGTTCGTCGGCACTTCCCTACCACGTCAGATATGTGGCGGCGAGATGGGGCCGTCTGGCGCATGGCAGGGTCCGCGGTTGGGGATAACGTGGATAAAAGTCCGCGCCATGCAACGGATCAATTGACCTACACATTGAAGTGCCAGGGTGACGACGTTGCAGGAGGTTACCATGGCGTTCGGATCGGGCCGTCTTCCCAGTCGGTTTCCTGTGGGCACCAAATTCGTGATCGAAGGCAGACGCGGCGGCGAAGGCCAGGTGCAAGTATTCAGCCGGTACCTGGAATTCCCTGACGGCACGTTCTTCCCGCTGCCGGTCCGGCCGTCCAAGCGGAAATCCGCTCCAACCGGACGGCGCGCCCGTAGATCCCGCGCGCGCTGAGCCAGTCGGCTATTGGCCGAGGCAGTTCGGCGTGGTTTTTGTCACGGGCGATCTGCCGGTTCACTGGCGGACCAAAGGCTTAGCAGGTCGCGAGCGGGGCGGGTCGATCGGCCATTGGCCGACTCTCCGAAATGCGAAAACCCCAGCCTCCGGTGGGCTGGGGCTGACGGGCGATCGGTCAATCGCCTTTTTCCAGGTGTCGCTTTCCGATAACGCAGAGCAGGAATCCGGGTTCCGCAAGTTTGTGACTATTCACCGCCAAGCACGAGATCGTCGCGATGGATCATCTCGGTGCGCCCGGTGTAGCCAAGGATCAGCAGTACATCAGCTGACGAACGGCCTTTGATTTTTTCCGCATCGTCTGCGTCGTAAGCAACAAGGCCGCGGCCGACCTCGTGTCCATCCGGGCCGCGGACCAACACGGCGTCACCTCGTCCGAAGCCACCCTCGACCTTGATCACGCCCGCCGGCAGCAGACTCTTTCCGCCACGCAACGCCTTCACCGCGCCCGCATCGATGATGAGCGCGCCGCGCGGTTCAAGCGACCCGGCGATCCATTTTTTACGCGAGGTGACCGGATTGGCCGGGGTGAGAAACCAGGTGCAGGCTGCGCCCTTGCCGATCTTTTCAAGCGGATGCTGCACGCGCCCCGATGCGATCACCATATGAGTGCCGGCGGTGGTGGCGATCTTGCCGGCCTCGATCTTGGTGAGCATGCCGCCGCGCGCAAGTTCGGAGCCGGAAGCACCTGCCATCGCTTCGATGTCCGGCGTGATGCGAGAAACCACCGGCACCAGCCGGGCATCGTGTCCAGAGGTGGGCGGTTTGTCGTAAAGTCCGCCGACGTCGGAAAGCAGCACCAACAGGTCGGCGCTCGTCATTGTCGCAACGCGCGCAGCAAGTCGGTCGTTATCGCCGTAACGAATCTCTGTCGTCGCGACGGTGTCATTCTCGTTGATCACCGGCACGCTGCGCCACTCGAGCAGCTTGGCGATGGTGGAGCGGGCATTGAGATAGCGGCGGCGCTCTTCGGTATCACCCAAGGTGACGAGCACTTGACCTGCAGTGAGCGCATGCGCACCGAGTGCCTCGGACCACGCGCGCGCGAGCGCGATCTGACCGACCGCAGCGGCCGCCTGGCTGTCCTCGAGCTTGAGCGCGCCCGTTGGCAGCCTGAGCACCGCACGCCCCAGCGCAATCGCGCCGGAAGAGACAACCAGAACGTCACGTCCATCTTTGCGCAGGGCGGCAATATCGGCCGAGAGGGATGCGAGCCACTCGCGCTTGAGCCCGCCGGCGGCAGAATCCACCAGCAGCGAGGATCCGACCTTGACGACAATGCGCCGAAAGTCCTTTAGCGACGGCGTTTTCGCCATTGTTCCGAGCGAACTGTTCATGGCGGCGCTGTGTAGCATGGGAACTGCTGCGTCGTCATGGCTGAGCGTGGTATCATTGACGGAGGGCGAAGCGATGCAGCATGCGGTCTATGGGGCGGTACTGTTGATTGCGCTCGGTAGCGTGCTGCTGGGACTCGACTGGGTATCGGCACCCATGTCCCCCATGGTGGACACCAAGGCGGGATTGAGCGCCGCGGCTCCGCCTCTACCGCGGCCGCCGAGCAAACCAACTCTCGCCGTGCCAAACACGCCGGCCCCTTTGGCCGCACCGCCCGTCCAGCCAAATATTTCTGCGCCGGTGAATCCGCCGGTGCCGACAACCCCTCGCACGAATCTCGGCGCGCCGATTATTGCGCCAGGCCTGACGCCGAGCCCTTCGGCGTCATCGGGGGCGGCGGCGCAGGCCGCGACCGAAGCACCAGCCGCGACGCCGGAACCGCAAGTGCATTGCAACGTGAATGCCTGCACGTCAGCGTATCGATCATTCCGGGCAACCGACTGTACCTATCAGCCGAGCGATGGGCCGCGCAGACTCTGTTCAAAGTAAGCGCCCGGCTGGTAGCTCGACCTACATCCCCTTTTGCGGCGCGCTGTCGAGCAGTTCCTGGAGTGCCTGTTTGTAGAATTTGGCATTGCCTGTCGTGGCATGGCCGGAGGTCTGTTCGCTCGCCGGGATCAGAAGCAGTTTTCCGTTCTTAACGCGCTTCATCGCCGCTTCGGTGATGCCAGTCTCCGGCGGATTTCGCTCGTCGTCGGCCGCATTGATCAGCAACAGCCGAGCCTCGATCTTCTCCAGATCCGACGAAGCGTCGTAGTCGCCCGACGAGCCCCACTGCCAAAGAAAGTCGTTGGCATCGGATGTCGCCGGCGCGGCGAGGCGTGTATCGACAAGCTTGTCAGCTTGGGCGCGCGTCGGCGCCTGCTTCTGATAGTTGAGCGTGCCACCGGAGGTGGCGAATGCGAAGAACGCGCTGGCAAGCCTCACCGAGTGCGGCTGGCTGGTGTAGTTGCCGCTTGCATATTCGGGATCTTGACGGATCGACTCAAGCATCATGCGGCGCAGGATCCAGTTGCGCGATGCCATTGCAGTGGGCTGCGACGCCATAGGTACGAGAACGTCCATGTAGCCAGAATATTTCTCGCCCCATAGCCAAACGTTCATGCCACCCATCGAATTGCCGATGACCATGCGCACGTGTTTGATGCCAAGTCCCTCTGCGACCAGGCGATACTGCGCATCCACCATGTCGGCGTAGTTGTATTGCGGAAACTTCGTCTTCAGCCCATCCGACGGCTTGGTCGAATTCCCGTGACCGATCGCATCGGGAAGGATGATGAAATATTTCTCGGCGTCGAGTGGCTGTCCCGGTCCGAACAATTCGCCGGCAAAGGCAGTCGTCAACATGCTCAGTCCGGAACTGCCGGTACCATGCAGGACGACAACTGGAATGCCCTCTGGCTTCCCGATCGTCCGGTAGTGAAGGCGAACCTCGGGAAGAACTTCTCCGGTGTGAAAACGAAAGTCGCGCGCAACCCAGTCACCTTCCTTTGCAGCGGGATAGTCCGCGGCGTTCGCGGCAAGTGAGATCATTGAAAGACCGAATATCGCGGCGACTCTGAGCATCTGACGTTACCCCACTTGCGTTATCAGCCTGTGCGACTGGTGACAGCGTTACATGACCGCTCCGATTTGCCACGGCACGAATTCAAGTTCGCCGTAGCCCAGATCTTCCGATTTGGTATGCGAGCCCGAAGCGACCCGCAGAATCTTTTCGAAAATTTCCTGACCCTTGGTCTCGATCGGCATCCCATCAATGACATCACCGCAATTGATGTCCATGTCGTCAGTCATGCGGCGGTACATCTCGGTATTGGTGGCAAGCTTGATCGACGGGGTTGGCTTGCAGCCGAAAGCGGACCCGCGGCCGGTAGTAAAGCACATCACGTTGCAGCCACCGGCGACCTGTCCGGTCGCACCAACCGGGTCATAGCCAGGCGTATCCATGAACACGAAACCTTTCTCCTTGACCGGTTCGGCGTATTCGTAGACCGCGCGCAATGTGGTGGTGCCGCCTTTCGCTGCGGCTCCCAGTGACTTTTCCAGAATGGTGGTGAGCCCGCCCGCTTTGTTGCCGGGGGCAGGGTTGTTGTTCATCTCGCCGCCATTGCGTTTTGTGTAGTGCTCCCACCAGCGGATGCGCTCGACAAGTTTTTCGCCGACGGCGCGATTGATGGCGCGCCGGGTCAGTAAATGCTCCGCACCGTAGATCTCGGGTGTTTCGGCGAGCACCGCCGTCCCGCCATGCTTGACCAGAAGATCGACGGCGGATCCGAGCGAGGGATTTGCGGTGATGCCGGAATAGCCGTCTGATCCACCGCACTGGAGCGCGAGCACGATCTCCGAGGCAGGTCGTGTTTCTCTTTTGGCGCGCGCAGCGACGGGCAGCATGGTCTTGATGCGTTCGACGCCCTGTTCGACCGTTTTCTTGGTTCCACCGGTTGCCTGGATCGTCATGGTCTGGAAGTGATCGCCTTCAACCATTCCGTATTCTTCTTTCATGCGATCAATCTGGAAAACCTCGCAGCCCAGGCCGACCATCAATGCGGCCCCGAGATTGGGGTGCGTGGCGTAGCCCCACTGGGTTCGCCGCAGCAATTCCCAGCCTTCGCCATACGCCGCCATGCCGCAGCCGCTGCCATGCACGAAAGCCACCGCTCCATCGATTTCCGGATGGTCGTCGAGAATGCCGGATCGGTTGACTTCCTCGGCGATGAATTTTGCAACCGAGGCCGAGCAATTCACCGAGGTCAGGATGCCGATATAATTGCGTGTACCGACTTTCCCATTGGGCCGCTGGTAGCCTTCGAAGGTCGCTCGCAGCTCCGGTGGCAGGATCTCGTCGTTCTTTGCGCCTTCGGCAAAACGGTAGTCGCGCGCGAAATCGCGCAGCGCCACGTTTTGCTCGTGTACCCAGTCACCGGGCGCTATCGGCTTCGACGCGAACCCGATCGTTTGTCCGTATTTCTGCACCGGTTGGCCTTCGCCGATGGCCGAAATCGCCATCTTGTGGCCGCGCGGCACGCGCTCGCGCGCCGTCACGCCCGCGGCGACCGCACCGGCTGCGACCTGATCGACGGCAACGACGACATTGTCTTCGGGCGATAGTCGGATGGTCCTCGGTGTACTCATGGCAAACCTGACTTTCACGACCGCCGCATTGATGATGGGCTGTTGCGCGACGCTGACCGCATAGTAACATCGCAGTCAACAGGCGTTTTGAAAAATGGCCGACACGGGGGGAGGAAAGTATGCCGAATTGGCCACGTTATCTGGCTCACGCCCTTGCGGTTGTCACCGCAGTGCTTGTTATGGTCGCTCCCGCGGCTGCCCAGACCAAGCTCAAATGGGCCCACGTCTACGAAATAAGTGAGCCTTACCATACCGAAGCGCTGTGGGCGGCCGAGGAAATCAAAAAACGCACCAATGGCCGCTACGAAATCGGGGTGTTCCCCGCTTCCC
>Ga0126380_10000949_pt1 | contig 10430 bp, 6 predicted proteins | sample PanSoiMetPlot_26_FD_92544 | JGI IMG/M metagenome (GOLD analysis project Ga0126380, IMG submission 92544) | Tropical forest soil microbial communities from Panama - MetaG Plot_26 | ecosystem: Environmental > Terrestrial > Soil > Tropical forest > Bulk soil | place: Panama | collected 2016-02-17
AAGGGCCACATCCCCGCCTTCCTGGCCGGGGAGGAGCCGCGCGCCTACGCGTGCGTGTACCCGTTCGTCCGGTCCTACGAGTGGTACCTGCTGGACCCGGCGGAGCGCCGGGCGATGCTCGCCGAGCACGGCATGATGGCCCGCGAATACCCCGACGTCCGCGCCAACACGGTCGCCTGCTTCGCGCTCAACGACTACGAGTGGATGCTCTGCTTCGAAGCCGACGAGCTGCACCGGATCGTGGACCTGATGCGCCACCTGCGCGGCGCCCGGGCCCGGCTGCACACCCGTGAGGAGATCCCGTTCTACACCGGCCGCCGCAAGCCGCCCAGGGAGCTGATCGCGGCGCTGTGCTAGCCCGGGGGAGCGACCCCCCGGAACCCCCCGATGGCCTGATGCCCCCGCGGCTTCGTCGCGGGGGCATCGGCCCTGCTGGCTGGCGCAGCGGTCCGGTGAGCCCAGGGGGCAGCGACCCCGGACCCCCCGATGGCCTGGTGGCCCCGCGGCTGCACGGAGGCCTTGGCCGTTACGCAGCGCCCGTCGCGGTTATTCGGCGGCGATCGCGGCCAGCATGTTGAGCCTGGCCGCGCGCCGGGCGGGCGCGACCGAGGCGAGCACGCCCGCCAGCACCGCGGCCACGGCGAACGCGACGAGCTGCGCGACCGGGACGACCACCGTGGGCTGCTGGGAGCGGGTCACCGCGTAGGCGAGCGCGGCGCCGAGCCCGAGCCCCATCGCGATGCCGAGCACCGCGCCGATGATCGCTATGATCACCGACTCGGCCGCGATCATCTGCGCGAGCTGCCCGCGGCGCATGCCGATCGCCCGGAGCAGCCCGAGTTCCCTGGTCCGCTCGACGATGGACAGCGCGAGCGTGTTCGCGATGCCCAGCAGGGCGATCACGATCGCCAGCGCGAGCAGCGCGGTGACCAGGCCGAGCAGGTTGCCCAGCATGGCGCTGCGGCTCTGCGCGTAGCCGGCCTGGTCGAGCAGCTGCGCCCCGGGGTAGCCGGACAGGGCGTGGGCCAGCGGGCCGCGCGCCGAGGCGGGGGCCAGGACCAGGTCCACGGTGTCGGTGTGGCGCCCGGTGTCCGCGGTGAACGTGGCGATGCTCACCAGGTAGTCGGTGAGCGGGCCGACGTTGGTGAAGATCCCGCCGATGCGCAGCCGGGACACCCCGTAGGAGCCGAACCCGATCGTCACCGTGTCACCCACGTGCCAGTGGTGCGCCCGCGCCGCCGACGCGCTGACCAGCAGCCGCCCGGCGGCCAGCGAGGACACGCTGCCCTGCACCGGGCCCAGGCTGGTGAAGCCGGCGATCTGGCCGGGCTGCACGCCGTCCACGCTGCTGTGCGCCGCGCCGGCCACCGTGGCGTCGGTGGTACGCACCTCGGTGACCGCGCGCACCCCGGGCTGCCGGGCGAGCACCCCGGCCAGGGCGGGCGTGATGCCGGCGTCGGTGTTCGCGGCCTGCACGTAGAAGCTTGCCTTGCCGGCCGCGTCCACCTGGCCGCTGATCATGGAGCGGGCGGAGCCGACCAGCACCGCCACGGCGGTGACGACCGCCAGGCCCACCATCAGGGCGGCCGCCGTGGCGCTGGTGCGCCTGGGGTTGCGCATGGTGTTCCCGCGTGCGAGCGTGCCCACCCGGGCCGGCAGCCGGGTCAGCGGCGCGCCCGCCGCCGCGGCCAGCGGCCCGGCCAGCAGCGGCCCGGCGATCGTCACGCCGAGGAAGCACAGCCCCGCGCCGATGGCGGTGACCGCGACGCCCGCGCCGGTGAGCAGCCCGGCCAGCAGCAGCGCGGCACCCGCGCCGGTAACCGCCAGCGCCGCCGCCAGCCGGCGCGCGGAGAACCCGGGCGCGCCGGGCGCCGCGTCCCGCAGCGCCTGGACCGGCGCCACCCGGGTCGCCCGGTACGCCGGGGCCAGCGCCGCGGCGAGCGCGACCGCCAGCCCGATGACGCAGGCCAGCGCCACCCCCGCCGGCGGCACCGACAGCCCGGTGACCGGCAGGGAAACACCGAACGCCGACAGCAACGCGGCCAGGCCCTTGGATACGGCGAGCCCCAGCACGGCCCCGGCCGCCGCCCCGGCGGCGCCCACCACGGCGGCCTCGGCGAGCACCGAACGGAACACCTGGCCGCGGCTGGCGCCCAGGGCCCGGAGCAGGGCGAGCTGCCGGGACCGCTGGCCGATCATGATGGAGAAGGTGTTCCAGATCACGAAGGCGCCGACGAACATCGCCACCCCCGCGAACGCGGCGAAGAAGGTGGTCAGCACGCCCAGTTGGCTGTTGAGCTGGCGCGCCTCGGTAGCCGAGGCGCTCGCGGCGGTGACCGCCTGCACGCCGGCCGGGAGGACCCGGGCCACCTCGGCACGCAGCCGCGCCGGGCTGACCCCGGCAGCGGCCTTGACGTCGATCGTGTCGTACTGGCCGACCCGGCCGAACAGCCGCTGCGCGGTAGGCAGGCTGAAGATCGCCATCGACCCGCCGGCAATGCTGGCCGCGCCACCGTACCCGGTGATCCCGCTGATGGTGAACGGCTGCGCGCGGCCGCCGATGGCCACCTCGATGCGGTCGCCCACCGCGAAGTGACCGGCGCGGGCGGAACCGCGGTCGATCATGACCTGCCCCGGCCCGGCCGGGGGCCGGCCCTGCCGGCTGGTGAACACCGCCTGGAACGGCGCGTGGGCAGGCCAGCTCAGCGCGGCCACGAACGGCGCGGGCAGCGCCTTGCCGTCCCGGCCGAGCAGCACGGCCCGGCCGCTGACCGTGCCGTCGGCGGCGGACACGTCCGGTAGCGCGCGGGTCGCGGCCAGCACCGATGCCGGGACCGGCTGCGCCGAGGCGCTGCCGGCACCCTGGACCGCGCCGGGCGGGGACACGTGCCGCACCTCGACGTCGGTACCCGCGGCCGCCTGGGCGAACAGCGAGTCGAGGCTGTGGGTGAGGGTCGCGGTGAACACGAAGCTGCCGGCCATCAGGCCGGTGCCCAGGGCCACGGCGAGCGCGGTCATGGCCAGCCGGACCCAGTGGCTGCGCAGGCTGGCGGACAGGGTGCGGAGCATGTCAGTCACTCCCCAGGGCAGGGTCGAGGGCGGCCATCTGGTCCAGGACGGCCTGCGGGGCAGGCTCGTCGAGCCGGCCGGCGATCCGGCCGTCGGCGAGGAACACGACCCGGTCGGCGTAGCAGGCGGCCACCGGGTCATGGGTGACCATGACGATCGTCTGGCCGAACTCACGCACGCAGCGGCGGAGCAGGTCCAGCACCTCGGCACCGGCCTTGGAGTCGAGATTCCCGGTGGGCTCGTCCGCGAAGATGATCTCCGGCCGGCCGGCCAGGGCCCGCGCGATGGCAACCCGCTGCTGCTGCCCGCCGGACAGTTCCGCGGGGCGGTGCCGCAGCCGCGACGCCAGGCCCACCGTGCCCACGACGCAGTCGAGCCAGGCCCGGTCGGCGGAGCGGCCCGCGATGTCCAGCGGGAGGGTGATGTTGTCCGCCGCGGTGAGGGCGGGCAGCAGGTTGTAGGCCTGGAAGACGAAGCCGACGCGGTCGCGGCGCAGCCGGGTCAGCCGCCGCTCCGGCAGCACGGTGATCTCGGTGCCGCCGATCCAGACCTGCCCGCCGTCGGCGCTGTCCAGGCCCGCCATGCAGTGCATGAGCGTGGACTTGCCGGACCCGGACGGTCCCATGATGGCGGTGAACGAGCCGGAGCCGATCTCCAGTGATACCTGATCCAGCGCCGTCACCCTCGTGGGGCCGTCGCCGTAGATCTTGCTGAGGTTGTCCGCGCGCGCGGCCGGTGCCTGCGCCGTCGGGGTAGTCATGGCCGTTCCTCTCAGTTCGGTTGCCTGTGAGGAACACTGCCGCCGCGGCCCGGCGCGGGCATCGGCCCACCGTGCTGTCTTGCGCCTCCACCCCCGGATCGAGGCGTCGCCCGCGTCGATCTCAGGATGGAGGCGGCTGCCCCGCGAGACCCGCCTCGTACGCCAGGACGACCAGTTGCACCCGGTCCCGCGCGCCGAGCTTGGTGAGCAGGTGGTGCACGTGGGTCTTGACCGTGGTCTCGGTGACCACGAGCTCGGCGGCGATCTCGGCGTTGGACAGGCCCCGTGCGACCAGGGCAAGCACCTCGCGCTCCCGGCCCGTGGTCCCCGCCAGCCGGTCCGCGGACGCCGCGGCCGGGGACTCGCCCGGCGCGGGCAGCCGGTGCACGAACTGGTCGAGCAGCTTGCGGGTGACCGCGGGGTCCACGATGGCGTCCCCGGCGTGCACCACGCGGATCGCCTCCAGCAGCCGGTCCGCGTACGCGTCCTTGAGCAGGAACCCGCTCGCCCCGGCCCGCAGCGCGCCGACGACGTGCTCGTCGACGTGGAAGGTGGTGAGCACCAGCACCCGCGCGTGGCCGGCCGCGGCGATCTCGGCGGTGGCGGCGATGCCGTCCTGGACCGGCATCCGGATGTCCATGACCACCACGTCGGGACGTAGCTGCCGGGCCTGCCGTACCGCGTCGGCGCCGTCGCCCGCCTCCCCGATGACCTCCATGTCGGGCTCGGCGTCGAGGATCATCCGGAACCCGGTGCGGACCAGCGGCTGGTCGTCGGCGAGCAGGATCTTGATCACGACTGACCCTTCGTTGCGGCCGGCGGGGTGCCGGTACGGGGGATGACGGCGCGCACCTGGAACCCGCCGCCGGGCCGTGGTCCGGCGCTGAACCTGCCGCCCAGCATGGCCACCCGTTCCCGCATCCCCGTGGTGCCGCGGCCCGCCCCGGGCGGCTCCGTCCCGGTCAGCACCGCGGCCGCGCCCCGGCCGTCGTCGCTGACGGTGATCTCCAGTTGCTCACCGTAGTGCAGGTGGACTTCGGCCTGCGCCGGGCCGGCGTGCTTGAGCACGTTGGTCAGCGCCTCCTGGGCGATCCGGTACACGGCGAGCCCGACGTCCTCCGGCACGCCGAACGGCTCGCCCGTGGTGCGCACCGTGACGGCCACGCCCGCCCCGGTCATCCGGCCCGCCAGCGCCGCGATGTCCGCCATGCCGTGCGTGATGTCCAGGGTGTCGGCGTCCTCCCCGTCGTCGGGGGACCGGAGCAGGCCCAGCATCCGGCGCATCTCCTCCAGCGCGGTCCGGGCGGTCCGCTCCACGTCGGCCATGGCCTGCCGGGCCCGGTCCGGCTCCCGGTCGGCCACGCGCTGCGCCCCTTGCGCCTGGATCACAATGACGCTCACGTGATGGGCGATGATGTCGTGCAGTTCCCGTGCGATCCGCAGCCGCTCGGCCAGCGTGGCCCGCCTGGCCTCCTGCTCCCGCTGCGCGCTGGCCCACTCGGCGCGCTCGGCCATCACCGCCAGTTGCGCGTTCCGCGTCGAGAACTGGTTCTTGATCAGCAGGCCGAACAGGGCCGCCCCGGCGGCGGCGAGGATCGTCGGCACCGGTATCGCGCGGAGCACGCCATGGCCAAATCCGAACGACTGCGGGATGCCGATCAGGGCCACCGCGGCCACGGCCCCGGTGATCAGCCCGATCACCAGGCGCCGGCTGCCGTAGACCGCCGCGCTGTAGCACGCGCATAGCACGGCGAGGAACGAACCGCCCAGCGAGGCGCCCAGCGCGATGAGCGTGACAACTCCCGCGGTCACGGCGCCGAGTACCGCCGCCGGGTGCCGCCGGCGCGGGTACAGGACCAGGCCCATGGCCGTCAGCACCAGAATGGCGGCCAGCGGCATGTGCTCGTGCTGTGCCCGGGCGCCGAGCCCGCTGGCCAGCCCGAGCACCGCCACCGCGACCGCGATCAGCGCGTCGGCGACGCGCGGGGGGATGAGATGCCGGATCCTGGCCCCGGTGCGCTCTGGCGTCGCCGGCGCCAGCCGCATTCTCAACCGCATCGCTGCCTCATGCCTCGGGCTGCCCGCGTACGGATGACGCGGGTGGCGCTAAGCCTAGGGCGTGCCCCGTAGATACGCGCAGTCGCGCGGCAGGCCGGAGACCTGTGGGGGCATGCGCGGGAGCGCGGCGGTGCGGTTCACTCGCCCGCGGCGGCGGCTCCCTCGCCGTCGGCGGGTTCCAGCGTGAGCGAGATGGAGTTGATGCACCAGCGCTGGTCGGTCGGGACGGGGTAGCCCTCGCCCTCGAACACGTGGCCGAGGTGCGAGTCACAGCTCGCGCACCTGACCTCGGTCCGCATCATGCCCAGCGACCGGTCCTCGATCAGCACGACGGCGTCGTCGCTGCTGGGCTGGTAGAAGCTGGGCCAGCCGCAGTGAGACTCGAATTTCTCCCCCGAACGGAACAGCTCGGCACCGCACGCGCGGCACCGGTACACCCCAGCGGCCCGGGTGCTGGTGTACGCACCGGTCCACGGCGCCTCGGTGCCCGCTTCCCTGAGTACTTGGTACTCATCCGGGGTAAGCATTTCGCGCCACTGCGCCTCGGTTCGCTGGACCTTGTCCATGTGGCCGAGACTACCTCGCCGGTAACCGATACCGTGGACACCGAGACACCGCGGAGGCCCCATGGAGTGGCTTAACGAGCCCGCCAGCTGGCAGCGGACGGGTGATGTGCTCACGGTGAATGTCGATTCAGGCACAGATTTCTGGCGCGAGACCGGTTACGGGTACATCCGGGACAGCGGTCACGTCTACGGCGAAGTGCTTGGCGGGGACCTCGACATCTCGGTCCGGGTGCGCTGCACCCTCGGCGTTCAGTACGACCAGGCGGGTGTCATGCTCCGCGCTGACGAGCGGACCTGGCTCAAGACGGGGGTGGAGTATTTCCAGGGACGGTCCCGGCTGAGCACCGTGCTGACCCTCGGCCGGTCCAGCTGGATGGTGACCGACCTGCCCGAAGGCACCGACGAGGTCGCGCTGCGGTTGTCCCGCCGCGGGGACGCTGTGGAGGTCCGGTACGCCATCGAGGACGGCCCGGCGGAACTCGCCGCGCTGGTGTTCCTGCCGCCGGGGCGTGAGGTGCTCGCCGGGGTCATGGGCGCCGCGCCGGAGGGCCCGGGGTTCCGGGTGACCTTTCACGATCTGCGCATCACCGAGCCGGACTGGTCCGCACCGGCCGACGACGCCATTACCTGGCGGGACAACCAGGCCGGGTGGGCCAGGGACGAATCGCCCGCCTGGACCACCCCAGACTGGCCGGCCCCGGCGGTCGCTGAGGACGACCCGGACTGGCGTGCCCCCGAGGCCGCGGCGGACGAGCGGGACTGGAGCGCCCCGGAGGCCGCGGCGGACGAGCCGGACTGGCGTGCCCCGCAGACCGCGGCGGACGAGCCCGGCTTGCCGGCTCCGGGCACAGAGGATGCGGCCGGGCCGGAGCCGGAGCGTGCCCCCGCCGGGCAGCCCTCGCGATCCGAGGCCGACGGGCCCGGCCCCGCGGGGACCGATCCTGCCGGGTCCGAGCCGGCGACGGCAGGGAACGAGCCCCCGGCGGAGGAGCCGGCCGGGACCGATCCTGCCGGGCCTGAGCCCGCGGCGCCGCAGGCCAGGAACCGCCCGCCCTGGCCGCCCGCGCAGCCCCCGGAGGATTGGGACACGCCGGGCCACCGGGGCACCAAGGCCGACCGCGACGCGGCGGCGGACTGGGACCTGCTGGCCGCGGGCGCTCAGGCCGTCCCGGCCGAACGGTGGGTCGCGCAGGCCGACGCCAACGTGGCCAACGAGTGGCCCGGCCCACCCCTGCGGACGGCGGTCAGGAATGGGCTGGTGGCCAGCGGAGCCACGCTCGCGCCGGCCGAGGACCGTTCGGCGGACGACGTGCAGACCGATCCCGCGCTGCCCATGCCCCAGGCGGGCGAGCAGCTCGCGCCCGAGGCCACCGCACCGGAACCGGCCACGCCCGACGCGCCCGCCACGCCCGACGCGCCGGAGGACGGCACCGCCGAGGCGGCCCCGGCCGAGCCCGAGCCGCCCGCCCGTGAGTCGCGCCGGGGCAGGTCGAAGCGGGCCGCTGCGGAACTGCCCGCCGAGCCTGACGCGGCCGACGAGTGGATCAGCCTGCTCACCGCCGACCCGGTGGAGGAGTGACCCGGCCGCCGGCCGCTGATCATCACAGGGTGACCTGGTAGGCGGGCTCGGCGCGGTCGCCGCACCGCAGTTCGGTGTGCTCCACCCGCCCCGCCGCCTGCACGTCCGCCAGCACCGCCTGCACCGCGTCCAGGTGATCCCGCCGCGCCGTCACCACCAGGGCGCGTACCGGCGTGCGCATCGACACCCGGGCCCCCGACTTGGCGCCCCGGATCGCGGCGATCGCTCCCGACGCCGCAGACAGCGCCGCCGCGGACCGAGCCACCGCGGACCGAGCCACCGCGGACAGCGCCGCCGGGGCCGCGGGCGCCCGGTCCGGTCCCGGTTCCGGCACCACCTCACCGGGCAGCGGCCAGGCGGCGATGTGCACCGAGCCGTCCTGCCACCACGACCACACCTCTTCGGTCACGTAGGGGAGGAACGGCGCGAACAAGCGCAAGATGACCGACAGCGCGAGGCGCAGCGCCGCGCGGGCGCTGCGGCCCGGCGCTTCACCACGTTCCCCGTAGGCGCGCCCCTTCACCAGTTCCAGGTAGTCGTCGCAGAAGAACCAGAAGAACTCCTCGGCCGCCACGAGCGCGCTGGTGTGGTCGTAGCCGTCCAGCGCCCGGGTGCACTGCCCGATCACCCCGGCGAGCCGGTCCAGCATCGCCGCATCCAGCGGTTCGCTGACCGGCCCACGGCCACCGTCACCGGGATCACCACGGCCGGCGTCCGGCGGGGCGAATCCGAGGATGAACCGGCTTGCGTTCAGTATCTTGATCGCCAGCCGGCGGCCGACCCGCAGCTGGGCCGGGTCGAACGTGACGTCGGCGCCGAGCCGGCCGTTCGCGGCCCAGTAGCGTACCGCGTCGCTGCCGTACCTGCGCAGTGAGTCCATCGGGGTGACCACGTTGCCGACCGACTTGGACATCTTCTTCCGGTCCGGGTCCAGCACCCAGCCGGAGATCGCCGCGTGCCGCCACGGCAGCTCGCCCGTCTCGGTATGCGCGCGCAGCACCGTGTAGAACAGCCAGGTCCGGATGATCTCGTGGGCCTGCGGCCGCAGGTCCATCGGGTACACCCGGTCCAGCAGGTCGCCGCCCAGGGTCCACCGGGCGGCGAGCTGCGGGCTCAGCGACGACGTCGCCCAGGTGTCCATCACGTCCGGGTCCCCGGCGAAGCCGCCCGGCTGGCCGCGCTGGAGGGGGGTGTAGCCGGGCGGGGTGTCGGCCGCCGGGTCCACCGGCAGCGCGTCAGCGGCCGGGATGATGGGGGATTCGTACCGGGGGTGCCCCTCGCCGTCCAGCGGGTACCACACCGGGATCGGCACGCCGAAGAACCGCTGCCGGCTGATCAGCCAGTCCCCGGCCAGGCCGTTCACCCAGTTCTCGTAGCGGACCCGCATGAACGGCGGGTGCCAGTCGATCTGCTCGCCCCGGGCGAGCAGCGCCGCGCGCAGCCGCTCGTCGTGCGCGCCGTTGCGGATGTACCACTGCCGGGTGGTGACGATCTCCAGCGGCTGGGTGCCCTTCTCGTAGAAGTTCACCGCGTGCCGCACCGGGTCCGGGCCGGCCAGCAGGTCGCCGGACGCGCTGAGCATCCCGGCGATCCGCTTCCTGGCGGCCAGCGCGGTCTCCCCGGCCAGCTGCCGGTAGGCGGCCCGCCCCGCCCGGGACGTGATCGCGGCCGGCGGGCCGGCCAGCAGCCTCCCGTCCCGGCCCATCACCGCCCGCGCGGGCAGCTGCAGGTCCCGCCACCAGGTCACGTCCAGGCTGTCGCCGAACGTGCACACCATGGCGATGCCGGTGCCCTTGGCCGGGTCGGCCAGGTGGTGGGCAAGCACGGGCACCTCGACCCCGAACAGCGGGGTGGTCACGGTGCTGCCGATCAGCCCGGCGTAGCGCTCGTCGCCGGGATGGGCCACCACGGCCACGCAGGCGGGCAGCAGTTCCGGCCGGGTGGTGATCACCGGGATGATCTCCCCGTCCGGGCGGTGGAAGGCGATCCGGTGCGTCGCCCCGGTCACCTCCCGGTCCTCCACCTCGGCCTGGGCCACCGCGGTCTGGAACGTCACGTCCCACAGCGACGGCGCCTCGGCGAGGTAGGCCTCACCCCGGGCCAGGTTGCGCAGGAAGCCGCGCTGGGAGATGGCGCGCGAGTCGTCGTCGACGGTCCGGTACTTGGTGGACCAGTCCACCGACAGGCCGAGCCGGCGCCACACCTCCTCGAACGCCTGCTCGTCCAGGTCGGTGAGCCGGTGGCAGAGCTCCACGAAGCTACGGCGCGAAATCGGGACCTGCTCGCCGTTTGGGCTGGCCGGCGGTACGAAGCCCGGGTCATACGGCAGCGCGGGCTCGCACCGGACGTGGAAGTAGTTCTGCACGCGGCGCTCGGTCGCCAGCCCGTTGTCGTCCCA